>Ga0116164_10000013_pt1 | contig 187539 bp, 178 predicted proteins | sample AD_UKC109_MetaG_FD_89888 | JGI IMG/M metagenome (GOLD analysis project Ga0116164, IMG submission 89888) | Active sludge microbial communities of municipal wastewater-treating anaerobic digesters from Hong Kong - AD_UKC109_MetaG | ecosystem: Engineered > Bioreactor > Anaerobic > Digestate... | reverse complement strand
GGATAACCTCGGCCCCCAAATCCGCCAAAAACATCGTCGTCGTCGGCGCTGCCAGTACATGACTCAAATCAACAACCCGTATCCCTTCTAAAGCTCTACTCATCCTATCCTCCAGATTACTTTAAAGTGTATCTTGATTGTTTTACAGTAATAATTTGTACCACGAAACCCATAAGGTATGCCCCTGATTGCTCAGGGGCATACCCGGTAAATCACACCGCTAATTCCCGAAAACCATATCGAGATGCTCCTTATCGGGAACTTTATCCTGTGTCATCTTAGCAATAATCAGATAGGCAACAATGGCAAGAATGAAAGAGGGAATGATTTCATGAATATCACTCATGCCTGCAACATTAAACCGTATGCCCCATCTCCATCCGACACAGCTTATCATACCGATCAGCATGGACCAGAAGGCCGCATGACCGGTGCCCCACCTCAGATAGAGCCCACCAAAGATAGCCGGGAAGAAACTGGAAGCGAAGACCGCTCCCGAAAAGGCCGTCAATTCTACGATTCCTGCAGGCGGTTTGGCCGTCACGATAAAGACCAGGATGCAGTAGAGGAAGATGGTCCATTTCGTGTTGGTCACTATCTTCGCCGGAGGCAGCGGCTTATACAGATTCCAGATGTCTCCAATAAAGGCCGTCCCGACAATCAGCATAACCGAGGCAAGGGAAGACATGCCAGCGGCAAACAGTCCGGCCAGGCAGATACCACTCAACCATGGATTACCGAATTTATCCAGCATAAAACCGATCACCTGATCGGTATGCTTGACCAAAAACGCCGCCTCCTCATTCGTAGTCATGCCGTGCACAAGGGCTCCAAGTCCCATGACGCATATAAGCGAGATCCCCAAGAATATGGGTGTTGCAATCATTGCAAACTTCATACTCTTTGCGTTGTCGACGGAGTAGAACCTGATCAGACATCGGGGTTCGGCGATCTGTTTCATACCCACCGACAGACCTATTCCCAGAATATACATAAACGACACGAGGGAACAGAAGGTTACCAGACCGTTTTCCATTGGAGCCCCCTTCTTGGTCACATGGGTAACGTATGAAATATTTTGCATCAGATCACCCCATCCGCCAACATATATTGCCGGAAGCATGACAAGGATGATTGCCACAAAGAACATCATCAGACCCTGGATCGCATCGGTCCACAACACACTGTACATCCCGCCCCACATGACATAGGCACAGGTTATGAAAACGACAAGGAAGGCACCCCACACATAGGGTATGCCCATAACCGACTGCAGAAGGTGGGCGCATCCCTTGGTAATTCCGACCATATACCACAGGGTGGCGAATATAATGACTACAGCGGCGAGTACCCGTATCGCCTTTGACAATGAGCTCTTGTATCGATAATCAAAATAATCAGGAATGGTTACCGAAGAGAGATTTGCGGTCTGACTTCTCATTCGCGGACCCAGCAGCAGCCAGGAGATCATACAGAAAACCGTCCAGAAAAGCCCGACCCATGCCCAGCAAAGACCGGTCTGGAAAGCCTTTCCGGCCTGTCCAATGTATGTATTCGTACTGATAAAGGTTGAATAAAAGGCAAGAGAAACAACCCACCCGGGAATTTCCCTCTTGGCGATATAAAACTCATTAACTCCTTCGGAAGCTTTTTTTTTGAAGAAATAGCCGATATATAAACAAATTCCTATGTAGACGATAATCCATGCTAATATTATCCCATTTTTAGCTAGATACTCCATTGATAATCCTCCTCGCCTTAAAAAGCGTCTTTCAGATGTATTCCCTTACGTTATTTATCTCCGATGTTGATCTTCATCTTTGCGACGATTATCGTATTGATAATCACAAGAACAGCCATTCCCCAGTAGGCAAGCCCTGTCAAGAAATCCATCTCTTCACCTCCCTTCATGTTTATTTTGTTGCTCTTTCGCGTACGACAGCGCAGTACAAACTCTTCACTAAGGCGGTTTTCGGTTTCATGATCATACGAATTTTTACATACCATCGCATCGTCATCAGTCAACACCAAATGAATACCGTAGAATTGCCACTCAGAATTGGTATTTTTGAACTTGCCGAACCGGGAATGTGGCGCAAAATTTTTTGAGATTAAACGCAATCAAAAAGATTGTATGTGGAAGATTACAGCTTATAGGCGAGGAGATGGGCTTTCAGATTAAGCTTTTTATTGGTTAAGCCAAGTTTTCTTCTGATATTTTCCCTGTAGAACTCAATCGATCTTAGTGAAACATTCAATAACTCGGCCATATCCTTGTTTGTCTTGCCCTCCTTAATAAGGTTGGCCACCTGGATCTCTCGTGGGGTAAGATCAAAATATGTTGATGAGAGCCTTCTTGCAGACGGGGAAATGATCTCATTGAGATTTGTTTCGATGATTTCAAGGTAGGCATTCTGCTTATCATTAAGGGTGCTTCTCTTTAAGTTATCAACATAGGGAAAAACGAGTTTTTTAACATTATCTATAACCCGTTCCTCGAGTTCTGCCTTATGTTCATCTTTGTGTTTCAACAAAACTTTTAGGGCGATATTGGCTTCTTCGAGATTTTTGGATTTTATTTTCAGTTCCCGTTCCCTTTTTCTTAAGACTTCTCCCGCACGTCTCTGCTCGGTAATATCTCTGGCTGTGCAAACCGTGCCTACCGTTTCTCCCGACTCATTCACCAACGGCATCAAGGTAAGCTTAAAGATATCACCACGTATACCATTGACTTCTATTGTATGAGGGGTTCCGGTAACCAGCTCCCCTATACCTTCCGGGTAAAAATCAGGCTGCCGGTCAGTTCCGTGCATTAATTTATAAAACGATTGGCCAACGGCATCCTCCGGTTTCATATTTCTTAAATTCGCAGCAGAACGGTTAAGGCGCATAATCCTGTTTTTTTTATCCAGTATAAATATGGCATCCGATACCGAATTAAAGGTTCGTTCCCAGTCTATAGCATAATCCCTAAGTGATATCATTGTCTTATGGAGTCTTCCACATACTTCTCTAAAGGCAACGGCAAGATCGCCTATTTCATCTCCCTGCCTTATACCGTCCACCTCCTTGAGAAATCCATCTTCTTCTGCCGCGTTCACGGGATCAAATAGCATCGTAGCTCGACGTAGCCTGAATATCGGCCTTGTTATCCCCCGAACGGCGAAGGACACAATCAGAACAGTCAGAATAACAGCAATAATAATGCCGTAAATTATCCGATCACGGGCCGCTTTTATAGAGGCGAAAGCTTCGCTCTGTGGCTGCTGTGCCGCAACAATCCAGTCTGTTCCGGGCACATGCTTGAATGAAACAAGCATGGGTATTCCCAGTGAATCAATGGTCTCGCCGACTCCTTCGAATCCCTCGATGGCGGCATCGAATAATTTGTTGGCCCCCGGTTTGACATCTCTCGATAAAATTCTCTCGTATGTGGGATAGAGGATCAATAATCGCGTCTTATCGTACACATAGATAAACCCAGACTGACCTATCTTCATTTGCCGTATACTCTCCAACGCCAAAGGAGAATTTAACTGAACAGAACAACCCAGAAGACCGATCACCTGATTGGAGGTGCCCCTCAACAGAGCGGTAAAGGTGAGAACCGGATTCCCCGTTCTCACCGACTTGTACGGAACACCGATAATACCTTCCTCTTCTTTCATAGTTTTCTTGAAGTATGATCGAAAAGACAAATCCACCCCCCGAGTCTTCTGATACTGTGGATAATCCACCCAGAGTTTCCCCTCTCTATCCAATATAAACATGCCGTTCCCAAACTTTGGGAAGATATCCTGGAGCTCTCTCAATTTTTCCTCGATCTTGGAGATATTTTTTTCTTCCAAGACCTTCTTGTCCAATGCCAGAGCGACAGACAGGACCTCTCTCTGGGTGTCATCAAGGAATCTGGAGATAATCTGTGATGAAGTTTCGGTAATACTTTCCAGTCCATCGTATATTGAGTTCCTCAGAGAATTCTCAAGAAAGTACAGGTAAAAAATCCCCGTACTACCTAAAACCGCTATTATGATAGCAGCCATAATCAACGACATCCTGATCCGCAGCTTCATAGTGATTACTCCACTACATTATCGTTCGCACAAAAGGTTTTTAGCCGATATCTACCAGATTGGATACCGATAAAAATATACGTATGGAATAGTGCTCTCTTGGTTATATCCTTTCAACGGTGTACTATTTCGTCAATATTCAAAGGGTGTGATATGGTAGAGATTCATGTCAACCACGGTCTTTGCCCACAGAAATACTGATCGTACAAGTCAAAGACCGTGAATTGCGATGGCAAATAAGCTGACTATAGCATCTCATATTATTCTGACAATAGAAAAATGCGCAAAAAAAGGGGGCGATAGAACGCCCCCTTTTCTGTGCTTGTTGGTGAGTCAGGTTACCAAGAGTACAGACCTGAATCTAAAACCTTCTAACTTGGTTCTTGCATTACGCCGATGTGATGCCACCATCCTGGTCAATGGTGTACGTGAGCGGACCATCTGCATGTTTACAGGCAATCGTAAAATTCGTTACGCTGGTAAAGGTTACGGTAGTGGTTACATTGGGTGATTGCGTATATCCGGAAGCCTGCAGATTAGCTAATGTCAAGGCCGCCGTGGTAGGATTCTCCGCAATATATCCCTGTGCCGCCGTATAGGCATTCTTCGCATCTGACAGTGCCGTAGCATTCCACCCTCTCTGCCGGTAAGCATTAAACTGGGGAATGGCGATCGCCGCCAGGATACCGATAATCGCGATGACGATCATGAGTTCGATCAACGTAAAGCCCTTCTGATCTTTCTTTCTGTTCAATTTCATTAACATGGTTTGTGCCTCCTTACATAGATTTTTTGATAATTTCAAAACACTCTCAATATCTCTTTTGTAGTAACTGGATAAGCAATGAACATGCCAGTTTGAGAGGCGTCAGCATTATATATTATAACCATATAATATTAGGTGTTTTTATTGAATTGTGTATTTCTCTCTGTCCGGGAGTCGCCACATTCACTCCATAGGTAAGACGGGCAATTTTCACCATTCATATGTAATTCTCACGGGAAATGGCGTAATGAAGGAGTTGAGGGGATATTCTCTAGGAGGCAGGGTGCATTCTTCCCCGCCCTTCCAATCGGATATCAGTCTTTTTCTGTCATACCCAACTTATCAAACCGGTAGCGAAGGGAGTCCATGCTTACGGTAAGGAGTTTTGCAGCCTTTGTCTTTGATCCCCCCGTCTTCTGGAGCGCCCTCCGTATCAGGGTTCTCTCGAATTTCGCGACCTCTTCATTCAAGTCTATGCCCTCTTCAGGTATCTCGAAATCGCCACTGGAAGATAACGCTGTGTCATCTCCCAGGGATATCTCAAGATTCTCAGGCAGGATAATGTTTGTGGTCTCAAGCGCTACACTTCTCTCAATGATATTTTCAAGCTCTCTCACATTCCCCGGAAAGGGGTACTCTACGAGCAGCGCCATGGCATAGGGAGATATTCTTTTGATCTCCTTATTATATTCTCTAGAATATTTCTCTATAAAATGGTTGACGAGAAGGGGTATATCCTCTTTGCGTTCCCGCAGGGGAGGGACCTTCACCGGTATGACATTCAGACGGTAGAACAGATCTTCACGAAAATCGCCACTTTTCACCCGCTCCTCGAGATTCTGGTTTGTAGCGGAAATGATCCGTACATCCACACTGATATCTCGTGCCCCCCCTACCCTTCTGAAGGTCTTTTCCTGTACCACCCTGAGAAGCTTGACCTGCAGGAAAGGAGATATCTCGCCTATTTCGTCAAGAAAGATCGTTCCCCGGTGAGCAATTTCAAAAAGACCCGCTTTATCCGCATAGGCACCGGTGAACGATCCTTTCATGTAACCGAACAGTTCGCTCTCCAGGAGATTCTCCGGTATGCCGCCGCAATTTATGACAACAAAGGGGCCATCTTTCCTGGAACTGTTTCCATGTATGGCCCGGGCGACAAGTTCCTTTCCTGTGCCACTTTCACCCAGGATAAGAACATTGGCAATAGTGTCCGCCATTTTGTTGATCAGAGAATATACCTTCAGCATGCCCTTGCTTTTCCCCGTCATATTACCGAAGGAGATCGAATCTTCCACATCCTTTATAAATTGAGCGTCTTCCTCACTGGTTTTCTTCTTGCTGAGTGCATCCCGTACAAGTTTTTTCAGATCGTCCGGTTCGAAGTTCTTTTCAAGGTAATCGTACGCCCCCTCTTTCATAGCGGCGAGGGCCGTCTCCCCGGAAGCATAGCCCGTTATCAGAATGGTCATAACTTCAGGGGATACGTCTTTCAAAGACTTGAGCAAATCTATCCCGTTCATGCCGGACATCTTCAGATCGGTAATTACAAGATCAAATTTACGTTTTCTGCAGAGGGTTAGAGCCTCCTTCCCTCCGGGCACGGTATTGACATCATACCCCTCTCTGGAAAGCAAGATTTCCAAATAGTCTCTCATCCCCTGGTCATCGTCAACGATAAGGATTCTAGACATTATAAACTCCTTTATGATCATTCGGTTTTGTGTTTTTATATTTCACAACCCATCAGATAGTCACGTCTATCAGTTACGTATCCCCTTCTTGTGACTGCCCATCAACCGGAAGCAGTATCGTACAGGTTGTCCCCGTACCCGGTTCACTTTCGATTCGGAATATGCCTCCATGACTTACCGCTATCCTATTGACAACAGCAAGTCCCAGTCCCGTGCCTTTTTCCTTCGTTGTGAAGAAAGGCTCCATCACACTATGCATGTGCTCCGCTTCTATCCCGCACCCCGTGTCACGTATAGATATTTCAAGAAAGGAGCGGTTATCATCATCGACAGCAACTTTTGTTTCTACCGTCATCGTCCCTCCATTCGTCATCGCCTGAAGCGCATTTAAGACGATGTTCCATAGGGCCTGTTTTATCTCTGTACCGTTTCCATATATCTCATTGTGCGCGCAGAGGTTTTTTACAACATCGATCTTGCTGTTCCAGCCCGGAGAAATACGGACAGACTCCAGTACTTCATCCATAATAGTCGCGACATTTAATAGACTGCAATTGTGGGTATCGGGTCTGGCAAAGAGAAGAAAGTCCCGCACGAGATTCTCCAGTTGATCTTTGCCCATCAAGATGATTTTCATGAGCTTTTTGTCAGAATCTTCCAGATTGAGATTTTCCATCAGTAGCTTTACAGAACCGCTGATCGATGCGAGTGGGCTTCTCAGTTCATGCGCCAGGACCGCCGACATCTCTCCCATAAGAGCCAGTTTCCGATTCTTTTCAATTTCTTTCTCCATCTTCTTGATGGATGTCAGGTCCTGAAATATGAACAGACTGCCGATACCGTTCCCTTCCGGATCGATAAGGGGGTATATGGAAAACCCCAATGTCGCCGGTCCCCTCTTCGATGACAACACAATCTCGAACCGTCGTGCCGCCGGTGAACCCTTGGCCCTTTTTCTCACTCTCTTCATTGCCGCCGAAAAGTCAGGGAAGATATCATCAACAACCTTGTCCACGGCACTCGAAAACGGTATCCCGGTAATCTCCTCAGCCGCCCGATTAAATGATTTGATCCTCGCGTCAAGATCCACTGTCATAATGCCGGATCCTACGGATTCAATAATGCTCTTATGGAGTATGTCCAACTGATCAAAGGCACTTTCCTTCTCCGAAAGGAGTGTCTTTGTCTTTCGCTCCATCTCAACGACGAAACTCGACAGCAAGGCCACGACATAAAAGGAAATAATGTGGATGAATATCCGCAAAAAAACATACCCCACCTCGGCATTGTACTTGTGCATCGTGCCGTAAATCGGGTGAATAACACCGTAAAACTCAAGGTCCAGGAGAAGTCCGTATATAATACTGATTACAGAGGCTACAAGCCACCCTCCCCTCTTTCCCAGGAACAATACGGAATAGATGATAATCAGAGGGTACAAGGTGGAGTAAACACTCTCTATGCCCCCGGTAACATACACAAGAACGGTTACCAAAAGGGTATCGAAAAGACACTGGATATATACATTTATGGAGATATTTTGTACTGCCTTCAATAGGAAAACATACAAAAGGGAGAGAAGATATGTTATCACGACAATGATATATATGGCACGGATGGACTGAAACGGGAGCGTATCCGGTATCCTGAACTGAATAATGATCACTACACCGAACAGGAATGACACGATCGCAAGCCTGAAGAACATCAGCCACTGCACTCTCGCCTTTTCATGTATCTGTTCCTGCTGATTTTTATTCAAGGGATCTCCTTTTGTATCGTTACGGTTGACAGAGCATTAAATAACGGAGTGCATACCTATTATGCAAAGGCCGCTAATTCCTCTGCTCATAGCGCTCATTTCGGGAATAACTGTCGGAAGCCTTGTTGGCATATCCGCTATCGTGGTTCTCATAGCGCTCCTGCCAATCCTTGCTGTGTTATTTTTTTCCGCTGCCACAGGGCATAAAGGTTCGATTGCCACCTGCCTGCTCATATCCCTGTTTCTACTCGGCATCCTCAATATACAGTTCTACCTTCATCCATACTGCGGCAGAAACAATATAAAGCTGTACATAGGTAACGATACAGTGACCGTTGAAGGACTGGTATGCAGCCCTCCCCGGGTACTGCCCGGCAAGATCGATCTTGTTGTCAATACCACTAGGCTCATGAGAGAGGGAAATAGCATTCCGGTACAAGGAAAGATACTCCTTTCCGTCAAAGATAGCAATAATCGATTGAAAATCTCCTCTACAGGTCGTACGCGTTCTCCCGCTTTCCAAGGGAATGCCTTCCCCGCTCACCCGCAAATCACACCGCAAACAGAAGAGAATTCGCCATCCGTTCAGTTCAAGTACGGTAATTATATCAGAGCGAGAGTCAAACTGAAAGAGCCGCACAACTTCAACAACCCCGGAGGATTTGATTATCAACGATACCTTCTCTACAGGGGCATTCTCCTGCGCGGCTATATAAACAGACCTTCGGATATCCTTATCATGAGGGAACGTGCCGGTAATTATTTCAAGACGCGCATTGAAAGATATCGATCTCTTCTGAGGGGAATCATCTTGGGAACAGTCTCTTCGCCGGAAGCCGGAATATTGCAGGCCCTCATACTGGGAGAAAAACAGAACATCCCGGAAAAGGTCACCGATGCGTTCAATCGAGCGGGAGTCTCCCACATCCTTGCCATATCGGGGTTACATGTGGGAATATTGGCCTCCATCTTCTTCATTGTCATCCGAGCCATCATGAGATCCTCGGAATATCTCCTGCTGAGATTCAGCATTCTTAAGGTACCCGCCCTGCTGACCATCATGCCTCTAATAGGGTATGCCTTTATCGCCGGTCTTCGTATAGCAACGGTACGGGCCACCATCATGATTCTCTGTTTTCTCGTTGCACTCCTGGCCGGAAGGGGTCGCGATCTTCTGAATATACTTGCCTTCGCTGCATTTGCCATTCTTATTGTTACTCCTTCGTCCCTCATGGATGTCTCATTCCAGCTCTCCTTTACGGCAGTTGCCTCCATTATTCTCATAACACCGGTACTGACCAGTATGATTCCACCGATAAACGAAAGAGGACTTTTCAGGAAGGGTATACAACATATAATCCTCTTCATCATGGTAAGCTTTGGAGCCATGATCGGCACCTATCCCCTTATCGCCTTTTATTTTAACAGGGTTTCAACCATTACCCTTCTCTCCAACCTCTGTATCATACCAATACTCGGGTTCGCCGTTCTCCCGATCGGGATGCTGTTCGTCATTACCGCTTTCTGCGCACCGGTCGCTACCGTGCTGGCACAGATCGCTTCTTTCTTTATTCGCATATCGATTTCCATCGTCGATTTTCTGTCATCATTATCCTTTTCCAGTTTCCATGTCACGACGCCGACACTTCCCGAACTCGTCCTCTACTACCTTCTGATCCTTACGGTGCTGAAGCTGGCGGATATCTGGAAAGCAAGGGTGGATGAAACGAAACCCGGGCCATCAGACGGCATGAATAATCCCTTTCTCCCCGATTCGATCACTCGGCTTGCAATAGTATATGGAGACAACAGAAAAATGGTTTGGGTGTTATCCCTAAGTTGTATCCTCCTGTTTTTCACCGTCGATGTCATCTATTGGCACCTCAAAAGATCAGATCCACGAAACCTTGAAATAACGTTTATGGACGTGGGGCAGGGAAGTTCCACATTAATCAAATTTCCAACAGGGAAGATCATGCTCATAGACGGCGGCGGATTCTACGACAGGAGTTTCGACCTGGGGAAATACGTGGTGGCGCCTTACCTGTGGCGTAATAAGATACGAAAGGTGGACATTATGGTCCTTACACACCACGATCAGGATCATATCGGCGGTCTTCCCTATATCGCGGAGACCTTTACGGTCGGAGAACTCTGGTCGAACGGTTGCGAATCGGCAAACGAATCCTTCCGGAGATTGTATGAAATCATCAAAAGGAACGCTGTCTTTCATAGAATTGTGAATAACGATACGCCGGAGAAGATGATCGGAAGAGCCTCGATACGGATATTGAATCCCGCCCGATCGGCCACGGGAGACGGTCTCAACTTTCCGGATGTAGATTACAACAACAACGGGATTGTCATGAAGATAACCTTCGGCAATACGAGCATTCTTCTACCCGCTGATATTTCAGGAGTTGCCGAAGCCGAACTTGTCGCCTCCGGAGAAGATTTGAGGGCGGATATCCTTATGGCGCCCCACCACGGAGCAGAAACATCGAGTACAACCGGTTTCATCGAGGCGGTCCGCCCTGAAATTGTGGTTATAAGCTGCGGTCCCGACAATGCTTTCGGCTTTCCCCATCCCAACACGCTTAAAAGATATGCTAAAGCGGGGATACGGATACTGAGGACGGACAGAAACGGGGCGGCAATCATACGAACCGACGGTGATGTCATAGATGTTACGAATCACGGTTCGAAAACCGAAAGCCGTGAATCGCAATAGCCGCTTTCCACTTTGCCTTTTTACCGGATATATGGTAGTACTTCACCGCTAAACTAACAGGAGATGGTCTGCAATGATTAAGATAACCTCGGTAAGGGGATTTCGCGATATCCTGCCCGATGAAACACTGAAATGGCAGCGTGTCGAAGAAAGAATACGTACTATATTTTTCAATTTTGGGATTCAGGAGATACGGATCCCCATTCTGGAGAAGACCGATCTTTTCAAGAGAGGTATCGGTGAAACCACCGATATCGTCGAAAAAGAGATGTACACATTCCTCGACCGGGGAAACGAGTATCTCACGCTCCGTCCCGAAGCAACCGCTTCCGTTATCCGCGCATACATAGAACACAACATATACGAAAAGGATCCCGTGGCGAAACTCTTTACCATCGGGCCCATGTTCAGACGTGAGAGACCCCAAAAGGGAAGGTTCAGACAGTTTCATCAGGTCAATGTCGAATTTCTGGGTCAGGAGGACCCGCGCATAGATGCGGAACTCATGTCCATGCTCATGTGTCTGTTACGGCAAGTCGGTCTCGACAATCTGAAACTTGAAGTCAATTCCCTGGGGTGCGATACCTGTCGCCCTGCGTTTCGGGAAAAGATGATACATTTTCTGCAAAACAGAGAGGAAAATCTGTGTGAGGATTGTCGAAGGCGTCTCGTTACAAATCCACTCAGAATATTTGACTGTAAAAATGAATCCTGCCAGGAGATAATATCCGGAGCCCCGGTCGTTCTGGATTTCATATGCGACCAATGCAGGGAACACTTTGAAAAGGTGAAGAAATACCTCGAAGTCCTCCATGTCCCTTATATGATAAACAAACGCATGGTACGCGGTCTTGACTATTATACCAGGACCGCCTTCGAGATTACCACCGAGTTGCTGGGTGCACAGAACGCCGTCACAGGAGGCGGAAGATACGACGGTCTCGTAAAGATGCTGGGAGGTCCGGATATATCGGGGATAGGATTCGCCATAGGATTTGACAGGCTCATGTCAATGCTCCCCAATGAAGATGCGGAATATGAGGACTGCCCGAACATCTTCATGGCCACCCTCGGAGATGCGGCTCAGGACTTTGCCTTTTCACTCTGCAACACGCTGAGACAGGCCGGTATCAGAGCGGAAATGGACCTGTCGAACAGGAGTCTCAAGAGCCAAATGAAACGATCGAATAAACTAAACTGTTCTCATACGCTGATACTAGGGGAACAGGAGATGGAAACGGGAACAGCTCAGCTCAGAAATATGAGCGACGGAATCCAGAAATCCGTGGATATCAACAATGCCGATGAACTCATACAAGCGATACTGATGAAATAACACGAACCGGCAATATGGATATGGGAACAACCATCCTGTTGTTCCGGAAAAATGTGAGAATGTGTTCCAATACAATATCGATGAATCGGATGAATGACCGAAATGTCAAGACACACAAACCACTCGTTTTACGATTTTAACTAGAAAGGATACAGATCTTGTCTGAATTTATAACCGAAATTAAGCGAACTCATTATTGCGGCAGCCTCAGGGCCGGACATGCCGGTGAAGATGTGGTACTCATGGGCTGGGTTCACCGGAGGAGAGATCTCGGAGGACTGATCTTTATCGACCTGAGAGACAGAGAGGGAACCGTACAGATCGTTCTCGACCCGGAAAAGAAATCACAGGCACATGCGCTGGCGCGCGATATACGGAACGAATTCGTATTGGCCGTGAGGGGCCATGTCCATCTTCGTCCCTCTGACATGATTAATCCTTCACTGGAAACAGGTGAAATCGAGGTCGTTGCCGATGATCTTGAGATACTGAATGAATCGAACACACCCCCGTTCGTCCTCGACGGAGAGACCACCGTATCGGAAAACCTGCTCCTTAAATATCGATACCTGGACCTGAGGCGTAGAAACCTCCAGAAGAACATTATCCTGAGAAGCAAGGTTACCGCCGAAACACGGTCCTATCTCCAGAGGGAGGGCTTCCTCGATATAGAAACCCCCTTCCTTGCCAAGAGCACACCCGAGGGTGCGCGCGATTATCTTGTTCCGAGCAGGGTTACGCCGGGAACCTTTTACGCCCTTCCGCAATCACCTCAGATCTTCAAGCAGTTACTGATGGTGTCCGGGTTCGACAAATACTACCAGATCGTCAAATGCTTCCGCGACGAGGACCTGCGCGCAGACCGCCAACCCGAGTTTACCCAGATAGACATGGAGATGTCTTTTATATCAGAGGAAGATATCATGGGAGTCATCGAAGGGATGATGGCGCACATCTTCGACGTATGCCTCGGCCGAAAGCTCCAGATTCCCTTCTCCCGACTCACCTATCGGGAGGCCATTGACCGGTATGGGAGAGACAATCCCGACACCCGTTTTGCCCTCGAGATTACCGACCTGACCGACATAGCCGGAAAATCAGATTTTCGTGTCTTTTCGGAGACCGCGAAGAATGGCGGCGCCATCAAGGCCCTGACCATAGAGGACGGGAAGGCATTTTCCCGTAAAGATCTCGATGCGCTGGGAGGAGTTGTCTCTCCATACGGTGCAAAGGGTGTTGCATGGATACGGGTCGATCAAGATGGCTGGACGGGATCCATAGCCAAGTTCTTCAATCGGGAACAGACAGACCGCATCAATGAAAGAACGGGGGCCCGTCCCGGATCTCTGTTGCTGTTCGTTGCCGATACCCCGGGTGTTGTCAGCGCCTCTCTCGGTGTCCTGAGGATACACCTCGCCGAAAAGCTGGGTCTGATCGACCCGGATGTCCTTGCCTTTACCTGGATTACCGAGTTTCCCATGTTCGAGTACAGTACGACGGAAGGCCGTTATATGGCAACGCATCACCCCTTTACCTCACCATTGGCACAAGACATATCCCTCATCGAAACCGACCCCGGCAAGGTGCGAGCTAGAGCCTACGATCTCGTCTTGAACGGCTCTGAGATAGGGGGGGGGAGTATCCGTATCCATAAATCAGACATCCAGTCGATGATTTTCAAGGCCCTCGGCCTGGGAAAGGACGATATCCGGACAAAGTTCGGATTTTTCCTCGACGCATTGCAGTACGGAACTCCGCCTCATGGCGGCATTGCCTTCGGTCTCGACCGCTTGATCATGATCATGTCCAAAGCGGAATCCATACGTGATGTAATAGCGTTTCCGAAAACGCTGAAGGCAACCTGCCTCATGAGCGAAGCACCGTCGGAGGTCAGCCCGGATCAACTCGCAGAGTTGTCGCTTAAAACAACATAAAACGGTATCTCTCAAAGGACTTCGGTCTACAAGCGGTGGTTTCGCCACATTGAGTATTACAGTTCATACTGCTTGTAATAGTACTCTCTGCATATTCTTTACCGCTTGACAGAAGGTTGAGATATTCGTATATAGCACGTTTGTTTTTTGTTATAGCGGCAGACAGAGGAATCCCATATGGCAAAAGGGAGATGGGAATGAAAAGAGGTGCATTGTGCATATCTATCCTTATTTCGATGGGCCTTGTTTTCTTTGTTTCATCACCATGCGCAAAGAAACCATATGTGGTCTCGACGCCTGTCACGGATCAACAGCCAATCGTTTCCGAAGGCTCGGTGACGGAGAAGGATAGCGGTCCTGAAGAAGGAGATTCTGTACTTGCCAAGACCTTGGAAGAAAGAGCACCTCTTGCCGGGAGCCATGTTGTAAAGAGTGGCGAGTGTCTCTGGTGGATTTCGGAATATGAAGACATATACAACGATCCCTTCATGTGGCCATTGATCAACAACGCAAACAGAGATCGGATCAAGAATCCTGACCTCATCTATCCGGGGCAAATATTGACCATTCCAAGGAGCGGATATTCAATGGAGGAAGTCAGAAGGGCACGACACCAGGCCGGGGCACAGCGACCATACATCCCACTGGAGGGCTCCATGCCGCCCATTAATGATTAGAAACACCTTTCAACCTCGTGCGTTACAATAGAGGGCCCGAAAGGTGCTCTCTTTTTTTTGTTACATGGTTCTCGCAACGCTGGAACAAATGGATGGAGGAGATTTCTACCACCTCACAACCAGAACGATGGTGAACGTGGCAACAGTTTTCTCATGGCTATGTATAGCTGAGCAGGTATAACTTTTTTAAAGGATGACAGATCATGGTAAAATGGAATGCAGACAAACACATCTTTGAGCATCAGCACTCGAAATCCTATCAATGCGAACTGATGGATACGGATCAGCCCAATCTGTACAAATCGATATTCCCCTATAGTGAAGTATCAAAGATAGATTTCGACAACAAGACCGTGTCGATGCTGCCGGCGGAAGATATCTTTATAACAGATACCACCTTTAGGGACGGCCAGCAGTCGAGACCACCTTTTACCGTAGAACAGATTGTCAATTTATGGAAGTTATTGAACAAACTCAGCGGCAAAAGCGGCCTTATCCGTCAGTCCGAATTTTTCCTCTATACCGATAAAGATAGGGAGGCGCTGAATCGATGCCGTGAAATGAATTTCAGGTATCCGGAAATTACCGGATGGATACGGGCCAAAAAGGACGATATTCCCTTGGTCAAAGATGCCGGACTGGGAGAGACCGGGATCCTTACATCGGTATCTGATTATCATATCTTTCTGAAACTGGGCTTCACGCGGAAGCAGGCCTTGGATTCCTATCTCGGAATAGTCAAATCGATCCTGGATGCGGGTATCCTTCCACGATGCCATTTCGAGGATGCGACACGGGCGGATATCTACGGATTCTGCATTCCCTTCGCCATAGAATTGATGAAGCTCAGGGAAGAAAGCGGCATTGATATCAAGATACGACTCTGCGATACCCTCGGTTACGGGATCAGCTATCCCCAAGCGGCTCTTCCCCGCAGCGTGCCTAAAATGGTGCGCGCCTTTATCGACGATGCCGGCGTACCGGGACACCTCCTTGAGTGGCATGGTCACAACGATTTTCACAAAGCCCATATAAACTCCTCCACTGCCTGGTTGTACGGGTGCGGCGGTGTTAACGGAACGCTTCTGGGAATAGGCGAGAGAACGGGTAATGCCGCCATTGAGGGGCTCATCATGGAATATATCGGCCTGAGAGGTAATGACTTGGGAATCGATACAACCGTTATCACCGAGATAGCCGAATATTGCGAAAAAGAAATCGGCATCAAGATTCCGAGCAATATGCCTTTCATTGGTTCCGACTTTAACGTGACAAGGGCGGGCGTTCACGTGGACGGACTGATAAAGAATGAAGAGATTTACAATATATTCGATACCCAAAAGCTGTTGAACAGGCCTGTACTTGTAGAGATTACCGACAAATCAGGCAAGTCAGCGATTGCTCACTGGATTAACATACGCCTTGGGATGAAGGAGCAGGATGCCATATCAAAAAGGCACCCCGGTATCTCAAAGATACATAAATGGGTAACGAGTGAATATGAGACGGGCAGAGTAACCAGCATTTCCCATGAAGAAATGGAAAAAAAGGTACGAAAGTTCCTCCCGGAACTGTTCATGTCCGACATGGAAAAGATAAAATTCAACGCATCACAGGCGGCCATGGCCGTCGTCGAAGCAACGGTGGAACATCCGGCGATGCGGACCATGAAGTCCGAACTGCAGGAACCCGTCATGCAGCAGGTCATCGACGAGAATCCATCCATCCAGTGGGCCTATGTGGTCGATATAAATGGTATAAAGACAACCAAGAATATTACCAGCAAAGCCGACAGGGCACGGTACGAAAACTTTGGCGTGGGAACGGATTACTCGGACAGAGAGTGGTACTACGGCCCTCTGGAGACGGGGAAGGTATATGTCACCAATTTCTATATATCCAGGATGACGGGGGCATTGTGCATAACCGTATCATGCCCCATTCTGGATGAGAATGATGATATTGTTGGCATATTCGGCGTGGATATCAAGTTCGAAGATTGGGCAAACAGGGTGGAGGACATAGCGGAAGCGACACGACTCGCCCTGAAATCGGAATATGAGGCGAAGAAGAGAGTGGAAAGGAATAACGATTAGGCTCCGACCGTCTATCGTACCGCCCACTGTTCAAAGGGCAGATCCTCAGGGTCGAAATCGGTAGGGACCAGTTCCGCTATGAAACGGGACGGAACTGCTTCCCTGCCCCAGACATTCTCGGATTGATTGGTCATGGGATGACAGAAGTACAGGTGGTCCTTTGCCCTGGTAGTCGCGACATAGAAAAGTCTTCTCTCCTCATCTTCACCACCGGGCTCCCGCAACGCCCGGGCAAGGGGGAGCATGCCTTCGGAACACCAGATCATAAATACCGCCGACCATTCGAGACCCTTGGCCTGATGAATCGAACTCAGAACAACCCGGTGGTTGTCATCTTCCTTCCGGTATGATTCCTCCTCGGTTATGCTCGTCATCAGAGCAAGATCGCTCAGAAATTCCTCCAGTGAATCGAAATCGGAGGAAAAATTCGACAACTGTTTGAGATCATCCTCTCGTGAACCACCATCCCCATATCTCTCTTCCATGCACTCCCGATAACCGCCGTCGAGTATAGCATCGACAATCTCCGTCAGAATGTTGACGGAGGACAGATCCCGTATATCTCTGAGTGTCTCCCTGAATCCCCTAATACCCGACTGGGCCGCCTTCGGAACATGATCCAGAAACGCTTCGGAGAAGACGGCAGCGAGAGGATCGTCCTGAGAAGAGACGAAATCCCATATCTTGGCGGCTGTCACATCTCCTATCTTGTTATAGAGTTTCATTACTCGTTTCCATGCGACTTCGTCGAGAGGGTTCACGGCGATTCGCATAAAGGCGGTCACATCCTTGATATGGGCCTGTTCGAAAAACCTGATCCCCGATCTGATCTCGAAGGGGATACCTCTTCTGACCAACTCCATCTGCAGTTCCATGGAGTGATAATGCGCCCGATAGAGGACGGCGATCTCCTCCAAAGGAACCCCCTCATCGGCCAGTTCGATGATGCGCTGGGCGACAAAGTCGGCCTGCTGCAGTACGTTCCTGACAGGGACGAAGACGGGCCGCACCCCCTTCCGTCTGACCGCCCGCAGCACCTTTTCGAATTGATGTCGATTATTCACGATACTCATATTGGCCAGATGAAGAATTTCCGGCGTGCTCCGGTAGTTGGTCTCAAGTTTGAATATCTGGGCGTCAGGGTACTTCTCGGGGAAACTGGCGATATGGGCAAAATTCGCGCCTCTGAAAGAGTAGATGCTCTGAGAATCGTCTCCTACCACCATCAGGTTCCGGTGAAAGGCGGCAAGACGGTCCAGTATCTTGGCCTGGATGATGTTGGTGTCCTGGTACTCATCCACCAGTATGTGTTCGAACCGATGAGCATACTCTTCCCCAATATCGGGGAAATCGGTCAGGAGGGCGCACCAGTTCAGGAGGATATCGTCAAAGTCCATCGCATTCAGTTCTTTTTTCCTGATCCGGTAGCGCAGGGCAATCTTGAGAATATCGGTGATACACCGAGAAAAGTTCCGATATCTGTCTGTGATTATTGTTTCTATCTCCATGCCGGTATTTGCGGAGAGACTGATAACGTCCCCCACAACACCCGGTTTGGGGAATGCGCCTTTCGCCGTACTGATTCCCAGTTCCCGTATGCAGGTATTGATGAGCTGCCGGGAATCCTCCGAATCCACAATCGAATAGTTCCTTTCGTACCCGAGAAGCTCTGCATGCCTCCTGAGTATGCGGTTTCCCACATGATGAAAGGTTCCGCCCCACAACCTCCCCAGATCGACATCTACCAGCGTCTCCACACGTGAAAGCATCGACCGCGCGGCCTTGTTGGTAAAGGTTGCAAGAAGAATGTGCTCCGGATCAGTTCCCTGCTCTATCAAATAGGCGACCCGATACGTTAACGCCCGCGTCTTGCCGCTTCCGGCGCCGGCAATCACGAGGATAGGGCCGTTCTTTGCCCGCACCACATCACGCTGCTCGGAATTGAGTTCCTCTTCGTAGTCTATCACGTTGGGTACTGCCTGATCTTAGTTCTTGAGACTTTTCTTGATCTCCTCAACCGTGTCCTTACTGCTGAGGGAAACAAAATTTCTGAGCAGTCCCGTTCCCTTATAAAAGCCGATCAGGGGGGCGGTCTTTGCATTGTACGTCTCCAGACGGTTCAGTATCGCCTCTTCCGTCTCGTCATCGCGCTGTATGACGGGGCTGCCGCACTTTTTGCACGTTCCATCCGGCGCGGGAGGGTTGCTTTTAATGTTATATATTTCCTGACAGGCGGAATTGGAACAGGTCCTTCGCGTGGTCAGACGATCCAAGATAACATCTCTCGGGACTTCGAGATTTGCCACAAAATCCAGGGCTATCCCCAGTCTGCTCAACAATTCCTGCAACGCCTCGGCCTGCGGGATCGTCCTTGGAAATCCGTCGAGGATAAAACCGTTTTCGCAGTCATCTTCCTGTAGACGGGCCTCCATGATCTCCATAATCAGAGAATCGGGGACCAGGTCTCCGCTGTCCATATACGCTTTGGCTTTTTTCCCGAGATCGGAACCGCTCTTCACAGCGGCACGCAGGATATCACCCGTTGAAATCTGAACGGAACCGTCGATCTCCGAAAGAAGCTTGGCCACGGTGCCCTTTCCGGCACCGGGCGCCCCTAATAGTACTATCTTCATATTCAAACCTCCAAAATAAACGTATGGTCATACTTTTCTATGCTCAACACATGAGCAGTCACCGGGAATGGTATATAGGTGAAACAGACGCAGGGGTCAAGAAAATAGATGTGCACACTGGTCGGCGTTAAAGGGACAATATATGGTGGCCCGTTAATCATCGTCTCGCATCCTAATCTTGGATTTTTCATACATGTCAAGAGGCGGCGTATAGATCATTACCCTGTTCTCATCTACCATCTTTACCGTTATCATCATCGACAGTTACATACAGGTCGCCTGTATTGTTTAACATCAAGAAAGGAAACCGAGGACGCTAAGGAACAAAGACACAAAGCTGATAGTTGTGGATCCGGACTGAACAGCCTAAACGAAAGAGGGATTTTTGTGTGAAAATCTCGAGTTGTTTAAGAAGAAAGTCTTTTTCTCTTGAAGATTACACATTGTTACCTCCGATGAAGGGGAAACATTTTACCATGAAATCATTAGTATTATTTCATGAATAATTATGATATATGTACCTGCAATTGAGGTATTCGACACATGAAAAGCCCAGCCGTGCCGAGCATTTCGTTTATCGTAGCCTTGACTGATTTCCCACCAAACACAGCCGAAGCGACAGAACTGTCAGGGAGGGGAAATATTCCGCACAATATCCTCATTCTGAATTCACCCCGTCATGGATATGCATGGTTTGGAAACGAAAAGACCGGCACTGTTGACGTGGTTCAAATAAAAGACAAAAACAGGATCCACGTCGTTGCAGATCTGAATATCAATGCAACCACTTTCACGATCTTTTATGAAATAATTCTTTATAAATCTCCCATTTTTTGTGCATCGGCACACACCGTACATTGTGCTCAACACAGTCTGGCACCTATCTATTCCACCTATGAGCAGAGGCCTTGTTTTAGTGTCGCCTGTTTCAAGTTGATGAGTGCTCGATTAAACCGAGCCGACACAGCCAGTATCATACTGAAGGTATTTGACAGCGAAAAAGCATCCGTCATACCCGTCTTTTAGGGAAACTATTAGCAATTTATTTTCAGTTACGAGTTCACAATCTATACGTGGGTGTCTTTTATGCCACCACTAAGGAGTGTTCAAATGGCTTTGGGCATTATCGGTGTACTGTTAATTATAATTTTTTTGCTGGCGATCATTGTTATTCGGCAGCGGCAAGGAACCATCGAACAGCGCCACAACAAAAATGGCTTTCGCAATTTGCTGGACGATTCCCCCCTGGGTGTACGCATCGTAACGGAAGAAGGTGAGACTATTTATGCTAATCGAGCGCTGCTGGACAGCTATGGATATGACACCATTGAGGAATTGAACACAACCCCTGTGGAAAAACGATATACCCCGGAGAGCTATACCGAATTTCAAATACGAAGAGAAAAAAGAAAACAAGGCGATTATGTACCGCCCACATATGAAGTGAATATCGTCAGAAGAGATAGTGAAGTTCGTATACTTCAGGTTTACCGTAAGGTAATAGTATGGAATGGTGTAGAACAGTTTCAGGTAGTTTATCACGATATCACAGATAGCAAGAGAGCCGAAAAGAAGTTACGAACTTCAAGTGAACTAATGCGTAATTTTGCAGGTCGTCTGCAGGCAGTGCGTGAAGAGGAGAGGAAACAGATCGCCCGTGAGATTCATGATGAGCTGGGAGGTGCATTAACCGGTCTCAAGATAGAATGTTCTTTCCTGGCACGGTCTCTTCCGGTCATAGAGAACGAACTTGTCAGGACATCCCTTCTTAACGGCATGAATTCCTTGATGCAATGCATTGATAGTACCATCCAAACTGTGCGCAGAATTGCGATGGAACTCAGACCCGGTGTTTTGGATGATCTTGGTCTCATTGCAGCAACGGAATGGCTCATTAATGATTTTCAGAAACGTACCGCTATCCGTTGCGAATGGATTTCGTCCGTTGAACACATCGACTTAGACCCCGACCTCTCTACAGCATTGTTTCGTATTATTCAAGAAGCGTTAACTAATATAGCGCGTCACTCCGGAGCAACCGAGATACGCATTCATCTGCGCACATACGAGAATTCCATCATTGTGGAGGTGGAAGACAACGGTAAGGGGATAGATCACGAGAAAGATACGAGTTCAAAGTCGCTTGGACTTTTGGGGATGAGGGAACGAGCCTTGACATTTGGGGGACAGGTCACCGTTAAGGGGACTCCTCGAGTAGGAACAACCGTGACTATTGAGGTTCCATTGGCGCCAAGATAAAAAATCAGGATTATGAGGGGGAGTAGAATGATTAGAGTCATTACCGTTGACGATCACCCTGTGGTACGGAGCGGTCTAAAACAGATCATCGATACGGAGCAGGACATGCAGATTGTAGGTGAAGCGGAGAATGCCAGGGAAGCCCTCCATACCATCCGTCAGACCGACTGCGATGCTGTTGTCTTAGATATTACGCTACCGGATGCCAGTGGGCTCGAGGTCCTGAATCAACTAAAACATGAACGACCTGCCCTGCCGATTCTGATCATGAGCATCCATGAAGAAAAGCTATACGCCCTTCGCCTCTTCAAAGCCGGTGCCTCAGGCTATCTGATGAAGAACACCGCCCCGGAAGAACTGATCAAGGCAATCCGTAAAATTACCGCAGGTGAGAAATACATTAGTTCGGCTCTTGCCGATATACTGGTATCTGAGCTGGTTGCTCCGGAAGTATCTATCCACAAAAAACTCTCCGATCGTGAATTTCAGATCATGTGCCTGATTGCCTCAGGAAAATCTCTCAAGGAAATAGGCATAATTTTATGCATCAGCGATAAGACAGTCAGTACCTACAGAACCCGCATCCTCGACAAAATGCGCCTTAAAACCAACGCCGACCTCGTCGGCTACGCCTTGCGGAACAAATTAATCGAATAAAATCATACAATCCCTACAAAAAGATCAGCATTTCCTTACTGACTAGCATTGCTCCCTCCGATATAAATGACAAGTGTAAAGAAAATCGTGAATTTTTATCTTTTACAGATCATTTCAAGACTCCGGCAACAGAGTCATCATCCGTCTAAAAGGGGCTCGGATGAAGGTATTTATCGTTGATGATTCACCGATCGTGCTCGAAAAACTGTCGGCCATGGCCTCTCGTATCGATGGTATCGAAATCGTAGGTCAGGCCACGAACGCCCACGATGCAATCGAATCCATCGTAAAGCTGAAACCCGATCTGGTAATCTTGGACATCCGCCTCAACGGCGGCGGCAACGGAATGGATGTTTTGAAACAGATTAAGAAAGAAATTCCTCCTCCGGTTGTCATCATGCTCACAAACTATCCCTATCCCCAGTACAGGAAAAAGTGTCAGGCCCTGGGTGCCGATTATTTCTTCGACAAGGTGGCAGACATCGATAAAATATACGATACGTTCATACAGCTACTGACAGATACATCCTCATAAGAACTGGTCAGTAGATATGGAATTACGGGAGAAGGATCTATGAAGGAAGTGAGTAAACTGGTTATCTTCCATCTGGGAAACAAACCATTCGCCCTTCCCGTACCTGCCGTTCAACGAATCATTCGGGCGGTCGAAGTAACCGCGGTGCCGAAGGCCCCGGAAATCGTTACCGGCATTATTAACCTACACGGAATGTTTATTCCCGTATTCAACATCCGGATGCGATTTCAACTACCCCCCAAGGACATGGATCTCGATGATCAGATGATCATTGCAACCACGGCAAAGCGAACCATAGCACTGATCGTTGATTCCGTGGACGATGTGATCGAGGTCTCCAAAGAAAGAATCATTACGGCCGAAAAGGTCCTTCCGGAACTGGAATATGTGAAAGGTATTATTAAAACCGAAGACGGTATGATTTTGATTCACGATCTTGAACGGTTCCTTTCTCTCTCCGAGGAGGAAACCTTGGATGAAGCAATGGAGACCATACAGGGCAGTGAAAAAGAAAATAGATAGCCAATCCGTTTCTGAAACACTCATGCAGGCCTTGTCAGATTACCTGACAAGAAGAGTCGGATTGCATTTTGCTAAAAAAAGCTGGAAAGACCTCCTGTCGAAGGTGAACGGGGCCATGACAGATTTTGGTTTCGACCGGATCGATGAGTTCATCTCATGGCTCCTTTCTTCCTCTCCGTCACAGCACCAGATTGAAATACTCGCAAGCCATCTCACCGTGGGAGAGACCTATTTCTTTCGGGAGAGAAAAGCTTTCGAAATCCTTGAACAGTTTCTCTTACCGAATTTGATAACCTCCCGGAGAGAGACGGAAAAGCGTATCCGCTTCTGGAGTGCCGGCTGCTCTACCGGCGAAGAAGCTTACTCTCTCGCCATTCTGCTCGACAAAGTGATTCCGGATCTGAAGGATTGGAAGGTGACTATTCTCGCAACGGATATCAATACCGGAGCTATCCGGAAGGGAGAGGAGGCGATCTATTCAAACTGGTCATTCCGGGATACCCCCCAGTGGTTCAAGGATCGTTACTTTGAAAAAGTAGACGTGAGCCACCACAGGCTACGGTTCAGTATCAGAGAAATGGTCACCTTTTCCTATCTGAACCTCTCGGAGGATCTCTATCCCGCACTCCAGAACAATACCAACGCCATGGATTTCATCTTCTGCCGCAACGTGCTCATGTATTTTTCACCCGAACAGACCAAATTGACAGTAGAACGCTTTCATCGATCTCTTATCAACGGGGGGTGTCTGATTGTCAGCCCCATAGAGACGACACTCCTGACCGATTCACCGTTTGTGATGGTCCGGTCCAACGATTCGATTTATTACAAAAAGGATATATACAAAACAAAGACCTCCTCGAAAGATGTAAAGCGCATCGAAGAGAGCGAGGGTACCCTCCCGTTGATATCACCGACGCACGTCAAGCGGCGCCGGGCTGAGAAACCATCACGTTCCACCGGACCACACGTCTTGATACAACCCGAAAAAAGAGAACAATCACCCTACGAAGAAGCAGCGTCACTGTACGAAAACGGTTTCTATCTGGAAGCGGAAGAAAAGCTTCGTAACTCTTTCTCGATGGGCAACGGAAAGCAGCAATCACGTGTTCTTTTTGCGAAGGTCCTGGCAAACCAGGGGAAACTTGATGAGGCGTGCGATTTCTGTGAAGAAGTCCTTTCGTCAGATAAATCCAATGCCTATATGCACTATTTATTAGCCACCATTCTTGAAGAACAGCAAAGGAGTGACGAAGCAAGAATTTCATTGAAGAAGGCGCTGTATCTCGACCGCAATTTTATCTTAGCCCACTTTGCGCTTGCGAATCTTGCCCTGCGATCCGGGAAAACGATCGAGGCACGAAAACATTTCGACAATGTCATGGAGATCCTATCGATCTATAAACCCGATGATATCATCCCTGAATCGGAAGGAATAACGGCAGGCAGGCTTGCGGAAATCATCGGGACATCCGGAGCACAGGAGATAGCATGAAAAAAAGAGTAACCAACTCCCCAAAAACCGCAGAAAACCGGAGATCTGGTTATAGCGGGATATTCGAGATGACAACAAAGGCGGAAAAGAGAGCTATTCTCCACTCAAGAGCAAAGGATCTTGCCCGGGAATCTGAGTGTAGAGAGGAAGCCGGAGAATGTCTCGACGTATTGGTTTTTCTTCTCACTCACGAAACATATGCCATCGAGACCCGATCCATCAGGGAAGTTCATCCCTTGATCGAGCTGACACCCCTTCCCTGTACGCCGAACTATATATTCGGCATCATCAATATCCGTGGTCAGATTCTCACAATCCTTGACATGAAGACCTTTTTCAACCTCCCCGAAAAGGGGATCACCAATCTGAACAGAGTCATCGTTGTCTGGAAAGAGAATGTAGCGCTGGGAATTCTCGCCGACGAGATCTCAGAGATTCGGAGCATCCCGGAAAAAAACTTACATCCGCCCCTGCCGACGATGACCGACATCCATGCAAGATATCTGAAGGGGATTACCGGAGAAGGTCTTATCATTTTGGATATAAAAAAAATTCTCAGCGATACACAGCTGATTGTCCATGAAGAGGTGGGTGAATCCGTATCACGGCACCAATTACCGTGATCGGGAAGCAGGATAAGATAGTACATAGGAACGTGCTGAACAGGAACCGTTTTGATATCTCTCGTGATGGTGGGACGATTATAACCGGTGAGTAAGGGAGGAATTATGAAGACATTCAAATTAGGGGAAAAATTGCTGATCGGCGGCATCTTGGCCGTGGTCATTCCAATCATCATTATCGGGGTCGTTTCCGTGTATCAGTCAACGCAGAGCATAACGGAACTGGCGCGGAACAGTATGGGGAACACCGCCAAAGGCCTGGCTGGGGGACTTGACTCCATTCTTTATGAACAGATAGTAACAATCAGGAATATTGCTTACTCCGACACAATCGTTGTCGCCGCAGAGAAAATAGCCCGGGAGGGAGTAATCAACAGCGAGAAGGAGCTTCTTCTCGCCCAAAGGAAGCTTACACATATTAAAGCTGCCGAAGAGGATCGTTACTCAAGTATAACGCTGGTCGGTATAGACGGAATTGTCTACACCTCCTCCGATGACGGAAAATACAAGGGGTTGGATCTTTCCAGCAGGGATTATCTTAAGCAGGCATTGAAGGGTGTGCCCAATATCGGCTCCGTTGTCTTCTCGAAAGCAACCGGCAAGGTGATCTGTACGGCCGCACATCCGATATACGACTATGCAGGAAAAGAGATCACGGGAATTGTAGTAATGGCCCTGTGGACCAAGTTTCTCACAGACCTCGTCGATGAAATCAAGGTAAAGGAATCGGGGTATGCATACCTTGTCGATAAAACCGGCCTTTACATCACTCACCCGGCCAAGGAACATATCCTCAAAGAAAATATCTCCGATATTAAAGGGATGGAAAACCTGGTGGCAGAATCAAGCGCCAACAGATCGGGTGTTGTCGAATATGTAACGCACGGGATCCAAACGATCGCCACCTTTGCACCTATACCGATCACCGGCTGGACCGTTGTGAATTCCGTTCAGACTCAAAATCTATACGATTCAGCCCGGTTTACCCGCAATGTGATCGTTTCAATCGGTTTGGTCTCGCTTATCCTGGCATCACTGTTCTTCTTTTTATTCGCACGCAGCCTCACCCGTCCACTGATCGATCTTGTGAGTACCGCAGAGCAGATCGCCGAAGGAGACCTCACCGTCAACATCACCTCCGAGAACCGACGGGATGAAATCGGCACCCTTGCTCAAGCCTTCACCGGGATGATCCGGTCCCTCAAAAAAAAGGAGCAGATCGCACAAAAGATCGCCGAAGGCGACCTCACCGCCGAGACGACACTCTTTTCCGAAAAGGATACCTTGGGAAACGCCTTTTCGACAATGATCACGAAACTCCGCCAGCAGACCCAGGAGATCGTGGAAGGTGTCACGGTCATAGCGTCATCGGGAAGCGAGATCATGGCCTCTGTTTCCCAATTGACATCAAGCGCGGCTGAGACCGCAACCGCCGTGAGTCAAACAACAGCCACCGTGGAAGAGGTCAAGCAAACCACAGACGTGAGTTCTCAGAAGGCAAAACATGTCTCGGAACTCGGGAAAAAGAGCGTGGAGATATCCCAGACAGGACTGAAGTCGATTGAGGATACCATACAGGGTATGGACCACATCAAAGAACAGATGGAATCAATCGCCGACATGGTCGTCCAACTAAGTGAGCAAAACCAGGCGATCGGAGAAATCATTGCAACGGTGAACGATCTTGCCGAGCAGTCTAATTTACTTGCCGTCAATGCCTCCATTGAGGCGGCCAAGGCAGGGGAGCAGGGAAAAGGGTTTGCCGTGGTCGCCCAGGAAATTCGAAGCCTCGCCTCCCAGTCAAAGCAGGCGACAACCCAGGTCCGCACCATCCTCTTCGAAGTCCAGAAGGCGATCAGTTCTGCTGTCATGGCGACGGAGTTGGGAAGCAAGGCAGTCCAGAAGGGAGTGGGTCTTTCCCAACAGGGAGGGGAAGCCATCGATGTGTTGGCTCAGAGTGTTGTTGAGGCGACCAATGCATCTATTCAGATTGCCGCATCAAGTCAGGAACAGATGATCGGAATGGATCAAATCGTCTCCGCCATGGAAAATATCAGAGAGGCCGCCTTGCAGATGGCTTCCAGTACGAAACAGACCGAGAAATCCGTTCACGATCTCCATGATCTTGGCCTGAAACTGCAGGACATCGTAAAGCGATACAAGATGTGAAAATATTTTTCCCGATTCCCCCCGGAAACGAAGCATGGTGAAGCTAACAAAACCGCTTGTACATGATCACGGGGTGATACTGAGGGGATAGAAGATGTCAACAAAGAATGATGCATTCATGAAAAGGCTCCTCGCAACCTTCAGGGTCGAGGCCGACGAACATATAAAAAATATCACAGAAGGACTGATCAATCTTGAAAGAGAGATAGATCCTCAAGTGAAAGCCTCTATTATAGAAACCGTCTTCCGTGAAGCTCACAGTTTGAAGGGGGCCTCCCGCGCCGTCAACCGATCAGATATAGAAACCATCTGCCGGTCACTCGAAAATGTTTTTTCCAGATTAAAACACCAAGAAATTGAACTGCTTCCCTCGCTCTTTGACACCCTACATCAGTCGGTGGATATGCTGAACGTAATCGCCCTCGCATCTCACGAGGAAACCTCGGCCGAAGGAGATGATATTTCCAGGATCACAAAAAAACTGGATACGGAACAAATTACCAGGCCTATTGAAGCAAACCTTTGGAATTCCGAACACACCTCAACACCGGAAAATCTTCCCCCTGCCGAGAAACGTTCTGTCGTTCAAACCGATAAATCCGCTCAAATACAGGACAGGGCAATGCCCGAGACGGTTCGCATCTCTATGGAAAAACTGGATTCTCTCTTAAGGCAGAGCGGGGAAATGCTTTCTCTGAAGTTGATTGCCGACAGACATATCGATGATCTGCTCGATCTCACCCACCTTTTCAATCTCTGGGACAAACAGTGGGAGAAGATATACCCGATCCTTAGCGAGTTTCGCCGTCTGCAAGGAAAGGATGGAAAACAGAACGATACCCGGGTTACCAAGCTCTTGGAGTTTGGTGAGCTGACCCATGATAATATGAAGATTATAGAAAACAGATTGGCAGAATTAGAAAGAAAATCCGATCACGACCGTTACACCACAGCACTGATGGTGGACAATCTACTCGGAGACGTCAAACAAATCATGATGCTCCCCTTTCGGACGCTCTTCGAGGCCTTTCCAAAACTGGTACGAAATTTGTCCCGTAATCAAGGCAAGGAGGCTGAACTTTCAATTACAGGGGGAGAGATCGAGATTGATCGGCGGATACTGGAAGAGCTACATACTGTTTTTATTCATCTTCTTCGGAATACGGTAGACCACGGCATCGAAAAACCCGAGGTGAGAAAGAATAACGGGAAACCACATCGGGGAACCATCCAAATCACCGTTTCTCGCGGCGAAGGCAACAAGGTGGACATTCTCCTTGCCGACGACGGAGGCGGTGTAGATCTGGATAAACTACAAGAAACGTGTATCAAGCGTGGGATCATAGGGCCGGAAGACGACCAAAAACTGACCGAGCAGGATAGGCTATCCCTCCTTTTCCAGTCCGGTGTTTCAACCAGCCCCATTATTACCGATATTTCAGGTCGAGGACTCGGATTGGCAATTGTTAGAGAAAAAATAGAAAAACTCGGCGGAGAGGTATCTATTGAAACAGTGCATAACAAGGGAACCACGATTAGAATTACACTCCCCATTACCGTTGCAACCTCTAGAGGTATTCTTGTAAAGGCGGCGGAACGCCTCTTTATCATTCCTACAGCGGATGTTGAAAGGACAATCCGGATCAAGCGGGAAAAAATCAGAACCGTTGAGAATCGTGACACCTTTTTTTTGGCGGGAATGACAATCCCGATCGTGAAACTTTCTGATCTTCTGGAGCTTTCGGAAAAGAATAATGGATCATCCATCATCACCCTACTCATCGTGGAATCTCAAGATAAAAGAATCGGTTTCAGTGTCGACGAAATTCTGAACGAACAGGAGATTCTCATCAAAAATATGGGTCTGCCCCTTTCCCGGGTCAGAAATGTTTCAGCAGCAACCATTCTCGGATCGGGAAAGGTCGTGCCGGTTCTCAATGTTTCCGATTTGGTTACATCGGCGGCCACATCTATGAGTCGTTCCACACAACCTAGAAAATCACAAGTTACTGATGAAACTGAAAAGAAGACCATCCTCGTCGCTGAAGATTCCATCACTTCAAGAATGTTGCTGAAAAATATTCTCGAAACCGCCGGTTATACGGTCAGAACCGCTGTTGACGGAATCGATGCAATGTCTCAATTGAAGATGGAGACATTTGATGCCGTGGTTTCGGATATTGATATGCCAAGGATGAACGGATTTAACCTCACGGAAAAGATCCGGGGAAACAAAAAACTGACGGAGCTTCCCGTGGTCCTCGTTACCGCCTTGGATTCTCGCGAGGACAGGGAGAGAGGAATCGACGTAGGAGCGAACGCCTACATCATAAAGAGCAGTTTCGACCAAAGCAATCTCTTGGAAACGCTCAGGAGACTGATTTAAAGGTTCCAGAGTGGGAACTCGTTATCCCCACTCGCAGTGGTGAAAAAGGTTTGAGGTAGTAGAAGGGGAAATCCCCGTGAACGAGGGTTTACTGATCATTTACAAAGCATAGCGCCATCTGTTCTACCGGGTACCAACGAAGATAAACGGAGACGACATTCCGAAGGATGTATCCGCCATTTATTTATAACGTGCGCACGAAGCCCATGGGAACAATTAACCACAGAACAAGACATATAAAATACGATATGGCAAACACAGCGATGGATCGTAACGGAAAAATTTTGGCAAGGAGTATACAGCGTGTCTAAATTTCAGCCCCCAACCCCCTACTCCCGGTCCCCCATAAAGGTGCTGATCGTCGATGATTCCCCGGTCGTGCGCGATCTTTTAACGTTCATTCTCTCTTCTGACCCCGCTATTACAATTGTTGGAACGGCAGGTGACGGGGAGGAAGCTATTACATTAGTCAGGGAGAAGAAACCCGATGTCGTGGCAATGGATATCATCATGCCAAAAATGGATGGATTTAAAGCAACTCAAATTATCATGGAAACTATTCCAACACCGATTGTGATTGTATCGGCAAGCTGGAAACCGCAAGAGGTTGAAAAGACCTTCCGAGCCATGGAGGCCGGAGCGCTTGCCGTACTCGGCAAGCCAATGGGAGTTGACCATCCGAGCTATAATGGTCTTGCGAAGGAGTTGATCCAGACTGTAAAACTCATGTCGGACGTCAAGGTAATAAAGAGACGACCACAGAAAAGAAAAGATCCCGTAATATCCAGAGAATCGACGGTCGCCATGGTCACACCCGCATTATCTGATTGGAAAGTCGTTGCGATCGGCGCCTCAACCGGTGGGCCGCTTGCCATAGAAGCGATTCTATCGATGTTGCCGGAAGATTTTCCCGCCCCTCTCTTGATCGTTCAGCATATCTCCGAAGGATTCATCGACGGCTTTGCGAATTGGCTCGCTAATTCTTCCAAAATAACCGTTAAGATTGCCAAACATCGGGAACATCTCTTGGCCGGTCATGCTTATATTGCACCGGATAATCTTCAGATGGGGATTGATAAAGAGGAAAGAATTACCCTAAGCGTCGGTACGTCTGAAAATAAATTGTGTCCCTCCGTTTCCTGGCTGTTTCGTTCCGTGAGCGAAGCTTTTGGCAAAAACGCGATAGGCATTCTCCTTACCGGCATGGGGAAAGATGGTGCTCAGGAATTGAAACTGATGAGGGAACGAGGTGCGATAACCATTGCCCAGGACAAGGGGAGTTCCGTTATTTACGGGATGCCGGGAGAGGCTGTTGCTATTAATGCGGCCACACATGTTCTCTCACCTGTCGGAATAGCCGAATTTCTTTCCAGATGGTCGAGAACACAAACTTACAGAAGATTGTCGCAGGAACAGGAGACATAGAGGAATGATCCCTCCAAATAAACAGGATTTTTCGGAAAAGAAACAGTCGGATAGGATCAAGATTTTGATCGTCGAAGACAGCACCACGCAGGCCATGCAATTGCAGAACATATTGGAGACGAATGGTTTTGATACAGCAATGGCCACCGACGGCCGGAAGGCCCTTCAATCTATACGAACATCGAAGCCGTCCATTGTTATTTCTGACATAATCATGCCGGAAATGGATGGTTATGAACTCTGCCGCAATATCAAACAGGATGAAAACCTCCGAGACATTCCTCTCATCCTGCTTACCTCTCTCTCGGACCCTCAGGATGTTATCAAGGCGCTGCAGTGCGGGGCGGATAAGTTTATCACAAAACCCTATGATGAAATGCAACTAATTGACACTATTGAACATATACATGTAAACAGCGATCTCAAAGACCCCAGAGAAACGCAAGAGGGATTTCCTATTTCATATAGAGGTGAAAAGTATCTGATCACATCGACCAGGATGCAGATTCTTAATCTTCTACTGTCCACATATGAAACGGCAACGACAAAAAACCTCGATCTGAGAAAGGCACAGGATGAACTGGAAAAAATTAATCGGGAACTCGATGAAAGAATTCAAAAAAGAACCGAAGCTCTTCGTATTGAAATTACCGAGCGGAAGGCGGCCGAGGCCGAGTTGCTTACAAAGAATGAAGAGATTCATGCCGTTACACAACAGCTCTGGCAGGCGGCGAAGCTTGCAACGATGGGGGAATTGGCATCAAGTATTGCACACGAACTCAATAATCCACTGGCCACGGTCAATCTGAGAATCGAATCCCTGATATCGCAAACACCAAAAGACGATCCGCGCCAGCGCGGATTGCACATTATCGGGCAGGAAGTCGAACGAATGGGGAATCTCGTGACCAATCTTCTCAATTTCAGCCACAGGAGCCGGAGGGAAATATCCACCGTTGATATATGCGAGGAAATTGAAAAGACCATTGAACTCATTGATTACCATTTGCGTAAGAGGAATATCCAAGTCATCCGAAAATTTGCATCGAAGATTCCGGGAACTCTCGCAGATCATCAGCAATTAAGGCAACTGTTTCTGAATCTGTTTACCAACGCGAGTGACGCCATGCAAGAAGGGGGAACGTTGACAATCCGGATTAAGGCAAAATCGGAGGAAAAAAAGATTGTTATCGAAATTGCCGATACGGGAAACGGAATACCACCTGAGATCCTGCCCAAAGTCATGGAGCCGTTTTATACGACAAAACCGGAAGGGAAGGGAACCGGGCTGGGGCTGGCCATTTGCCGGCGTATCGTTCAGGACCACCGGGGAACACTCGATATTATAAGCGAGGGGATACCCGGAAAGGGAACAATAATACGAATTACCCTGGTATCAATAGATCCGGGTAACTCCGTAGGCTTAACGGACCCATCGGGGTGAAAGGAAGATTATGAAAAATAGTGACCATAAAGACTCCAATTATACCGTGGGCAACATCATGGTCGTCGATGATGAAGCTGAACTGATGAATGCCCTTTGCGAGATGTTGACGGACCAGGGATATGAAACTGCAGGATTCCTGACAGGCGCTGAAGCACTATCGGTTCTTAAGGAACGGGAATTCGATCTGCTGTTGACCGATCTGATGATGCCCGGGATGGACGGAATTGAATTGATTCGTGCCGGACTCGAGATAGATCCCAATCTCATCAGCATCATCATGACGGGACACGGTACCGTTCAAACAGCCGTGGAGGCGATGAAGACGGGTGCCTTCGATTACATTTTGAAACCCTTCAAATTCACCACCCTCGTACCGTTACTCTCCCGCGCCATGCAGGTACGTAATCTGCGACTGGAAAATATGCAGCTTAAGGAGACCATCGCCATCCATGAACTGGGAAAGGCTATAGCCTTCTCATCCGACCTGAATTCGATACTAAACAAGATAGCGGACACTGCTCTTCAACAGTGTAGCGCCGATGAGGTATCCATCATGCTGCCCACCAAGAGCGGTAATGAACTGTATGTTGCTGTTGTTCGCGGAGGGCGCACGGAAACTCTTGGAAAGCATGCATCCATCAAAGAGGGAGTCGCCGGCTGGGTCGCCCGTAATCTCGAATCCGTTGTATTTCGCGGGGAGATCAATGATCCGCGCATGGCGCCGATCCGACCGCGTAATGATATCCACACATCAGTTTCCATGCCGATGTTATCACAGGGCAAACTGGTCGGTGTTTTAAACGTCAACATCACGAAGGACCACCGAAAATTCACGTTAGGGCAGTTAAAGGCACTGAGCATTCTGGTGAGCATCATTTCCCCCATCCTGGAAAACACGGCCCTGTACATCCAGATCCGCAAAGCCGAGGAGGAATACCGCTCCATCTTCGAAAACACTCGCGAGGGGATTTACCGGAGTTTACCCGGGAAGCGCTTCATAACCGTCAATCCTGCTTTTGCCCAAATATTCGGCTACGACTCATCGGAAGAGCTTATGACCAATGTAATGGATATTACTCATCAGTTCTATGTGAACCCTGAAGACGCTACGAAGCTTTCACGAATTATGGAGGAACGGGGAGAGGCGGTAAATTTTGAGTGCCAGGTCTATCGCAAAGACGGCAGTCGGATCTGGATATCTGTCACGGCTCACGCCATACACGACGAGCAGGGAGTACTACTCTATCATGAGGGCATTCTTGAAGACATCACCGAACGGAAAAACTCGGAGATGTTTCTGAAACTGGCCAAGGATGTCCTTGAGATACTCAACCGTTCGAATGATGTCCAGAAACTGATCAGTGACATCCTCAATCTCTTAAAAGAAAGAATCGGTTGCCAAGCCATCGGCATCCGCCTGCGTGAGGGAGAGGATTATCCCTACTATGTGACCAACGGGTTTCCGGCCGATTTTCTGAAGGCGGAGAATAATCTTTGTAAGTACGACTCAGCCGGCAACATTATCCGTGACTCCGACGGCAACCCGTCATTGGAGTGCATGTGCGGCAAGATTCTTTACGGCCGAACCGATCCCTCCCTCCCCTATTTCACAGAGGGCGGAAGCTTTTGGACGAACAGTATGACAGACTTTCTGTCATCGATCTCGGAAGAGGAATACTCAATCAAAATGAGGGAGCGCTGTAAAGATGAGAGGTATGAATCCGTAGCGTTCATTCCTCTGCGGTCAGGAAGCGAAATCACCGGCCTCCTGCAGTTGAGCGACACACGGAAGAATCTATTTAATTCGAACATGATCAGCTTTCTCGAAGGGATCGGGGCAAGTATTGGTATTGCGGTCATCAGGAAGCGTGCTGTCGAATCGCTTAGGGAGAGTGAGGAGAAATACCGCCTCCATTTCGAGAACGTGACAGACATCATCTATTCGGTTGATGAAAAACTACATATCCTCAGCATATCCCCTTCCGTCGAAAAGATTCTTGGCTACAAACCAAAAGAGCTAGTCGGTAAGACCATTCAACGACTGAACATCATGGCGGAGGACCGCCTAAAAGAAGCAAGTTCAGATATACGGTCCGCATTGAAGGGGAACAGTATCACGGAAAAAGTGTATGAGTTCAAAGCAAAAGACGGAACGCAGAGGTTTTGTGAGATAGGCGTTGCTCCTATTCTTCACGATGGAAGAGCCGCGGCAGTAATCTGTGCGGCCCGTGATATCACTGAACGCAAACAGGCAGAAGAATGGCTGCTGCGGGAACGCAGTATGGTAGAACGCATTATGAAAACCAGTCCGGCGGGTATTGCCGTGGCCGACCTTGACAGTAAAATCGTTTTCGCCAACAAGCGGGCCGAGGAAATTTTGGGTCTATCCATCGACGAAATAACCGAACTTACGTATGATTCTCCCAAGTGGGGGATTACCGACTTCGATGGAAATCCCTTTCCTACTGAAAAGCTTCCTTTTGCAATGGTGATTTCCTCCGGCAATCCTGTTTATGGGATACGCCATACCATCTGTTTCCCTAACCGTGAACGTGCATATCTTTCCATTAACGGCGCTCCGATTCATGACGACAAAGGCAAAATCACCGAGGTGGTATTATCCATCGACGACGTCACGGAACGACACCGCTCTGAAGAAAAAATCATCGAAACTATTGAGCAATTAAAGAAAAACATTGACGATACGATTCAGGCGATGGCATTGATTGTTGAAAAAAGAGATCCGTATACCGCCGGTCATCAGAAGAGGGTCGCCAGTCTTGCTGTGGCAATCGCTCAGGATATGTATCTTTCCCAAGATCAGATCAATGGCCTCAGGATGGCCGGCACGATCCACGATATCGGAAAGATGAACATCCCGTCGGAAATCCTTAGCAAACCCACCACACTGAGTGAGATAGAATTCGACATGATACGATCTCACCCCGAAGTCGGCTATAATATTCTGAAGACAATAGAATTTCCTTTCCCCGTAGCACAGATCACCTATCAGCACCACGAACGAATTGATGGCTCCGGATATCCACAGAAACTGCAAGGGAGCGAAATTCTTATTGAGGCTCGGATTCTTGCCGTGGCCGACGTTATGGAAGCCATGGCTTCACACCGCCCCTATCGTCCCGCTTTAGGCGTTGATGCAGCACTGGAAGAGATTGAAAAGAACAGAGGAATACTGTATGAGCCTGATGTAGTGGATACCTGTATGAGCTTATTCAGAGACAAAGGATTTCAATTCTGAGAGCTGATACTCTGAGGACATTGCTATTTGAGACAACACCAGGGAAGTTTATAAACTTGTGAACCTTGTTTAAACGACAACACTTGACCATCTGGCGTTTTGTTCAATCATAACGCATCATGATTATTCATTCTTCAGTATCCTTGATTTCCCCTGTCGCTACAATATCTTCATTAAAAACATTGCAGATGAATGGCAAACGGACAAAATGGGAAACTCCCCGGCGGCAAGTTGCGGGGTGTTTAATAAAGAATAGTAATAAATAACATCATCACATGCTACGGCTCCTATCAGATGGACACCAGCATCTGATGGATGATATTACATTTGACATTATACTGAATATCTTGTAGATTTTATTACACAATATTTCTCATATACTATTCATCTTCTTTTCAGGCGGCGCTGTATATCATCGCAGAGGGCGTCAGATGAAAGATCGATCCGGGGCAAATCAAAAGCTACTCGAAGAGAGTGCATTCCTACCACAGAGATCCGAAAGAACGGATTCCCCTAAATCGGCACATGCCTACGAAGAAAAAGCCTCAAGAGTTAGTGAAACCGATATATGGATGAATCTTGACGCTATCGTTCCTCACACGATAGCTGTTCCTTTGATTATTCTGTGCATTATGGCAGCTCTCGTTTCTGCTTTCATCATCACATCACCAACGGCCGCTCAACCGAATAACCCAAGCAGTATCCTTGATACCGGCGTGAAAAATGTTCTTATCTTGCACTCCTACGAGAGCAGTATGGCTTGGACAAAGGGCATACAAGAGGGGATTGAATCCGTCTTTAAAAAAAGCGGCGTCGTCGTTGACATGCATATCGAATACATGGACACCATACGTCACCGTACCAAAGAATCTTTCGGTTATCTGGAGGATCTGTACCGAAAGAAATACGATCGAACCCTGTTCGATGTTATTCTCCTTTCAGATAATAATGCGCTGGACTTTTTGCTGCCCCGGCGGGACAAGCTTTTCCCCGGAGTTCCGATTGTGTTTTGTGGCGTCAATGATTTCAGGATTGAGCAGCTTCATGGCCAATCCGGCATAACCGGTGTTAACGAAGATATTGACATATACGGGACCATTGAACTTGCCTTACGCATTATGCCGAAGATAAAAAAGTTCCTTGTCATCAGCGACAGAACGGCAACCGGTCTGGCCAATCGAAGGAAGTTTGAACACACCCTTTCTACTTTTACCAATAAGACTCCTTCCTTTGAATTACTGGACGATCTGACTACGGCTGATCTTCAAAAACATCTTGGCGAGCTCTCTTCGGATTCCGCAGTTCTCCTTTTCATGTTCAGGAGAGACAAGGATAATCGGGTTTTCACACCACCGGAGTATTTCAGAATGATTGTGGAAGGTTGCAACGTTCCGGTCTTCACATTCTGGTTTGAAACAAGTTTAGGCACTGGCGTTACGGGTGGAGTAATGGTGTCAGGAACGGCGCAGGGTGAGCGAGCCGCCGAATACGCGTTGCGCATCCTGAAGGGAGAAACTGCCTCCTCTCTCCCCTTCATAATGAAAAGTCCGAATGTACCGATCCTAGATTATCAGCAGCTCAAAAAATTTAACATCCCGAAAAGAATTGTTCCCGCAGGGGTTGTCATACAAAACGAACAGATACCGTTTTATTATCGTTACAAGAAAACAATCTGGCTGACATCCATTCTTGTAACGACTCTGATTATTGGGAATATAATCCTCCTGATAAACATTGCCCGACGAAGGGAGGCAGAGGCGGCACTACGGGAGAGCGAAGAGTGGTATCGCATGATCTACAACCATGCACCCGTGGGAATCATGCATTTCGATTCCGGTGGAATCACTATAGATTGCAATGATAATTTTACACAGATCATGGGCGCCGACAGGGAACAACTCCTCGGCTTCAACATGATTGAGAGACTTCGCGATCAGGCAATGCTTAAAGCGGTCAAGGATACTCTCGACGGACAAAACGGATATTACGAAGGTGAGTATCTTTCAGTCACGGGTCAAAGAAAAACATTCCTGAGGGCTATCTTCCAGAGGATTACCGACAACAATGGAAAACTTATAGGGGCGGTCGGGATATATGAAGACATCACCGAGCGCAAGCGGGCAGAGCAATTGTTACAAGAACGTGAAGCGTTATTAAACAAAGTAGGGACTATAGCGAAGATCGGCGGATGGGAAATGGATATGGCAACCGGAAAGGCCACGTGGACGAAAGGCACGTATGATATCGTCGAAATCGACTACGACAATCCTATACCGGGGCTTCATGAGCATGTCGGATTTTATCTCCCCGAATATCGTGAGATGATTGAGAATACAATGGAAACACTGATAGAGACAAAGCAACCCATGATGTTTGAAGCGGCGCTGAAAACAGCAACAGGAAATATTAAATGGTGCCAGGCGTTTGGAGAAGCTGTGGTAGAAGATGAACAAGTAGTTAAATTGCGGGGAACGTTCCAGGACATCACCGATCGCAAAAAGATAGAGGAAGAGATTAAAGCATTGAACCGCGAATTAGAGCAACGGGTCGCTACGCGTACCGCCGAACTGGCGGAAAAAACCCGCCAGATGGAGACCTTCACCTACTCGGTCTCGCACGACCTCAAAGCCCCCCTGCGTGGTATCGACGGTTACAGCCGCCTGCTTCTGGAAGATCATTTCGAATGCCTGGACGAAGAAGGCCGCACCTTTCTGACGACCATTCGGCAGGCAACCGAACAGATGCGGCAGCTGATCGAAGATTTACTGGCCTATTCCCGAATGGAACGCCGCGAGCTGGCCTCACACGAGGTACATCCTTTTAATGTAATCCAAACCCTGCTTGCCGAACGGACGGAAGAGATTAATGCCCGTAACGTCAGCATCATCGTAGACATGCCCGATATCGTGGTCAAAACCGACCCCGAGGGACTGGCTCAGATCCTGCGGAACCTGCTGGACAATGCCCTTAAATTCACCGACAAGACACCTGCTCCGCACATTGAGATCGGCGGGCAGGATGAGGAGGGAAAACACTATCTCATCTGGGTGCGGGACAACGGCATCGGTTTCGACATGTGCTATCATGACCGCATCTTTGAGATCTTTCAACGACTCCACTCGGTGGAAGAATACCCCGGCACGGGTATCGGTATGGCCATTGTGCAAAAAGCAATACAGAGAATGGGTGGCCGGGTTTGGGCTGAAAGCGCCCCCGGCAAGGGAGCTACTTTTTATCTGGAGGTGCCAAAGTGAACAATTACTCAGATGTGACCAGACCTATCCTGCTCGTGGAGGACAATCCCATGGATATTGACCTGACTAAACGGGCCTTTGCCCGGCGCAAGCTGGCCAATCCCATCGAAGTAGTTACGGACGGAGAAGCGGCCCTGGCCTATTTACCTCTCTGGGAAGCAGGTGCTCCGCTACCGATCGTCATACTCCTTGATCTCAAACTGCCCAAAGTTGATGGGCTGGAGGTCCTGCGGCAGATTAAAGCCCATCATATATTTCACACCATACCGGTGGTTGTTTTAACATCTTCCAATGAGGACCGGGACATTCAAACCGCCTACACCCTGGGTGCCAACTCCTATATAATGAAACCGGTCGATTTTGATAAATTTCTTAACATAGCGGAGCATATTGAGATCTACTGGCTGGCCCTCAACACGCCACCGAGGAATAAGGCATGAAAATCCTCTATGTAGAAGACAATCGGCTTGATGCAGACTTGACACGCCGCGAATTGAAGAAATCGGCTCCCGAATTTCTCGTTGATATCGTCACTACCCAGCGCGATGCTTTTATCGCCCTGGAAAAGAAACACGATTACGATCTGGTACTCTCTGATATGCGTCTTCCCGATGGGGACGGCCTGGTGATACTTACTCACATACGGGGACGTGGTCTCCCGATGGCAGTTGTCATTATTACCGGTCAGGGGGATGAAGAAACGGCGGTAGCCGCACTCAAGGCCGGAGCCCAGGATTACGTGATCAAGCGCGACGGGTACCGTGAATATTTGCCGCTGATCCTGGAAAAAGCATTGGCAAGCTATCGCGAAACGTCCATTCGATCTTCTCAACCCTTACGGGTGTTATACGCCGAGCCCCACACCTCGGACGCTGATCTGGCGAAGCGGCATTTGGCCGGCGTTGCCCCCCATATCGTTATGGATGTGGTAACTAATGCTTCAGGAGTGTTCAAGCTTCTCTCCGATCAACACATCAAGCACCCCTTTGACGTAATTCTCCTTGACTATCGGCTCCCGGGGATGAATGCCCTTGAGATACTCAAGGAACTCCGTCAGGTATCAAGAACGGACTTGCCTATTGTCCTGATCACCGGACAGGGCGATGAAGAAGTGGCGGTCCAGGCCCTGAAACTTGGCGCTACGGACTATCTGGTCAAGAACCAAGGCTACCTCTACAAATTACCTTTCATCCTGGAAAATGCTGTCCACAGTGTCCAACTGACCCGTGAGCATAAAACCATCGCCAAGCTCAAAAGACAAAATGAACTGATCCTTAATTCTGCCGGCGAGGGGATTGTCGGGATGGATTTGGCCGGCAATCAAACCTTTGCCAATCCGGCCGCCGCCAGAATACTGGGATATGAGATCTCTGAAATGATCGGCGCAAATGGTCATTCCCTCTGGCACCATACCAAGATCGACGGTTCTCGGTATCACGAAGAAGCATGCACCATCTATACAGCCTGCATGGAGGGGACGGTTCTTGATGATCAAGAAGATCTGTTCTGGAGGAAAAACGGGACGAGCTTCCCGGTGGAATTTTCCCTCATGCCCATTCTGGAAGATGACCGACTACTCGGCTCCGTTCTTACCTTCCGCGATATTACCGAGCGTAAACGGGCCCATCTTGCGTTGCAGGAAAGTGAGGAACTTTTCAGGAAGGTATTTCAAGATCATACAGCGGTTAAGCTGATCATCGATCCAGATACCGGGAATATCATCGATGCCAATAAGGCGGCGTTACATTTCTATAAATGGTCACATGAACAACTCACACAGATGAAAATTCAAGAGATAAACACCCTTCCTCCTGAAGAGGTTAAAAAAGAGCTGGAGAAAGCCAGATACGATAAACGAGTACATTTCGAATTCCGCCACAGACGCGCTGATGGTTCTATCCGTGACGTAGATGTATTCACCAGCAAAATCAACGTAAATAAAAAGGATCTTCTCCACTCTATTATTCACGACGTTACCATCCGAAAACAGGCGGAGGAAAAACTTCAAGAAACCCTGCTCAGTCTCAAAAAAGCCGTCAGCACAACCATTCAGGTCATAGGCTCCACCGTGGAAACCAGAGATCCCTATACTTCCGCCCATCAGCTTCGATGTGCGGACCTTGCCTGCGCTATTGCCACGGAGATGAAACTTTCCAATGATACCATTGAGGGCACCAGGATGGCAGGTATCATTCATGACCTCGGAAAACTGTCCATCCCTGCTGAGATCCTGTCCAAGCCCACCGAATTATCACCCATTGAATTTTCACTGATCAAGGAACATCCCAGAAAAGGTTATGAGATCCTGAAAGATGTGGAATCACCCTGGCCCCTGGCAGAGATCGTATACCAGCACCATGAACGGATCGATGGTTCAGGCTATCCGAGAAACCTGAAAGGAGACGATATTCTCATAGAGGCGCGTATCCTCGCCGTTTGTGACGTAGTCGAATCCATGGTATCTCATCGTCCCTATCGAGCAGCTTTGGGAGTTGATATGGCCATGAAAGAGATTGAAGACCGCCGGGGAATTCTGTACGATGTGGATGTGGTGGATGTCTGCCTGAGGTTGTTCAGGGAGAAAGGCTACCGATTTTAACATTAAGCAAGAGGACGGAATGCAAAGGTTTAGTCCATTACACTCCAATTGGTACGCATAGTTGACGTATAGCATCCACTCCTCTTTTCATATTTGCTACGATCGCATACTGCTATTGTTTCTTACCACTCTGGAAACATACTACCCGTTCCCGTTTCTTGAGCGATCGATACTATTGTCATATTGGAATAGCTTAACGGGCAGATATATTCCAATATGTTACCACTCTTTCTTATAAGTCGGTACCGTTGTGATTGCAGGTATAATTATATGAAAGATTTCTCAGGTAACAATCAGGAACTGATCGAAGAAATACTCTCCTTAAAGAAGAAAATCATCGAGCTGGAACAATCGGAACCCAAGCGCAAGAGAGTGGAAGAGAAGCTGCGGGCCCCGGACCCGACACTCCTGGAAGTTTTAGACAGCTTCAATTCCCTCATCTATGTGGCCGATATGGAAACCTATGAGATCATTTTTATTAACAGGTATGGCAAAAAGAAATGGGGGGACATAGAGGGTACAATCTGTTGGCAGACCTTCCAGAAGAGAAAGACAGGCCCCTGTGAGTTTTGCACAAATAGTCGGCTCATCGGACCGGACGGGAATCCGACAGGGGGCGTTATATGGGAACTTGAAAACACCATTACGCAACGGTGGTACGACTGTCACGACATAGCCATTCACTGGCACGATGGCCGAATTGTTAGAATGGAAATTGCCACTGACATCACCGAGGAGAAGAGGGCGGAGGAGGAGTTACGGGAGAGCGAATCGCGCATACGGGCTATCACTGACTCCGCCCAGGATGCTATTCTCATGATGGATCCTGAAGGGCGAATATCATATTGGAACCCTGCCGCTGAGCGTATTCTCGGCTACACGAGTTCCGAAGCCATCGGCCAAAACCTCCACGCGTTACTCGCGCCCCCGCATTATCACAAGGCACACCATACCTCCTTCCCGTTGTTTCAACAGAAAGGACAGGGAGTCGCCGTCGGGAAAACTATTGATCTGGAGGCCATCCGAAAAGATGGAAAGAAAATTCCGGTGCAGCTTTCTCTTTCAGCGGTACACATGAAGGGCGCTTGGCATGCTGTGGGGATTATTCGCGACATAACCGAGCGTAAAATGGCGGAAGAAAAACTTCTTGAAAGCGAGAAAAGATATCGTGAAATGTATGATTTTTTACCAATCCCCGTTTTTGAGATGGATTTTGAAGCTAATCTGACTTCTGTCAACCGAGCCGTGTATGAAACTTTCCGAGGCACTGAAGAGGAATTCAAAAGAGGGGTTAGTGCATGGAAGCTCTCTTCAGACGAGGACATCGCCAAATCGAGAAAAAACATTGAACGTCTGTTAAAGGGTGAGCAACCGGAAGAAACCGAATACATATTAACCAGATTAGACGGTTCTACCTTTCCTGCCATCGTCATCTCAAGACTGATTTACCGTGATGGCAATCCGGCGGGCATACGAGGAGCTATCGTTGATATAACAGACCGCAAACAGGCGGAGGAGCAGATCAGGCAGATGGCCTATTATGATTCCCTGACAGGCCTCCCAAATCGGAAACTCTTTTCCGATCGCCTTACTATTGCCCTGACGCAAGCCAAACGGAATAAAAAGAGGATTGGATTAACAATGCTCGACCTCGATAATTTTAAGGAAGTGAACGATACCCTGGGCCATGCTGCAGGGGACCTCCTTCTTAAGGCAACGGCAGATCGACTCACCGGAACGCTGAGAAAGGGTGATACTATTGCGCGTCTCGGTGGCGACGAGTTTGTGGTGCTCCTTCCGGTATTGAAAGGAGAAGAAGATGCGATCCAGGTTGCACAAAAGATCGTTGATAGCTTCCGAAAACCTTTCCTCATTAACACCCACCAACTCTTCGTGACGGCAAGTATCGGTATTGCACTGTATCCCGATAATGGAACAGATGAAGATATTCTCCTGAAAAATGTCGATATTGCCATGTATCAGGCAAAGCAAGCGGGGCGAAACCGATACCGACTCTACAAAGAGACCTGAGTGATATTATCGCAGTGCCCATTCAAAGCCCTATTACCGCGAAGGCACCTGATTTCACCTGACTGCAAAAAAATACGATATGAATTTCAATAACCGGGAACTCGATCTGCGTACGGCCCATATAATGAGGTAAGATTAACACTACCATTCGGATTTTTCAGCAAACATCTCCTTGACATACAATCATGTTACTCCATATACTCTCTCATAAAAAAACACATTGAATTTACATAATAATCTACCAGCTATAGAACCAACGTTTGGATAGCAACCAAGAAAAAGGGGGAACCCTGTCACGTCTGATCTGTTGCATTATGTTTATTTTAGTGAATTCCGGAGTTGATACTTATGATCGAGGTAAAGAAGGTAGAAGACAAGAGCATGATGAAGGATTTCATCATGCTTCCCTGGACAGCGAAGCTCTATGAAAACGATCCGTTGTGGATCCCGCCGCTCATCGGCGAACAGAAGAAACTGTTCGGCAAGAAGAGTTATTTCCCCGAGATTGGGGAGGCGGAATTTTTCCTTGCATATAAAGACGGAGAACCCGTCGGCCGTATTACCGCACAGGTGAATCACCTCTACGAAAAGAAATATGACAGGGAAACAGGTTTCTTCGGTTTTTTTGAATCAATCAACGATCCAGAGGTTGCTCACGCACTCTTCGATACCGCCTCAATCTGGCTCAAGGGCAAGGGCAAGGAAGTCATGAACGGCCCCCAGAGTTTTTCCGTCTACGACTCTGTGGGATTCGAGGTAGAAGGACTCGACATGATGCCTACGATAGGTCTTTTCCACTATGCCCCTTATTATAAAGACCTGGCGGAACTTGCGGGATTCACCAAGTGTATTGACTGGTATTGTTTTCTTGTGAAAAAGATCGATACCTATGCACCCTACCTTGAGGATATCAAGAAAAACATAATGAAGGATATGGATGTCGAGTTCAAGATCCTCGACAAGCGCGAGATGAAGAGGCGCCTACAAGAGGTGCAGCAGATCTTCAACATAGCCTGGGAAGGTAACTGGGGGCACCTGCCGCTTACCGATCAACAGATGGACGCACTCTATGAGGAGCTCAAGATGGTCGTCATACCCGAACTTACCATCTTTGCGGAGAAAGACGGTAAAACTATCGGCTTTATTATATCCGTCCCGGATGTGAACCCAGCCATGAAGGTCTTGAACGGGAGGATGTATCCCTGGCGCCTCTGGCAGTTCCTGAAGAAGGCAAAGCAAACAAAGAAACTTCGCACCATAATCATGGGCGTGCTTCCGGAGTACCGCGGGCGTAAGATTGATGACGTTTTTTATCTGAAGACCATCGAAGAAGGGACTCGGCTTGGCTACACAGAGTCGGACTGTTCTCTGGTTGTGGAAACGAATACAAAGATGATCGGGGCACTCCAGGCTCTCTTCGCCGAGCGATACAAGACCTATCGCATCTACGAGAGACCCATTGTATGAAAATATTTCTTTAGTATCGAGTAGTTATTCTTCTCTGAAGGGGTTGGCCAATACACTATCCTTCGGCTTTCCATTGCCCAGGATAAGCGCCCTGGAAAGTGACGGTACGCAGCTATAGACCACAAGCCCCAGAATCGTACCAATGATGAGATCCGTTACGTAATGATACCGCAGATACACGGTGGAGAATATTATTACGGACCCCCACACGCACGTTACCGGGAATAAGGGCCGATAATACTTCCTGACCAGGAGGATCGTCAGCAGAGAAATCAGAGTATGGCCGCTTGGACAGCAGTCTCTCATCACACCTTCCCCCCGTGCAAGTAAATCCCGGACAAGATCAAAGAACAAAATACCCGTCAGTGGTACGGTCTGTAGGTGTGTAAGGGTGAACCGGGGTCCGATGGCCGGTGTAAGATAATACCCGAGATAGGAGACGAAAAATCCTATCATGAGGGTGGAGGCACAGACATGAAAATCAAGATGTGACCTCTTCACGAAGTAAAGGGCCAGACATAGAGAAAGCGGCAGAAAGTAAAAACTTGCATAGACTATCTGACACACCTCCGACAGCATCGGGAAGGTTATCGTTTCCATAAGAATGGTTGGATCGGTGCCCAGAAAGAGGAACCTGTCGATATGTATGATGATGTTGTCCACATCGTGAGGGTTGACAAGCGGGATGAGCCTGCGGTTTTCCAAATAGATTGCGACGAGAAACAGGAGTACATACCAGTCTCTGAAGGTGGGTATATATCTCTGATAACGTCTTGTTTGTGCAAGACTCACTATGAGAATGAATAATATGATAATCAGGTTCAGCGCGAATATGTCCCAGGCGGCTTTCATTTGCATGAAAAGCAGAATGAGGCTGTTCAATAGAACCATCATGGCGATGACGAGTTTTTCTTCAAGATTCAACCGAAGGTTCCAATCATAGAAGAATTTCATATGTCACACCCTCGAAATCATTATCAGGATTCTTTTGCGACACTTGAACTGTAATAATACATCAATGGGATTTTATCTTGATATACATCATAACAAAAAAGTCAGCGCAAAATTTCAAAATGCGTTAGTGGGGAGATAACCGCTCTGAGGCGACTCACATGGTCTGTCCTGCATGTTCAGGTTATTTTTCCAGATTTCTCTATGTAAAGCTGGTACAGTTTTTAGGGAGCAGGTCAAAAGGAGTTAATCTGCTATTTTCTCCCGGGGTATCTAATCAAGAAACATTGGGACAAAACCTAGAGGAATAATTTTTCCTCCTTGAGTGTGTAACCTTTTTCATTGAATAGCCCTAAGCATACATCCACAACCTCTGAATCATAGAGAATACCTCTGTTCTTCTCAATCTCCTCAAGAGCGGCTCCTATCCCCAAGGTAGGACGATATGGACGATGTGAGGCCATGGCTTCCACTACATCGGCCACGGCTATAATACGGGCCTCTATAAGAATATCATCCCCTTTCAGATTTCTTGGATAACCCGAACCGTCCAAGCGTTCATGGTGCTGGTAGATAATTTCTGCCAGTGGCCAGGGAGATTCCACATCCTTGAGTATGTCGTACCCTCTCTGAGAGTGCTCTTTTATCAGCAAAAGCTCAATTTGTGTCAGTTCGGTGGGCTTAGATAATATTTCAGCGGGAATTGATAGCTTTCCAATGTCATGGATGGAACCAGCCATACGGATTCCCTCGATTTTTTCTTGGGATAATCCCATTTCTATGGCGATGGCACAGGCAAGATCCGTGGATCGAAACTGATGGCCGGCTGTATAGGGGTCTCTCACCTCTACAGCGGATACCATAACCTGAATGGTGGTGCCAACCGCTTTCCTGAGACTATCGAGTGTCTGCAGAAGCTTTTCTTCTGCCTGTTTGCGTTCGGTACTATCATGGAAATACCAGACGCGACCGTAGTATCGATTGTCCGAACCTAACATCGGTGCAGAATAACGGTCAAAAACCCGGCCATCCGCCAAAGGTATTTCATCCTGGCTAATTTCCTGTTTATGTTCATAGAGGTATTGAACTTTCCGTACAAACGATTGGGGATCCGCCATCTTGGCCGTCACAAACTGAAGAACCGGTTCATCGTCTCTCTCTTCGACGAGATTTGCCGGGAGACCCCACATTTCTATAAATCGACGGTTGAATAAGACAATATTGGCGGCATCGTCAACCACGAGGATTCCGTCAATTGATGTTTCCTGCTGTGTGGACAAAATGACATTCTTGAATTGCAGTTCTTCCACCGTCCGCCCTAACTCGACAGTGCGCTCCTTGACCAGTTTTTCGAGATTTTCGCGGTGCTGCTTAAGCTCATACTCAAGTTGCTTGCGCTTGCTGATGTCGCGGATGACAATAACCATTCCGGTGGGTTGCCCATTTGATCTCCTAATAAGGTTGCCATTACACTCAATATTGACCAGACTTCCATCAGCCCGTATCCCGCGATATTCAGCCGGTCCGGTTAAAATCCCCTGGTGCATCAGCGAAATATTGTAAGCGGCACGGTTTCTATCCTCAGGTACAAGATAATCAAGAACATTGCGATTCGATAAAATGTTTTGTTCGTACCCGAACAACTCCAAACCAGAAGGAGATAACTTTTGTATGGAGCCCTCCAGATCCGTGAACAATATTTCGTCAGGGAAGGCGTCGAGAAGGGCTGCATAACGCTCTTCGCTTTTGTGCATCTCTTCCTCTGCTCTCTTGCGCTCGGTAATATCGACAACGCACATCTGTATGGCGGCCTTGCCCAGATATTCGATCACATTCGTATGCACATCCACCCAGTATATCGAACCATCTTTAGCGATGAGACGGCATTCATTTCTCTCCGGTTCCCGGTTACCCATAAGACGACTGAGCATCCGATTCCATACAACTTCGCGGTCATCCGGATGGATCAACTCCATCACCTGTATCGGCGAAAAGGCATTAAGTTCGTCCCTACTGTATCCTCCTTTCTCCGTGACCATATTGTTTGCGTACAAGATGCGCCCGTCTTGTAAGATCAATATGCCAAGGAGAGATTGATCCACCAACATGCGGTATTTCAATTCCGACTCGCGCAGAGCTTCTTTGGCCAGCTTACGATCCGTGATGTCCTCCAAGACTCCTTCAATCCATCCCTTTTCCCTGACAAGACGAGCGGAACAGCGCATCCATCGTATTGAATTATCCTTTTTTCTAAACCGAGCCTCATAGTTGTGGAATTCGCCATCGACCTGCAAGAGAGAGAGCATCTTCTCCCCGTCACACGGGTCGGCATACCGTTCTGCAAAGTTGAAAGGCTTGGCCATTAAAGAAGCTCTGTCCTGATATCCCATAGACCGCGCGATGGCATCATTTGCGTCAAGCAGCAATCCCGTATCCATATCCGTTCTATACAAGCCGATCTGAGAATTAAGAAAAATATTTCTGTAGGTATCCTTCGCAGTTCTAATCTCCTCCTTTTTCCGCGTGCGTTCGGTAATGTCCCGCGTAAATACGGCGACGCTTGATACCGTCTTATCATCACAAAAGACAGGATAAAGTCGATGTTCGAAAAATTTTCCCGAATGGGAGTCACTAAAAGAAACCGGCTTGCCTGTGGATAGTACTTTATCAACCTGTTCTTGTCTCAGCTTCTTTATTTTTGGTGGAAAATAGTCGAAAATATACGCTCCTTCGAGTTCCTTCACGGTCTTGCCCAATCTCCGGGCAGCTGCGGCATTCAATAATGTTATAATTCCCTTTGAATCGATCAATACTATGCTTTCCTGAACAGCATCAAAAAAAGCCTGACGAATGATTTCTTTCTCCCGTGACTCATGTTGGGCTGGTTTGGCTTTGATGGTATTGTTATTCATGACCTGGTGGTCCTGAATTTTGGATAAAGAAAGGCGGCGGTCGGTTTTCGTAGATCTTTTTTGCGACATAACTACTCCTCGGTGTTTTGAGTCGAAAAAGAACTTACTGTCTTAATGTTCTCTAATTTCTATTACCTTATAAATTGTCGTAGAGGAGTAATTACATGCTTAACACCTCAATGCAATTTTGGCAGTCGAATCATTACCGTCATGAAGTGTGGCATTGTTATCACAGAGTTTTCCCTGTTTTGGATAAGTCCTTAACAACAAAGAAAATCTCTATTGTTTGAAGCTAAAGATAGGGCTTTGACATCAGACTAGTAATCCCTCCTTGTGCCTTACAGCTGTCCAACACACATTACATATAAGTATAATTTCAATGAAATATAAGAATTTATAAACTCTATTACAATATCTTGTTGAGGAATAATACGTTGACATGTTTAAAAAATTTAGGATCTTTCGAAACATATCTTCGATCTGCTTGTTATGATATTATGTTTTATAACAACTTGAATAAAATTATAACATACATTGCTTGTGCTTCAAATCATGATTTTGACATTATTTCGTCAAAGGCAATACAGCGTTTCTTCCGAATATTACATTCACTGAAACCGACTGGACAATAGATATATAGTGCGGTGTAAATTTTACATTAAACAGTAACTATCTCTGAAAAAGAACAGATTTCAAATTTCAATACTTCGCCCCTTGCGTTACCATAGAAATCATAATCAAATTAGGTTTCCTTTCAGCGTACTTTGGACCTATTCTTTTCCGGGGGAAGCCTCAAATGAAATTTCTCTTCATCCGGGGCTTCTTTTTTTGATTTAATGCAATTCTATGGAGTGTTTTGTTAAGACTTACATCAATGTATCTTTCCAAGAAATTTCGGAGTGAGCCTTGGGAAAGTGATTTTCACTCCTGTAACTCGTAACCTTTTTCATTGAATAGTCGTAGGCATGCGTCCACTACTATAGAATCGTATAAAACACCTCTGTTGTTAACAATCTCTTCAAGAGCTAAATCAATACCCAAGGCGGCTCGATACGGACGGTATGAAGCCATAGCCTCCACAACATCTGCGACAGCTAAAATTCTTGATTCAAGAAGAAGTTCATCTCCCTTCAATCCGTTCGGATATCCGGAACCATCCATTCGTTCATGATGCTCAAGAATGACCCTTGCAATAGGCCAAGGAAATGCGATGTCTTTTAAGATATTATAGCCCGATAAAGGATGTTCTTTAATCAGAGAAAATTCCACATCTGACAATTGGCTCGGCTTACTGAGAATTTCTACGGGAATAGAAATTTTACCCAGGTCATGTATGTTTGCAGCAATACGAATACCATCAATCTGATTGTGTGGCAAATTCATTTCAGCAGCAATACTTCGGGCCAGTTCTGACACCCTCCGCTGATGGCCGGCTGTGTAAGGATCTCTTGCCTCGACAGTCTCGGCTATTACTTTCACTGTGGAACGCAATCCTACCTGTGTATGTGCCAAGCTCTGTTCAAGTTCTTCTTCAGCCTCGCGACGAGATTGGATTTCAAACTGCAAACTTTTCCACCCTTTGTTTAGAAGCAGGTAGAGAAGAAATGCAGTGACCGAAACATATATCCATCCTTTATATGTCTGAAGAAATATTAACTGGGTTGGATCATTTGTTAAATAATAGGTGAATTTATCAGAACACAAGATCCAGATCCCACCTAGGAACGCATATAAGACCGAAACGAGAAAAGGGAAATTGGTTGTTCTGATGAATTTCACTTGGTTACTCCTTGTGCTTTTCAAAAGTATAATAAATCAGAGTAAGCTTTTTATAATTGAAGTTCATTTTTCTTTTTATGGCGTTGTCGAGAAAAAATTCAATAAGTGGATAAAGATAAAAGTGATTTGAATAAAAAAAGCCCGTTCTCAAGATACGAGAAACGGGCTTAACATTAGCACGGCCATTACGTTTTCCTCATTGGAAGCATAGCAAGCTAAAACATCACGACAGATTCACAAGATTCAATTTTATTGCAATATAGTCCAGTTATACCATTTATGTCAAGTGATGCTGCGATCAATCGTTGAGATTTTCTTTCGTCTTTGAAGAGCATTTAAATGACACAATTCTACGAGGTGATATAATCATCGATTCCCCCGTTTGAGGATTCCTGCCAATCCTGGCTTTCTTTTCGGCGAGGGAAAACTTGCCGAAACCGCTCCCCACCTTCGAGTGCCTGTTTGATTATCTCCAGGTGGATTCTAAGAGTTCTTCAGCCCTGTCTTTGGGATAGCCAACCTGTGCGGTTATTGATCTGATTACATCCGCTCTTCTAATTCTTCCGGCATCTCTGCAATACACGTTTTTGCAATGGTAGAAAATTTCTTTGTTGTAATTGGAAGTTTGTGTGCAATACGGAAACGAATCTCATCATATAGATCTGACGCAATTTATGAAGCTATTCTCAAATCTGAGTTTTTTGTTGATATTCTTTTCCATTTTCCACTGGGTAACTTTAATCTTGCTTGCCATTTGTTGCCTTTTTCTCTTTTATAGAGAACAACATTTCCATCTCTGTAATGATGAATTACACTTTCCATAATAAAGGGCACTATTCTCTCAGATTAATATTATTACTTTCGGCGGGGATGGTACAGAAGGACGGAAAGTGTGTCAAGAGTGTGATACGAAAAAATCCACTGAAATGAAAAGGGGTATCAATATTCTAACTTATTGATACCCCTTCCAAATTATTGGTGGGGAGGGAATCGAACCCTCACAGCCCTAAAGACCGAGGGATTTTAAGACACTATCATTAATTTTTGTTAACCATCTAATTTCAGGTTAACCTATGTAAACCTCTCACCTTTTATAGAAGAACATTTGAGAATATTTTACCCTTTATTATACGGCTTTTGGTTATAATCCGTAGCGGAATCGTAGCGAGAAAAGAGGATTTCCCCAAATTTTTCTAGCTTCAGATTCTATCTTTTCAGAACTTCTTCTTTAGCTTCCTGTAGCCATTTTATGAGAATATCAACTTGGTCAGGATATATTAATATAGTGTCACCGTCTTCAAAGGTTGCTGGTTGAGTAATTGAAATACGACCCTCATCGTCAGTCTCTACGCAAATTTCAGTCATTTCTTTTTTCATATTTTTCCCTCTTTTTCATTTATCGTTTTTTATAGGTTTATCAACAGAAGCAACCATTTCATCTTTTATTTTAATCTCTTCTTCGATACTCAAATCTGTAGCAGTAGTTGCTATTGTCGCAGTCACAATATTTAAGGCAGCTTCTCTGGGCAATAAATCAAACTCTGAATCTAAACATTTTAATTTTTCCTCACTACGTTCCTTGATACGTACTTCTTTTTCCGGTGTTATTGGAGTTGCTACAAAGCTTTCCCATTTTTCCGAATCCGGTAAAACAATATTATATGTTTTCTTCTCAACGACTATATTTATTAGGCCAACATTTTTACCGTTTAAAAAATCATTAACCTTAACTTGAAAATCGACTAATTTAAAATTTTCTAATAGCTCTTTAAATCCCATGTAATCGTCCTCCTTTCAAGTTATTAACAATTAAACATATTAACAAATTTTCGCAAGCATATATTCAAAATTTTTATAAATAAAATGGGATCAGCTTTTTATTGCCAATCCCATTGTTTTAACAATACATGTTTTTGTTATAATCAGAGGCAAAATCGTAACCAAGAATCGACTGCAAATAAATATTTGTAGTTGTTATATCCTGATGGCCAAGCAAGTCTCTGATTTGGATTAAGGGCATTTTTTCATTTGCTAGTTTAGAAGCGTATCTGTGCCGTAAAGCGTGCCAGCCAAAAAGCTTGATTTTTGCCTCTCTGCAAGCCATTTCAAGAAACCTGGGGTATCCAGTCCAGCTGTAAAAAATTTTACCATCTTTTATTTCAAAATCAGGCTTATAAGGCACATAACGGGGTATAAGGTCGCCTCGCTTATTTTTTCTCGTCCAGAGAACCACAAAACCGTTTTTAAAGTCAGTATCAGCTACTCTCAAAGCTTCACTTATTCTTGCTCCGGTATCCATCACAAATTTTATCAGCCTTTTTTGCTCTTCGTTGCATTTTTCCAAAACAATTTTTATATCCTTGTCAGGCGGAATGTACTTTAATTTTCTGTCAATCGGAAAAAGCTTTATCTTGGCTGGGTTTTTGTCCATTACCTCCAGGTCATCAATCGCCCAGTAAAACATCGCTTTTAATATACGGATGGATTTATTAACGAGATAGTTATCCTTTCCCCGCTTCGCCAATTCATTTGACATATCAGTAAAATGAGCAATAACCATTTTCTTTTCAATGCCGTTGACATCTAATCTTCCCCATTTTTTTATCAACGGCCGCAAAACAAGTTGATGATCCCGGTAATAGTAATCAGACTTGGTTTTAATGAGGTCAAGACGTAGATTACAAAGATTTAAAAAAGAAATCTTCTCTTGTTTCTGTTTTTTTAGATTTGCCAGTCTTTCGGCCTCACCCTTCCGCGCTTCAACCTTTGTTAAATATTCAGCCTTAGAACTATAGGTGATATTTTTATAATCAAATTTATACCACCACCTTAAACCTTTTTTAAGCTGCCTCTTGTAAACAGCCACGATTATCACCTCCTTTAAAATGTGCAATTTTTATGTTAAAATTTGTACGCTTAAAGATAGGAGGAGGTTTTGAGCATAAAAATTTAGGGTAATAACAAAAAGTGTTGAGAGGATTGGGACAGGAGGTTTTTATGTCCAGTCCCTTTCTGTTTGTCGGTGAACTCTCTGAACTTCTGCGGGTAAGTCCAAAATGGGCTTATCAGCAGTTAAACCAGGGAAACATTGCCGGTAGCTTTAAAATCGGCGGCATATGGCTCATCGACAAAGAAATGTTTTTTGCGTCCCTAAAGAACAAAGCTCAAAAACCCAACTCCGAACCCACAAGAGACGGCGGAAGTGAAAACCGCCATAACCTCTTGTAGGCTCACAGCTCGCCCCGTTAGCCTCTGGTTAGCGGGGCTTCTTCTTTTGCAAAATATGAACTCTGCCGTTTATGATTTTTAAAAAAGGTCTGCCGTTGTAATAAGCGATGGTGGTTTTACTTTGTTTCTTCTTCTTTTTTGATCTACCAAGTACCTGCCGTTTAAAAGTCTCCCACATTAGCCAGCCTCCTTTTGTTTTGGCTAAAATGTAGGACGAGGGATTTTTAAAAGGTAGGGAAAGGACGGGAATAAATAGGTCAATTTAGGCGTTTTGCAGAACGCATTTTAAATTGCTTCTGCATGATAAGTTCAAGGCTGACATTCGGATCGTCAGCGAACATCGCTTCAAATATCTTCCATTTTAATTTCCAAACTGGTGTCGGGTAGCCTTTTGTCTCCACATAGGTAATAGTATCGTCATTGTTATAGACAACAAAATCTATGTAATAAATCCCGACTTTATGGTTATTGACTATCAGGTCAATTCCTTTGTGAGCTTCAAAATCTTTTATCTCGCCAGCCATTTTCCTCAGCGTGAGTTCTTTTGCATAACCGGCTTCAAAGCCGCTGTCGTAGCGCACTCCATTAAAAACTTGTTTTTTTGCTTTGCTGTATTGATATTTTACGAGATAAGCCATACGGCTTTAGTATAACATATTGTAATTATTGGGCAACCAGTTGACAGACTCCGCAGGTATGCTATAATTAAAGTGTTCTCTTGTTATCCGTTGTGGATAACACCGACGCTAACCATGTGGGACAGTTGCAGGGGTTTTCGACCTTTCTCCTGCAATTATAAATTAACAAGTTTAAATATGACGGAACAAATCGGAAAAATAGAAAATCCATTCAAGGCTACTGTGAGTTCTTACAAGGACTCCAACCCCTTTCCGAGGTTGTCCGTGCAGTAGCTCTGAATGGGTTTTTTATTTAGCGGAGTAGAGAAAAGGCAACTCGCTGGTTTCATAAGCCAGAGATTGTGGGTTCGACCCCCACCTCCGCGACTATATTTTAAAACATTTCTGTCTCCGCCAACTATAAATTTTCTATTAAGTTTGTAATTGATGGCGACCGATAAACTAACGCGCACCGAATATAATTTTCTTTTTTTCTTTTAATGATTTGTTTTTTAGCCTGGGGATAAGTGCATAAAAAATTATTCGGGGGTGAAGATTTAGAGGGAGCCCTATATTGAACATAGGTATCTATATTGAGTATATTGAATATATGAGGGATAAAATAGAAACAATAGGTATAACAAGAAAGACAAAAAGGAAGATTAAAATTTTGGCGAAGAAATATGGATACGCCGATTGCACTGTTTTAGAATATCTTTTAAGCGGAAAAATAAAATTGGAGGAACTTGATAATTTGTAGCTTAATATCTTTTCGGTCGCCCTTTATCCAAGAGAAGGACGGCACTATGTGATCTTGGCAGGGAGTAGTGTTGTAAAAGTACCCCTATGGGAACGCTGGCATTACTCCCCGGCCGAAAGGATATTAAAATTTAGTTTTAAAAATATGACAGCTAATGATTAAAAAATTGGCGACGTCTGAACTTTTACAAGTTCTTTCTGGCTCCGGCTGGGGCTATCGCCATAATAAAAGGTTGTGGGAGGGTTTTACTCTCCCTCACCTTTATAATAATTAACATAAAATGTATGAAGAAAACTATTGTAGTGCTGTCGGTAATGAGCTTGCTCGTCGTCTCATCTATTGCGATAGCTGCAACACAACCAGATTGTCCAGAGGGTCAGACTTATGTTGGCGGCTATGTGGAGGAAACAGTCTGCCAAGATGTTTGTGATTGGTATTTCTGGGGGTGGTGCATGCATTGGAGCCAGAATTGTGAAACCACGGGGGAATGGGTCGGTTATTGCGTGGATAATGAAGTAGAAGAGCCAGAAGAGCCTAGCGAGCCGTTAAATGGCGCTGGTGGAGGTTCTATGCCGATTCATATCCTTCAGCAAAGAGTAAGCAATTTTACCTATTATGACGGTAAAATTCAATTCTTAGGCGGATATATGGGTCAAGCAGGCTTATTGGTCTTTGACTTAAACGGAAATCTAGTCGATAAATATGTAGATGAAGGCAACTACACTTTTCACGTCTTTGACATTAACTTAGAAGCAGGCGACTACTTTATTATCCCTTATCAGAATCAAGGAAACCAAATTTTCAAGTGGCAAGGTAAAGAATTTACAATAAATTAGTTTATTGTCCATCAGCCCTTTATCGGGCTTTTGGAGAGTAAATAAATTTTATGGATGGTTTTAAAAATTTTGTTTCAATTAGTGGCTTATCAGCACCCCCAAAACCCTATATAATCTTAAGCTGAGCAAACGAAAAACCCTCAAGTGGTCATATATGCCATTTTGAGGGTTTTTGTTCAGTTAGATAAACTGGTGGCGTCGCAAAATGTGTTATGCTGTTTTTAAGATTGTAATTTATTAATCAAATATAATTGATTATAAAGTACTTAATTAAACTGTAATACGCTATTATAACTGCAAGTATTTTTAACCAAAAAAAGAGATTAGATGGCCAATTATACCACGCTGGTGCAGATAATTCAGGATTCTCAAGAATATCTTCTAACTGTTTTTCTTTTTGTCTACAAAACACTCCCCAAATAAAACTACCCCATACATAATGTAACAAATCAAGTGTAAGTGATATTGCGAGTAAAGCGGATGACAGAATTAACTGTTTAGGTATAGATCCATCCGCAAAATTACCTACTTTATAAATCCAAATCAAAGCTATACCAGCAAAAGCAAGTTGTCTTGTGACATTGCTCGTTTTGCCTGTATATTCATAATATGTGTTTCGATACTCGCTTAATTTCATGGGTTATTTTTTGAACCAGTGCTCTGGGTCTCTCGTGCTGGTTTCACACTCTCATCAGTTTGTACTTGTTTATCGCCTTTTTGTGATTCATTACGGTTAATATACCTGACTGTTTTTGAATCTTCAGTTCCTTTTGAGGTATCATGCTCTTTTTTAGACATATTATAAGTCCTCCATATAAAAAATGAGGGGAGGCTTTTAACCTCCCCTCATAATTTTACTTCCTTCTCACTTTGTCTGTTTCAGTAACGGTAGTTGCCGGACGTCTAGTGGCCTCTTCTTTTTTCACATATCGGCCGGTCCGCGTGTCTCTGACATGTTTCACTGTTTTTGTTTTACTTCCCATGTTTAAACTCCTTTTCTCTATGTAAGGTTAATGAATAGTTACCAATGTCCTACGGAGTTTAAATTTAGATTATCATAAGCCACCACACACCTTTCACCGGTAGGATTTGAAAATCCCCCAGCAAAAAGTGGAATAAGCATTTTTTCCTTGACAGCTTGTCAAGTAGTGTGCTATTCACCCCCTCACTTTCAAATGCTCCGGGATTTTCAACCGGATTTAAAACCTGACCCCCACGGTCAGGTTTTTTTATAGCAATTAAGACATATCACAATATCTAGTATGTGTCAAGATACAACACAACAAGATATGCTACCCGTATTTCTTTTCTCTCCGGTTTACTTTTGACTCAATTTGTGTGGTCTAATTACAACTTCCCATATAATCAGGGGAGCATTCCGGCCATGATTCGCTTTCTGGATAAGCAGTACCTTTGTCGATCGCTAAAAAGTAAAATATGCTTACGACAACGATCCAGCCTAAAATGAGTTTTATTAAATCCTTGTCCATTTTATTGAGTTCTTTGTTTTTTAAATTCCTGCTTTTCTTCTCTTAGTCGTTTAACCTCGTCGATAAAACCTCTTTTTGCATTATATTTAATTGCTGATTTGTAATCAGACAATCTTTCTTGGGTATCTTTATTGTAAAAATATTTTGCTTTCTTCTCGTCATAGGTAGCCGCTTTCCCAAACAGAATGTTCATTAATTTGATACCAAGGCTATTTTGCTCTTGTGTCGGGTCTTTTTTGTCGTAAAGTTTGTTCAAATCGTTCAATATTCTGATATTTCTTAACAGGTGGATATTTCTGTTTCTCATTGTGGTTCCCAAAAATTCACCCTGCTGACCAGCCTTCTCTTCAATTGCTTCGTATTCGCCAAGAGTATTTTTAAAATATGTCTGTTTATTAAAAAACTGCTCGGTTGGGGTTTTAAAGAGTGGAGTAACCATTTTAATTATATTTTCAAATGGTTGAGACAAAAAGTCAATAGCCGAGGCATAAGGCAGCCACATACCCAATAGGAAATATTCAGTGTTTCCGTTTTTGTCTGTTCTTATCCTGACCGGTATATTTTCCTGAATATACGGGCTCATATATTTTTCGTTTGGCTGTTCTACCCCGCTTTCAATTTCTTTTATAATTTTATGCGGGAGCGCGTATTTAGCTGGCTGGGTAATGATGTTTTCTAATTGCAGAGGAATATTTTTGCTGGTCCAAGTGTAAAAAGGCATTGCTCGTTTTAAGATATTTTTTTCAAAGCCGGTGAGGTCGCCATAGTCAAACAAATATTTTTTAACACTCTCGGCCGCTTTTTCAGGCGATAGCCCGCTGGCTGTTTTCGAAAGATAATGGGCAATACGGGCGTTATTTTCAATTGCCGAACCAACGGCTTTATTTGTCCTGAAAGCATAATTTTGCTGTGAAAGCGGATTTACTCCCTGTTTCCAGTTTTTGACACCCTTAACTCGGGCAATAACTTCTTCGCCGATATCTTTTGCATACCAGCCCTCGTCGATCACCCCGAGCTTTTTCATTTCGTTTATGCTTTCTGCTACATCCCTTGTATATCTGTCCATTTTAGAAGAAAGTTTGACGAAGCCCTTTTTATCTAAAAAGTTCTTTATTTTGGGAGCTGTTTGCATTCCTGTCGCCTTTAAATAATCGAGCGGATTAACATTAGCCAAATAGTTGTTCCAGATATTACCGGCAACATTTCTGATATGATAAGAAGGACTGATTAGCGCCTGGGCTTTCCACCAGTTTTGAACCGTGTCAAAGGTTTTGGTAATAACCTTTAACTCTTCAGGTTTGATACCTTGATAATAATTATCAATAACCTTGGCGTGTTCCTCGGCAAATTTAAGGCCTTTGAGCATGGGATTGGATACTTCTACACCGTCTTTAACCGCGAATTTCTTAACAGCATTTGAAAACTCCTGACTGGTTATTGCCTTGGCATACATCTGTCCTTTCTTGGCAAGCTGGATGGCCGGATTTTTTTCAAAATAATTTGCGTATTTTCCGCCCAATTCGCTTATTTGCTTCTGCGTCATGCCCTTAAAAGCTTGTCGTCCTTTTTCAATGCTTCCTTTGCCGAATTCCCTGGCGCCCAAGCCAAATTGTTGCTTGACTGAATTTAATAAACTTTCTTTTGTTCTGATACGAGGAGCGTAATTTTGGATTTCGCCAATGGACAAACCGATTTTATTGGCATACTCGCGAAGTCCGGAATATTTGTTTTTTAAAGAATTAACCGTTTCTTTTATTTCGGTTGACGCACCTTTTAAAGAAGCAGGGTTTTCCAGACCTTCGGTTATTAATTCTTCTGCGTTCTTAATTCCCGATTTTTTGAATTTGGAAATATCTTTTTGGAGCTGGACAGCTTCATCTATCAACTCGCCTTCCCTGTAATTTTTTAGTTGTCTGAACTTCTTGACCACCTCGTCAAATTCTTTATTGCCGGTAGTATTAGAAAACAAACTTCTGACTTGTTTCATGGCCGAAGTATCCTTAACCGCTTCGGCCGCGGCCTTTACCGGCTCATCAAGCTTTGTGATCCTGCCAAGCTGTTTGACAGCCTTGACCGGCTTTGTAACCCAAAGCGGATCAATAACCAAATCACTACTTATTCCAATAATTTTATCTGCAATTTTATTAAATTGGTTATCGTCAATACCAAAATAATCTCTGACTGTTTCAGTGTCTTCTTTGTATTTTTTACTAAAGGACGTTTCCTTGTCTCCTGTGGCCACGTCTTTAATGTCTTTCATTCCCTGGACAAGCTCGCGCCCGGCACTTGCTAAACCCTCTTTAAATGTAAATTTATCGGATATCGGTAATAAAAAACTGCCAGCCACGTTAGCGCCAGTTTCTAAGGTTTCGGCTACCATTCCAGCCGGTTTCATTAATTGCTTCCCTAGCCAGCTGAAAACATTTTTTATTTTTGAACCATCTTTTTCTTCAATAATTGACGATGGCGTAGAGGTATTGACCCGTCCGGTAACAATTGTCTCGCTTAATATTCGTTCAACTTCTTCTTTCTCCTGTTGCTTGCCTGTTATTCTGCCCCTGCCAGTAGTTGTCTCTGTCGCTTGGCTTGTGGCATTTGAATTGTAAATCCTGCCCATTTTATTGGTAATAAAGAGTATTAAGATAAGATGTAGAGACGTCGGGATATGCTTTTATAATCTGTTGGAGTGAGGCTCCGCCGTCAATGTCTTCCATAAGGTCAAGCAAGACATCTTGGGGGATATTAGAGGCGGTAAAACGGTTTTCGTTTTCGTCTTCTTCTTCAATTTTTTTAACAAACGCCTGGGCTGTTTTGTCGTTGGGGTTGAGCAAATAAGCATACATTTTGTCAAAGTCTTCTCTACCTGATACTGAATTAATTTTTGCCCTTTCAGTTTTGTAGACATCTGTACTCACATATCCGTCTTCGCCTTTTGAAGAGTTTAATGTGTCGAGGGTCAAAGTGTAAGTATTAGAATCTGTCCCGCTCCCACCTCCTTTTGCTTCCGGCTTAGCGGCGTAAGTTCTCCCTCCGACTTCAACAATATCGTAGCCTTGATTTTTAAGTTGGTCTCTTTGGTATGGAGTGCTGATATATTTATACCCCTTTAACGCCATAGTTTTGTCAAGTTCGGTTTTGTCTTGATTTTGTTTATATTCCTGTTCTATCTGGTTAAGCTCTATATCAGAATAGGTTTTGATAATATCGGCTTCAGATTTGGCATTGGCAAGTTCTTGCTCTTTAGCTTTTTGCCTCGCCTCCTCTTCTTTAGCTTCTTTCTCCGCCAATGCCTGGCCAATTTTATAATCCCAGCTCTTTTGAGCGGTCGGGATGTCATACCCGTAAAGGTCAGCGTATTCCTGTTGTAAGTCTTCGTCCAACTGGTCAAAAGAGGCACCCATATTTAAAATATCTTCAAGCTTGGCTTTAGTCGTGGTTTGTTTTCTTTCTTTCTCGCCTTTCATATATTCAATCCATTTATCTGCATCTTCCCTTCTTAATTGTTGCTGATATTGAATTTCATTCTGCTCCAGACCTTCATAATAGCGCCTGATATTATCAATTTCGGCGTTCATATCGGCTGTTATGCCTTCTTCAACCGACTGGTTGTAAGCGGTGGTTTTTGCGCGGTTAGCGGCTCCTGATGGAGTTCCACGCTGTCCAGCAAGGGCGTTTATGGTAGCAGTTGAGCCGAGCCTGTTTTTAGCTTCCTCCGCCGCTCTGGCATAAACAGAAGCATAAGACGACTTGATAGCGTCAATAGCTGATTGCACTTTATTGGCGGTATTCTCTTTTATCGTGTCTTGCTGTTCTTGCCAATCTTCGTCTGACATCGGCTTTTTGTTCTGGTAATAGTTGTCAACCTCGTCAACTACTTCCCTTGTGCCGTCTGCGTTGTAGATAACTTTGGAAATATTGTTTTTAGAAGCTGAATCACTGGCAGAAGCCGACTTAGAAAAGTCATCATCCTGAACTGTTTTAGCAGGCGTATATTCATTAATCGGTATCGTGTATGCTCCGCTTTTGCCTTGCTGCATTTTTCCTGTGTTTGGGTCTACATAAATTGCCATATTGTTGATATTTTAATTATTTACATCACATATAGTCTTAATAAACTTCAATGCTTAGATAAATTGTTCCTTCATAACCTGTCCCTACTACTGTCTCTGTCCAAGTAAATATGATATTTGTTTCATCAAATGTAACAACTGCCTCCTGTCTTTCCCTGGTTGGCCCCACTGTATTATATTCTTCAAAATGAACTGACACACTAGAGCTTTGTCCGCTTGCTCTTGTATCACTTCCGCTTCCAGCGTCTGAATAAATACAATAGTTATTTGTGCCGTCAGAAAAACCAGTACTAACTTGGTTTATAGTTGATGGTGCTGTCATTCTCCCGTAAATCTTTACATAAGAAGGAACCCTCCCCAAACCGTGCGATAAATTGATAACCTCTGAACTTGTAGCAAAATCCCTGGTTGTTTGTAGCATAACTGGAGTTATAATCGATAAATTCCAACTCAATGAACCAGAGCCATCTGTCATCAGCGCCGTTGAACTAGCTCCGTTTGATGCTGGAAACTGATAACTCACTCCATTTAAAATAAAAGCATCGTTATTAATGTCAGAAGCACTGATTGATGTGGTAGCGGTTAAAGTCGTTGAAGCAGTGAACAAATTTGTCCCGCTAAAATTATTGTTTCCACTCAAAGAAAAATCCTCTGTAAGATCAAGCCAATCCTGATCAAGATAGCCGTCATTTTCAGAGACCGGGATATAGAGCCCTCTAACATCAGGACTTGAGGTTGCGATATCAGCAGGAATTACTAAATCGGCTCCTGTTCCCCCTGTGGCGGTAGAGCTGGCAACTTCTGTTTGGGTGCCGATTTCGATAATACCCTTGACTGTTTCTGAAGCGTTGGGAGCTCCGGAAAATGCCAAGTCATCGGCATATTTTTTAGTGATGATTTCTTCGTCGTCAGAAAAGGTTGGTTGGCTATCATAATAAAGCTTCGCTGGCACTCCATCGTTTCCGTTCAATATTTCGGTAATAATTACGAGGTTTGGATGGTTCGTGACTTTGACGCTGGCTCCCCTGCGGTGTTCTTGTTTTAAGGCCGTTACTTCTGTCTGTCCATCGGCAACCGAAATGCCTCTCAACATTCCGGTGCAGGTCGTGCCGGTGCAGTTGGCAATCACATATTCCTGCAGGGTAGAGCCCGAGTCTATGGTAAAGCCGTAATAACCGCTTAATGTGTTCCCGTCGTCATCGGTTGCCGAAGTCAACGTCATTTCTGTTGCAGACGTGATTAATTTGGATGCAAGTGTAGTTTCAAAACTGGCTAATGTTAGAGGTAAATCGCTGTCGCCTGTGGCAACGCCAACCTGCAATAAATCGCTGCCGCAATTATTATTTGGAGTTTCCAACTCCCAGCCGCCGTCAAAAATTCCAGGTTGTCCGATTTCAACAACTTTTCTCTCGCAAGTATCGGGATTAAACAAAGTCGCTCTTTGGATTTCCGCTCTCGCAGATCCAATAAGCAAGAGAGTGGATAATAGAAATAATGTAATGTATTTTTTCATACGATTATTTTAAAAATTATTTATTGTTTTATTCCTCCTCATCGTCAGCCGCCTGTGTTCTGTATTTTTTCGGAAGCTTATGTCCCTTAGTTCGTATATCTGAAAATTTATATTTGCGGAAATCGAAGTAGCCTAGACCGGTAGGAACAAATTTGGGTTTTACTCTTTGAAATTTCGGTGTCATGATTTTTATTTCGGCCAAGTAGTGGTAGACTTCCAAAACCGGTCCGTCGCCGACTTTCTGCTCGCCTACCAACTGTTCGCCGACTAAAATACTTCCGCCCTTGTCAACATATTCTCCGTTGCCATTAATTGTTCCTAATAATTCATATTCGTCATTATCGTAGGACGCCCATATTTCAGTTGCCTGTTCTTTGGAAATATAACCCTCAATCTGAAAACGCTTAACTTTTTTCAACTGCTCGGTGTTCAAATTATCGTTTTTGCCTTCCCATTCCCCTTCGATTTCAAAACCGTCGTCATCATAACCAGACAATATTTCATAAACATTCGGGCTCAAACTGTCGCCTGCATAGAGTTTATTGTCTGCCTCGATAAAACAGGTGTATCCGTTAGTTAATACGTCAAAGGTGCCGTTTTTCATGTTATAGACGATTGTTCTGTTATTGACTGTACTGTTCGATGTTCGGCAGCTGATTAAAACCAAATCGCCCTTTTTACCCATAGCGCACTGGTCGTATTCGTAGGCGCTCATATCAAATTTGTCTTTGCTCAACTCGTAGGGAATTATCAGCTCATTGTATTTGTCATAGGCCAGCATGCGCAGTTTTGGGTTATCTTCATCATAGGTGTCAACAAAGATTATGCCGTCTGCTACAGGAATGCTCGCCTTCCATGTTGGTGTTCCTATCTGGGTTCTGAATGGGTCATTATTCCAGGTGGTATCGTCTGAATCGATTTGAACATTGTAACTTCCCCTGTCTTGCAGGGTAAAAAACTGATTGGCAAAGCTGATAACATTTTTGGATATGGTTCCGATTGCGTCCTGTCTTTGGATATTGCCTTCGCCTGCTGCTCGCGGGCTGGAATATGTGAAATCAGATAATCCGTTTGTATTGCTGTTTTCATAAAGATAGCTGGCCGTCACCGCGTCAGTTGTGGTAGCATTGAATGTGACTGAATACTCGCCGGTGGCATAGTTTATCGTGCCTGTTCCGTCACCTGTTAGGTTTCCGTTTTTGTCGTCCGTGACAACCTGCGTTCCGTCTGTAATAACCAAACCGAACATTTGAGTGTGATCAAGTGTGCCGGTGTAAGTTTTACTGCCTGAGGCTCCGATAGCTTCGTCCGTGACTTCGGTATAATTGCTGTCCCGATCTACTTTTGAAAATCTCAATCCGGTTGGGTCGTCTTCGTGCCCCCAAGCAATCATTCTTGACTTTTCTATTAAAATCTTACTTCTGACTTTCGGATTTTTAGTATCGTCAGTTAAGTCAATGACGCTTGTAGGGCTGGAGGGATATAATTTAAAAAGGCCGTCAGCACAGCAGAACCAAACTTGCCTGCCTGCCGGAGTGAATGAATTGGCAAAAGATAATTCCTCGCTGGCCGTAAAGTCGGTTTTAATGTCCTGCCAAACATCATCACTATCAAGATATTGTAAATCCGTGCCGATTTTTCGCAGTAAAAGCCAAGTTCCGTCTGGTTTTTCAATCGCCCATAAACCTTTAACCGGATTATTGCCACTCTCCTCAGCTCCGATTATTTTTCTGCCTCTGGTTAATTCTATGCGGTCAAGATAGGTAATGAAATTTCGGGAAGCTGAAGCCGCGCCGTCTTTGATAAGTTCAGAGCCTATGACGTTAATAGTTCCCTGTCCGAAAACCTCAACCGATTTTTCGTTTTTGATTTTTGGCATATTAATAATTGCATTCTTTTAATCCCTCGTTCCAGTCGGTCATCAGTTCGGCCAGTTCATTGTTCTTTCGTTCAACTTCAGCGTATCCGTCAAAACTTTCGTCGCCTCGTTTGAAAGCCATAACCATTTCATAGGCTATTCTCGGGTGATAATCTTCCGGAAATACCGGCTCAGTTTCCATCGTCAAAGCATCAGGCTTGTATTTATAATCGGTAATCAAGTCGTATTCATCCCAAACATCGGAATAGCGGAATCCGATTTGGTTGTTCGCCAGGTCAATCCAGTAATCCATATCTATATTGTAATCGTAACGGTCGCCAAAATTTCCCTTGGTAAGCTCTATTTCATCATTACTTTTACCTTTGGTTGCCCAAAGCCTAATAACAAAATCAAGGGCGATAATTCCCGCTAAAGATGTCGTGCCCGCTGCCAGGGTGGTTGTTTTCTTCAGAATTTCCCAAATCCGCTCGGCAAGGATTTTTCTGTAAGCAACGTTCATTGCCCGCAAAGCGTCTTCTTCGCTCTCAAACTCCTCGCCGTCCATTTCCTGCTTGGCTAAATTGTAAATTTCTTCGCCAATCATTTATTTAAAATAATTCGTTAAAGTATTTTTTGAATTTTGTTTTTAACTCCTCTCTCTGTTGAATCATGGCCCTTACCTGTTTGACGTTTCCGCCGTCCCAGAAGTTGATTTTTTCACCGGCCTGCACCTGGTCTAATATTTCAGCTTCCACAATTATTATGTCAGAAAGGTCTTTTCCGTGGGCGATCAAGGTTGGCTCATCTGGATATAAACGCTTTTGGTTGCCTTGGATTAGATAAACATTCTGGTTGTCGATAGTTTTAACAACCTTGCCTTGACTCTCAGCCAGCCACTTACCGACTTCCACTGTTTCATCAAGGTTGGCGAATGCCCCGTAAAGCTCTATTTCTTTTTGCAGGTCTTCTTCGGTGATATAGAGGTCGCCTTTGTCGCCGTAGCCAATACCAAATGAGTTTCTGACAATAAAGACTTTCTGTCCCTGGTAGTCGGTATTATAACCCCGGACAAACATTGCATGTCCGCCGACAAGCCAACTGATAATTTTATACAGCCACGGCCAGCAAAATCCGCCTGACATATTCAGACCGTAATACCACCTGACGCCGATTTTAACCGGTCTGCCGTCATCTATGGCTTTGTAGATTTCGCTGGTATTGTAAATTCGCCAGAATGACTTTGATTTATGTTTGGCGGCGTTTGTTTTGACTTCTTCTGTTAATAAAGATGTGTCGCTGTATTCTTCCCAAGAGTCGGCCGATTCAGGGATTACACCCTCTTCGGCTACTCCCATTTTTTGCAGGGCTTTCTCGTTGTCTCGTAAGTTGGAAAAACCGTCACCTGATATGTAGCCCAGAAATTTGCCAATAATGACAAAAACCCGAATTGATAGTTTTACTTTTTCATCTATTTCTTTCGAAGCTACAGAAGCAGCCCACCCGCACGTATTCCATTTTTGAGTTTTAACAGATAACGGTTCTAAGACTCTTGTTTTGTGTTTCGGTTCGTAATCAGTCCCGAAAAGCCAATTAAAGCCCAAGTCCCTGTTGTCTTGGGGAAGTTTTTTTAAACCCAGAGGAGTGTCAAAAAACAAAGATTTTATTTCTTCGAACATATATTTTTAAAAACAATTAAATATCCCTAAATTAAACCACCATAAGAAAGCGATAAATATCAGAATGGCAGCTATGGCCCATTTCATACAATAATCCAAGCGAGATAAAACGAAACGGCCAGAAAGAATAAATATAGTAAAAGCCATTTGTCGTTATAGTCGCTATACATAGGTTATTTTTTATTTTTTAAATATTCCAATGTGCTTTCCATGCCAGCCAAACGCTCCTTGATTTCCGTAAATGTAGGATAAAGGTCGTCAACTTCGTCTTCTACCTTATCTATTCTGGCTGAATTTTTATCTATGTTGTCGCAGACACTTGTAAATATCCAACCGTAAGCTGCAAACATCAGCATAACGAGAATATCAACTACAAACCTCGGTATCCTTGGTTTAGGTTGCTCCATATTTTTATGTTTATTTGTTAAATTTACTGCTCAAGAAGTGCGCTTTTGACTGGCTTGACAATCAAATGATAGAGACCGATTGCCTCCGTGAGAATGGCTATATACTGTTTTAATAATTCCATCGGCACCAGACCAGTTCTGATTGAATAAGTCCCTGCCAATACCAATGTGAAAACAATACCAAACACAATGGTTTTACTAAGCTCTTTGCCGAATTTATTGCTTAGTAATTTGACAATCTCTGTTATGCCCGTTGCCAAGGCTGCTAATAATAGTTCCATAAATTTATGTTAATTTTTAAGGAATATTTTTGATAATAATTTTGCCCGTGCCTTTCGGCATTATTCCGGGGCAGTTTATTTTTTCCACTACTAATGTTCCGTTTGTATCAACAACAAATGAACCTGTGCCAAAACAATTTAAAGTTCCGTTAAACTGCTGGTAATCCGTAATATGACAATTTTCTGATAATGCTACATCCCAAATAGTGCCTTCTGTCGGAGCTTCGCAGGGAGTTGCAGCTTCTGTGTAGTAAACAATAGCTTTTAATGAATCTATAAAAGCGTGTCCTCCGGAATAACTATTCTTTTGACCAACTTTTATTCCGTCAATAGTTGCACCAGCTGGTATATCAAATCCAAATGTATCAACTATATAGTAAAAATATGGTGAAGTCCCACCCCAACGGATTTGAAGTTGAAAATTATCATCAGATAATTCAGAGTCACTCCAAGTCCTACCCCAAGTATAAGTTTCGTCTGCTGGTGATTCGTAATACCAGTATTGCCAAATTAAACCTGTTCCTGGATTTCCAAGTCCACCATAAAATGATGTCCAAGAAGAACCACCGTCCCAAGAAAGGGCATAGTATGAATTAATATTCCCAGGAGACCCAGATGTTTCTGCTGAATTTCCATCTTCAACCAAACCATAACTTGGATTTGTCCAACTATCTGCAGAAACAACAACAGTTGCAGTCTTCCAACCAGTATTTACAGATGCTTTCGTATCTAGTGCCTGATAACCAACAACTCCGATGATTAAACCAAAAATTGCAACAGATAATATTATTTTTTTTATTTTATTCATAAATTTACGGACAAGCCCCGATAGTCATATTAGGAGTTGTCGTTGATGTATCTTCATAAATACAAAATCCATTGCCTAAACTAAACGCCCCGGATGTAGTTGTTGCCGTTCCTGGGCCGCTACCGACTGAAAATGTCCAGCTAGGCGAAGAAGAGGCTACGCCGACATAACCATTCGTATCCATAAATAAACTCGATGTAGCTGTCGGATTATTAGAAGCATCGCCGATATAGATATTACCTGTGTCTAAAGTTAAGTCTGACAATGAAACCGATGTTAAATATCCGGCAGTCGAGTGATCACCCCAGCCGTAAGCAGTCGTCCACTCGGTTGTTGAGCCAGTCAAGGGAATGTTATAACTGCCGTCCACGGCAATCACGCCGGTCCCGCTGTTGTATGTCAAAGGCGAAGTAGCGGATAAATCTGTAAGCGTTATATAGCTTGAATTGGGCAAGCTGGTGATATGTTCAGGGGTAGATGAACCGTAATAGTCGCTTTCAGTTAAATAGCCAGCAATCGTGGCGTGTAAATTTGTAAGAGTTGAAGAGGCGGTAATCAAAATCCCGTCGCCACTTCTTACGGTCAAATAATCGCCGTTATCCTGCCAATAGCTCGGAGCGCCGACTGGGAAAGGCGTTATATTGCCGACTTTAAAATCAGAAACACTATTTTGCGTAATGATTTGAGTTTGCTCTTTTGGTATCTGACTTATTCCAAAACTGATTAGCGCCATAAATGGCAATGCAAGTAATGCGCTGTAAATTAGAATTTTTTTAGTCATATATTTAAAAAATTAAGAAGCGTAGCCAAGTTGGATATTAACCTTGGTGGTAGCAGACGCGATTAGATAAAGGTCTTTCGGGTGGACACCCTCTAAAACTCTTGTCTGTCCTGAAAGCAAAGCCATTCCTTTTGCGGTGGTAGGCTCTGCACCGACTAAATATCTAATGTCGCCCTCCGGATTCAATTCGATAATTTCAATCCCGGCAAGATCCGCGTCTGTGATGTTGCTGTCAGCTGTTTGAATTAAATTTTTTAAGCTGGTGGCGGTAGCTGTTGCCGACGGCTGGCTGCCCGCCTGTGATAATTTTTTGTAAAACATAGTGTTTATATTTAAGAATATAGCCCTGCCTCCCAGAATGAGAGGCAAGAAATATCCTCAATTAATCAGCTAATCAGCGGCTATATATTCATCAACATAGACAGTAATATCGGTATCAAGTTCACGACAGAATTTTAGCTGTGCTTCATTTCCGCCTTCAATGACAACATCGCCGTTTTCATTTTCAACTAAATCTATGCCTGTCCCGGCAGCGATTGTAGTTGAAGTAGCGGCGGTCTCATCGAGGTTTCTAAATCTCCAGTCAAAACATTTACCAGCATTGGAAATAAATGATTCCAACGTGGATGAGGCTGGAATTGACAAAGTGACAGCTAAATCGCCTGGGGTGTAGTCCATACCAGAATAGCTGGTAAGGTCAGTAACCGATAGGGTTTCTGCTGCATTTGAAGTTGATGAGGCAACCATTGTGTTCCCGTGGGTTAAGCCTCCAACATTGGCATTTCCTGTAGTTGATAAATTATCATCACCAAAAGAAATGTCTCCACCAGAAGCAGATATTGTCAAATCACCACCGGAGCCAACGGCAAATGTGCCGTAGTTTGAAGCGTCATAGGATAGCTTCAATTGTGTGCCAGTGGATAAGACAGTTAATTTGCTGTCTGGTGTGGTTGTGCCTAAGCCAAGATAACCGTGTTCATCCAACCGCATACCCTCAAAATAAGTGTAACCGTTTTGAGTTTTTATATCGAACGTTAAAGCAACGTCCTGTGAAGAGGTAGCGGTGTCTAAAGATACTCCACAGATTTTTGCGGTCGTGGTGGCATTTCCGTCCTCGTCCTCGTTCAGCCACTCAATACACGAACCGATGCCGTCGTCAGCTCCGGTTGTCGCGTCTGAATGGGTGCGGGTAAAGGTTAAGATATCTACTTCATCGGTAGTTGAAGCGGTATCGTCGGTATAGCCAATAACCCCGTCCGTGCCGGTCAAATTAGTACCGACCGTTAAGGATGAGGACAAAGAAGCGGCGCCAGTTACACTTAGAGTGCTTGAAAACGAACCGGTAGTAGAAGTGATTGGAGCATCAATATTGCCGTCTTCGTCAATGACGGTTGTCCCGTCAACGGCTATACCATCAGGGAAATCACGCTCACCGATAAAATATACTCCGCCAACCTGGCTTAAATCCTGTTCAGTTTCCTGATTAGCAGGCAGGTAAAAACCAACTGCAACGCCCAAGGCAAAGATGGCCACTATAACCGCTCCTATGAGGATAATTGCTTTGTTTTTAGTGTTCATAGGTAATGGGGAGGGGGAGGTTATCCCCCTCCACGGTTAATTAATTAGTGGCAATTTTGCAGTTAAGGAATTTAGCTGCGCCATCGTCAAAGGTCTTCTTACCGTATAGCATATCAACCCAGACGAGTTTTAATTTCGGTCTATAAGCCGGAGTCGTAATATCAGGTTCAATATCTTGCTGGACAACAACATCAATACCGCCTTTTTTGCCCATGTAAGTCTCGATATAGCCGGTACCCCAGTAATTGTTGGTAGCGTCGGTCAAGCTTCCGCCAACCGTCACTCTACCAGATCCGACACATTCTAAGCCCAAATAGGTTGTGCCATCGGTAGCATCTGCTCGGATAGTATCTCGTAAGAACTTTCGGGCTGCGGTTGAAGGCTCATAATAATCGGTGCCATCGCCAGTTCCAGAAGCGTCAATACAGGCAACCAAATTGTCCAAGGTTAGAGCGGCGCTTTCGCCAATCTTAACCTGTCCAGCAACAGAAGCAGTGTTTTTAAAGGTTAAGGTTACCGTAGTTCCACCTTGGGATAAGGTTATTGTGTCGCCGTCGGTCGGGTTAGCGCCCAAATAAAAGGTGTTTTTATAGGTCAAGCTGTTTGACTCGTAAATATCGAACTTCCTCAACAATTTTCCGACATAACCATTTTTGAAAGCGCTATCGCCCAAATCGGTATCTTTGTTCATTAAATACTGTTCAATAACAGCCGTCATTTTTGGATCAATAACCCAGGCAAAATTACCTTCAGGCACTTTGTAAGCCCTTAATTTAGCCGCGCCTTCAGTTACTATTTCAGCCAATTTATTAATAGCCATTGTAATAGGAGTGCCTGAGCTTCCGCCAATATCACCGTCATCTAAATCCTGGGCGGCATTTTGGACTTCATTAAAGATATCTCCATCAAGATAATTCTTCATAGAGATAGCATTTTGTTTTGCAGCTTCCAGTTGCAGTTTATGCGGACCCAACTGCTTGATGTCCCACTTATGCAAATGAAAACCCATATATTTGCCGTTATTAACGGTCAAATATTGTTTTGACATTGATACGTCGTCTGCGGTTCTATCGGTTTGGGTTCTAACCTCGTCTCTTACTCGAATACCGCTCAAATCAAGCTTATAGCGATCAATTTGCTGGCCAAAGCTGGCAATTTTTTCTAATCGCATATTGGATATTGCCTTACCCACAGCAACTTTTGAGAGGATATCCTGAAACCGCAGAGCATACCGTTCATCAAATAATATTGAGTTGGTCATAATGAGATTTTAGGATTCTTGAGCATCCAACCAGTCAAAATATTTTTTACGAGTAGCAGGATCTTCCATAACCTTCTTTTCCTGCTCCGGTGTAAGCTTCTTAAAATCAATCGTATCCCCGTTAATTTTGACGCCTGCCGTCCCTGCTTCTGTTTTTTTAGTCTTGGCTGGCTTTGGAAAAAAGTGCTTCTCCATTTCATCAAAATTTTTAAGGTTGATGTGGTCTGGGTCAAAAGCGATTTTTTTGTAAAACTCTTTTAACCTCAACCTTTCAGGATTGTCTTTTGCCCACCGGTCGAAGTCTGCGGAAAAATTTTTTTCGTTTTCCGCTTGGCGTTGGGAGCTAATAAGCGAGTCAATCTTTTCTTCAACAGCGGAAGTGTCCTTACCGCTTGAAAAAACCTTCTGCATTTTTTTAACGGCCTCAACGCTTACCCCTAGTTCGCTGGCTAAATCCTCAAGTTCCTTTTCGTTAATTTTTGAATTATTGCCCTTATTCAGTTCTTCGATTTTAGCTTTTAATTCCTTATTTTCTTTGTTCAAATGAACAATTTTCTTTTCAGCCGAACTCAATTCTGGTTTTTTATCTTCGGGCTTCGGTCGGTAATCAGGAATTTTATCGTCTAGATCGTCTCCTTTGTCGTCTTTATCTTTCCCGTCTTTTTCCTGATTATCCTTGCCCTCTTTTTTTTCGGAAGGTGAGCCATCTTCCGAGCCCTTGTTTTCCGGAGTGCCATCTCCGTCTTGATTTTTTTCCGGGTCTTGCTTCCCGTCAAACTCCTCTTTTGTTTCCGAGTTTGGAGCGTTTATCTCGTTAGGGTCCATACGTTTAGTATGTTAGTAAATAAAAAGGCACTCTGTTAGGAGTGCCCTTTGGATTTCTAAACGACAACAAGGCAGAAGCGTTTAGAAGCCCGATCGGAAACTCCTAATGAAATGCCTTGTTGTGCTGGTTGTCAAAATGCTTTAATGCGTTTTTACGTAAAGTTCAGCCGCACCTTTAGGGTCTTTAATACCATCTTTAGAATTATAAACCCTAATTTCTCTTCCCTGGTCATCAACAACAACAGCTACATCTTTGCTAACTTCTTTGACATGAAGTTTTCCAACAGGTGCAGGCGGTTTAGGTAGATTTATGTCTGGCGCCTTTTCTTTTGATTTTGGAACCAAAATCTCAGTCGCCTTGTCTCGTGAATACTCGTTGCCCTCTTTGTCAACGATGTCGCCAGATACTTCCTCTGGCATATCGACGTTTTGTTCTTCGCCGACAGGGTTTTTTTCTTTTGCCATAATTATTGGTCGAGCAAGCTGTTAAGATATTCTCGTATCCCGTCCAGCTCGTCATCGACTTTAAGTTTATTAAATAAGTCTACATGAGACTTTAAATCGCTTATTAGGCTATCTCTCTCGCTATCGCCTATCTTGGTGGCTAATAATTGCCTCATTTTGGCATCTATCTCGTCCGTAAGCCATCTTTTGATAACCTTACCGCCAGAGCTATCCAAAATTTCTTTAACCTGCTCTAAGTCGTCAATTCTACGCTCTTGCTCTTCAAAAGTATGCGTGTCGTCTTCAATGTCTGGATTATCATTGGTTAAAAATTTCTCTTTCACTTTGCTTATCATATTATGCAGCATAATTTTGTTTCATATCGTTTGTAATATTTGAACTTCGCCTGACTGTTGCTCCTTTGGTATTCGGATTTAATTTGTTTTCCGGTGGCTGGGGCTGTTCAGCGTCTAATGTCGGCAACATCTCCATCATTTTAGCGTCAACGTCCATTTGAGCCTGTCTGACGGTATTTCTGATAGCAACAGTCTGTACAATTTCAAGGTATCGAGCAAATCTGGCTTCCTGTATCTGGGTAAGGTTGGTCTTTTGGTAAAAATCAAGAATGTGTTGCATGTAAACGGTGGTGGCTTTGGGGTTCGGTCTGATTTTATCACCATTCAAAAGTTTCTGAATATCCTGTGCTGCTTCGCTGATTTCATCCTCGTTGGCTTCTTCGGCCGCTAAAGCGCGTTTGATTTGTACTTGATCAAAGCCGATTAAGGATAATTCCTGTTCAGCCAGCCATTTCGGATTTATCAATTGGTTCTCTCGATTGGCGGCTAAATATTCCAGCTTGGATTTCTTTTCTACTTCATCGTTTCTTGCTTCGGTCAATCCGCCGGTAATTGAAATATCAAACTCGCCAAGCTCCTCTTTCATTATCTCATCCCACTCAGCCCCTTTCTCGCCTATCATCTTAACCGCTATCGGCTCTTCCATTTTGTCTTTCAGGCCGTTTAAATATCTTACTCCCAGCCCAATATTGAAATTATTGTAGCTTTCTTCAAACAGGCTCATTCTATCAGCTACCTCGGCTTGATTGCCGTAGTAAATACCGACTTTCTGGTCACCTGACTCAAGCCCCTGCCCTGCCGGTGTTACGCCGGTCACCTTGGCCGCCACATCTTCCAATATCTCACTTAGCTTGGCTGGGTCGTAAATGCTGTTGGTCGGGTGGATATACAGGCCAGCTTTCGGGTCTTTGCCCTTGGCGGTTGGTATTATTCGGCCTGCTTTATCTCGTTTAAGAAGTTCAGGACGTTTGTAAATATCGGGGTCATACGACATTGACGGCTTATTTTTGTCTTCGTTATTATCAACGGCCTGGTTCATTACGACATTTCTTGTCTGAAAGTTATCCCTGACAATATCCATCGGGGCAATGCTCCAGAAATTGAACTCATCCGGGAAATACGCCCAACTGTCAAACGGATAAAGCGGGTTTCCCGCGTCTTTCTCATATGCGCTAAAGATGTCTTCCAACGGGCATTTTCTCAAAATGATTTTCTTTTCAAGATTGCAAACTATGTAATATCTGACACCGTTAATCGGCGTATACCATTCAAGCAATTTATAGACTCCCTCGCCAGACGACAGATATTTATCTGGCGTCATTCCTATTACGGCAAAGCGGTTTGATTTTTCCTTATATTCATTGTCAACCGTCTCCGTGCCCTCTTTGTCTTCCTCGTAGGCCTCAATCAATTTTTTGACTTCAGCTTGGTCGTAATCCTCGTTGTTCTCTAGGTCTGATTTTGATTTGAAAATATTATCCTGTCCCAAAAATCGGGCGTTCTCGATTGATATTCCACCTGCCAGCGGGTCAATTAAAAAGTCGTAATGGTCAACTCTCTGCCTGCGGTGCCGGTAGGGATATTCGGTTACAATCTTGTCAATTACACGTCCGGACGCCATGCCAGATTTTTTGCCCAACAAATCTTTAAACTTCCAGTTCTCCCGGGTCGGGGAGCTGTCCAGTTCCCACAAAGAGGTTATCTTTTTTGCTTTCCTGATATCCGCGTCTTCGGTCGGTTCAAATTTTAAACTGGGCGGGTTTTTAATCTTTGATAGAAAGGTATAAACAAAGCCGTGCATCAGCCAGAGATTGATATTACTTCTCTTTGATAGAGTATTTGGCTTCTTGCCGTAAAGCATATCCTCGTTGGCGTGCCAATCAACTATTCTGGGTTTTCTGAAATCAATTGCATTCTGGTATTCGGTTTGAATTCTTTTTATAAGGTCTTCATCGGTAAGTTTTAAATTGTCCAGTTTTGTTTCAAAATCCATTTAGTTTAAATATAAAACTTTGTTTAAAATCCAATTCCATACTATTGTGGGAAGCCATCTTGGTTTTCTCCTGATAGTTCTGGTAAGGAAATGCTCTATAACTCTTTTTTCCATTTCCTCTCTTTCCTTGTTTAATTCACTTCCCAAATTTTTGATTATTTTATTTGCGTTCATAGTTTATAAAGTTAGACACCGATACCGGGGTACATCGGCTCTTCCTCCTCTTCTTCGTAATCGTCCTCTTCTTCGGGTGGCCTGTTAATTGTTGCTAAAATGTATGATAGGGCGTCGATGGCGTGTTTTGCCTGTTTGCCCCAGATAGATTTTTGCTCAATACCCATTTCCGTCTTAACTTCCTCCCACCTAAGGTTTTCAAGTTCCTTTACTAAAAAGTTATATTTGTTTCCGTTCTCGTCTGTTTCAACTAAATTTTTGCTTATAAATATCTTAGGCTTTCCGGTAGCTTCTTGAATTTTCCCTTGGTTTTCCATTAACCTCGCTCTATATTCGTCCCAATTCTCCTTGCTTGTTCCCGGCTCTTTCTTCACTCCCTCGATTGAAATTCCAGAGTCTTTAAGCTGTTTAATATCTGACGCTTGAGCGCTATCACCAATTCTGATAACTCTCCCTACACCTTGCTCTTTCAGTCTTATAATTTTTTGAATATCGGGATTTGTTAATTCCCTGCGGTAGAAACCGTCAAATATCCAAAAATTAAATTCCCTATCTATTCTTACCCAAAGTCCAGCTGTTGGAGCCGAAAAGCCAAAATCGATTCCAAAATATGTATCACCGTCCGGCAATTCTTTAATGTCTACTAAATGTGTTTCCCTGCCAAACCAACCGCAGACAAGTCCTACCATTTTAACAAAATCGCCGTCCCGTCTGACTTTCAAAGCGGCTTCCGTTAGACCACGGCTCATCACTGCTATCTGCTCTTGAGTAAGCCAAGGATTATGTTTCCAGCCAGCCTTGCTGACAAAAATATCGGGGTTATCGGTTTTAAGATAGATATCGGTGTAAACCCACGTCATTCCTTTAATCGGGGTCATGGTAAGTATAATGTGCAATTTTATGCCTGCCTCCTGCCTGACAAAACCCTCTTCCCAAATATCCTTTGGCGGTTCTTCGTCAAACCAGATCAGGCATTTCCCGGCACCTTGGGCTTTTTCCCTGCCTTGCTCGTAGCTTTTAAAAGTAATCTTTGATATTCGTCCGCTTCCAGCGTCGATAACTAATTCTTTTAAAATGCCTTTTCTAAGCCACGTTTTATCGATTATTCTGTGTACTGGTATGTATTTTAAGATTTTCTTTTGGGTGGTGTCTTTTTGTTCGTCGAATGACGGGCAAAAACTCCAAATTTCCCCTGGCTGAATAGTTGGATGTTCGCCTAAAGCAACTTTGGCAACAGTTTGAGCGCCCCATTGGGTTTTGCCTACTCGGTTTCCCCAAAATAAGGCAATAATCGTTTTTTTAAGAACTTCTAATGCGTGTGTCGCTTCTTTTTGTTTGTCGTGCTGTTTTGCGTATTTTAAAGGATTAAGGCTTACTCTCCTTTCTTTTTCATCAAGTAATTTGAGATATTCGATTTTGTCTTTTTTCGATTTCTCCATCTAAGTCTTGATCGGTTAAATTTTCATATTCGGTTGTATGCACCCCCTCATCGTCAATTTTATCAATTCGTTTTTTAACTCTTTGTTTTAACTGGTTGTATTCCTTAATTGCCGCCACCTTTGCTTTAAAGTCGGCATCCTGAGCTATTAGTTTTCCAAGCTGTTTATCAACAAATTCATCGTTTAAAACAGCCTGCTCCAATAATTCGTCTATTCTCTGTAAAATGTCAGCGTTTGTTAGTAATTTGCAGGCATTGGCTCTCGCGGTTTCGTATTTGATTGGTTTTTTAGGAGTACTATAGACTTTTAAATATGATTGTGTTCCATTGCAAAAATACTCTTCGTCGCTCGCAAACAGTTTACAAAATTTTTCGTGCTTTGCGTTTTTCAGTTTCCCTGCCATAAAAATAAATAAGACATTGTTATCTCTACATTTATTATAGCACAAAAAAGCCCCTCTCAATTTTCAGGGGCAATTACTTCTTGCAGGGCGCTCACAACTTCGCTGTGGTTTTGAACTTTTAAGAGCTTCTTATTGGCACGGCGGAATATTCTATAAATGGTTTCTTGGGAGGTTTTTTCTATTTTTGCTATGTGTTCAACGGGAAGTTTCAAAACAAAATGACAAACTATGATCAATTTCTCATCTGGGTTTAATTCACAAAATAGGTCGGTTAATTCGTCATATTTTGTCATCATCTCCTTGTTTTTATTTCTCTTTGCTTAAATTATAAAATAAAAGAGCCAACCCCGCAAGTTGGCTCTGTGGATAACTTTTTAATAAAGAGCCTCGATGTCTTCCCGCTTCAATTCAGATACTTTTGATATGTCCGGCGCCTTGACAAACGCCCATTTTGACAACCGCTTGACAATGTTTTCAGGCCGGGGGTGCAAAACAAATATCCGCAAACATCTCTTTAGCAGATATTCTTGCTCGTCCGTCATATTGCCGGTAATCAGCCCGACGACATTGTGATGGCCAAGAGAGGCTATTTTTGCCACATCTAGCGGGGATACGGTCAGGATTATGTTTGTATCCTTGACACGCCAGAGGTTGTAGATATGGGCCGATTTATAGCCTTTGGGAAAGAAGTATTTGCCGTTATCGATGTCCCGGCCGATATAAGCCACCTTCTCGCCTTTTTCGTCGCGGATCTTCATGGCAATTTTGCCGGACATAATACCCCGCTTACAATAGCCGATTTCAAAGTCCTGGGCTATTTCTTCTGGTATACCCAGATTAACCAGTTCCTTGTGGTAGGTAAGCTGGTACTCCGGCAAGACAGCCTCTTTTCGGTGGCCGTTGCCGTTTAACTTCTTTACCCAAGTAGCGGCATCACGCAAACCGATACCCAGTTGTTGCGCCACAAAGTTTATCACGCTCCCTTTATCATCGCCGGTCGGATTGAAGTAAAGGTTTTTTTGCGTATTGACAATAAAACCTTCGCCCTTCATATAATCCTCGGCTTCGTCATAGGGAAGCTCCAGCTTGTCCAAAACCGTCTTGAACGGAGTTTTGGATATTTCCTTGAAGTCTAAATACTCTGCCATAATCTGCCTCCCTTCGGTTTTTGTTAAATTTGAAATGTTCTGGTGGTTTTTGGTCGGGAAAGGTTTAAGATATTTAAGAAAGTTATCCTATTTTCATTATAACATAAGAAAAGGGGCGGTTGCCCGCCCCCAATCTTTTTTTTACGGTCTCAAATCGCTCCGCCAGGTAAGGCGAACCAGACGGTAGCTATAACCTACAGTCCGCCATTCACCGTTGGCTATCCGCTTTCATGCGAACATTCCCAATAGGGAAACGAATTATGACTGATAGATTCTGGCGGCGCTAGTGCCGATATCCGCCAGGAGACCTATATTAATTATAACATTTAATCCAAGTCGGCTCGTCTCTTAACCAGTTTACCTGTTTTCTCGGGGTAGTTTTCGGTGGGGAGAAGGTTAGGATATGGTGCGATTCATTGCCGATTAAGGCATGCGCTTCATATCGCTTCAGGTTTAAAAAGTCCTCGGGTTTTTTCTGAAACTCTTTTGCCATGCGCTCGGCTTCGATATATCCACAGTTAAAAACAACCTTGGTAAAACAGTTGCCCAAAGCTATGTCCAATGTCTTTTTATCAATCTGCTCAAAGCTATGGTGGGACAGATTTACTGATATGTGGAATTTGGCGCACTCGGACAGCATATTGTCAAATGCCGGTGAAAAGAAGTTATGGAACTCGTCAGCGTAAAAATAAAGAGGCGGACTGTTTGTTGTCGCCTCCCGCATATAATAAGATTTGACCGCGGTGGATACGAGGTTGCCAAGGTAAATCATCAAATCGCTATCCAGTCCCTTAAAGTCAAAGCAGACTATCTTTTTGTCTTCGGCAATTTTTTTGATATCAAGTTCGTTTTTGCCGATAGTGAATCTCCTCAAACTCTCATCCAAGTAAAAAGCCGATAACCTGGAAGCAACGCGCTGGGCGCTCTCTCTTTTCTCGCGGTAAACATACCAACCCCGATTATCTTTATCGTCAAAATGCTTCCAGTAATTATCGTCGGCACACTTTTTCCTTTGATGCTCGTAATTCAAGAAATCGGCAAGGTATTCTATGTTCCGTTTATTATCAGGCATAGCCCTGATAGCGTTCCTGATAATCTCGGCCATCAAAACCGTTATTTCAATACTTGGAGTTGAACCGGTAATGCAGTTATTTATTACTTCTATGAAGTCGTTTGACAGTTCTGATTTAGATAGCGGCCGGTCAAGCGGATTAATAACCAACGGGTGATTTTTATCTACATAGACAAGTCGGTCTCGTGACACAAATGAAGCTACGGTCTCGGCAAAAGTTCCGGCTGGATCCAAAACAATTACCGCTCCGCTTTCCATTTCCTGCTTAATCAAATTTAAAAAAAAGGTGGACTTGCCCGTCTGGGTTTTGCCGATTAGGTAGGTATGGCGGAAGCGGTCTTTGTCTTCAACTATTGGCAGGCCCTCAGTCGCCTTTAGGCTTATTCCTAATTCTATCAAGATTATACACCGATTGGTCTGCTGTCGTGTTAGCTATTTTTGCTTGGGCTTCCTTCTCTTCGGCAGTCGCTATTGATAATCTGGCTTTGGCTTCCGCTTCCTGTATGATGTACTGTTTAACATCCTCTAACATCTCTATATCCTGACGGGCATTTCCATCCGGGTAAAGCATTGCTTGGGCTAGCATAGTTTTATGATGCGGTCGTAAGTCGTGGAATGAAATACTACCTCGGATAAATCTTATTAGTTCAGCTTTTTCTTCTTTTAATATTACATCAGCTTCAACACTTCTCTTTTGTAGGTCAAGCATTTCACGCTTCGTTTTTAGTTCATAAATCGCTGTAAGATGTTCTTCTATAATAAGTTCTGAACGGCGTTCTGCCTCAGCCTGATAACCGTTGATCAGATTAGTCAACACCTGCTCATTCAAAAAAGTCTCGGCTTTTAAATTAACCAACTCCGAGTTTATATTTCGTAAGTTTCTTATTTGATGTAGTACCCACTCTTGATGTTCAACGTCAAGTCTGGCTCTTTTTACACCAAACGATTTGAACAATACCGGCTTTCCTCTATCAAATGTCTTTTGTAAATCTCGGTATAGCTGGGTATAGTTAAGGTCTGACAAATTAAAAGTTGGCAGTTCTTCTTTTCTAAGTGGCCGCTTATTATCAGTAAACGGCACCAAACCGTCTTTGGTTGCTTTTGTGTAAGCCATTATAGTTTAAACTCCTTATGACAATGTTCGCAATATGCTGTTTCTAATAACCTTTTGCAATGTACGCAACTTTCCCAAATATGTTTATCTTTACCTTGAAATTGATTACAATACGGACACTGCCAATCAGTTTTTATTAGGACACTTTTGCTACAATAAGGACATTTTAAATAATTTTCTGACAAAAGTGTTTTATATATAATAAAAAAAATAGCAAATGATATGGCAATAATTGCTATATTAATTAGGCGCTCCTGTTTTGTTATATCTGAAAATGATTTTATAGCAAACAGGGTTGCTGCAAATACCACACAACCACCCAAAAATCTCCAAGCTAAAAAAATATACCTTGTTTTTTGTAAATTAATTGTTTTTAGTTCTTCCATTCATTCCCCCTTTACATAAACGACATTAAAACAAAACTCCTCTTCCGTGCAGTAAGGTATGTTCAACCTCTCACTCCACACCTTCCACCATTTGCCGTAAACATCGTAATCAGAAGCCAGCCGTTTGTAATTGGACTTTTTGTTTTCAAGGTAGTCGTCCCAACCGGCTTTAGGATTTTCAACTTCCAAAAAAGTGATTTTGTAAGTGCTTTCGTTTTTGTAAATCAGACAGGCGTCAGGAATTAGATAGTCAAAAAAGGGGTAGATAACTGAGTAAAACCAAGGATTGCACCTTTCATCAAGGATATAGTCTGTAATTTTTAGGTCGTGGTCATTGCCTTCACCTGTAAGTTTCTTAGCCAGAATTTTACAGTTAAACCCTTGCTCGTCCAGAAGTTTCCTTGTTTTCTCTGTGATTGTATAGACTTGCGAATTTTTACAGTTTAGATAATCCAATTCGCACAACTGAGCGATTTTCTTTTTTGTCCCCAGTTTGGAATTGACTTTATTGGCGTGGTCTTTGGTGAAATATCTAAGAAGGGCTAAAGAATACAGGAAGTTGAATAGTTGGCTATAAGAACTGCCAGCTGTGAGCGGTTCTAGGTCTGGATAGATTTCAAACAACCGCACTTTACAACCCCCAGAATGTAAAGTGAGCGGTATCTATCATAATTATTGGCTTTTTACAACTCGGAATATAGGTAAATAAAAAAAGACAAGGTGTCAATGCCCTTGCGGCTTTATACCTTGTCGCTTTTTTGTTATCAGGGTGGGTCTGCTGGGTTCTCTTTTAAAACTTCCATACTACCACACACAACACCAACATACTCAACAACACCCACCAACTCACATACACCACTTCACCATTTCCAATTACTATTTCCATTTTAATCTCTTATTCTCATTTCAAATAAAGGTCTCTGCTTCCAGTCTATCTTTTTATCTTTTATCGTTCCCAAAACAGGGATTTCAAGTTTCTTTTCTTGCTGATAAATATAACCGATAATATATCCTTTTTGTCCTCTAACCGCCCTGATCAAAGGATTTTCACCCTCACATAATTCTCTCAAGCGTCTCTCTGAATTTGAGATTTTATAGCCGTTAAGTTTCGCATAGCCCTCTACTCGTTCCAAGGAATACATATTCGGATAGGCGTTTTTGATTTCGTTGAATAGTCCGCTTTTTAAAGACATATTATTTAACTTCTTTAATAGTTTTTAATGCTTTAATGGCTAGCTTTACTGCACCATCTTCTCTTTTATGTTTTATTTTACTTCCGTCATCACAAAGATAAACTCCTAATTTTTGTAAGCGATTGATACCAGACCTTGTATAAATTACATTTCCGTTAATTGATATTGATACTGTAAGCATATATCTAATTTAATAATTCAATTTTCACATTAGCCAGCCCCAGCGATAAGTCTGCTATTCTGCTAAAAGCATAGCTTGATAAATCAATATCTCTACCCGTCCACTCCTCCGGTCCGTAATCATTGATGTAGACCTCAACGCTTTTGCCATTCTCAATGTTCGTAACCCGTGCCATTGAATATCTTGGCAAATCTCTTGAAGCGGCCGTGCGGTGATTTTTACTCCATTCGATTCCGTTAATGTCGTAGTCATACCAGCTGGCAATTACTATATTTGCTTTTTCTGCTCTCGGCACATAAACATTAGCACAAATATATTCAGGGAAAGGCTGGCAGATAAGAATGATTGATATTAGAGTGGCAAGGGAAAGGATGATTCCTTTCATATATTTATATTATCACATAAATTCAAAATCTAACTCTACCTTTCCGCATCTCGGGCAATTGCCTTCTGCCCTTACGGCCCCAAATATTTCAAATTTATATCCCTCATGGTGAAAGAATGCCTCGCAATCATCAAACTTTAAAAACCTCCCGCATTTTGTGCAGACGTTATAAACTATCAATGTTCCTTCTTCTGTTTTATATCCTATTGGCATAATTGCTTTATAATTTTTAACTCAACTCATCCGGGTGCGGTGGAATCGGTATGCCGGTCAATTCTTCAATTTTAACCATGTAATCCCACATTTCATTTCCCGATAATTTCGTTGTTGTGGCTGGCAGTTTTACTTCTCTGGCTAAAATTATAACAATACTCGGGGGGAGTAATTTTCTTTTGAAATACTCATGCAGATTGTTTGGATGGTCGCCTGTCTCTTGACTTATGACATTCAGATAGAGCCAATAATAACCATTCATATTCCGTTCACCGTCTTTGCCGGTGCTTCTTACCTTTTTAAATTGCTCCAAAGTTATTTTCACCCTGCCCTTGGATGAGCCAAGATACATTTCAAAGATATTTCGGTTATCAAGGGTTAATTTTCCATTGTTGATTGTCCCGTAGAATGTTAGTCGCATAAATGATGTTATAATTATTTTAATCCAACGAGTATGCTATTCGGAGTTTCTAAGTTTTTATTCACAGGACGCCAAAGGTGCAGACAATTATTACAGTTATTAACGTATTCAGATTTTGGCGGATGATATTGAACGACACAATCATCTGAATCCCAAAATATATTTTTTATTAAGCACATTTCTTCCCACGTAGGAGTTCTATTTGGCAAAGATACCGAAACGTGTTCCCACCCCTCACCATCGCTTGCTATAACAAAAAAGTACTTACCGTTATTTCCTCTTGGTATCTGAAACGCTCCGTTATTGCCGCAGCTATCATCTGAAGAAAAATATCCTTTTGTTATTCTAAATTGGTTTGGAACTTTAAACATACATTTTAATAATCAGTAAATTATTTGCATTTTTGCAATTCCTTCTCCCTACGTCTGACCTCCAAGCAAGCAATGAATGTTTTGTAATCTTTCTTAAAGTCAGCTAACTCGTGGGCTTCAAACTCTGCGGTGTTCTTATCGAATCTGATCAACCACCTGTTGCCGGTGTATTGCTCGCCTGTTTCTTCCTCGTCAGCGCCCTGGTAGGCCGCAACCTGATACCTCATTTCATTGTAAAGTCCGGAACTCGTCTTAAAGTCCACAACACAAACTCTGCCGTCAATTTTGGCCTTTGCGTCCATAAGGCCGACGTAATTGTGCTTCTTTGAATAAATCAATTTTTCAGTCGCTAGGAATTTAACCTTGTGCTGTTTCTCCCAGTCGAGGAAAGCCAATACGCCGTTTAAAATCTGCTCGTCTTTCGGCATCGTTGGCTTTTCGGTATTCTTTTTCAGTTTTGAATTGATATATTGCTCTATCCAATTATGGACTTCGGAGCCCTTGTTGGCCGCTTCTTCCTTTTTCTGCTGGTGTAATTTGCTGGCTTCTAAGATGTTGTCGGATAAAATAGCTTTCCCGTTTTCAACTATTTCTAAAAGGTGGTCTCTCATCAGGCCAACGGCCCAAAAGATAAGAGGTCGGGATTTATCTACAATGGAAGTGGCGCCGGTAACGGATATCGGCCATTCATTCGTTTCGCGTTTGATATAAATATGGCTGTATCTGCCGTATTTCTCATAAAAGTCAATCGTGACTGTGTTTTTGTAAAGCTTGGTTGTTTTTGTTGGCTGGTTCATAAAAGGACTTGTTAATCATTTATTAGTTCCTCTTCTCGCCATATATCGTATGGCTCGATTGATGTTTCGGGATAGGAGTATCCCTGTTCGTTTGGGTTCATATTTTATTTACCCATTGGGCTATTAAGAAGTGAAAAGAGATACTTTTGAGCGGTCGTCTGCGCTATGTTAAAAGACTTTATGCTCTCACCTGTAATTTTGTTGTAAATCGCTAGCGCCTCAGGCAATGAATCAGCGCCCCTTTTTCGCAGTTCGTCTTTCAACTTGGCAAGATAATCAACGTTAGTTTTGGGGGTTGCTTTCCCAGCTGGTTGCGGTTTGGTTTGCTTTACTGCTGGTCGGTTAACGTTTATTTCCTTAAACTCATTTTTTCCGTAAATGTCGCTGGCGATTCCCAGCTCAGAAGCGCACTTTTTTAGGGCATCGGTTGCCGCCGCTTTCATATCGTTGGCATAGTCAAGAGGCTGATTAGCGTTGCTTTTCATATATTTAACATCAGCCCCGCCGAACTGCGTCTTAATAATAATCGGCTCGTGAGTTTTTGGGTCCCGAATGGTCAATCTGCCCTGCACCCAAATTTGAACGATTTTTGTCCCTGCTTTAACTTCGCCTTTGTCTATGACTTCAAAATCCCAGAGCCAACCGAACGTGTAGTTTAAAACCTTTTTAACATATACTCCGGTCACATAATCCCAGTTGCCACCGCCTTTTGCCGGTCTGTTATGAATATGCTCTGCCGGTGTCTTTTGAAAGATTGTTAAAATCTGCTTTTGAGTAATTGGAGTATCGACTAAAGTTAATTTTCCTTTTGGTGATTCAATGGCCTGTAATTCTTTTTCTTCAACTCCCTGTTTTTCATTTTTTGATTGTTTTTTTGTTGTGGATTGTTTTGTGGGCATAAAATTATTTGATTAGATTTATTATTGCGTAGAAGGCCATGATAGCCGACCATGTGAGAGTAAAGGCGAGTTCTTTTTTCGGTTCTATACAGTAGGTGGGATTCAAATAACGATAGGTTTTAGAATACTTAGTCATTTGTTTTGTTTTTATTTAAAGTTTTATTAGTCCACTTGCGAATTAAGAGTTCCCCCATTTCGCTTTGAGTGGTTTTGAATCCGGACTTTTTGACCTTCTCAATCGCGATTTTGTAATCGCCTTTTGTCTGGTTGTCAGTACGGATATAGATATTGGCCATAAAAAGGTGGGTTAGTAAATTAAGGATAGGGATTTTCTTGATTATATAATTAAGTATAGCAAGCAATTTGAAAGCTGTCAAGTATCCGTTATCACTCTAATATTAGCCATAATCAAAAGAGGCAAACCTTAAATATTTGCCTCTTTTATGCTTGCTGTTTTGCAGCTGTGGAAAACTATTAGTCCTCCGCTTTCTCGTTTTCAAAAAGAACAATGGTCGCATCGGGCTTGCTGGCGTCCTCCGCCTCTTTCTCATTCTGAAATATACCAATGTTCACTTTACCCAGCACACCGAGGTCTAAGATTCCCGACAAGAAACCCGTCTTTTTGCCCTGCTTCTTCCATAAAACGCCAATCTGTTTAAGTGCCATTTTTTCTCTCCTTTCTTAAATTGCCCTCGCTACCTGCCTTATCTGCCCGTTCTCTTTTTCTTCACCTCCTCCCTTGATGATCAGGCTTAACACCTGCTCGACCTCGCCCAAGACTTGCAGGCAAGCCGTAATCGGCGTCATAGGCGGTTGAGACTCTTTTGCATACCGTTCAATGTAGTTGTAGGTATTGCCAAGGTGCGTCTCGGGTTTTGCCCCGTAGAGATAACAAAGAGCCTGTGCTGAAAGTTCGGCCACTATTTCCTGTTTCCAGTCCTGCCCTCCCTTTAACTGCCCTAAAACAAGCTTATGGGAGTGGTGCGCCAGTTCGTGAAAGAAAACGATTTCCTCTTGTGTCGCCATTCTGATTTCTTTACCCGTATAAGCGCCGTAGTAGTCCTGGCCTCCGCTGACGGCCAATATATCCAATCCCCACTCTTTCGCTCGGTCCATTAAGGGAAAATCAAATTCGATTTTCTGATAATCAAGCGGCTCGCCTTCGGTATCCTCTACCCGGAAAACCGGCACGGATATAAACCCGATCAAGTAATAGTCCTCCGTCTTGTCTTCCTTGTCTGCTTTCTTCCTCAAAAGCGGAGCCAGAATATAAATTGCCTTTGCTCCTTTTTTGACATGCCTGCCGACCTCTCGCCATTGCCGGTATCCCCGTGCGTCCTGCGTGCCTGAAATAAAAAGCGTCAAGCGGTTTAAAAAACTCCAACTGTTTGCAGGGACGTTGAACCTCGGGAAAACCGAATAGGCGACCGCCTGCGGTAAATCACCCGACTTGAACCTGTCTAATATCTGGTTCAAAACTTCCCTGACTTTCATCTCTCGCCTCCTTTCTTTCGTAATGTTCCCTGACAATCCGGTTGATCAGTTTTGTCATGGGAGTTTTCAGTTCCTTTGCTTCCCGATAGAGAAGCGGGATAAACTGTTTATCAATTTTCGGGCTATACATTTCTCATCTCCTCAAATAGCGTCATTTGTTCAGGATACGGCTCTTTTAATTTGCCCTTTTTCAACTCTCTCAAAACGTTCAAAATCGGCGTGTCGATATCACCGCCGCGCTTCTGGTAAATGGTGTATCGCAAGTCCCTCAATTCCATTTCCTCATAGGAAGATAACCCCCTCTTAAGCTGCTCAGCGGCAAAATCGGGAATATCCTTCCCCTGCCGTTCCATCAGTTTTGCCGTGAGATAGACGTAGATACTTGTGTAGTCGGAGCCTAGGGGCGCTTCCAGCGAAGCGGTCATTAAATAGGCACATACTTCAGCGTCGCCCACTTTTTCCGCTTCAGGATTGATGATTGACGCCATTCCCAGCATCAATCGCTCGGCTTTTATCTCTTCCAAAAGCCATTCCGGTATAGTGTCGGCCCAAGCGCGCGAACCGACGACAAGCCTGTTTTTGTCTTTTTTCATAATCACCTCCTCACAACGGTTTATGTTAAAGAACGAAAAGACCGTTTTACTTTCCGTCTGCCATGCATAAAGCGGCTGGGAGCCCAAGCCTGTCATCAGGTGTGGGTAAGCCGTTAGGCTTATCCATCGCCTTGACTGGGTTAGGGCTGTCGCTATGCTGGGAGATTACGGAAAGAAAACGATGGGTTTATTTTGAATGGTACTTTTGAGATGGATCTGCTTGGTTATCTAACGTGTTTGGCTCCGAAAAACGCAAAATAAGCGCGTCTCATAAGCCATTCCCAAAGAAACCACGGCCAGAACCTTGGTTTTCGGGCAAGGCCTTTCCAGTAGACGCGCCTTATTTCTCGTCTGAACTTTTTGGCTGTCCTGCCGTTCATAATTTTATGGTTAATTGTTAATTCTCAAGCCAAAGGGCTTATAGCCCAATGGTCTGAAAACTATTTCAGTAAGTTCTTGGCCAACTGCAAAGCTGAATCTAACGTAGCTGAAATTTTGATTTGTTCGGTAGGAACGCCCTGTATAAAAACCAGAAAGCCGTTGTTGACCGGTTGAATGGTTACGGGTTTTTTCTCTTTTTTAGCCTCGTCTTTAGGCTTTTTTTCTTCTCCCATGTTTTTATATGTTATTAAATTAGACTTCTTGGATTGCCCTGGCTGTCTTGCCAGATAGATTGGTTTAAACGGGTAAAATTGTGGAGTGAGGTAAAGCGGTATTTATGCGGGGAGTGGTCCTTTACGGCGGATAAAAACCTTTTAAACTGCTTGTTGGCTATCGGTATCAAACTGCTCCTGTCGTATTCAACCGGCCGGGCAAAGACATTATACCTCTCGTGGGCATAGACATAGAGAAACTTTGTTTTTTCTGATAATCCGTGTTTGGCTGGGTTTATTTTGTCATTTTTGCTAAGCTTCTCTTTCTTTATAGCCTGCGGGCTTCTGGTGCGTTCAAGTTCAAAAGCAAAGTCGTAGCGGTTGCCGTCGTTGCCGGTCATCCTGATCAAGGCGTCCGGCTTGTATCCGTCCATCACAAAATTATAATCTATCTCTATGTCATAATCGGGAAAGCCGTAGATAAAGCCCAGCATACAATCGATTAAGGCCGATTGGTGCATCATTTGGGTAACGCTCTTGGGTTCAAGATATTTAGGCTCAAAGCCTTCCAAGACTTTGAAGCCTTTGGCGGTTGGTGTGTAAAAGGTATTGAATTTGTAGGCACGGCCGTATCTTCCATAAAGCGGTATCCTGCGTATCAACTCCTGCTTTTCCAGCTTCTTGAATAGGACTGTCGCCCATATCAAAGAACCTTTTATAGTCGTCGCCTTTTCGGATAGGAACGGCGAGAAATTATAGATGGTGGCAAATTGGACTTTGGCCAGATTGTATAAGACTTGGTAATCTGCGGAAAGGCGCATATGTTTATTTATTATTATTTCTTAGGTGGACTTAATAAGGCTATATCAGAGTCTTCACCGGAAATTATTCCTGGTAGAATTTTTTGTTTAAAAGCGTTCCAAACATTTCCGATGCCATTGCCTTTTCCTAATGCTATATGCGGCATAAATTCTTGTTCGAATTCAATCAACCCACTATCAATGCCAATAAATTTATTTTTAAGATAATGCCAAAAAATACGATAAGCTTGTTTCTTTAACTTTTCATCGTTAGGGATATTTGGGATTATCATCCTGACAGGCAAAATGCCTCCAACACCATTGTCAATTGTAATAGGTTTCATAAACTCAAGCATAATTGCAGAAGTATCTTCGTCCATTATCAACCCAGCGCGAGTAGCTGTTTCATAAGAAATATTTGTAAAACGAGTTTCTCTTATTCCTCTTTTCTCTAAAAGTTCAATTATATCTGCTTGGGTTTTCCCCCAATGAACAGTCGTGTTTTTAAAATTTTGTACGTCTTTGAGCATATTATTATTTATTATTTATAAGGCGAAAACTCGGAGGGGAACCCGACGGCTCGGCTGTCACATCGGAAGCGTTTGTATTTGCTGGAGTGGGAGAGGCGAGCTGTCGGGTGGTGCGTGAAGCGGAACACCCGACGATGTTTTCGCCACTATTGGCTTTTGGCGGGAAAACGTCCGAAAGTTATTTCTTATTGATTTATTAAAGTATTCTGATAGATATAATAGCGGTATATATTTATATTATAACATGCCATTTTGTTTTTGTGATGTGGATAACTTTTGAGGGGAAGGTATCTGATGTGCCTTAGTCAAACGGTCAATTCCATCGGACTTGTTTTTGACATTGTGGGTATTTTCATTCTGGTAAAAGACCAATGGAGAGCATTGCCAAAAGTAGGTCTTATTGGAATAATACACGGTAAAAAATCAGTAACCGAGATTATCAACAAATTCCGAATAGGCGTTATATTTGTCATTGCTGGATTTATCTTTCAGCTCATCAGTAATTTCCTATAAATTGCAAAATCCCGCCGGTAAGCGGGATTTTCAGACAAAGAGGTGAAATAAAAATGTCAGAGACAATAATTACCTCTATCACTGCAGCCATAATACTCGGCTTGCTTACATGGTTCAAAATCTGGGGACGTAACATCTGGGACAGGCACAAAGTATATCGATGGCTCAAAGCCAACACTCATAACAAGCCCGCTGAAACTCACACCGACCTTATAACGATAGCCAAAGGGACTAAATTACCAGAGAATAGAGCACATCGAGCATGCATGTCGTGCGATAAAATTTTCCTCTCTTCAAACAGTAAAGAACTGTGGAGCATATGGCGTCAAGAACCTCCGAGTGCTTATGAGGGTTTGACAAAAGAAGAAATGAGAGATCGAATGAATTTTTAAGACTACTAGAAAACATTATAGTTAACGACAAATGTGTAAAAAATAGTATGGATGATTCGACCGGTTGCATTCTAGGAGCAACTTAAGATGAAAAGTTTGAAGTCAACATACAGAAGAGATCTTGCACTTTTTACGGCTATAAATTTTGTGGTGTTTTGGGTAATCATTCTTTCGCCTGTTGATCTAAATACTTGGCAAGACGTATACAAAACAGTTACTTTAAAGGACGGGGTTTTCCTATCTCTATCACCTATTGCAACAATTATCTTGAGTGGTTTGTTTTCAGCTACTGCAAAAGCCCGCCTTGTTTACTGGCACTATAATTATCCATTGCCGGGCAGTCGAGCGTTTACTGTTCATATGAAAACCGATCATAGGATTGACCCTAAGACTCTAGAAAAGAAATGGGGGCCACTTCCTACAAATCCAGAAGACCAGAATCGGTTATGGTATCGAATTTACAAAGATGTAGAGCGTGATATCAGGGTTCAAGAATCACACCGGGATTGGCTATTTTCAAGAGACTTGGCTGCCTATTCCGTATTTTTTCTGATTGTTTTTGTACCAAGTGCGGTAGGAAGCAATGCAAATTGGAGAGTGACACTAATATATGTAATCATTACCATTGTTCAATACCTAATACTTATCATCGCAGCCCGCACCTACGGCAACAGATTTGTATGCAATGTTTTGGCCATTGAATCACAATCAGATTTTGACCTTAAGTAAATCAGGGGGCAATTATGGCGCGATTTCATTTCCTTAATGTCAAGAATGGAGACTGTTCAATAATTGAACATAATTCCGGCCATGTATCGGTTATCGATATATGCAATGCACGCTTGCCGAGAAATGAGAAAGACCTTTCCTATAGTGAAACTTTGAATCTCCTATTTGAGGGATCCCAATTAGCTAAAGACTCTCAAGCCAGAAAAAACTATTGGCAAAAAGCCCATCCTGAGAATCCGATTGCATATTTGTCTAAGCATGGGATAGACCAAATTTTTCGTCTTGCTATTACCCATCCAGATATGGATCACATTGATGGTCTTGTGGACCTATTCGAATACTCAAAGCCATGGAACTATTACTATACAGCAAATAAGAAGGAAATGGATGATGAGTGGAAGGAATCACCATACCGAGAAGAAGACTGGAAGTTATATAAGTCCCTCCGAGACAATCCGCCTGAATCAGACCCTAAGGCCATAAGACTTTACTCAGGAGATACCGGAATATATAGAAGAAAAAATTGGGATGGAGATCCGCCCGGTGATGCATTTTTTACTCTAGCTCCTACACCTCAGCTTGTTACAGATGCCAATAAAACTGATGAATATAACGATGCTTCCTATGTTTTTATGTACTGGAGTCCGAGTGGGCGCATAGTCCTCAGTGGTGACTCACACGATAAGGCATGGGAGCATATTCTCAATTCCCATGAAAATCTCGTAAAAGATGTTGAACTTCTAATAGCCCCCCACCATGGTAGAAAGTCTGGTAGATCGTATGAATTTTTGGATATCCTCAACCCTAAGATGACATTTTTTGGCAATGCGCCATCAAAGGATTTGGCCTACAGTGCATGGCGAAGCAGAGGTTTATCTTATATTACTAATAATATGGCTGGGTCGATGATAGTTGACTGTGATGATAATATGTCTTTGTATGTTACAAATGAAGAGTACGCTAAAGATGAAAATGCATATTCATTCTATTCCGATTCCCATAAAGGGTGGTACGTAAAGGAACTAAATCCTCAAAAATGATGCAGTGAAAATGCATTTCCTTTGATTATACCAACAACATGAGGGATAAATATGATACCAAAACTATTTGTATATTGTAAAAAGTTCAATAATGGATGTGAAAAGACTGAGGAGATTCAAAATTTATTTGCTACATCAATTGAGATAAGAGAACTCAATGGCGGCAGTGATATTGGGGAAAAATTTCCTGTTATTACTAAAGTAATAACAGACGTTGCAAAAAAATATTGTTCTGATTGTACAAATTTTGATTCTGCTGTCAACGAGTAAAAAACTAATTTCTCGTTAAAGAATGGCTAAAGAAAATCAATGAAAATTACATATGGCAGACTGCCATCTAATCAAATCGTAGCTAAATCGTAGCCACAAATAAAAAAGGGTTAGACTTTATTTGATCTAACCCCTTAATATTATTTGGTGCCTGGGGAGGGAATCGAACCCTCACAGCCCCAAGGACCGAGGGATTTTAAGTCCCTTGCGTCTACCAGTTCCGCCACCCAGGCACATAAACATATTTTCATCGGTAACCCGGCCAGAATTCCTTCTGACTCCTGAGGAGTTACTATTATTTTTACAAAAACATGTCAAGGTTATATTCATACAATAATTAATTGAACCCGGCCGGGGTATTCCTGCTTGAAGACCAAACGAATGCTGTGATAAGAAAACATCCGATTGAAGATCCCTGCAACAGATTGCGGGAGATCTCCGATCGGCATGGAATGTTTTTATCTGTTATTCGCTTGCCAACCCCACTGCAAGCAGCGGGGAATGCGTTCGCTGTTCTATTCGAAAGACAATTTTCAGATCAAGGAGGGTATACCCCGAGATGCAGGATGTCGATATCATCATATCCGGAGGAACAATCCTCACATCGGATACAGAAGATTCCATCATTCATAACGGCTCCATCGCCATTGACGGCGATACAATTGTCGGTATCGACAGGGCCGAAGTGATAGAAACGAGATTTTCAGGCCGAAGAACCATAGATGCCCGTAACTGCCTGACCATGCCCGGACTCATAAACAGTCACACCCACGCGGCCATGACCTGCTTCAGGGGAATAGCCGACGACATGGAACTGATGGACTGGCTGAACAACTATATATTCCCCGCCGAAGCCAGAAATGTGAACTCGGAACTGGCCTATTGGGGCAGTATGCTTGCCTGTGCCGAGATGATCAAATCAGGTACAACGACCTTCAGCGACATGTATATCTTCGAGGACGAAACGGCGCGTGCGGCAAAGGAGGCCGGAATGCGCTGCCTTCTCGGCGAAGTCCTTTTTGACTTTCCGTCACCGAACAGTGAGACGCCCGAAGAAGGCCTGCGATACACGAAGATGCTCATAGAAAAATGGATGGACGATCCGCTGGTCAACATCATGGTCGAACCGCATTCCCTATACACCTGCTCCCCTTCCCTTCTCGAAGATGCCAAGGATCTCGCAGATCGGTACCAGGTACCTCTGGCAACGCATCTGCTTGAGAACCAGGGCGAAGTCAGACAGCTGAAAGAAAAGCTCGGCAAGCGGGCAACCTCTTTCCTCATGGATATGGGCTATCTCAATGAAAAATTTATCGCATTCCACTGCGTCTGCATGGATGAAGAAGACATACGGATCTTCGCCGATCATGGCTGCAAGGTCGTACACAATCCGGAAAGCAACATGAAACTTGCATCGGGAGCCGCCCCCGTATCAACCATGCTACGACACGGTGTTGTAGTCGGAATCGGGACCGACGGATGTGCCAGCAACAACAATCTCGATATGATCCAAGAGATGGATACGGCGGCAAAGCTGGAAAAAGTCGTCAGATATGATCCGACGGTTATGCCGGCACAGACGGTGACCCGCATGGCGACCTGCGAAGGGGCACGGGTTCTGGGGATGGATACCAGTATCGGAGTCCTGAAACCCGGCATGAAGGCCGACATTATCATTGTCGATCTGAACAGGCCGCACCTTACCCCCCTGTATAATGAATACTCTACACTCGTCTATGCGGCAAACGGCTCCGATGTCATCACTTCGATCATCAACGGCAGGATCGTCATGGAAGACCGCAAACTCCTCACTATCAACGAACGTGAGGTTATGGATAAGGTCAACGAAATCTCACGGCGGATCAAAAGGAGCATGGAGCTCCAATAGTACAGATATTCAATTCTTCAGTCTGCGAAAAGAGGAACACACGTGGAGGAAATAGAGACTCTTGACATACTGATAACAGGCGGGACACTCCTCACCATGTCGAATGACATGAAGGTCGTGAAAAATCCGGTAATCGGGATACGGAACGGAACCATACTCTTCTTCAGGGAAAAGGGAAGAGAATCAATATGTTACGACGATCAAGAGACAATTGACGCATCCGGGTCGGTAATCATACCCGGTCTAATCAACACGCACACCCACCTTCCCATGATAGCTTTCAGGGGCATGGCCGATGATCTGGCGTTAATGGACTGGCTGAACAATCATATCTTTCCTGCCGAGGCACAATACGTCGACAGGGAGATGGTGTACCATACCTCCATGCTTTCCATCGCCGAGATGATCCTTTCCGGTACGACCACTTTCTGCGACGGATACTTCTTTGAAGACGGCGTTGCCGAAGCGGCAATCGATGCCGGCATGAGGGGCGTACCATCTCAGGGATTCACCGACTTCCCGACCTCGGATATTCCCGACCCATCCAAAAGGGCCGCGGTTGCGGAGGCATTCGTCAGGAAATGGTCAGGTGCCTCACCCCTGATACATCCATCCCTCTTCTGCCACGCGCCCTACACCTGTTCACCGGAAACGCTTTGCATGATTAAGGAAATTACGCGGGATAGTGATGTGCCGTTTCTTATACATCTTGCCGAAACACAGGACGAAGTTGTCGGTATCAAAAACAGATACGGCAAAACACCAGTACGGCACCTTAGCGGTCTGAATCTACTCGACAGCAGGACTATCGCCGTTCACTGCATCTGGCTGGACGGAGAAGAGATTGACATCCTTGCGGAACGAGGGGTGAAGGTATCGCACGCACCGGAAAGCAACATGAAGCTGGCCGCGGGCATTGCGCCCATTCCCGAAATGCTGAAAAAGGGGGTCACCGTGGGGATCGGGACGGACGGATGCGCCAGTAACAACGATCTCGACCTGATCGGCGAAATGGGAACGGCGGCCAGAGTACACAAGGTTTCATCCATGGATCCCACCGTCATGGACGCGAGGACGGTTCTGAGAATGGCAACGATAGAGGGCGCAAAGGTTCTCGGCCTCGATGACGCAGTAGGTTCCATCGAAGCGGGGAAGAAGGCCGACATCACCATACTGGGTCTGAACAAGCCGCACCTTACTCCCCTGTACGATGAATATTCTCACATTGTCTATGCCGCGAGTGGATCGGATGTGGAGACGGTAATTATAAACGGCAGGACAGTGATGAAAAACCGCAGACTCCTCACAATCAATGAGGGTGAAGCCATGGAGGAAGTACGAAAGATAGCGAAAAAGATCAAATCAGCGGGCATGGGATAACACCGGGAGACTAACGGTTAAAAACCCCTTGATTTATTCTCGATTCAGACATATTTAATACAACAGCTTTCCTGAGTACCATAATACGTCGATCCACAGATTGTAAAAGGGGGTATTCATGAATAAATTCAGAGAAATGATTCAAAATTCCGTCGCCGTCGGGGCGTCGGATATCCATCTGGCAAGCGGCCATCCGGTCGTCACCCGCACTAAGGGGATCATAAAATTCGATAACAGCATACAATGGACACCCGTGGAAGTCGACTCTCTCGTGAGAAAACTGCTCTCTCCGAAGCAGATTGATACGCTGAGGACGCGTCACTCTGTGGACTACGCAACAACTATCGACGGCATACGACTGCGTGTGAATATCTTCAACGAAACCCGCGGCCTGGGCCTGGCCATCCGCCTCCTGCCCGGGAAACCGCCTACGATCGATGAACTGAACCTCCACCCATCCCTTCACAAGATATGCGAGCTTCCGTCAGGTCTTGTTTTGATCTGCGGCGCCACCGGCATGGGAAAAACGACAACGATAGCGGCCATTATAGAAGAGATCAATTCCTCACGTGCATGCCACATCATCACGATCGAAGATCCGATCGAATACAGCTTTCTTTCGAAAAAAGCCTTCGTTCAACAACGGGAACTCGGCACCCATACCGGCTCCTTTGAACGGGGGCTTATGGACTCGCTGAGAGAGGACCCCGATGTCATAGTCATAAAAGAACTGAGAGAACCCGAAACCATGAGACTCTGTATAAACGCGGCCGAAGCGGGTCATCTCGTTATTGCAACCCTCCACGCGACAAACGCGGAAGAAGCCATCTATCGTCTGTGTAACTCGGCTCCTCCCGAAGCACAAAACGAAGTCCGCTACCAACTCGCATCCACCCTTTCCTGGCTCGTTGTCCAGCAGTTGGTATATATCAATGAGGCCAAGGTGAGAGCTCCGCTGCTTTCGATCCTGCGCGGTACACAGGCGGTCAAATCGCTCATCCGTGAAAACCATCTCCAGCAGATTGAGAGTTCCATTCAGATGGGAAAGGCCGACGGAATGTTTACCCATGATCGGTACATAAAGGAATTTCTGAACACGCGAACAACCTTTGTGCCCCCTGCCCGCGTATTCCGCCCCTTCGCGGAAATATCACAGACCGTCCCCTATCGTTCATCTATTATGAAGGATCACACTCGCGGTACGGAACCGACGGATCAGCCACGGGGAAAAGTCGAGAAGACGACAGCGGGAGGAAAAGAAAGCAAGAACACAGAAGAATTCGTCTCCATCGACGAACATGTCCCCATAGAAGAACTCTTTAGAGAATACGAACGCTGATTGTAGTCACACCTATCATCCCTAACAAAAACGATTTCTTGAGATCGTTACCGTTAGAAAAGGCATCGTCGTTGAATAATCTCAAATCGTATTTTTCTTTTATGGCACCGGGACGGACGGCTAATTACCTGGGTCTCTATCGCACGGACGCAACCCTGATTTCGTTCGTAACATTCCTTGTGGGATCGGGGATCGCGAATACCATAGCACTTAACGATGTTATTGCCGCAGCGTTTGTGACATTCGTGTCTGTTAATTTTATCTACAGTTTTAATTCCTGGGCAGATTCCCATATAGATAAGATATCAAAGCCGTTCCGCCCCATACCATCGGGCAGAATCATGCGCAGCCACGCCTTTATCTACAGTATGGGGCTCCTTTCGATCTCTCTTATTTATCCTTTCCTTCTTTTTCAATCGTCACTTCCTATCCTGCTCTGTCTTTTTTTGCCGGTCCTGGGCCTTTTGTATTCGGCCAAACCAATACGCATGCGGGACAGGCCCTATGCCTCCATCATTGTTATCTGTCTTGGCCTCGTCATTCCGATGCTTATCGGTTATTTTTCCAACCATGGTACTCTGCCTGAAAGCTTCGTGTTTCTTGTCATCGAGCTTTATTGTCTGTCTGTGATTCCCTTGAAGAAGATTGAAGAAATTGACGAAGACCGATTAGAAGGAATTGTTAACCTGTATGCTTTATGGGGCAGAACTCTTTTTGTTTATTCATCTTTCATGCTTTTCATAACACTGGTTCTGATTTATCTTATACCGTTGACGGCGGGCGAAACATTATTTTCCACCACACTTATTGTATCGACGATCCTGATAATTTGGACATCTCACATCTTTGATATAGATCGTAAACGTATATATAGTTTTATTATCAATGTGGCGATAGCTGAATCAATCATTTTCGTACTATATATGAAGTTCATCACCAGTTGAATTGCACAGTGAGTGCCTTTCCCGCATCTTGTTGCGGAAAGTCTCAATAAACCATAACTATGAGGAATTTTCTAAAAACCATGAGTCCCGTCACTTTTCTCAGATATTTTGCGCCTCTGTTTTTTATCCTTTGCGCTGGTCTCAGGTGTTATCTTGAAACAGGTGTCTTTGGAAAGGCGGAGCTTTTTTCGTATTATACACTTTTACATCATGTGCTCTGGTATCTATCGGCCATGCTGGGGGCGATGCTGACCCTGCACCTGATCCTCAAAGCCGAATTCAGGGATTTGAACTGGCTTTTTTATGGTGCGGTGCTTTTTTTTATCCCCGTACTGTACGCACATCTGACAGGTCAGCCTTTGCAGCTCAAGTATCTCGATCCCGACGTCCTGGATATCGTAAAAAACTCTCTTTCCGCCTGCCTTCTGCATCCCAAGAATAAGCCTCAGTTCCTGGAAATTATATTAATAGACACTGGAGTATTTGTTTACAGTTTCTTTTTAACCAGAAATGTCAAAAAGGCAATCATTGCTACTTTGGCACTTCACGTTGTGTTGACCTTGTTTGGCATCAAGTGGTTTTACAGCAGAGAAGGATCAGCCGGAGTAATACGGATTTCGACCCGTCTGCCAAACCATGTCTGGATGTCTCTGATCTGGCTTGGCTGCAGTACATTTCTGACACAGGTAATGTTGTTTAAAAGCGGATTGTACAAAAAGGTAAAAAAAGCCGGAACAGCCGTCATTACGGGTAGTTTGACTTGGATTGCAGCCTTTACAGCGCTGACCGTTTTACAGGGATCGATCACCTTTTTTGATGCGGCTGCTGTGACTATGCCTCTTTATCTTGTAGTTGTCATCGCAATGATTTATGTGCGATCAGAGGGAGTTAAAATCCCCGTACCGCTTCGTGCCGTCCTTATGGCAACCCTTGGGGTCCAGCTTATGTCAATCATACCGATACTTTTCAATATCCAGAAAGCACTGTTAAGTAAAGCGGTAGTTGTGCCGTTCTGAGACTACTCACTCTGCACTCCCGCAAGGACCCCGGTAGCCTGCCCGTACTCGAATACCCTGAGAGCAAAATCGTCAAAGTACACTCTGTCTTTGTGCTCTTCTCCATCTCCTGTTGCATCGATCCCGAAGGTGTGTAGCCCGATTTCAGCGGGTTGATTATCCGAAGAATAGCCGTCATATCCGGCTGAGGTAAGTTGGTTTGTATAGACATAGGGAGACCGTTTGTCCGAGGTGTTTGTGTATTCGTCATCTCCTCTCCCGGCAAGTCGCCTGGAACTTGTGTACCAACCTGCCCTCACTTCATCCATCTTGCTGGTATACGCATTGTCCGGCCAGATCATTTCACTGAAACTTGAGCTGTATTTATCGGGCCACCTGATCTGCCCTCTGGGATAGGTGCCCGGTTCCCCGAACCATGCCTGGATTACATTAACGCGCTCATCCGCGCTGTTTCCGCAGCCTGAGCCATCTTCATCATAGAAATCCCCCTTCATTTCGATGATGCGTGCCATGACGGTCACCCAGGGCTTCAGGTAGATTCTGTAATTGTGAGCCAACTGATAAGAAACAGATTGATCGGGGAAAATAAATGCCGCGTTTTCAATGGGATCTCCCCTGTATCCTGTGGGCTGATGAAATGTCGAAGGATCCCTAACCAGATAGACCGTGTTGTTGATACTGCCTATGACATCAAAATCAGTTCCGTTCACATTGATATTTACATGCTCCAGGATTTGACCATACTCTGCATGATCCGCAACCCGGTATGCTGTATAGACATTCGGTGTTCTCGGATCACCGGGGATCGGTCCCAGGTACCACCCTTCAGGGTATGTGAGTGTGGATCCGCAGCAGGTGGCGTCATAACAATCACCTGTACAGTCATAGGTATCACACCGGTATCTACGCCAAGGGTTTAACCAACTACCACCCGAAGCGATTTGGGTCCTTTCGGTGCAGCAATCCGGAAACCAACCGTATCCTATGGGTGAATCCCACCAATATTTTGTCCATTCCTTCGGGGTACAGGCAGCGCAGGGCTGGCACGGGACAGAGTCCTCGCCCAGGATTGTCTCCGCTTCATACTGGTAAATGGTTACCTGGGTAAGCTCACACAAGGGTACATACGCAAGCCAGTCAACATACAGATCGGAATTTCTGATCCAGATACCATCCCATTCATCAAAATCGAATGCCTGCTGCCACAAGATCATGTATGGGACACCGCTCATGGGTGGGGTATCATTCCATCTGGGTGAAGGTTGGTAATCGGCGACACAGATATCATCCAGGACTGAACTGGGTATCTCATCATTAGTACCATGATTTTCGAATAGATATTGATCGGGTATGTCGTCCGCGTCGGGATTCGACACCTGACCCTGTTGAAAAAGCGCCCTCATAAACGAAAGGCCGTAATACTCCTTTACCCCCGAATAGGTTTCAGACTCACGGGCCCGGAATACGATGCCGGGCATGAACGTACCTTGAGGATTATTGTCGGCGTTGTCATTGACTCCTGAAAATGATATCTTGCATTGAACTTCATAGCTCAGTTTTTCATCCGATTTGTTCCAGATATCCTGGAAGTCCGCCACATCCGGGTCATATTCAATGAGACTTTCCTGGACTCCCTTGCCATAATAGGCCGCGAAGATGCCGGAAACCGGCCCGTCTATGGATTCCGTAGCGGTCACGGTCATGGCACTGTCGCCGTCTTCGTTTTCGACCCCGGCATCATTTACCGTGACGATTCCATGGCTGCCAGTTTCACCATCGCCGCCGGTTCTCCAGTTATTCAGATTATTAAAATTATCCGTGTATTCATGCTTGGTTACAATAACTCCCTCGATCAACGGCTGATAATACACAATCCGTCGTTCCGCATTAAAAGACCCCGAACTGCCTCCGGCATGGCCCGTCGCGGTTATTCTCGCATTGCGCTGAAGGCAAACCTGTTTTATCCCTCCGTAATTCTGAAGACCGCCTGATGGAAGGGCCGCAAAATCGGCCGCGCTGTTGACATTAACAAGCTGGGTCTTGTCATCGTTCACTCTCTCATATGTCAGCACATAGGTCCCGCCTGAATTGGTAACAAGAGAAATAACACCATTTTTTCGCGGCCAGCATTCAAGACTGCCCCCGCTTCCCACGGACAGATCATCCCCTTCATTGATGGTGGAGGTCAGGGTTGAGTTTTCAAATGCCAGAGAGATCGAATCACCGTCACTTACAGTAATATTATTATCCAGATTAAAGGTGAATTCACCGGTTCCCGAATTATAGCTGACAGCGCTGTAAGAAAAGGGATTGCCATCGTCTTGTCCCTCGGCATTGATATGACCTGTGGACGGTATCTGGATACTGCTCCCACTCCAATAATCACTGGGATAAGAGATAGGAGACTCCACCCTCAAGGTTCTGGTATTGTTTTGATTGCCGGCAGCGGTAAACCAGAACGCCTCGATATCGATCTCCGCCTGATTGCCGCCATCAAGCACAAGAGTCTTCCCATTGACATCATCTTTCAGTGTCTGAAAACGGCTGTTTTCATCCGCGTTCAAAAAAGAGTATAGCACATACCTGTATGCTGACTCCGCATTGTAATAGGCCCTGTTACTGATTGAAGGAGTGACCGTGCCGACGGAAGATGAGCTGAACATGGATACCATGGCACCGCCAAGAATTCCCATAACAACAATGGTGATGATAGTGGCAATAAGGACACTTCCATGCTGGCCGGATTTTTTCATTGCTATTCTCCTTACCACCAAAGCCAAAAGCAGGATCAAAAGAGCTCCTGCCAGTATATAGCCTTTCGACTTTACTGTATGTTTTCCTTCCGATAGCGAAGAAATAAAGCAGCCGCTCACATCCGGGATAGCGGCTCCACTTCCGGAACCAAAGTCTGATATTTCAACGGGCCTGTAAATATTCCTGGGCACAAAAGAGCCTGAAAAACCCACTGTGTTGCCCCCTGATGAACTCATGGTCAAATTGACCTGTATCCGTGAGAGATCTTTTTTATCACTCGACGTGGTCCAGGTTGATCCGTCATTTTTGAGATACGCAAAGCCCGATGTCCCGGTATCAAGATCATCAAGAAGGGTGTTTGTTGTGCCACTGATTGTCAGCGTCAGAGAGCTTCCTGAAAAATTATACGTCTCAGTTATGTACGAATTGTCTCTCTCTATTACGACCGTAATCGCTTGAGCAGAAGGAGTTCCACCTGAAATACTGACATCGGAAATGTTGACAAAGGTCTTGTTGAGCCTCGCAATGGCGGCCTGGGCCTTCTGGGAGATTGATGAAACGTCCCTTGTGAAAAGGTAAGACTGAGTAGCCCTGACTATACCCAGCCCAGCAACAGCCGTAAGTATACCGAGAATGACAAGGGTTACGATAACCTCGATAAGGGTAAAACCTCTTTGCTTAATTGTTTTCATAACACGTCCATTGTGTATGTTACGTATTGTTATCAAAAAACAGCGCCGTCAGCGTCATGCCTGAAGAGTCGCTGATCGTCAGCCTCATGATTTTCCCACTCGAACTTGAAGGGCCCGGAACCAGGGTATCTGACCCTCCATCTACGAAAGAATTGAATCGGTATATCTCATCAACCGTATAGCTGTATGTTGCATGATAATAATTAGGCGTATTAAGGTTAGTAGTCAGGTCATCCAGGATAGAGGTTTCGGAGTTAAGCATTGCAAAATAATCTGAATTGATATTCTCGATTACGGTTTCGAGTTTGTAAGTGTTACTGGTCAGGTTGGCAAGGTTCGCGCTCCCCGACATGGCTTTTTGTCCAAAGGTGACGAGCATGGAGCCCATTATTGCAACAATGATGATGCTTACAATAACCTCTAACAGAGTAAATCCTCTGTTTGAAAAGATAAGGTTCTGATCGGTCTGTTTTATCTTTATCATCATGGTATATATCCTGTTTCAGGTGTGATTGTTATCGATGCAAGCCCCCCCGGAGTAGTGGTTAACGGTGTGCCGGTCCCTTGTGAGGTGTAAGGGCGTCCCCATTCATCAAATGAAATATACCCCGAATACGTTACGGACGAAGGTTTCTCCATTTCACTGTTTTCTTCTCCCGGAAACGAATACACCGTTGCATCGCCGTCTCTGTACAGGTTGTAACCAGTCCCGCTGAAATCAATACCCCAGACTCCTACGGTATTTAAAGCCCTGATCTGGGCGTACCGCAGATGGGATTTGAGCCGGTCGATATCAGAGGTATCTTGCGCCGTATCTGCAACGCCGCTTAACCGAGTCGCAGTAACAGCGACGAGTATCCCCAGTACGATCAATACGGTTATCACTTCGATCAGTGTAAATCCCGACTGATCTTTCCTTTTACCCTGACAGAAATCCCTTCTTATCATGTATCGCCCCTTTTCCATTGAGGTCTTCATTTGAAATTACCGGTGTACCGCTCCATCGCGTTCATGAGTACCCCTCCTATGATGATACTGCCTATCGTGAAAGGCAGGAGGGAAAGAGTCACCATGGGAATTCTCATGTCTATCTGAAGGATCATGCTATTGATGATGATAGCACCCAGATAGATCAGTATGCCGATCCTGGCCGATCGGGCCGACACAGGCCGCTTAGAAATAAAGGAAACTGCCAGAAGGGCAAAACCGATCGCGATGGCGAACGAAAATTCCGGCTGATGCAACAGCCAGATCGCCTGATAACCGGCACTGCCGATAATCTCCAGGCTCCGCAAGAAAACCATACCCATGGCAAGATAAAAAAGGCTCACAAGGATACAATAGAAAGCGCACTGGCCTTTCGTAATCTTTTCCGGAAACAACCTGAATATTGTTATATCATGGGGCCGCATAAGGAACTGCCTGAGCCGTTCTGCCACTCCCTGTCGCGGTGCGCAGAGGTCTATCCGGGCCATGACACGATCGGTAAAGTCATCCGGCGGCTGTACAGGAGGTTCCTTTTTTATTACATTGACAATAGATATATTTTTACTATTTCTTACCATTATACAATTCCATTCATTACATCTCTTTATTCGATATACAATCGCTGAAAAAAAAAGTCACATCATCGGACACGAAAGATCTAAACCTTCCAGACCGAGTCTGTTCATGGACTTTTATCCGGCACAACAGGATCTTCCTCCATCAATCTCCGCAATTTCTCCAGCCCCCGGTACGCCCGCATCTTAGCTGCGCTCAGGGAAAGACCGGATATCTCTGCAATTTCTTCAAACGAAAGGTCCTGATAAAATCGCAGGACAACAGCCTCTTTCAGGGGATCTGCGAGGCTGTGGAGACACCTGTTCAGTTGGAGTGCTCTTTGATCGTTTATCAAAGCATCTTCGGGATTGGAGTGGTTATCAAACAATGGAAGATCGTCATTTTCCGGGAAGGCACGTGACCGTATCTTCTGCTCTCTTTTCAGATGATTCCGTATGATGTTTAAACCGATCGTATAGAGCCAGACAAAGAATTTCTTTTCCTGATCGAAACGTTCGAGATTCTCAAAGGCCTTTACAAATGTCTCCTGGGAGAGATCGTTCGCATCCTCGTAGGACCCCGTCATACGATAGGCAAGGTTAAAAATGGGCACCTTGTATGTCTCTACAAGAAGGGCATAGGAGTTACGATCACACCCAAGAACGGATTTGATGATGTCAACTTCTTTTCTCGTTTCCATCTTCCGTACCGGAACGGTTTAAAATCAATAACTGGTCAGGTAAACAGCCAAAAGACAGTCAGAAAACACGCATTGAAGCTCCCCTCCACAACAAGTTGCGGGATGCGTCAATCGGAAATTCAGTCTGACTACTGAATCACCTCAAGAGGGACTATGTTACGATTCGTTTTGTTTTATAATGAACGTGCAGATTCAGATTTTTTTAGCAGACGATGAGACATTATCCTTTTCTGCCAGGAGTTGAGCATCCTGGTACAGTACATAGCTCATGAGAGCATGTAGCTGTGAATTCTGAGTCGGCACGAGCCTTTCTTCTATTAACATTCGATTTATGTGTAACAGTGGAGATAAACCATGTCAACTCAAAAGTCCAGGACTTGACTGGAATATTTCATATGATTGCGCCGACTCGCTTACCGCTGCGCCTGAGAATCAGGGTTTATTGATACCATCGGCAGCCATGACGGCTGAGACTTTTTGGGGATGGAAATTTTTCTTTGAAGCCCCTCGCAACACGTTGCGGGAAACTTCCGATTGGCGTGCTTATTATTCGTTCTCTACCCCCATCGCAAGCAGGTGGAAAAACCCCTCTTTACAAATCAAAAGCCGGGATTACTCCTGTTGAACTATAGGTGAAAGGAAACCGACCGTCCTTTCATCCCCACTCCCGATTATCTTTGCTCCAAAATCATCGAAGTAAGTCAATGAGGCGCTCGCTCCGAGTGAATGGACTCCCAGTTCGGGAGGATAGTCATAGACATCATCGGGAGTCACATAGAGTCTCGTCCGAATGATGGCATGTAACTCCTTCCCTGTACCCAGCCGTACCATATCGGAGTATGACTTTGTGTTGAGGTTCGCATTCCACTGAACCAGCGTAAAGAAATCATCATCCGCCGCCCAGCCGGTAACATCGTCCACGGGCCAGTGGATATCCCCGCTTCTCGGATTCCCCAGTCTGTCCAAGTAATCGAGGGGAGTGTCATTCGCCGTTCCATGATCGCTCTCATCACCGTAAAAGGCCCATATGTAATTGTCACGCTCCCGCCATTCCGTGATGGTTACGGTAGTACCGGAGATATTTTCAGATTGTCTGAACGTGCCGGTCACATTATTCAAGAGTACTATCTCTCCGGTATCCGTCTCAATCTTCTTTACCACCTTTCCGGTGGCCCCGCTTGTCTTTCCCGTTACTGTATTTCCTGTCGTGATATCGGTTGTTCCCTCATACCGTATGGAAGCCGCTTCAAGAATACGGACCGTAATGGTAGCCCAATCCGAAAGATGACCGGTCTCGTTTACCTTCCAGTATTTTTGCCAGTCTCTTCCTGTCCCCGGTTCGTTACTCTTCTTCCCCGAACCACTGATTGCTGTGTGGGAGGCAATACATATATACGAAACGTCGTCGTGAATCACTATATCATTAACCACATACCTGACATCCGAAGCCCAGACACCCCTGTCATTCCCGCCTGGTGTTTGATCAAGCACCGGATCGCTGGGCGACAGTTCCATATAGGCCATCCATTCGTCACCTCCGGCTTTACCGCGACCGCCACGGTCCCATAAAACAACCATGGGGGTGTCCTCAAGGGAACTGTCCGGCAGCAGATCATCGGGAATACCATCAGAACTTTGACCCGTTCCTGTCGTACTTCTCATAAAGGAAAGACCGTATGCCTGCAGTGAACCCGCGCTACCACCACTCAATCTGAACGATATGCCGCTCAGATAATAATCGGGTTTGTCGAAAAACGTTCCCTTCGCGTCCGGACTCCCGGCCGCCACCTTAACCTGTGCGTCATAGTTCAGAAAATGACCCCTACTCGACCATGCGCTGTAAAACGGGCTGTCTTCTCCGTCCGGCAGGCCCACGACCGCCTCGACACGAGGCTGATTGCCCTTTCCACCGGTCGTTTTCGTAACAGCAAGAGCCGTGTCACCTCCCACTTTCTGAATTTCAAACTTGCCCAGACTGGTTCCGCCATCATTCTCGGCCAGAGCTTCCAGCAGTTCATCCCCTCCGATAATCTCCGTCCCGCCGGTACCGCCTGTCTTGATCGCCTCCAAAGGCACGATATAGGTGAGGGTTTTGGAGGCATAGGAGGAATTGAGATCGCCGAACATGCCCGTAGAGGTGAGCTTTACGAACCTCTGCAGTACGATATAATCCGTTGGGTCAAAGGCAACGCTGAAGCTGTTCCCCGGATTCATAACATCCCTGATCCCCTGCAACGTATTGGTTGCGGTATCAATTTCATCATAGGCAAAGATTGTGCTGTCTTTTTCATTACCACTCGCGTCATAGATCCTGAAGGCACCGTGACTCGGCGGGAAGAGAACACCCGCCCCGGTGAAAGAAATATCGCTTCCCAATGTCATGGTCTGGGTACCGCTTCCCGCAAGAGCGGGAAAGATGCGGGTGCCAGCCGGTGATGTGGTTCCGGTCAATGAAAAGCGAAGCTCGGAGGCCGTATCTCCCGTCTCCATGCGGTATCCGTTGAAGGCGTGATAAAAGGCTGGATCGCCAAAGACGGCCAATGTTCCTGACACACCGGTTCCGTTTGTGGGAATTGTCTCCGGCATTTTACCGAAAACCTCCGCCGTGAGGGTGGAACCATCCAGATCTTTAAAGTCATAAAAGTATGATTCTATCTCAAGCTCGAAGGCGCCGGTATTGCCGCTGAAAAGGAATCTGTTTCCGTTGAGTACAGAAAGAACCGTGTCTCTGTCTTCTCCGGTTCCGCCATTCAAGAATTCACTTGCGGCATAACGGTAACCGGACTCGGCGAGGTAATAAGCCCTCATACCCTGATCGGCATTTACATGGTGCAGGGTAGAGGTTGAAAAGAGCACGACAAGGGCCGATCCCAGCACGGCAAAGATGACCATAACGATAATGAGAGTTATCAGAACACTGCCTCTCTGCCGCAATCTATCCGTCACTGGATGCAACAAACCTGATTTGCCTATTGTACTATCGACCGGTCTTTTTTTCATATGCAACCCTTACCCTTATTTTATTACCCTATGGGTCCGCTCGACAGACCGGTATTGCGAGGATTAACGGTTGTGAAGAAATCGATTGTTCCAACCGTGCCGGTCTCGTGATTCACGACCAGGTCGATCCTGATCTGGGACAACTCTTTGATATCATCTGCCGGAGTCCAAACACCACCCGTGTCACTGATATAGGTGAGGGAAAAGCTGTTCACTCCGTCAATCAGGATATCACCATCCGTCAGTTTAATACCCTCCCCCGCGAGTTTGACGGCATTCCCGTCAAGACCTATTGTCGAATTACCGCTGGGAGTCGTGAATCTTATGGAAGTGCCTCCCGCCGAATCGACGCTCATGATCCCGTTCATTTCGAGACGGATGCGCGCCATGGCAAGCTGAGCCTTCTGTGAAATAACGGCATTTTCCTTCGCGAAGAGATACCCTTCAAGACCGCGTATCAATCCAGCGCCCGCGATAACGGCAAGTATCGAAACCAGAACGAGCACGGCAATTACCTCAATAAGTGTAAATCCCGATTGTCTTCTCACCTTTTCACTCCTTGACAAAATCTTCATGCTCTAGTGGGTAAATAAAGCCATAAGAGAATGCTCGTCCTTCACGAGGGTTACCTTCAGGATATTGGGGTTGGTTCCCGATTCCTCGTAATCCGTCCCGGTAAAGGCGAAATCGGTATATTCAACACTGATATACGAACGGTATTTTTCCTCGATCTGGCTCTTGAAACTCGACAGATCAAACGAGGGGTTCCCGACGGCATTCCTGTAATCAGCGGTAACTTTATCCATGACCTCAGACAGTTCGTACTCATGCTTCGTCCAGATCACGGGCATACCGCTCTTTGTCACACCGGTATTCATAAACGTGAAGACGATCACGGCAAGGATACTCGCTATGACAAGCGTCACGATGACCTCTATCAATGTAAACCCGCTGCTGCTATTACGATCAGGTATAGTAGATACACTCATGGTATATATCCCGTATTTGCATATATGTGTATGGCAGAGCCTTTCCCGCCTATGGTAAGGGTCATATCTCCCTTGGAACCACCACCCAGATCGTATGGTCTTCCCCATGAATCAAAGGCGATTGTTCGTGATGAATTCGCTCCTTCCGGAAGGCTGACAGTATCCGAATCCTCACCGGGAAGGCTCACTTTTTTTGCCCCGTTACCATCCTTAAAAAGCCAGTACCGGTCACCTGTAAATTGTATTCCCCAGATAGAATCGCTGTTCATGCTCCTCATCTGGGCATACCGAAGATGAGATTTTATCTTTTCCACCTGTGCGTTGAGTTCTATTTCGTTTGTCGATACGATGCGGGCAACCGTAATCGCACCCATAATGCCGAGAATGATCAGAACCGTTATAACCTCTATTAAGGTAAAACCCCTGCTATGTCGCTTTCTTTGGAAAGAGAAAAAGAAACTACACAAACTGTTCAATGCCATGCCCCACCCACACAAGACATGTCCGCTACCGGTACAGTAATAAGAGACATGTCCGTGATTCTTTGGTTATGTTCTTTTGAGAAGCCGCTATTGCCAAGAGTCAAGAAAAGACAGAAGAGACAGACTACTAAAGAATGGAACGTGTATCACCTCGTCATATTGGTAGAGCTGAATGACGACGAGAGAACACCCATTTCGTGGACGCTTACCTTGCTTCAATATTCTTGTCTAACCGGATAATTCGTATTGTCGTGCAGATAAAAACTGAGGAAGAGTCAGGTTGGATCAATTTTCTGCATACATTCAATCAGGTTTCTAAAATTCTCCTATGCTTATAGCTTATATTTCTCATTTTCCTGTATTATATAATGGATCATCTGAAAAAGTCACACTCTTTTTTATCGGTTCACTTTAAACAATATAATTCTGGGATAAGTGTTTATGATATTGTAATATCAACGGTTTTATCAGAATCCACTTGCAAATAACTAACGCGTCATATATACAAAAAGTTGTTTACCCTTCAAAATACACTCTAAACCGAAAGTGAGGCCCCCGCAATGCCGGATATCAGTCTCATTATCCCCGTATATCGTGAAGAAAAGGTGATCTCCGACGTCGTACAGAGAGTGCGCCGCGTCATGGATGCAATGAATCGTGATTATGAGATCATCGTGGTTGATGACGGGTCAGACGATGCAACAGCAGCGGAAGCGTCGAAGGCTGGTGCACACGTAATATCTCATCCATACAACATCGGTAACGGTGCCGCGGTCAAAACCGGAATCAGAAACGCGAAGGGTAACATTCTGGTTACGCTCGATGGAGACGGCCAGCATGCACCCGAAGATATCCCTCGCCTGTTGGAAAAAATGGATGCTTACGACATGGCTGTCGGAGCGCGAACGAGCGATTCTGAGGCTTCTTTTCACAGAATCGTGGCAAACAGGATCTACAACCGGTTTGCCACGTACATCTGCAAACGCAGGATCGAAGACCTGACATCGGGGTTCAGGGCGATAAAACGGGAAATCGCCCGCCAGTTTTTATCCCTCCTTCCCAATACCTTCTCCTATCCGACAACCATTACCCTGGCGGTGGTGCGCTCCGGATACAGTCTTGCCTATGTTCCGATAACCACAACCCGCCGCGTGGGCAAGAGCAAGATAAGGCTGGTACGGGACGGCTCGCGATTCCTTCTCATTATCATCAAGATAGCAACCCTTTTTTCACCTATGCGGGTCTTCCTTCCCGTCAGCGCTATCATGTTTTTCGCGGGATTGGCCTGGGGCCTTTTCAAGATATTCTTCATGGGAGGACGGTACGGCCCCACTTCCGCCATGTTGATGACCGTAGCCATTGTGGTATTCATGGTGGGGCTTGTATCGGAACAGGTGGCACAGTTGAGATTCGACAGAGTAGAATCTTTCCATTTATACCAGGATAATCAAACGGAAGTTCCAAAACATAAAAGCAGGTTATGACAAACCTGTCATAATCATGGCGAAAGAGGATGCGTAATAAAAACAAAAAAACAAAGGTATGTTATATCTTATCATATCGGTGTCCCAATTATGTCAGAACAAAAACTCTCACCTGCGCACTGAAAAGAATGGACAATGTAGTACTGTTTGAAGCTGTCAATACTACAAAAGGAATCTTTCGCTATATACAAACAATATCCAGGTTGTTTGCAATCAGAAGCACAAAGAAACCCGATTATTATATTCTAGGATTCCGTGGTTATGAAATATTCTGGATTGTGCGAATATTGACCATCGGGAAACCGCTCATTCTTGATCATATGATGTCTCCATACGACAGTTTGATTAGTGAAAAGAAACTGTTCAAAAAGGGTAGATTTATCGAAAGATTAATATATTACTATGAAAAATCAATTCTGAAATACTCAGACATAGTACTGACTGATACGGTTATTCATAGGAAGTTTTTCTCAAACCTGTTCAAAAAGGAGGAAAAAAAAATCTATGCGGTTCATGTAGGAACTGACGAGGATTTGTTTAAAATGATTCCTTCAGGTAATGAAGTCCAAAAGAAGGATCTTTTAAATGTCCTCTTTTACGGTTCATTCCTTCCGCTTCACGGCATAAACATTATTCTGACAGTTGCATATTTATTACAAGATAAGCCAATATGCTTTACCATTATCGGAGGAGACGGTAAAGCCCTTAGAAATTTTAACGCAATGAAGAAAAGATTAGGTCTCAATAATATTATCCATAAAAAATGGGTTCCTTTTGAACAACTTCCAGATGTGATACACCAAGCGGATGTTTGCCTGGGAGGCCCCTTTGGTAACACTGGTCAGGCGTGTCGTGTTGTCACCGGAAAAACCTTTCAATCTTTAGCTATGGGCAAAACCGTAATAGTGGGTAAGATCGAGCATGATTATGGTTTCATAGATAAGGATAATTGCCTGTTGGTTTCGCAGGGAAACGAAAGGGATCTTGCAGGAGCAATCCTCTGGTGTTTTGAGAATCAGGATAAATTGCCTGTTATAGGAAATAAGGGACTGGACCTGTACAGAAAGATTTTTTCGATTGCTTGTATAGAAGGAATCCTTTCTGCTCTATTCAGAAAATACGATTTATCCGACGAATATGAAACAACTGGTGAAAAATAAATAGGGAGTGTCAGTATCACTTTATGCGCCCGAAGGAAAATGTGGGAAAAGGTATTAAAAAAACAGGAGAACGGATAATCCCCGAAAATATTGAGACTTGTGTGGACTATCTTCTTTACTTACGGCATTTGTTCGCCTATGAATTTGCAAAGAGTATGGTGCCAAAGGACAGTCTTGTATTGGAAGTAGGATGTGGTGAAGGATATGGTTCTCATTTGTTATCTCAACATGTTAAAAAGATTATCGGGTTGGATATAGACATAAAGACGATTAATCACGCTTTGAGTAAGTATGCCTCAGAAAACTGTATTTTCAGAACCTACAATGGTATTAATATTCCATACGATACCAACACCTTTGATGCAGTCATCTCTTTTCAGGTAATTGAACACATTCAAAACGATAAAAAGTATATTTCAGAGATCCATAGAGTATTGAAACAATCCTCTCTCTTTATCCTTACTACCCCAAACAGAGAATATCGATTAAAACGAGGGCAACGTCCCTGGAACCGGTTTCATGTAAGAGAATATTCTGCAAGTTTATTAAAAGATATCTTAATTGGTACATTTCCCGATGTGACAATTTGGGGAATTCGTGGAAATGATGAAATACAAAAAATTGAGAGAGAAAGAGTAGAACAGATTAAAAGGATAAATTCCCTTGATCCATTATATGTCAGAAATTTAATACCGGAACAGTTTAAACCCCAAGTTATCGATTTTCTGAAAAAGATTGTTGCCCGAAACCGTAACAATGAAAATAAAAATAATTTTTTACAACAATATACATTGAAAGATTTCCATATTACCCAAAATGATGTTGAAGATAATATTGATTTGTTGGGTGTTTGTACAAAATAAAAACACTCCTTACAGGTTATTGTGGTAAGTCTTGATATTTTTATCATGATAGCCTCTATCATAGATAGTTATTCAACAATGCAGAAATCGAACATATTATTCTATAAAGGTATAGGATAGAAGATCGTTATAATTATAGTATAAAGGGCTACCTATGATTCAGAGTCGCGCATGGTCTGTTGCTGTTGTAATACTTGTTGTTGCGGCAATATCAACATATATTTATTATCAGCCCTATTCTCTCAGATTTCTTAGAAATGTCAGCTTATTGAATATCATCTTTCTCATAATAATCAGAATCCTGTTTCAGGTAATCAATGGGCTGTTACTCCGTGAGTTTGCCTCCAAGTTCGGAACATTTCTGAAACCAAAGGAATGGTTCGGCCTCTCCATCGTGACAACAATGGGGAATTACCTGTCCCCCTTTTCAGGTGGGATGATCGCACGTGCCGCCTATTTGAAACATCGTCACGCTTTCCCTTACACACAGTTTGCGTCACTTCTTGCGGCAAACTACCTGATATACTTTGGGACTATCGGTGCCGTTGGTGTTCTTACCGTTATAATGTTCGGAGAAGATTTTACGTTTTATCGACAGGTGATTTCATTTTTAATTGCGGTTGTATTAATAATTTCAATTGTGATTATCCTCCCTCCGGTAAGGTTTTTACGGATTAACCGCCTCACTGTAGTTATCAATAATATAATTGATGGATGGGTTCTTATAAAGGCGGACAGGATTCTGATCTTGAAACTGGTGATATATTCCTTGATAGGTATTTTATTAAACGGGCTTTCTTTCTGGATAGCATTTACGGCGTTAGCTGATTTTCCTGTCTCTTTCGGAGCGGTTTTCCTCATAAGCCTCCTTTCAATCTTTTCCATCCTCTTGAATCTGACGCCCAGTAATTTCGGAATTCAGGAGGCAATTATCAGCCTGACGTCAGGAATGTTCGGCATCGGAACAAGCCTCGGCCTGATGGCGTCCCTGCTCATCAGGGTAGCTTCCCTGATCCCGATCTTTACTATGGGACCGGTCTTCAGCTTTATCCTTACCCGGGAGCTGACGAACAATACAGGAAGGAGTGACGATGATAACGAAAGAGAACGGATTTGATCTGAATATCAGGTGGCGTTTTCCCGATGGCAGGAACTACGCGTTTGCATATATCGCCCTCTTTGTATTCCTGATTGTCATCTACTCAAATAGCTTTCACGGGGAATGGCATTATGACGATTATACGAATATCGTTGAAAACAGGCATATATTTCTGAAGTCACTTGACTGGTCAGAAATCAAAAAAACCTTTTATGCTCCAGGAAGCGACTATATCTCCCGCCCCCTGGCATATCTCAGCTTCGCCCTGAATTACTACTTCGACAAGTTGAATGTTTTCGGGTATCACCTTGTCAACTTTATTATCCATTATCTGTCATCCGTCTTTCTGTTTCTCTTTATATTCAATACCCTCAAACTTCCGTTGCTTCGGGATAAATATGGATCCTCATCGTACGCTATAGCTCTTATGGCCACATTCTTTTGGGCTACCAGTCCATTGCAGGTTACTGCCGTAACATACATCGTCCAGCGGATGGCCAGCATGGGAGGGCTCTTCTATATCATGGCCATGTATTTCTATCTCAAGGTGAGAACCGCAGATCGATTGTGGAAATATATTCTTTTCGGCTTACTGTGTGTCATCTCCGCCGCATCCGGTTTTCTCACCAAAGAGAATATCGTTATGCTGCCGGTATGTGCATGGCTTTACGACTTGCTGCTTATTCAGGGCATAACACGTGATAATATCAATAAAAACATCAAGATTATCGTTCCTGTACTACTCCTCGTTGTTATCATCGGCCTTCTCTACACCGATTTGTCATCCATTATGGACGGGTATAAAGAAAGACCTTTTTCACTTACCGAGAGACTCCTGACAGAACCGAGGATCGTCATCTTTTACATAACGCTCCTTCTATATCCGCTGGAATCACGCCTCACACTCCTTCATGATGTTGAGATATCAACCGCATTGTTCAACCCGTGGAGCACCTTTCCGGCCATCATCTTTATAATTATCTGCATCGGTATTGCCGTATGCATCGCCCGAAAAAGACCACTTATCTCTTTTTGCGTTCTCTTCTTCTTTGTGAACCACATTATTGAAGGTTCAATTATCCCGCTTGAATTGATATACGAACACAGGAACTATATCCCTTCCATGCTTTTCTTTATTCCGATCGTTATATTAATGCTGCATGTAACTAATTACTTTTCTTATAAAAAAACGATCCAGTTCACGATGGTTGCCGTTTTCACCTTCCTTCTTGCGGCACAGGGTCACACCGTCTTCATGCGGAATTCCCTGTTTGAATATCCGGTTCTTCTATGGTCTGATAACGCAAAAAAAAGCCCCGGACTGGCTCGGCCATACACCCACTTGGGAAAAAGTTATGCTGCCTTGGGTCTTCTGGACAAAGCTGAGGCGGCATTTATTGAAGCATCAAATAAAGGGATGCACTTCAATAAATCGAATCATTTCGATACATGGCATAATCTTGCCACGATACGATTAAACAGATACAAGGATTTTTCCGTCGCGGCCGATCTTTATCGTCAGGCCCTCGCGATCTGGGATGGGAATCCGGCGGCATGGAAGGGCCTTGCACTGAGCCTCATTGGCATGGGTTCGCCAGGAGAAGCAGAAAATACACTCAGGAATACCGTCGAACGATGGCCCGATAACGATGAACTTCACAGCGTACTGGGGCTTTCGCTACTCAAACAAGGGAAGGCGCAAGAGGCCATCGAGGAGTGCCGGGCAGTTCTTCGGATTAATCCGCCAGATATAATAAAGGTATATAAAATCATAGGTGCCGCTTATTTATCTCAAGATGACTATCATGCGGCACAATCCTACATGGAACGGTGCCTGTCCTATGACATCCACGATATAGAAGTGAACCTTGCTTTGGCGGAGATTTATTACTCGTTGGGAAACATAGACGATCTCAATGAAACAGTTGGCAGGCTTATGTTCCTGAAAAGAAAAAAGGGGTGGAATGAGTTCATCAACTCATATGTAACTGATGTATCGATCAAGGTGTATACCCCTGATCCACACCACCTGTTACAGGTCATCCGCTGCTCTCTGCAAAAACAGATGCCATAAAAAAATAGGAGGACACCACAAAAAGTGTCCTCCTATCCACTGAATAAATTGCGTGTATTTAAATTTTATCAGGGTAGAACCCACGTACCTGATGCCGCGTAACCCGTGTCAGAGCCACGCTGTGACACAGCAATTGTGATATTTGGAGATGTCCCTCCCAAGGTTACGGTCCAAACATCAGGTGCCGTTCCGAGAGTTTGACTACCAACCACCAAGCTAGCGCTGGCTATTACTTGAGCAGTTGTGACAGCTCCCCCGTTAGCCGCCAGGAGCGCCTTGGCCCATCCCGACTGCAACGTCCCCTTGACCTCTGCGACCTGTCCGGATGCTGCCTTTATCTTTGCATCAGCCTGCAAATCGATATATTTAGGAACAGCTACCGCCGCCAAGATACCCAGGATGATCAGAACAGCAATGATCTCGATCAACGTAAAACCCTTTTGATTCCTCAACTTCTTGTTCATTTTGTATTCCTCCCTTTCCGTTGTGTTTTTTAAGTTTTTCCCGTACTTCTAATATATCCAACAAGTTGTGTCAATCTAATAAGCATGTTTCATGCCATATTTGTTTAATTTTTATACGACCATTTCCTTTCCTCCCTGTAACGCACACTCTTTAAAGAGATTCGACTATCTCCATGATATTGCATAACTAGCTGCAATAACTAGTCTATCTCGAACAATTGGAAACAGTGACTTGACTTTTTCTTTGACAGGCAATTAACATTATCTCTCTTCAAATTACTACTTTATGCGTACAAAACGGAACGTGCTGTAATCCCTTGACAAACCTACTGCTCTGTGTTTATTCCTCCAAATATTGGGGAATTTCCTACATATTTTGTTGTTTTTTCAGCGATGGTACATCTATTTCATATTTCCGTATCCGGTGCCAGAGACTGCGCTCTTTGATTCCGAGAAGCTGTGCCGCTTTTATCTGTTTACCGTCGGCCCTCAGGAGGGCTCTGATTATCATCCTCTTTTCAAGCCGTTGTAACTGATCATCGATCGATACCCCTTCCTTTAATTCGGCGGAAGGCTTCATGTCGCCACTGTCCAGTATAGTTGCCGGGAGGTTTTCCGTTTCAATAACGCCCGATTCGGCGATCAGGGCGGCTCGCTCTATGGCGCTCTGCAGTTCCCTCACATTACCGGGCCATGAATACTCCTTGAGACGTTCCATGGCATCCGGTGAGATCTTGACCGGCTTGGATGCCCCTTTCAGAAAATAATCGGCCAGCGCCGTGATGTCTTCCCGTTCTCTGAGCGGGGGCAGAACTATGGGGAATACATTGAGGCGGTAATACAGGTCTTCCCTGAAGCTTCCCTCCTTGACCATCTTAGACAGGTCCTTATTTGTGGCGGCGATAAAGCGAACATCCACCTGTATGGGCCGGTTGCCGCCGAGTCGTTCGAAGCTCTTTTCCTGAAGTACCCGCAGCAGCTTTGCCTGTGTCTCAAGGGGCATATCTCCGATCTCGTCCAGAAAGATTGTTCCGCCTTCGGCCAGTTCAAACTTGCCCTTCTTCCGCGCGGTCGCACCCGTGAAAGCGCCTTTCTCATACCCAAACAGCTCACTTTCAAGAAGATTAGCGGGGATAGTAACGCAATTGATCGTTACAAAAGGCTGATCCGCTCGAAGGCTGTGTCGGTAAATACTTGTTGCGGCTAACTCCTTCCCTGTGCCGGTCTCGCCCATGATAAGGACCGTTGTATCGGTTGGGGCGACCTTCAGTATCTGGCTGAACACCCCGCGTATGACCGTGCTTTGACCGATCATCTCCGGAAAGAGCTTCTCCGATTCAACCTTTCCCAGTATGTCGGTTACCTGCCGCAGGACCTGTCCGTAATGCTGGATGTCGTCATCGGCCTTCTGCTTCTTTTCGGCAACAGAATCCCGGAGCGACGGCCACTGCTCCGTCTCCTTCACAAACTGTTTCATCGGCCTGAGTATAAGCCGGACCACCAGGTAACCGCACAGGAAAGTGAGAATAGCTATCCCGGCGCCGTTTAAAAGACGGTACGAACCGCTCGTATGCGGGGCGATCATGAATGAGAGGATCGACATCCCTGAAAAGATAACGGGGACGATGATGGAGAGACTTATCCTGTAACGGGAAGCGTCCGCGAAAAGCCTTTTGCGAGTTTTTTCTGTTTGGGGCATCTTTACTAATGTTTCAGTTACTATTTGACCATTTTGGTGAGATCCCACATGGGGAGGAATATGGCCATGGCGAAAAAGCCGACTACTGCCGCGAGAGAAACGATCAACAGCGGACCGACAGCATCGGATAACCTCTTGACGGCATATTTCACTTCGTCGTCATAATGCATGGAAACAACCTGAAGCATCTCTTCAAGCTGACCTGATTCTTCACCCACGGCGATCATGTCCACTACCATGGGAGTAAAGTATTTCGCCGATCTCAGGGGCCCGGATATCCCTCTCCCTCCTTCTATCTTTTCTTTCAACCGGGAAAATTCCCTGCTGATGGCGGCGTTGCCGATGGTACCGGAGAGGATATCGAGGGCACTCAGGACGGTAACTCCACTTGCCTGCAGGATAGAAAAGATGCTCGCGAAACGGGACATGGCAGCCTTGACAAAGAGAGGTCCAATGAGGGGTACTCGTAAAAGAAAGGCGTCTTTTACATATCGTCCTGGTTGGGTCTTGAACCAGTACCGCAGCACCATAAAAGCAACAAGAACACCACCCAACAGAATGAGCCAGTAATCATGCAGAAACCGGTACATATACAAGCAGATTGCCGTGGGCAGCGGAAGTTCTAGGCCTGACTTGTTAAAAATATTGACGAATTTGGGGATAACGAAAGTGAGGAGCACAAAAAATGCTATGCCAAGGGCGATCACGACAAGGATGGGATATTGCATGGCCGCCTTGATATCCGACCTCACACCATGTTCGTGATCCAGTATATAGACCAGGCGATCAAGAACTGACGGGAGTGTACCACTCGTTTCACCCGCCCTGATCATACTGATATAGAGGGGAGAGAATATGTCTTTATGTTTCCCGAATACCTCATACAGGGAAGTACCCTCCTTTATATCAACGGCCATGGAGGCTACAGCGCTTTTCAGCTTTGGATTTTCGGTCTGATGTTCGAGTACTTCAAGCACCTTCAGTATCGGCAATCCGGCAACGAGCATGGTCTTGAGTTGTTTCGTAAAGAGTATCAACTCTTCCGTTTTGACGGGCGTCAGTGCTGCCTGTATCTTACCCATTAACCCGCCGGATGCAGTACGTTCCTCCGTCACTGAGGACGGGATAAATCCCTGCTCGCTCAACCGGACCTGTGCCGCCTCAACCGAATCTGCCTCGAGGACACCTGAAACGGAGCCGCCGCTCTGATTGATGGCCCTGTATGAAAAGGTTGGCATGTATGATACCTTTGCCTGTTTATGCCAGCATCACGGTCGATGCGGCTTCTTCAAGTGTTGTTATGCCCTGGATTACTTTATCCTTGGCGTCTTCCTTGAGGGTGCGGAGTCTTCCGGCCCTTTTCGCCTTGTGCGTAATCTCCTGCGCCGTCATTCCCCTGACAACCATCTCCTGGATTGATTCGTCTATCTGCAGGACTTCAAAGATACCGGTCCGCCCTTTATAACCGGTGTTCATGCACTGGGGGCACCCTCTACCCCGCTGAAAATTGGCACCCTCCACCGTGTCAAGTTCCCATGCCCTTAGGGCATCCAAGGGAGGCGTGTACGGCTCTTTACAGTAGGGGCACACCGTTCTCATAAGCCGCTGCGCGAACGAAACCAGAAGGACGGAAGATATAAGAAACTGTTCCACTCCCATCTCGGTAAGCCGTGTTATGGCACCCGCCGCATCATTTGTGTGAAGGGTGCTTAAAACCCTGTGGCCTGTCAGGGCTGCCTGTACCGCGAGACCTGCCGTTTCGCCGTCTCTGATCTCACCCACCAGCATGACATCGGGGTCCTGACGGAGGATCGATCTGAGACCGCTGGCAAAGGTCATACCTGCCTTGCGGTTCAACTGGACCTGGCGTATATGTTCCACCCGGTACTCTACGGGGTCTTCCAGGGTAATGATATTGATATCCGGTTTATTGAGTTCCCGCAGGATCGCGTACAGACTCGTGCTTTTTCCGCTTCCCGTCGGTCCCGTACTGAGTATCATTCCGTACGGCTTGATGATGGCAGCCTCTATTTTTTCCCGGTCGTCATGAGACATTCCGAGCTGCTTGAGGGTATAAACCCCGGCACTCATATCAAGGAGACGCATTACCACGTTCTCCCCATAGATGGTAGGAAGCACGGATGCCCTGATATTGATCTCCTTATTGTCCATCTTGACTGTAAATCGGCCGTCCTGAGGAATTCTCGATACGGCGATATCCATACTGGACAGGATCTTTACCCTCGATACGATGGGAAGGAAGAGTGATTTCGGAGGCGATGGAACTTCACGAAGTTTTCCGTCAATGCGAAATCGCAATTGGGCCTTGTCCGCTTCGGGACTGATATGTACATCGCTCGCTCCTTCACGAACAGCCTGCGCGATTATGGAATTTACGATACGGATAACGGGGGCCTCCTCGGCCATACCCTGAAGAGAACTGACGCGGACATCCGTTTCCGCCTGAACCGTCGTTTCTTCTTCTGTTTCCACCTCCTCTATGCCCTTCAGTACCTGCTGCAATCCCCCCGCCTGTGTTCCGTAGGTCAGGGTGATCAGTTGATTTATCTCCTTCTCAGAGCAGATTACAGGCATAACCTCCATGTTTGTGAGCATCTCGGTGTAATCGATGGCGCCGATATCCATTGGATCGGCCATGGCCAGGGTGAGGAGATGCAACCTTTTTCTGATGGGAGCTATCTGATACTTTTGAGCCATATCGAAGGGAATGAGGTGGGCCAGAGACTGATCTATCGGATAATTTCCGGGGATATATCGTTCAATGTTCAGCTGTTGGCTGATCTGGCTTATAATCTGCTCTTCCCTGAACCAGCCCTCCTGGACAAGATACTGCCCGAGTTTCAGACCGGTCTTTCTCTGGCCGACCAGCGCCTGATTTAACTGTTCTTCCGTCAACAGGCCGGCATCCATGAGCATTTCGCCTAATTTTTTTCGTGTCTCCTCCAACGTACGACCCTTTCCTTTTGTTAAAACAGATATCAGCGAGACGCCACGGTGGAAAAGAAAACCGTATCTTCGTCCCACTTTGTAATGACCTTCGCGCCTGAAGAGATCAGCCGGGGCAGTTCGTCAATGGCTCTCTGCGCCGACTCTTCATCGGTGAAGCCCTTTTCCATGATAGCGGTAAAAGTCAACCCCTCACGACCGTTCCAGCAGGGAAATATCTGAATCGGGGGCAACGTGCCGGGATATGTTGTGCACAATGCATAAATATCCTCGAGACTTCCTTTCTGCGCCACCTGAACCCAGCAGATCCATTCCGGCGCGGGGTAAAACCCGGAGGGAATCGCCGGAAGATTAATCACCTCCCCCGGCACAACCCTGTTCAAATCCTTGATGTGCGGGTTGGCATCGGTTATTACTGCAAGCCGCTCCGGATCACACACACCGTACACCCTTCTCACAATGCCCGAGACCGTTTCATTTTTCCGTATTCCCAGCCGCCCCAGCAACGGGGGATATTTTTCCTCAATCACCGGCGCTTTTTCGGTAATGTATGAAACTTCAGCCGGAGGCTTCTCGGGAAGAGCGGCAATCGCCGCAGACTGAACCGGAATCACCTGTTTCGCGTTTTCCGCCAGGTCTTTTACAACGGGCGCGGACATCGACACCGCCTCAACCGAAGGAGAGTGATTCACTGAAACAAATAGATGATCATACTTGAATCCAAAGAAGATTAAAGCGATCAAACAAGCGAAGGTTGCGGCCAATACGACTCGCCTTGTTCCACCGGATTTTTCTTCTCCGTGCGCACAGAAACGGGCCAGTGACCAATTAGCTTTTGTACGGTTTTGAACAATAAGGGCGAGAATAATCTGGTGGCACAGCCTGACGATCTTCCGCGGATATCCTTTCGTGATTCGGTAGATCGCCCACAGAGCGGGAAAGGTAAAGTAAACCTCCTTTTTCCCCCCACTGGCGATATCCAGGCGGTACCGTATCATCGCCCGCGTATCGGCAAAGTTCATGGGTGAAAAATCGTAGGAGAGGTTGATACGATCGGCGAAACCCGGATGCCCTTCAAGCACCTGATAAAACTCCTTCTGGGCAAATATAACGATCTGCAGCAGCTTGTATTCATTCGTCTCATAGTTGAGAAATTCTCTCAACATTTCAAGACAGAAATCCGGAATCTTCTGCCCCTCGTCTATGATCAGAACAAGGATCTTTTGTTCTCCTACCCCTTTCGCATAGAGGTGGTTTTTGATCTCCTCCTTGACCTGCCATTCCGTCATTTCGGGCTTACTGTCATCAATACCCAGCAGTTCACTCACCGCATGGAGAAACTCCATCGGTTTGCTGAAATACGGGTCTATCATAAGGTATGTTTCTACGTTCTTATCGGCGGCAAGCCTGCGGATCATCTGCCTGCACAGCGTGGTCTTACCCGTCCCCACATCTCCGATGACGACATTCAGCCCGCGCCGCAAGCGCACGGCGAGTTCCAGCTTCTGGAGACACTCCACATGCTGCTCGGACTGGTAAAAGAACTCCGGTTCGGGAGAGTTGGAAAAAGGTTCTTTGACAAGATTTAATATCCTGAAATAGTCCATATCTAATAACGATAAGTAACTCTCTGTTCCGCACCGGAACACCCCGGAACATTGGGATAGTCCGCATCATCCAGTGTGTCGGCCGGGGTGAAGACAAACTCCACCTCATTTTTGTCCTCTGTCGGGTCGAGGGTAACAGATAACCGGTAGGGATAATTGGAATAGGGATTCCCCGGATCTCTGAAGGTTCCTTCGTGTTGATAGCAATGAGGATAGGTCACATCAATTATTTCGGTGTCGTTGTTATAGGTGACCGTAAATGTCGAACCCACGATCGGGGGATTTCCATTCAGATCCTCAATATACACGGTGTAGTACACCGTATTATTATAGAGGGTCTGATCGATGGTCATCGCACAGTTACCGGTGAACAGTACGGGCATGCGCGCCATGATGGTGTTGTCGATACCATTAATCTTCTCAATCCATATGGGATTCCCCGCATCCAGCCCGCTTTCCGCCCGATACAGCGCTATACCCTCACCACCGACAAAGATCCCCTCGGGATCAGAGGGGCTGTCCAGAGCAGCCGCGTAGAGAGCTCCTCCGGAAAGACCGGTATTGGCTGAATTCCACGTCCCGGTTGTCATAGATCCACCGCCGTTCAACGCATGGGAATACACATGTCCCGTTGCACTATCTGACGGTCCCGTATAGCAAAGGGCATAGAGTTTCGCATTCATGGAATCAACCGAAAGATCCTTAATCGAGGCACTGACACCCGATGTCATGCCGCCCGCATACTGTGTCCAGTCCGTTCCGCTGTTCGTGCTTACCCAGACTCCCGCATTCAGTGTCCCGGCATAGATCACATCGTTCGCGCCGCCCGTGGATGACGTGTGCAGGGATAGGGCCGTAATATAATCGCCGGTAAAGTTGGAAGTCTCATTCCATGTCCGGCCGCCGTCGATACTTTTAAAAACACCAACGTTCGTTGCCGCGTAGAGAATGGCGGCACTTCCATGCGTACCCGGGACCTTCACAATATCCCATACGGTCCAGCCATGACCGATATCACTCGCCGTAACGCTGAAAGTGAACGTATCGCCGTCGGCGAACGGAGTCGATCCCTCGTAGATTATGAAACTCACCTCGTTGTTGTCCGATGTATAAACCGTGTTATTCCATGCGGGGTTCGACTGGATCCCGGACGTACTTCCATAGACTGTCCAGCCGGTTGCCGGTCCGATCGTCGTGAAGGTGAAGCTATCCCCCGCTTCGAAGGGAACGCTCCCGGAATAGATTGTGAACGCAATTTCGTTGTTGTCCGAGTGGTACAATCTGTTGATCCGTGCAGTACCTTCCTGTAATCCGGAGACCGTGCCGGTCACACGCCAGAAGATGGATGTGGTAAAGGTGATAACATCATCCTCAACAAAACCCGGAGTTATGATAAATTTGAGGACATCCGATTCATAAAGCTCGCCCTCTGTGGCATTCGGCTGGGCCCCGGAAACGGAGCCGACGACGGTGAACAGGGCATCGTCAGTCAACGGGTCGTCATCGGGATTATCATCAATACATCGGATGGTCCAGGTCTCCGCCGTCAGGTGTTGTATCACGATCCCTTCGACCGTTCCGGCCCCAGTACCATACGACGGATCACCGATAAATCCGTTGCACATCACCGTCCAGTTCTCCGAAACGGTGGTATCGGATGTCTCAACAGGCGACATCGCGCCGTTTCCCACCGCATCTTCATCCAGCACGGGAACCGTGGCGCTCGCATCGGTCAGAAAACAGGTTGCAGTCCATGTCTCTGTCTGCGAGGAGTATGAAAGAACCGGATCGGACACGGTCCCATTTCCGACATTTGCTCCTCCGGGTGCGGGCGTGGTGGCGGTTCCACATGAGGGCTGGAAATTTTCACCGTTTGCCGCATATAAGATGCCTAACCCCTCCGTTCCCGTCCATACGTAGTCACTCCCGCCGTCGTCGCACAGCACGGTCAGAACGGCCGCATTCGTGCTGAAGACTCCGTACCATTCTTCGAGATTGTTACTGTTCCAGTTCATTCCGCCATCCAGAGAGCGGTACAGATTCCCCGCCCCCAGATATCCCGTGCCTACATAAATTGTATTGTGGTTGTCGGGATCGACGCATATGGCGCTATGCCCTTTGATATAGGGATCCATCCAGTTCTGCCCCAGTTTCGGGTTGTCACTTGAACGGCTTACGTTTTCCCAGGTCTCCCCACTGTCGGATGACTTGTAGACTCCCCCGCCGTTGGTCCCCGCATAGACGATATGATTGTCGGGATAGGGCGTTACCGCGATGGATGTCACCCGGGTTGTCGGTCCTCCCTCTGTTTCGGCCGTTACCGAAACAAATCCCTGCATGGGTGCCGGTCCGGATGTCGTGGTCAGCGTGCTGGCGGCGGTTCCCGACTCACCAGTCGGGACAACATTCGGAGAAATCATCCCTCCCGTACCGTACGTCTTGAAAGAGATAGATGTATTGGCCTGTATGGGATTGCCATAGATATCGCCGACCCAGGCAGTGATAACGTCTTCAAGGCCTACTCTGCTCAGCCCCGATATATTGAGATAATTGGCCGACAAGCTGAATTCCTCGGCAACTACTTCTTCATTATCAAACTGTGTAAATGATACATACAGTGCCTTCTTGATATCATCAGCCTTGACCGTAATCCTGGCGGTTCCCTCTTCCTCAGAGGCAGCAAGGGTAGCAGTTGCCGTGTTTCCGCCGCTTTCCGTATATGTCGTATAGGTGGAGCTTCCGTTCTCTGTAAAGGTGCCAAAGTCTGTGGAGAAGGTAACTGAGATAGCCCTCGACTCGGATACTGCATTGCCCTCCTTGTCCAGGAGTGCGGCCGTGATAGTGGACGTGCTGAAACCGTCTGCGGGTACGCTGGTTGGACTGGCACTGAGCGATATCGTTCTCACCGATGATGAGCTTTTATCGTCATCGCTGCTTCCGCATGAAACAAAAAATATTAGGGCGCACACAACAAGCACGACCAAAAAACTATTTTGGAGATATCTCACTTTCATCCCACAGCTCCTTGTATTACAGTAATCGAAACTATCCGTTTATCATCCACAGTCCCTGCCCGGCGGGAAGGGAAACGTTCAGTATCCTCAATGCTTTTCCGGGCGACTGACATTGTCGCCCGTTTCCTCCGCATGTCTTAACGGTTACTGATACACAACCATCTGATCCGGATAACTTCACATCCTCAGATTATATATTTTAAACGTCAGGTTTCAGGATATGGGGCGTAATAAAGATCAAAACTTCTTCTTTTGACTCCGCCTTACTCTCGCCCTTGAACAGGTAGCCAAGACCTGGAATATCCTTTAACCAGGGAATACCGCTATCGCCCCCTGAAGTCCTCTGTCTGCTGAGTCCTGATATAACGATAGTCTCCCCATCTCCGACAATCAGTGTCGTATCGGTTTGTTTCTTGATGATATAGGGGTTTCCCTGGACGTCACGCGAAGAATCAACCTCGTCTTTCTTGACGAGTATCTTCATTTTCATGTTTTTCCCGTCAACTACATGGGGTGTAATCTCCAGACGGAGAACCGCGTCTTCCCATTTGACTTCCTGGTCACCATCCTCATACGAAACATAGGGAACCCTCTCACCGTTCTCGGTGAATGCCATTTGATTGTCCAGGGTGGTAATGGAGGGGCTGGACAGAATGTTCAGCTTTCCCTCCGATTGTAACGCCGTTAATTGTACCTCAAGAAGGTTTCCTCCGAGCTTCCCAAACATCAGTCCAAGCGATGCCAACCCGCCTGCATTAGTCGCGGCATCGGAACTGACCGGAAAGTTGACGGCGTAACCGTGTCCGCCAAGTCCGGCAGAACCGTACGCTGGTATATATCCGCCACTGCTCGGACTTGTCCCTACGGTGCCTCCGGTTCCACCGGGAGTAATATAGTAATCGCTGGTCTTACTGCCGACACTCACCGAATTTCCGTACATGCCACCCCACTGGATTCCGAGGTCTCGGGCTGTCTCCTTGCTCGTTTCGACAATATTGGCCTCGATCCGTATCTGAGGGGTCGGTTTGTCGATCGTGCTGATCATCGGAACAATCTTCTTCAGGTCATCTCGCACTGCCTGTATGATCAGCGAATTTGTATGATCATCCACCGTCACCGAACCGTAGGGCTCACCCTTTTCGTTCTTGGTCAGGAAACCGGTGAGATTTTCCTTGAGTTTACCGGGGTCGGCATAATCAATGGGGACAATCATCGTCAGAAGAGGAGATAATCTGCTTCGTATGATCTCCTGTTCCCGTTTTTCCCTCTGAACCTTTTCCAGTGCGAGATCATTTTCCAGATCCGCAACCGTCAATATCCTGATTATATTACCCTCCCACATATATGTGAGCATCTTAGATCGCATTATGCTGAGAAATGCCTCATTCCACGGGACCTGCCTGAAATCGGCGTTGATCTTACCCTGTATCTCGGATTTGATTAATATGTTCTGTTTGGCCGCCTTTGCCAGTGTACGGAGAACAACGCTTACCTCCGTGTCACGCATGATAAGGGTTACCTTCATGTTCGGGAGGGGTCTTTCCTGAATTTTCTGTTCCCCTGCTACACCCGACTCATCCGGTATTTCCAGTGAGCGTTCCCTTGCAACCGGCGACTTGCCCATGGATTTTTGTGCTTCGAGACTCCACTTCTCAAAAAACGGATCTTTCTTAATCTCTTTCGTTCCGGCACAACCGAAGACCAGCAGACCGGATATAATCACAAGAAACAGCCGGACCAATGTATTTCTCTTTATTACCTTCAAGGCTATATCCTCCATTAAAGGTTATTCCTCTTCCAGGAACGGAATGGTAATATCCGTCTTGTTAACCTTTTCTTCGATGACAATTTCGGATGGTTTTATCCGTCTAACAGTGTATCCACCGAGTTCCAGTTCATCTCCTATTTCATAGCTCTCATTGTTTATAACGGCTATCTTCCTCTTGCCGATCTCAAGATAACCGGTATATCTCAGGTTCAGATCCGAAGCGTTTATCGCAAGCGTATTGATTTCATAAAAGGGATCTCTCTTCCAGCCATTATCGGTTACGGAAACGATATGGGCGTTGATCGGATAGGAACCACTGTCTTTTAAGACTTCCGAGGCGTCCGCTATGAGACCGTCGATTGCCACGGCATCCACTCGAGCCCTATTATCAGTCGGTTTTGACGAGGCAATGAAAAGGTCATACACACCATACAGAACAGCGGCTACCATGATAACCACTATTACTATTTCCCGTGTCGACACCTTAACCCGTTTCATAATATCCTTATTCTATCAACAAATTGTAAATATTAGACTAATAATTTTTTCACGTGGGCAACATCGTAATTCAAAGAAAAAGAAACCGTCGGAATCTCTTCGCCTACAACCTTTCATCTCTCTCATACAATTACCAACCACACCTTGAGATAGAATTCTTTGTTACCGGTTTCCTGTGTTATCTCTAACTCCTCCACCCGGTCCAGATATGGCGCTCCTCCCAGTTCAATCATGAATTTTCTGAAATCGTGGAACTGTCCCTTCAGTCGAATAGCGACCATGATATCATTTGATTTCTCCGTCATGGTCGCCACATCGGGACTGACGGATAAAATCTCCATACCGTATTTGTCCGTTATCTTTTTCAACAGTGATGAGACGGCATCAATTTCCTCTCTCGAGAGTCCTTTCTTCTCAGGCAGAGGCAATCCTTCAGGGATATCAACATGTTGTATTTTCTTTATTTTTTCGTAGAGAGGTAAAAGAGTGTTCTGCTTCTCTATGTGAACCGAAGCTTCTCGGGTCTTCATGTCTATCGCGTTCAGCGATCTCTGATAGGGGTAAATGGCAACGAAGTAGAATATCAAAACAATAACGAAACATATCAAAAGATACAGTACGCTACGAGCCGGAATTTTGCCTATCTGTGTTTGTATATTCTTCATTTCGTATCCTGAGCAAAATCGATATTCAGACTAAAATGAAGCGCTTCCCTTGAGTGAAAGGGCTTTGTATTACTCTTGTCAATCGTAACCTTTTTAAAGATCGGGGAGTTTTGAAGTTCAAGCACATATTTCGCCAATAAAGATTCGGAAGAAGCGGAAGAACCCGTCACAACTCCGGTAACATTCACTCCCCTTGCAGATTTATTGTCCTCTTTTCCGGTATCGGCACCCATATTTGCCTTCAAGGTGGAGAGGTATATGTCTGTCGGGGTCAGTTTCGACAACTCCCCTACTACGGCAACACCGAGGTATCTCTTCTTGAAATCTTTTAAAGCGGTCTTGTTATCCCTGATTTTGGAGATCATTTCACGGGTGTCCTGTTCAACATTCTGGACACTGCTTCCCAATTGCCGCTGGAGTTCCGACAATCTGATCTCTTTTTTGTCTACAATATCGCCCATCCAGAAGAAAATACCGACGGCAATGATCATAAGGACAGCGAACATCGAGAAAATTACCTGGTTGACACGTCTGGTACTCTTAAATTTTTCTTTTTCACTGTAAGGGAATATCAGGTTGGGTGTACGAGACAAATTCGACAGCGCCAAACTCAGAGCGGTCACCAAGGGGATTCTCTGTGAAACGGAGGTAGTTGATGTAATCATACCGGAGAATGGACTCTCCGGGGTCATAGGGTCAAGGACGTCGCTCTCTTTTTTGAGTTGATCGCAGAGATAGTCAACCACGGGCATGCACGAGCCCATATCGGAAAAGACATATATAAAATCTATATCTTCGTTACCAAGGATGATGGTGTGGTGCTCGAAGGTCCTTTCCACCTGTCTCACCAGTCGCTCCAAGGCAGGATTAATCATTGCGAATATATCTTCCCGGGTGAGGCCAAAGCGTTCGGCTTTTCCATCCGGCTGATAGTCGGAACTAAGACCAAATAAAAGATCTCTCGCATCCTCAACATGTATCGGCTCTGATGTCCTGCCAGACGCGGCATACTCTTCCATGAGAGATTCGGCCATGCTGTTGATTCCCGCCCGTATCCCACGCGTCATCTCCAGATTGCCTCCGGAAAAGATGTCTATGCGAGACGAACTGTCTCCAATGTAGAGCGCAGCCACCGTCTGACCGGGGAAAGGCATCCAGTCGGTCCTGAACAGGTTCTGGAGGGCGAAAGGAGCAACGGTAAGACCGGTCAGGGGAAATCCGATACTGTTGAAGAGATTCTCCATCTCCTCAACTTCACGTTTCGAAGCGGTACATACCAGAACCGAAAGTTTGGTTATACCGGATTCGATTACTTCACCCTGAACTTCGAAATCAAGGATCGTGTCCTTTTCATCAAAGCTGATATTCTTCTTAGCGGTCCAGTAGACGGCGTTTTCGAGTTGCTTCTTTCCTACTTTCGGTATGCGGATGCTCTGCACGCCCACCTTGTCCGACTGTATCAGGCTCCATAAGGTGAAATTCTTTCTGGAACCGCAGAACTGCAGAAGCGCCGATCTCAAGAAGCCTGCAAATTCGGCTGTGCCTTTTGACATCCCCGCTTTAATGGGGACATTTCGGTAATCAAGCAGTCTCCACTGACCCCCAGAAAGTTGTTTTACCTTGACCAACTTCAGTTCATCGGACCCAATATCTACTCCGACAGATACGGATTTTTTTGCAAAAAAACCCGACACATTCTCCTTTCCAGCATTTTTCGGTGGATTTGTAGGTGAAAAGGAGGGCGGAGCGTCGGGAGTATCGTCATGATACTCATCGCTTCGTATAAGGTCGAGCAGTTTTTCAGTGGAAGAAATATCTTTTCGAGAAGACAAGGTATCAACACCTCCATCCGGCTATAGAGTGATAGCCCAAAGGTTGACAACCCGATACGCTACTTCATGATACATGGTTCATCCGAAACGTTCTACCGCTTATCTTTCAAGGGCACATTCTTTTGGCGATACGTATCGAGGCTCTTTTTAGCCTTCTCCATATATTCCGGAGGAAAGTGTTTCAGGGTGCGCAGACCATACTGAACCTCAGGAGGATCAGGAATGATGCCATTATTTATATAGCTGCGGACAGTTTTAGTTGAAACGCCAAAAATCTTTGCCGCATCAGAAATCGTAAAGTATGTTTCCCCTTCTATAATAAGCATAGACAGTAGCACCATTTCTTTAATTACAGCTCCACTACAGCACCAACCCGTAGTTTCGCAATTACCAAATGGTACTTTATTTATTCACCTACCTTACCTTCCGCACCTTTGTCAAGTCTTTTTTTGTATCTTTTTATGATTTGTTAATCTCCCCCGTTAATTTTTGTATTATTGCAATGATTTCAAATTAATACAAAGATATCTTCCATGATGTGCTCCTATTCCACCTTTTTATGTAAAAATTGGTATATCTTATTGACACAACATCGGCTCCTATAATAGTGATGTATAGGGGGTTAATATCTAGTATAGTAGTTCGAAGCACCTTCAAGCCTTATCCATACCATTACATACCGAGTATCACGTGACAGCAGAGAGTTGTCACAGAAAATAAATCAGAAAGGAGGTAACATGCATGGAAATAAGAAAGGTGTGCGTCTTGGGGGCAGGCCTGATGGGCTGTGGAATCGCCCAGGTCTGCGCACAAGCGGGTTATGATGTCTCCATGAGGGATATCGAACAGCGGTTTATAGACGGGGGGATGAACACCATACAGAAAAATCTCGCCCGGAGTGTATCGAAGGGGAAGATGGAACCGAAAGAAATGGACGCCATCATCGGAAGACTTACACCCACACTCGATATGAAAGAAGCGGCGAGCGATGCCGATATTGTGGTTGAAGTGATTATAGAGGTAATGGATGTCAAAAAAAAGGTGTATACCGAACTTGAAGAGATTGTCCCGGACCACTGTCTCTTCTTCACCAATACATCCGGCCTCAGTATCACAGAGATGGCATCCATAACAAAAAGACCGGACAAATTCATAGGAACCCATTTTTTCAATCCGGTACCGGTTATGCGTCTTCTGGAAATCATAAAGGGGTATGAAACATCCGAAGAGACACTGGAGATCGCGAAAAAATGGGGGGAAAAGATAGGCAAAGAGGTTATCGTTGTTAAGGAAGCCCCCGCCTTCGCCGTCAACAGAGTCCTGTGCACCATGTTGAATGAGGCTTTTTATACCCTCGGCGAGGGAATCGCAAGTGCTGAAGATATAGATAAGGGAATGGTACTGGGATGTAACCACCCGATCGGCCCCCTGGCACTCTCAGACCTTGTTGGCCTGGACACATTGCTCCATGTAATGGAAGGGCTCCACAAAGAACTGGGCGATAAATATCGCCCCGCCCCCTTGCTGAAACAACTGGTAAGGGCACAGCGATACGGCAGGAAAATAGGGAAAGGGGTATACGATTACAGCTGAAAACCGAGACACGTTTTTAAGTCGTCATAATTATTGACAGGAATTCTCCAAGACAATATAAGTTTCATACTAAAGTGGTATTTACAAAATAAAAGCATGCCATGATAATGCTGGGACGTTTGGCATATCTTCCTTATGCATTACGGTGTGCGAAAAAAAGGAGGAACGTATGGATTTTGAACTGTCCGAAGAAATGAAGATGTTGCAGGATATGGCCTACAAATTCGCACAGACGGAAATCACGCCCATCTCGGAAGAATGTGACAGGGAAGAAAAGTACACACCGGAGATCAGAAAGAAAGGCGCTGAGAACGGCCTCGTATGTGCATGGATTCCGGAAGAATATGGCGGGTCAGGCGTTGGAATATTTGGCAACGCTCTGGTAACCGAACAACTCTCCAGGGTCGATATGGGGATCGGCCTCAACATAGCGGCGGCGGGATTCGGATGCGAGGCGGTATACTTCTTTGGTACGGAAGAACAGAAGCAACAATACCTGCCCCCTGTATGCAGGGGTGAACAGGTAAGCGCCGGCGCATTCACAGAACCGAACGCCGGAACAGACGTGGCAGGATACGGAACGAGAGCGGTGAAAGATGGTAATGACTATATCATCAACGGGAATAAGATGTTCATTACCAATGGAACCGTCTGCGACTGGATGGTATGCCAGTGCATCACCAATCCCGACGAAAAAACGCATCAAAGATTCAGTCAGATTCTGGTTCCCGCCGATGCCCCGGGTATTACCCGAACCAAGATCCACGGCAAGATGGGGATCAGGGCCAGCGATACCGCGGAGATCGCTCTCGAAGATGTACGGGTGCCTCAGGAAAATCTGATCGGTAAAGAGGGAAGAGGTTTTTACCAGTTGATGCATTTCTTTGACATAACACGAATCATGGTAGCCGCACAGGCGCTCGGACTCGCTCAGGGATGTCTAGATGAGGCGATCAAGTATTCCAAAGAGCGAACGGCTTTCGGCAAACCACTCGGTACGTTTCAGATTACCATGCAGAAGCTGACGGAGATGGCGATCAGGACCGAAGCTCTGAGAAATCTTGTCTACAAAGCCGCCTGCTCGGTGGATGCGGGCCATCCCGATTTTCACCTCGGGGCAATGGCCAAATACTACGGTGGCCAGACCGCCGTATTCTGTGCCAATGCCGCCGTTGAAATCCACGGCGGGTACGGATACATTGAGGAATATAAGGTACAGAAGTGGTACAGAGACGCCAAGATACTTGAGCTATACGAAGGGACAAAAGAAGCAGAAATACTGACGATAGGCAGAGTACTTCAAGCCCGGTAATACGAAGTCGGTGTCCCTTCTCTCCAGGAGAGAAGGGACACCTTTCAATATTCCGGGAATCACTACACACTCCAGAAAGGTAACAATGTTATGACCCTTACAAAAGCAAGTCTCGTCAGAAACCTCCATACAGACACGGGATTCTCGAAAGAAAAGAGTGTACAGATAGTAGAAAGCACGTTTGAACTAATCAAAAAAGAACTGGAAAAGGGAAATGATGTCCTCATATCCGGATTCGGCAAGTGGTCGGTAAAAGCGAAAAATCTGCGAAGGGGCCGCAATCCACAGACAGGAAACGAGTTGACACTGGACGCGCGCCGGGTGGTATCCTTCAGATGCTCCAGAAAATTGAAAAGCAGCATGGATATTTAATAAAAGATTTGTGTTAAAATATTCGAAACACAAAATGAATCAGTGACTTATGTGATCTTATATCACTATACGCTGTATAAGGAACCCGAAAGACCACTCAAGAAGTTGTTAAGTTATTGGGGATGATCATTATTGAACGAGAATCGGATAGGGACAGATCACTATCGGACATACAGCTTACTTTACTAAATAATTTTGGCAATATGCCTTTCGATATATAATCCATAGCATACCGGAGGGCAAAGCGGGAGTGGGTAGGTGAACAAAAAAGACGGTCGGTTCCATATCTTCTTTGATGCTGAAACTGTAAAGAAAAACAGCTCGGAGAGTACAGCGGATATCAGTGCCAAACCTACCAGACCATCCCGTGAGGAGGTGGAAAGAAGGTTCCTGCTGCCGCCACGATTATTCCAACATAAAGATCTTACGAATCCTCCCAAATCTTCTTCCAAGATCAATAAACGGAAGCTTATCAACCGGATCAATCACCTTAACTTCATCAAGGGATACCTATGGGTTCATCTGAGGGATCCTCGATATGAAGAAGATATCTTTGTACGCGCCTATCCGGACCCATGTATGGGAGAAACCATAGCCTGTCAATGGTCAAAGGAAACCGCAACAAGTTTTGAATATCATCGTTTCCTGAACCTGGTAATTGACGAAGGTATGGCTGCAATAGTCATTCCGGCAAAATTGTTGCAAATCAACAGGGATCGTTTTATCATACAGATGCCTGATGAAGGATACATTCTGGCAAAACGACAGGCCAAGCGATACACCTGTAATGATGTTGCCGCCGAACTCAATCAAACCGGGTTTGTAGCCCGGGGCGACCTGCTGGATTTCAGCCCATTCTCTTTCCGTATCAAAGTCACACCTGATCCCAACGATTCTTTTCACTGGTTGAATCCTGATGAACCCCTTACCCTAACCCTGTCCCGAAATCAACGAGTCATCTTCTCCGGTCCTTGCCGGTTCATTCATCAGACAAGCAACATGTCTGTAAAAGAAATCGTACTCTTACCCCTGTTAAAGAAATTCAACCGCTTTCGGGGGAGAAAGATGCGCAGTCCTCGGATGCAATTGGCACCATCCTCGAACATACGATTCGAACATCCCTTTTCCAAAGAGAGAATGCAACGCGATATACACGATATTTCCGCCAGTGGGTTTTCAGTATATGAAAAAGAAGATGAATCGGTTCTGATTCCAGGCATGATCATCAACAAACTAAGCATCAACTATTCCGGTGCAATGGAACTACCGTGCACCGCACAGGTTCTGTACCGCAAGAAAGAAAAAAAAGGGCTGTTCCGCTGCGGCTTGGTAATCCTCGACATGAATGCTTCCATGTACGGAAAGTTAAGTAACATTCTGGGAAACGTATTGGATCCATGTACCCATGTCACGGATGAAATAAATATGGATGCCTTGTGGGAATTCTTTTTCTCAACCGGCTTTATCTATCCTAAAAAATATAAAATCGTTGAATCGCATAGAGATTCCTTAAAAGAAACGTATCGAAAGCTTTATCTTGCCAGCCCCGAAATTTCTGCCCATGCCACCTATCAGAAAAACGGGCAAATATACGGTCATGCAGCGATAATGCGAGCGTATGAACGAACATGGATGGTTCATCACCTTGCAGCCAGACCGATGCCGGGGGTAACCACTCATACCGGGCTCAATGTATTAAAACATATATTACATTATTATGACGGTCTCTATCATCTTCCCGCAGTGAAGATGGATTACATGATGTTCTACTTTCGTCCCGAAAATCGATTCCCCAATCTTTTCTTTGGGGGGTTCGCCAGAGACTTGAATAATGCAAGCGCCTGCTCACTGGATCTTTTCGCTTACAAGAATTACCAGATTAAATCCATAGCAAATAAACTGCTGGATCAATGGTCCTTGAGGGAGTTTACTGCCACAGATTCATATAGTCTTGAACAGTTCTATAGAAATCATTCCGGAGGATTGCTGTTGGGGGCCTTAGATCTGGACCATGGCCATTCCAATAAAGATGATACTCTGAAAGAGTTATACAGAAGACATGGTCTTACAAGGGACTGGAAGGTATATTCTCTCATTCACGGACATGAACTGAAGGCTGTTCTGATCGTAAATCAGTCAGACTTTGGTTTAAACCTTTCCGAACTTCTCAATGGTATCAAAATCATTGTAACCGATCCATACACTTTACAATGGGAAACTCTGTCTCGTGCTATCGATCAATTGACAGATATTTATAAAGTTGACAGTATCCCCATTCTTGTTTATCCTCATACCTACCTGGAAAATAATGATGTACCATACGAAAAGCAATATTACATGTGGATCATGGACACGCAATACGGGGCGGATTATCTGGAATACATGAAGAATAAAACAAAGATTAAGCTTCGATATGTATTGAAATTCTTTATTAAGAAATTCTTTAAGAAATGAATGATACTCCTCTTTACAATACATCAAATTTAAAAATATATACCGAATTTATTCAAAAAAAGTATCCTGAAATTGACATAGATTCTATCCTAGAATATTCAGGAATTACTACCTACCAATTGGAGGATGCAGGACACTGGCTTACGCAGGATCAAATTGATCGTTTTTACGAAATCGTCGTCCATAAGACAGGTAATTCAAAAATCGCTCGAGAGGTAGGGCACTATTCCATTTTCTCCGAAGCCGGTCAGCCCTTGCGTCAATATATTCTCGGTTTTATGACTCCTGCAACCGTCTATACCTTGCAGAAGAAATTATATCCCCTTTTTAGTCGCTCATGCGAACTTACGACAAAGCGTCTCGGTAAGACTAAATTCGAGATAACGGTAACCCCCAAAGAAGGGGTTGAGGAAAAACCCTACCAGTGCGAAAATCGGACAGGAATACTTGAGGCGGTAGCCAGGTTGTTTACGAACCAGTTTGCCAGGATTGAACATCCTGCCTGCATGCACGAAGGTGATAAAGCCTGCACATATATCATTACCTGGGAACAACCCCCTTCATTCATATGGACACGTATCAGTAACTACACAGCCGCCTTATGCCTCATATTGTGTCTTGGTCTCTTTTTTTTCTTACCGACCACGTACTGGATAATTCTGGCGCTTTTATGTTCTCTGCTCACAATAAGTCTTTTTGCCTACTCGGAACGGTTGGAGAAGAAGGAGCTTCACTCAAAGCTTAAAAGCGACAGTGAAATTGCCGGTGACCTGCTGGAACAGACCAACGCCCGCTACAACAACGCCCTGCTTATCCAAGAGATTGGCCAGGGTACATCGAGTATACTGAATACCGATCAACTCCTTTCTTACATTATGGATATTCTCCGGAAACGTCTCGATTTCGACCGGGGAACGATTATGCTTGCCGACGAAGAGAGACTCCACCTCGTATATGCCGCAGGGTATGGATACAGCCACGAACTGGAAGATCTTGTCCGGCAAACAAAGTTTCATCTGGACAACCCCCGGTCACTCGGACCATTCGTAGTGGCATTCAAAGAACAACGACCATTTCTGATAGATAATGTTGACAGAATCAGAGAGGATGTTTCATCAAGAACACTCGAATACATGAAAATGCTGGGCGTAAAATCGTTTTTCTGTGTGCCCATAATATACGAAGGAAGATCGGAAGGGATACTGGCTGTGGATAATCTGCAAACAAAAAAGCCCTTCAGCCAGAGCGATATAAACCTCCTCATGGGCATAGCACCCCAGATCGGTATCAGTATAAATAACGCCAAAGCATACCAGAAAATCAGACAGAGCGAGGAACAGTTCAGGGCACTAGGGGAAAATGCGCCTGATATTATCTATACCCTAGATGCCGACTGGGCATTTAACTACATTAATCCCGCATGGGAAAAAATACTCGGTTATAAAAAAGAAGAGGTTATTGGAAGGTATTTCATTGACTTCGTTGGCAAAAAAGATGTAAGGCGTTTTATACGGTATTTCGAACGGATAAAGACCGATAAGGAAGCTGTAAAGAGCTTTACGGGAATTCTTCTCACCAGAGATGGCAGTGAGCGTCTCTTCAATATAAGTGCTTCTCCAAACCTCGATTCAGCAGGTAAGATGGCCGGGGCAATAGGCACCATAAAAGATATTACCGATATTGAAAAGAATGTGGAGATGCTGAAATCGGCCTTGCAAAACACGGTCAATGCAATGGCTGTTATTGTAGAATCGAAGGATCCATACACATCCGGTCATCAGAAAAGGGTAATGGACATAGCCGTTGCCATTGCCGAAGAGATGAATCTTGATGAAGACAAAATCAGCGGCATTCGAATGGCAGCAATGATACATGACATCGGAAAGATAAATGTTCCTGCAGAAATCCTCAGTAAACCCGGTCAACTGACCGCTATCGAATTCAACATGATAAAGACCCATCCTGAGGCAGGGTATAATATCTTAAAAAATATCGAGTTCATGTACCCGGTTGCCCAGATTGTACGCCAGCACCACGAAAAGCTTGATGGCTCGGGATATCCGGCCAAGCTTCTTCGCGATGATATTCTTGTAGAGTCAAGGGTTATTGCGGTTGCCGATGTAGTAGAAGCGATGGCAACCAACAGACCATACCGCCCATCGCTGGGTATAGCCAAAGCACTAGAAGAGATACGCCAAGGCAGAGACACTTTATACGATCCGGAAGTTGTGGATGCCTGCCTGAAGCTTTTCGAAGAAAAGGGGTTTTATCTCGAACAGGTATAACCGAGAAGTTCCTTTAAAAAGAGCGGGGTACCTTAAAATACGGTCTCATTCTTAATAAGTTAAGACAAGCCCAATAGACTCTGCCACCATTAACGATTCTTCTTATTCGTTGAATGTCATTTTTACAATCTACCCGGGTATTTTTCCCTTGCACAATATCATAACCGTATAGGTAAAACGCCTGGGATCATGGAGAAACCGTTCGAACTCTTCAGAGAAGATCTTGCCGCCACCCGGATAATCTTCAAAGAGAGCATTGAACTTCTTAGTCGCCACCTCCATCTTCTTGACCCAGTTGAATATCTCCTGATCATCATTTCCCCCATAAGAAAGACGATGAGCCATCAGGTTTACCTGTATATCTTCCAATCCGATGTCATAAAGGTATGAGTATAATTTCCGACCCGCATAGGTGTCAAAATTATATTCATCATCCAATCTCTCCATAAATCTGTGCAACAAATTCGTCATCTGAGGGGATAATTCATAGTGATTGAGACAGTTGTGATCAAGATCAAGGAGACAGATATAACCGCCGGGATTCAAGAGACCCACAAGCTTTTTTACGATATCCAAGCTTTCAGCACGGAAATATTCCAAGACAAAACGCACCCACACCACATCGAATTTTCCTATGCCATTAATATCCCCCGTTAAATCGTTAACATAGAAATCTACTTCGCCTTCCTTGCCATAATGTTCCTTGGCATATCGTATCCGATCTTCCGAATAATCTATACCGACCACCGCCCCACCAGGCTGGACCATGTTATACAGGATTGATGTTGTTATCCCCGGTCCGCATCCCGCATCCAGCACCCGCATCCCCGGCCTGATACCACACCACGTGGCCTGTTCGCGGACAGCAGCTGAATCGGTTTTCATATCCAATCGGATATTCTCATCCTCACTATCCATCAGGTATCCGATATCTTCCAAGACTGCCTCCTTTTACATCCCGTTTCCGAAAGAAATCCACAGCCCCCAAATATATAAGCAGTGAAAGCCCACCTTTCGTTTGCGGGAGTATAAGTGTAACTCAACTTGTATGTCAAGGAGAAAACACCACAAGATGTTGTGGTCATTAATCATTAAGGATGAATCGAAACAGGTCTTAGTCCTTTTTAATCCCACTCCATTGCAATTCTATCTTTCCAAGCACACCGGTGAAAATAAGTTTCGGTCCCTTTCCAAGAGCTGTGTCAACCTGGTTTGATGGCGGGTGTAGGGGAAACTTTACGCTGTAGAATTTTCCATAGGGTTTTACATAGGGAAAAAGTTTCGTGACAAGGGGGGTCGTATTAATCTCTCGTATATCAAGGGGTTCTAGCCTTTCTTCTCCATCATCATAAGAGAAGATCTTCCAGACCGATTCGGGTTTTGAAAAATCGTTGGATTCCCTGTCAGGGATATAGGCGTAAAACAAAAATTCCCTGAAATCGGATGATGCATCAGATAGTATCTCACTTCTCTTTTCTTTATCGGTACCGGTCAGAAGATAGAGTCTGGAATATTCCGAGAGGTATGCATTCGTAAATTCCCTGTTTTTCCATGTGGAGACAATACGAATCGTGGTTTCAAATGCGTTATACACTGTTTTCTCTTGGGTGTACCGGTTCAACATATCGAGATATCTATCTGAAATGACATCATCCCTTGCAATCTCAATATATTCCTTAACGTGGCTGCATCCCGAGATCCCCATCAGGAAAAACAGCAGTAAGACGAGCTTAACCGTTTTCATCTTCACCACCAAAGACCCTGTCAAAGATAAAATTCACCTGGCCGAGGAAATTTTCCAATCTGAACACCTTCTCGATATCTTCACTGTTTAGATATGACATGACTTGCTTATCTTCGAGAAGTAACTGTTTGAAGTCCAGATTTTCGCTCCATGATTTCATGGCATTTTTCTGGACAATTGCATAGGAATCTTCTCTCGACATTCCTTTTTCGACAAACGTCAGCAGCACCATCTGTGAAAACACCAATCCCCTGGTCATGTTCAGATTAGCCATCATTCTCTCGGGATACACAAGCAGATTTTTCATAAGACTGGTAAACCTGCTCAGCATGAAATCCAAGAGTATTGTGGCATCGGGAGCAATAACCCGTTCAACGGAAGAATGACTTATATCCCGTTCGTGCCAGAGAGCTACATCCTCCATGGCCGCAAGTGCATATGATCTCATCAACCTCGCAAGACCGGAGAGATTCTCCGAAAGTACCGGATTTCTCTTGTGTGGCATGGCCGAAGAGCCCTTCTGCCCGGGAGAAAAGAATTCCTCGGCCTCTCTGACCTCTGTCCTCTGGAGGTGCCTGATCTCAATGGAGAATTTTTCAATGGAAGATGCTATGATAGCGAGGGTTGAGAAATATTCGGCGTGTCTGTCACGCTGAACAATCTGCGTGGATATGGGTGCGGGTTTCAGCCCCAGTTTCTCACACACATATTCCTCAACATCCGGATCAATAAAAGAGAACGTACCGACCGCACCGGCTATTTTTCCACAACTGATCGCTTCTCGAGCCCTGATTAAGCGTATCCTGTTTCGTCTCATTTCCCGATACCAGAGGGCCATCTTGAGACCGAAGGTGATCGGTTCCGCATGTATCCCGTGGGACCTTCCGATCATGATGGTATCTTTGTATTGAAACGCCTTGTCTTTCAGGATAATCAACAGTTCGTCCAGATCCGCGATCAGCAGATCAGACGCTTCTTTCAAGAGAACGGCAAGTGACGTATCCAGAATATCGGAAGAAGTGAGGCCCATATGGATGTATCGCGAATCCTCACCGACTCTTTCAGAAACAGATGTGAGGAATGCTATTACATCATGTTTAACCGTCGCCTCTATCTCATCGATCCTTTGCACATCAAAACCGGCCTTTTCCTTAATCTTTTCCAGTGAAGCAGCCGGTATCTTCCCTCTCGCCGCAAGGGCCTCACACGCAAGAATTTCTATATCCAGCCATTTTTGGAACCGGTTTTCAGGGCTCCAGATAAATGTCATCTTGTCTCTTGAATATCGCGGAATCAATGGTATCCCCCTTCGTTTGATTATAGTAGTGAATCTATTAGTACGAGCCAAGGGGACTAGTCAAGTTTTTTAGTCATACAGCAACACATTACGGATACCATACCACTGTCGCTATTAAGGTAAAAAAATATTGATTACGGGTTGATATTGGTCAAATGTAACCACCTAAATATTAAAGGGTTTTTGATAGATTTGACAACGCATGGAATATATGATAGTAATTTCAAATATATATATGTAATTTGCATTATATCAAGAGGCTGTATTCATAACTAATCAGTCCATTTTACCTGAAAATACCGGAGAGTAACACTATCTCCAACTTGCAACGCGGAACATCCTGATTTCGATACGGGTTCCACCAATACCTTACAACAAAGCTCAACATTCAGAGGACAAAGAGGTCTCCAATGATAACCTATGACTCCGTTACAAAAATATTCGGCACGGGGAGAGATGCCGTTACGGCCCTTGATAATGTCAACTTCACCATACCGCAGGGGGAGATCGTGGTCTTTCTCGGCCCTTCGGGCTGCGGGAAAACGACGACGCTACGTCTGACCAACCGTCTGGAAACCCTCACGCGGGGGAATATCACGATCGAAGATCAGAACACCATGGACATGGATGCCGTCGAGCTCCGGCAGCGCCTGGGTTATGTAATTCAGGCCATCGGCCTTTTCCCCAACAAGACGATCGCGGAAAATATCGCAGTCGTTCCCAAACTGTTGGGTTGGGACAAGAAACGAATTTATGATCGTGTCGATGAGCTCCTGTGGATGACCAACCTGGAGCCGGAGCTGTACCGGGACCGGTTTCCTGCAGAATTATCGGGGGGTCAGCAGCAGCGAGTCGGCGTGGCCCGAGGTCTCGCGGCAAACCCAAACATTCTCCTGATGGACGAACCCTTCGGTGCCATCGATCCCATTAATCGTGAACAGATCCAGAACGAGTTTCTCAAACTACAGGCGAAGTTGCAAAAGACCATCGCCTTCGTATCGCACGATATACACGAAGCGATCAAGATGGGGGACCGTATCGCCCTCTTTGACCAAGGACGTTTGATCCAGTATGAAACGCCGGAAGTGATCCTGACACAGCCGAAAAACAAGTTCGTTGCCGATTTTGTCGGTGCCGATCGAGCGCTCAAGGTCCTCGGACTCATGCAGGTCTCCGACGTAATCAACCGGAAGCCGAAGAACATTATCAAAGGGGGAGATAACGCCCCGGATGCCCTCAAATTCCTCGATGAAAAGGGATTTCGTTACGGGATCGTGATCGAACACGACCGGCCCATCGGGCATGTTACCCCAAAAATTCTCAAGTATGAGAACGGACCGGTTCGAGAACTGGTGGAACATTACCCTCTCCTGCTCAAGGAGAGAACCTCTCTGCGGGACGTACTCTCCTTCATGCTGATGTACGACGAGGTCACCTTCTGTGCCGTGGACGAAACCGGGAGATTCGCCGGGACGGTTACGTACAACGATATACAAAAGGTAGTCAGGGAAAGTTACGCCGATGAGGCCGAGTCCCGCGAGAATAATGAGGAGTCGCCATGAGCACGCTGCAATTTATCCTGGACAACTCTTCCCAAGTCCTCTTTCTCTCATGGGAACATATCTGGATCGTCGGTCTGTCACTCCTGATCGCCACACCGATCGGAGTCCCCCTGGGGATCATAATCACACGACATGAAAAGCTTGCCTCCCGGGTAATCAACGGCGCGAATATCCTGATGACCATCCCCTCCATAGCCCTCTTCGGCCTCATGCTTCCCTTTCTCTCTCTCTTCGATCTGGGATTGGGGAAAGTCCCCGCCGTGATCGCTTTGGTTCTCTACAGCCAGCTCCCCATCATCAGAAACACCTACACGGCAATACGGAATGTTCCTCCCTCTCTGGTGGACGCCGCCCGGGGGATGGGTATGGACAGGTGGCGTCGGCTCCAGGAGGTGGAAATTCCGCTGGCAATCCCGGTGATCATTGCAGGGTTACGAACGGCAGCCGTCATGAACATCGGCATTGCCGCCATTGCCGCCTATATCGGTTCGGGAGGTCTGGGCGTCTATATTCAGCAGGGGATCGAACGGGTCTATCCGGAAATGATCCTGAGCGGGGCCATTCTCGTCTCCATACTGGCCGTGATCGTTGACGGATCAATGGCCCTGCTGGAGAGACTCGCCACGCCGGAGGGAATCAAGGTACAGAGGAGATTGATGCGATGACCAGCCTGCTCACCAAACTGTACCGGGTCATCATTGGATTTATCATCCTGATCGCCGGAGTGACGGCCGAACGAACGGGCCTTATCGAATATCTCTCCGATCCCTATGAGTATCCCGTCATCCTGGGACTGTTCATCCAGCATCTGTATATCGTGTCGGTGAGTATGGCCTTCGCCACGATCATAGGGGTCGCGGCGGGGATTATCCTCACAAGGCGACGATTCCGCCGGTATGCGGGAATCTGCATGTATATTATCGGCCTGGGCCAGACCATCCCTTCTCTTGCCGTGCTTGCGCTGTCGATGAGTTTCCTGGGGATCGGCACCCGACCGGCCATCTTCGCCCTGACCATCTATTCCATCCTCCCCGTTGCCCGCAATACGCTTGCCGGGATCACGGCCGTGCCGGCCGCCCTCATAGATGCGGGGAGGGGGATGGGGATGCCGCCACTCAAGGTCCTCATGGAGATCGAGATACCGAACGCCATGCAGGTCATCCTTGCCGGATTTCGTGTGGCCCTGATTATCAACATCGGAACGGCCGCGTTATCCTACGTCATCGGAGCCGGAGGACTGGGCGATCTGATATTCACGGGGATCAACCTCATGCAGACCGAGAAACTGCTGGCAGGAGCCATTCCCGTAACCCTGCTGGCCCTCGTCGCCGATTTTCTCTGCGAGCTTCTGGGGCTGATCCTGATCTCAAAAGGGCTGCGTCTCTCCAATCAGAGGGGATGAATAGGTACCGTTCGAAAGATCACCGGAGCTTAACCCGGGATTCGATCAAAGACTATGTTTGCTTGAATCCTCAACCATTATAACTCTCTGGCATTCAGCCAGGAAACAGACAGGAGGTATACGATGAAAAAGATATGTAAGCTGGTTATTCTGTTATTATGTGTTTCGACATTCCTTTTTTCAAGTAATGTCCTTGCCGAGAAGAAGACCCTGGTCGTGGGCGGGAAAAATTTTACCGAGCAATACCTGCTCCCCGAGCTGGCAAGCATTCTCCTCGAGCAGGAGGGATTCGACGTTACGGTAAAGACGGGAGTCGGATCGGTTATCGCCCGGAAATCCCTGGAGAACGCCCAGTTCGATCTCTACTATGAATACACCGGCACGGCCTACACGGTTTATCACAAGCAGAAAGATACGGCGGTCATGACCGCTCCGGAAAAGGTCTACAACTGGGTAAAGGAAGCCGATGCCCCCAAGGGGCTTGTGTGGCTGGACCCGGTTCTCTTCAACAACACCTATACGCTGATGTTGAAAAAGACGGAGGCCGACAAACTGGGGATCAAGAGTATCTCGGATCTTGGCGCATATGTTAATAAAAATCCTGACGCCTTCATCTTCGCCCTCGATGCGGAATTCTGGGAGAGGCCGGACGGTTTCAAAAAGGTTATGAAAACCTATCAATTCAAGGTCCCCGCCAAACAGGTCAAGAAGATGTCGGTCGGACTCACCTACCAGGCCCTGAAGGAAGGTCTGGTAAACTGCGCGATGGGTTTCGCAACCGACGGAAGGATCGCGGCCTTTGGATTCGTCAATCTCGATGACGATAAGTACTTCTTCCCCGTCTACAACCCCGTACCGGTTATCAGGAAGGAGACCCTTGACAAATATCCTCAGATCGAAGCCATATTAAAACCGATTGCGGACAACCTGACGACGGAAGAGATGCAGCAGTTAAATAAATCCGTGGATGTAGATCATGCGCAGGTTCATGATGTGGCCCTGGAATGGCTGAAGAGCAAGAATCTCATCAAATAGGACTGCCATGCGGAAGTCAAGAAAAGGGGGAGTGTGAAGCTTCCCCTTTTCCGGGACTTGCACAAAATAATGTCCCCTAATACCCTGCAGGTCTTTGCCTCCCGAGAAAGCAGTCGGTGTCGTTTCCTCCGGAAACAACCAACGGTTTGATCGAACAAACCGATCTGTTTTCAACACCTTCTTTTTACATTATTATCCCCGGTACAAAAATTATCTTGACGACATATTGTATTAATATTATCATACAACCACAACATGTTGTGTTTATGTAACATAGAGAGCGGGGGTACTTCATGCACATCAAGATCAAGAAAAGAGACGGACGTCTGGCTAAGTTCGACGCTGCAAAGATCACGAACGCTATCGCAAAGGCGGGAACGGCAACCGGCGAATTCGGTGAAAAAGAAGCGACAAAACTGACGATCAAAACGCTGGCCCTCGCTGAAAAGCTCTTTGACGACAAGATAATGACCGTTGAAGAGATACAGGATATCGTTGAGGAGGTGCTCCTCGGTTCCACATACCGCAAGACCGCCAAGGCGTATATCATATACAGGGATCAGCATGCGAGACTGAGAGAAATCGCCGATAAGATGGAGGTTGATCTCGTGGATCAGTACCTCAAGAAGATGGACTGGAAGATAAATGAAAACAGTAACATGGATTACTCTCTCCAGGGGCTTAACAATTACCTCTCATCCGAAGTCAGCAAGGTCTACTGGTTAAATAAGATATATCCCGATGAGATCAAAGATGCCCAGATGAACGGAGATTTCCATATTCATGACCTCAGCATCCTTTCCGTTTATTGTGTGGGGTGGGATCTGTACGACCTCCTGATAGAAGGCTTCAAAGGGGCATCCGGAAAAGTGGAAAGCAGACCTGCAAAGCACCTCCGGAGCGCCCTCGGTCAGATCGTGAATTTTTTCTATACCCTGCAGGGTGAAGCGGCCGGCGCGCAGGCCTTCTCTAACTTTGATACACTTCTTGCACCCTTTATACGGTACGACAACCTCGGATTCAAGGAAGTGAAACAGGCCCTTCAAGAATTTATCTTCAACATCAATGTCCCGACCAGGGTCGGGTTTCAGACGCCCTTTACCAACGTTACGCTGGATGTAAAGGTGCCAAGATATTATGCCGACCAGGGTGTCATTATCGGAGGTAAGCCGCAAAACGAGACGTACAAGGAATTTCAGAAAGAGATGGTTATCTTCAATAAGGCCTTTTTGCAGGTAATGTCAGAGGGTGATGCCAAGGGGCGTGTCTTTACCTTCCCGATTCCCACCTACAATATCACTGCCGATTTCGAATGGGACAATCCCGATCTGGATGATTTGTGGGAAATGACGGCAAAATACGGAGTGCCGTATTTCTCAAATTTCGTCAACTCCGATATGAATCCGGAAGACGCGCGAAGCATGTGCTGCAGGTTGAGGATAGACAACAGAGAACTTGAAAAAAGGGGGGGCGGTCTCTTTGGATCCAATCCCCTGACCGGATCCATCGGTGTAACAACCATCAACATGCCGAGGATCGGATATCTTTCAAAGACTGAAGACGAATTTATCGAACGGGTGGACCATCTGATGGTCCTGGCGAAAGAAAGTCTGGAAATTAAAAGAAAGGTACTCGAACAGTTCACCGATAGAGACCTGTATCCTTATACAAAATACTATCTCAGGGGCGTGAAAGAGCGTTTCGGTGAATACTGGAAGAACCATTTTTCGACGGTAGGTCTGGTGGGGATGAATGAGGCATGCCTCAATCTCACGGGAAAGGATATAGCCGATCCCGAAGGACAGGAGTTTACAAAACGAATACTCGATTTCATGAGGAACAGGCTGCTTGAGTTCCAGAAGGAAACCGGAAACAACTACAATCTTGAAGCGACTCCGGCCGAGGGAACGTCTTACAGCCTCGCCAGGAAAGACAAGGAGAAATTCCCCGATATTATCTGCGCCACAGGAAACGGGACCAAAAAAAGTACTGTAGAGGCGTTCTATACCAATTCTACCCAGCTTCCCGTAAACTTTACCGACGATATTTTCGAAGCACTGGATCTTCAGGATGATATTCAGTCGAAATACACAGGGGGTACGGTATTCCATATCTTCGCGGGTGAGCGTATTGAAAATCCTTCCGCCGTCAAGGTACTGGTACGCAGGATATGTGACAAATACCATCTTCCCTACTTTACCTTTTCACCTACTTTCAGTGTGTGCCCCAATCACGGGTACATTAACGGAGAACAGCACACCTGCCCGATTTGCGTGGCTCCCTGCGAAGTCTTTTCCCGCGTGGTGGGCTATCTGCGCCCGGTAAAGCAGTGGAACAAGGGAAAGCAAGAAGAATTCAGGACCAGAAAGGTGTTCCAGGTGTAATCCGTTGAAGATCGGAGATATTCAGAGGTTCTCCCTCATTGATTATCCGGGCAAAATATGCGCGACGATTTTCACACAGGGATGTAATTTCCGGTGTCCCTATTGTCACAATCCGGAACTTGTGACACCCTCGCTCTATAGGGAAACGATCGAAGATGATGCTGTCTTGAGCTTTCTCGACAAACGGAAAGGTAAACTCGATGCAGTCAACATCACCGGTGGAGAGCCCCTGCTACAATCCGATCTAATTGGATACATACGACGAATACGATCATTGGGTTATGCGGTAAAGATTGATACGAATGGATCAGTCCCGGAGGTTCTGAAAAAATTGATCGATGACAACCTCTTGGAGTATGTAGCCATGGACATCAAGGCCCCCATCGAGAAATACGAACGAGTTACCGGATGTCAAATAGCTCCTGAAAATATTACAAAGAGCATACGATTGATCATGGACTCCGGCATCGATTATGAATTTCGTACAACCATCGTGAAATCCCTCCTGACAACAAGAGATCCGGAATCGATAGGTACGCTCATACAGGGAGCCAAACGGTATGTGTTGCAGCGATTCGTGGCCTCAAAAACTCTGGATAGTAACTTCATGAAGGAAAAGACCTGGACCGATCAGGACCTTCTCAGTGCAAAGGAAAGACTGGAAAAGCTGGTACAATCTGTGACCGTCCGATAGAACCCGCCCGCACCGTGTAATAAAAGAGGATAATCTCAGATGCCACAGAACATCCGTGCAGAAAGAATACGGGTTGTTGCACTGCCGGTTGTTTTCTATTATAATCACCCGCGCTCTAGGTGAGAAACGTATGTTGCGAAATACCAAACAAAGATAAGGCATCCTTTACATGACAGATTCAATCGCACAGGGTAAAGAAGTCCTCAAAATCGAGGCGGAAAGTATTTTGAAGCTTATCGACGGAATTGATGCCAACTTTTCCAAGGCTGTCGAAATCATATACAAGGCTAAAGGACGTGTAATCGTCACAGGGATCGGAAAATCAGGGCTCGTGGGAAAGAAGATAGTGGCAACCATGACAAGTACGGGGACACCCGCCATCTTTCTTCACCCGGTGGAAGGACTGCATGGAGATCTAGGGATCGTAACCAGAGACGATGTAATGCTGGCCATATCCAACAGCGGTGAAACAACCGAAGTCAACACGCTCATCCTGAGTGTGCGGGAGATCGGTCTTTCCCTCATCGCCTTCACCGGCAATACAAATTCAACCCTTGCCAAGAGCAGTGACGTGGTCATCAACATTGGCGTGGAGAGGGAGGCATGCCCCTTCGGCCTGGCTCCCACATCGAGCACAACCGCCGCCCTTGCCATGGGAGATGCCCTTGCCGTTGCCCTCGTCAATAAAATGGGATTTACAAAAAGCGACTTTTATAAATTTCACCCCGGGGGTCACCTCGGACAAAGGCTGATGGCACGAGTGAGAGATGCCATGATCGGAGGCGATAACATTCCAAGGGTTCTCCTTGGAACCCCTGCCCTCAGAGCCATTGAAGAGATGGACCGGAAGAACCTTGGGTTCATATTCATAACGGACAAGGCAAATCACCTCCTCGGTATCCTGACCGACGGCGATCTGAGGCGACTCGTCCGGAAGGGAACAGGATTCAAAGAGAAAATAATTGACGACCTGATGACAATACAGCCCAAAACGGTTGATCCTGGAACCTCTCTGGCTCAAACGATAGAACTCATGCAAAAGGATGAGATTACCACATTGGCCGCGATCGACAGCGATGGGCACCTTGAAGGATATGTTCACCTGCATGATATACTGGGAAGAGGCGGCACCATCAAGATTTCCGTAACGTAATGGGAAAGACGTGGAGACGATGTATGGTGCATAATGTGTCCACCAACAGACATGAAACTGAATCGGAATGCTTAAAAATTATTTTATTGTTCGTTGTCTCAGATGCGGACAAAAAAACCGCATATTCAGGGATCGACTGAAAGACCGGCCTATCTGCGGCAGATGCGGATTTCCCCTGGACGAACTCATAGTGAAATGCCTCCATTGCGGAACAAAGAATCGCATACCGGAGGACAGACTTCAGGAACTCCCTCTCTGCGCCAAGTGCAAAATGCCCCTCTATTATGAAGACACGGAGAAAGGTTCTTCATGATACAATGTACAGGTATCTTTCCTGAGCACATTAGGACAGTTTGAACAAAGGAAATCAGCTCGCACACAGCCGACAATATTGTGAGTACCGGTACATTATGGATAAGGATGTCATTATCAGACATATAGTGGAGCGGCTGGGAACTGCCGAAATCAACTACCACAAAAGGATCCGTGAACGGGATGCAAAACATGAAAAGCAGTTTGAAGCCGGTGTATTGATTCCCCTGCTCTTTGAAACAGACAGATCAACGGGAAATGGTGAATTTGTATTCCTGCTGAGCAAGAGATCCTCCTCCGTTTCGCAGTCCGGAGATCTCAGCGGCCTGGGAGGGAAACTGGAACCTTTTCTTGATCGCTTGCTGAGATCTTTCATTATCCGGCTCTACCCTTCACTGTTGAACAGAGATGCTCTGATGTATGCCAGAGAAAGGGGAAATGTAGCGTTTGACAACATAACTCTCTTTTTCGCCAACGCCCTGAGAGAATCATGGGAAGAGGTGCGGCTGAGTCCTTTCAATGTCCGATTTTTAGGGCCCCTCCCCTCCTACAGTCTTCGCCTGTTCACAAGGACAATCTTCCCCGTGGTGGGACTCGTCGATAAACAATGGGAATTTACCCCCAACCGGGAGGTGGAGAAGATGGTAGCAATACCATTGCAAGCGTTTTACAATGAAGACAACTACGGATTCTTTTTCATCCAGTCTCCCTCGGAAGAAATTAATGACGAATGGAAATATCCCTGTCTGATACATGAAGACCATGACGGAAAAGAAGAGATCCTGTGGGGGGCCACATTCAACATTATCATGTCCTTTCTCAGAATCGTCTTTGATTTTAAGCCACCGGAAATACGGTCACAGAAAATCATCACTCGAGTGTTACACCCCAATTATCTTACGGGAAGCAACAAGAAGCATCCCAAACTCCTTGACAAGATTTAACAGGACAGGTAACTTCCCCATCGTAATAATAAAGATTGGAGAGACCCATGGTTACAAAAAGAGCATCAGAAATTCCGCCTTTTATCGTCATGGATATCCTTGAAAAAGCCCAGGAGATGCAACGTGATGGGAAGGATATCATTCACATGGAGGTCGGTGAACCGGATTTCGATACACCCGAGTGCATAAACGAAGCCTGTTGCAAGGCCATCAGGGACGGGAAGACCCACTATACACACAGCCTTGGCCTGATAGAACTCCGGGAGGCAATCTGCGAACATTACTACAATAGATACGGCGTGAATATCTCACCGGACCGGATCATCGTCACTTCCGGCACCTCTCCCGCCATGTTCCTGCTCTTCTCTGCACTGATTGAACGGGGTGATGAGATCATTATATCGGACCCGCACTATGCATGCTACCCGAATTTCATCAGCTTTCTCGAAGGGGTCCCCGCCCGGGTCAACGTCTTCGAAGAGAACGGATTTCAGTATACACCGGAAGGGATCAAAGAAAAGATTACACCCAAGACAAGGGGGATCATGATCAATTCCCCATCCAATCCAACCGGCAATCTCCTCAGCACCGAACGGATGGAGCAGATAGCATCGTACGGTATTCCTGTTATTGCGGATGAAATATACCACGGCCTTGTCTATGAGGAGAAAGAACACTCCATCCTTGAATTCACCGATAACGCCTTCGTACTGAACGGATTCTCCAAGGCGTACGCCATGACCGGATGGAGGCTAGGATACCTGATCGCACCGAAGGAGTATATACGCCCCATGCAGAAGATCCAGCAGAACTTCTTTATCTCTCCGAACTCCTTTGCACAGTGGGGAGGGATAGCGGCGCTTCGGGAGGCGGAAGGTGACGTGATCCGTATGAGAAATATCTTCAATGAACGGAGAAAATTCATCATACGGCGCCTTCGTGAGATCGGACTCGGCATAACGGTAGAACCGACGGGGGCATTCTACATACTGGGAAACATCAAGTCTTTTTCGAGCAATTCATACAAGACGGCCTTTGATATTCTCGAAAAGGCACATGTGGGTGTCACGCCGGGGATCGATTTCGGGAAAAACTGTGAAGGGTATATCAGGTTTTCATATGCAACCTCCATGGAGAACATAGACGAGGGAATCAACAGGATTGAACGATACCTGGAGGAGTATGCATGAGGTCGATGCAAGCCGTCCTCTTTGATTTTGATGGCACACTGGCCGAGCTAAATGTGGATTTTATCCGGATGCGCACGGCTGTTCTGGATCTTATGAGCAGGTACTGCAACCCAGCAGATGGAATGAAAGACCTGTATGTGCTGGAGATGATCGAAGCGGGAAAACAACTGATTTCCGAGAACTGCCCCGGCGCTCAGGATGAATTCTTTCTCAGGGCACATGAACTGATACGCGGCATAGAGACCGCAGGGGCAAAGGGGGGTACCCTCTTTACCGGAACGGAGGAGATGCTCAGTGAACTCAGGAGACGACATATAAAGATCGGTATTGTTTCGAGAAATTGTATAGACGCAATCAGGCAGATATTCCCCGATATAGATTCCCGTTGTGACACTATCATTACCCGCGAGTATACCGCTCGGGTAAAACCACATCCGGATCATCTCCTGACGGCACTCGAAAATCTTGGCACGGATCCTGAGTTCGCAACAATGGTGGGTGATCACCCCATGGATATCACTGTGGGACGAGATATAGGAGCATATACCGTAGGAGTGTTGACCGGATATTCCGAAGCAGCTTCTCTGCGCCAGGCAGGTGCGGACCTCATAATTGAAAGGGCACCCGATATCATCCGCTACATCTGACCGACAGTACAAAAAGGAAATTCCCAAATAAGCCGAATATATTTTTCAGATTTCCATGAAATCTTCCGAATCAATCAAGGACACGATATTATGTATGAGATTACCGTACAAAAGACATTTTCCGCCGCGCATACCCTCGATATTGACGGAAAGCGTGAGGAGTTACATGGCCACAATTTCAAGGTTGAAGCTACGATCGCATCTGAAAAACTGAACACAGATGGTCTTGTCCTCGATTTCCGAGTCCTGAAGCGATGGGTGGGCGCTATTCTCGAAGAGCTGGACCATACTTTCCTCGACGATCTTCCTGCCTTTAAACATGCAAGCCCCACATCGGAACGTATCGCACGCTTCATCTACGAAAGACTGGAAGAGAATGCAATGCCGCTGGGGTTGAAGGTACATCGCGTCGCGGTATGGGAATCCGAAAATTCAAAGGCGGTATATTCAAGAAATTATCATGCATTACAGGAGTGAAGCGAAAAGAACGATGGTCGACATACAGAATCTCAAGGATTACAGAAATATAGACATACAAAAGGTAGGAGTAAAGGGGATTAAATACCCGATCATAGTCCTCGACAAGGCGAACGGTACACAGCATGTCAATGCCACAATAAACATGTACGTCAATCTTCCGCACCATTTCAAGGGAACTCATATGAGTCGTTTTGTCGAGATCTTGAACGAATACAGGGGGCAGATCAATATAAAGACCCTCCAAAAGATCCTCTGTAAAATGAAAGAAAAACTCAACGCCGAATCCGCCCGTATAGAGATACGATTCCCATATTTTGTGGAAAAGACCGCTCCGGTCTCAGATGCGAAAAGTCTTATGGAATATCAGTGCTCTTTATGCGGCGAACATACCGGCAATATAAATGATTTTCTTGTCGGCATCACCGTCCCCGTCACAACGGTCTGCCCCTGTTCAAAAGAGATCAGCGACCGGGGTGCGCACAATCAGAGGAGCGTTGTGCGACTCAAACTGAGATTTAAAAGATTTTTTTGGATAGAAGATGTCATCCGGCTGGTGGAGGAATCGGCAAGCAGCGAGGTCTTTTCACTCCTCAAGAGGGTGGATGAAAAATACGTAACGGAAATGGCTTATGAAAATCCGATGTTCGTGGAGGATGTGGTAAGGACCGTCGCTGAAAAGCTCAACGGGAACAGCAATTTCATATGGTACAGCGTAGAAGCGGAAAACATGGAGAGCATCCACAATCACAACGCCTATGCCTATGTAGAAAAGGGGTAACTAAACCTGCTCAAGCTATCGGGCATATCGATATTATTTGACCTGTTCCTTTCTCTTGCCCCCCGCTTTTGGTATGATCTCCTTCTCGGGTACGATACGGCCACTTGCATTAACACCCGTCAGCTCATAAACCTTGATGGCTCCTATTGCGGGATCACTGACATCCACTTCCCCCACATTCAGATGGGCCCTGACCGCATGCAGGGTTCTGTCACTGATGAGAACGCTGTTGGGATACGCCTTCGTGAGTTCCTGCAGTTTGAATACCGTGTTGACCGAATCACCGATAACGGTATAGTCCATTTTTTTATCAAAACCGATATTTCCCACAACAACCTCTCCGGTGTGGACACTGATGCCGACGGTCACCGAATCGCCCGTCTCTTTCAGCCAGTAGTCGTTCACTTCAGAGATGGACTCCTTCATCTCAAGCGCCGCCGCAACAGCGTTATCGGCATCCTGCATACTTGAAACCGGTGCACCGAAGACCGCCAGAAAACCGTCACCGAGATATTTATCGACAATACCGTGGTGTTTAAACACAATATCTCCCATAACGGAGAAGAACCGGTTGAGCATAAGGACCGTCTTCTGCGGCCCGAGCTTCTGGGCAAGAAGGGAGAATCCTCTGATATCTATATTGATAAGCGTGAGCATCCTGAATTCCTCGACAACGAGCTGGTCCGTTTCGGCACCGTGGATAATCCTGTCCACCACCTCTTTTGGAACAAATTTCTGGAAGATATTCCGTATCTCCCGTTCGCTCTCTGCCATGGACAGGGTCTCATTGTAGAGATTGGCATTTTCTATGGCTACACTGACCGACGATGCAATCGATTGCAGCAATTGTTTGTCGCTGGCATCGAAATCACCGTCCATCTTGTTGAGCACCTCGATAACCCCCACAACCTTACCCTGCGATATCATGGGAACACACAAAACGGCCTTCGTATGGAAACCGGTAACCTTATCCACATCGGGATAAAAGAGTGAGGATTTGCGCACATCATTTACTATCACCGCATCACCCCGGGCCGCCACATAACCGGCGACCCCCTGGCCTATTTTTATCCTGAAATCTTTCAGGTTTTCTATATCAATATTCAGCGAGACAGTGAATTCAAGCCCGTTATCACGCATGAGGAGCAGAGATCCGGCTTCCACACTCATGACAGCACTGATCATGTCCATGGTGTACCCGAGAACCTTACTAATATCAAATGTGGACGATGCGAGGGCGCTTCCGATCTGTTTCAAAGTGTCCAGTTCCTGTTCACGTTTGATGACATAATTACTGAGCCTGTTTCTCTCTATGGCAAGAGAGAGGGCATCCGCCATCCTCTCTATCAGTTCCTGCTGGATATAAAAAGAATCGGGTCCACCATCTGTACACAATACCAGAACACCGGCGACGCCCGCATCCATCTTCAAAGGAAAGAGCGCACCGGTTTTGCGCCCGGCAAAGAATTCCTTCTCGCTCTCATGCACGAGTGACGAGGTGTCCTCCACAATGAGCGTAACACCCTGCCTCAAGACCTTTTCAAACGTTGATCCTTTATATGGGTAATAGGCACCCTTTGACAGAGATACGGGACTGGCGGATATAAAATCAAGGACTCGAATATTATTAGGCCTGGTGTCATCCTTCAGCAGGATAATCGCAAGGTCAAAGGAAGACACCGACTGTATCTCATCCAGGATGACGCGTAACAATTCCCCACCCTTAAGGCTGGAATTAATAACCTGGACGACCTTCTCCATGGATGCCAGGTGGGCCGCACTCTCTTTTTTCTCGTGCAGGAGACGAAGATTTTCATAGGTGAATGATGCGTTACCCAGAAGAGGTCCCAAGATTTCCACGTCTTCACTGGTGAAAGGAGCTGGATTGTCTTTTCTGGAAATCGTAAGCACTCCGACGACATCCCTGATAGTCTTAAACGGCATACACACAAAGGATTTTGTCCCGTACTGCAGACGGTTTTGCCTGCCGAAACGGCTGTCTGACTCAATATCCTCAACGATAAGGGGCGATTTGTTGATAACCGCATACTTTGCAACACTGTCAGCAAAATCTATCCTGTCACCCAGTTTGACGCGTTCCCCAAGACCTATGGTGGCCTTCACGACAAAGGTCTTTCGATGAGGACGCTCCAGGATCAAGACGGAGCCGATATCCGCATTTGCCAGTTTAAGGGCCCGCTCCAAGGTGACGTACAGGATTTCTTCGGGGTCAAAGGTCACATAACAGAGATCTGAAAGCTCTTTTATTACCGATATCTCCGAGACCTTTTGCTGGAGCTGCCCGAATGTCGCTCCAAATTGATTCTCCAGAGTGCTGAAGGTTTCAACGATATTGTTGATTTCATTAGCACCCTTCTTCGGTTGATCAAGAAAGAATTCCGCGGCAACTCTCTCCGAGACATCTTTGGATATCGACGCTATCCTGTCAAATATCCTGCGGAGTATCGTGAAGCCCAGCAGGGAAAAAAGAAGGAAAATGATAAAAAAGAGAGGAACATACTTATCCGCTAAAATGTCATATTTGAAACCGAAAAAGATAAATCCGCCCACAGGGATCAGGAAGAAAAGAGCAAAAATAATGTTCATCCATTTATACAGCCCTCTGTCTCCCGATAATAATTTTTGAGCATAGTCTGTTAACTTCATCTCTACAGCCTCTCAGGGAATATTTGCTCGCATACGATATCCAACACGTCATCAGTCATAATAAGCCTACATGAAAAGATATGTTCATGCAATACAACAAATAGCTGAAACAGGGTCATTATTGCCTCCACCAGAAATCTGCAACGCCATAACGATTCCATGCGGAGATCCTCACCGCGAAGAAGAGGTAATGCTCCGATCGGCAAGAGCCACATATGATTTTATGTGCCCTCTATTTCAGTATATATCTGCTGGTAGTTGTACTGGAAGGATTTGTCAAGCATAAAATAGATCGTGGACGGATGGTTGCGTATTGAAATTCTTTAAAAAATGTTTTATCTTTAACACTCTTTACTGCAAAATTGGGATAATTCTTTGACTGTCAAAGAATATTTTAATGGTGATGCATAAGCTATTCAATGCAATTTTGACGATCACAGAAACAAAAAGCAGAACATATGAGCATCTTTCAATCAAAGGTAAATCAGGGCAACAAAACGGCAACGGCCCAGATAACAGAGCTTGAAGAGAAACTCAATCTCAGTAAAGCATTGCAGGATATAACCAATCGTATCCATGCCGCCCTCAATCTGAGACATATTCTTGTCAATTTGAGGGATGACATCCTCAGCCTCTTCAATGCCCATTCTATGACAATCTATGTGGCAGACAGGACAAAAAATGAAATATACGCGATGTTCCTGGCAGGTTCGGAATTGAAGGAAATCAGGCTGCCTATCGACAACAAAAGCATAGCGGGATACGTAGCTAATAACAGAGAAATTGCGAATATAGCCAACGCCTATGACAGCAAGGAACTACACGATATATCTCCCGAGCTTCATTTTGATTCCAGTTGGGACAAAAAATCGGGTTTCAGAACCGTACATGTCTTAGCGGTACCGATTCTTCATGATGACGTACTGATGGGCGTTGTACAGATACTGAACAGAAAGGATGGAAAAAGATTTACCGGAGAGGATCAAGATTTCCTCAAGGAAATGGCCAATGTCCTTGGAACCGCTTTTTACAATCAGGAAAGGATCAGCCGGAAGAGAACATCCAAGTTCAATTACCTGCTGACCCATGGCTTGATCACAGAAGAAGATCTTGAACAAGCAGGGAGGGCTGCAAAAAAGAACCGGGAGATGGTCGAAGACTACCTGATGAGGAAATTCAAGATCTCGAAAGACGATATGGGTAAATCGCTCGAGGAATTCTATAACTGTAATTTCGTTCGTTTCAACAGCAAGCATCCGATACCTTTCGATCTTTTGAAAAACCTGAAGGAAGAATACCTCCGTCGAGAGATGTGGGTACCTCTGGAGAAACGAGACGGCAAGGTCAGAGTCATCATAGATGATCCAAATAACGTCCTGAAACAGGATATGATCGAGAATCTATTGAGGACACGGGCGGTGGAATACGATGTCGCCCTGTATGACGATATACTGAAATTCATTAATCACTTCTACCAGACAGGCGACACCACCGATTCGATCGCCGATATTATCGAAAAACTCGACACCGATGATGCATTCGAAGAGGAAGAAACCGAAATAACCGAATCCGACAGTGTCATCATGCAACTGGTCAACCGGATAATCAACGATGCTTACATTCGCAACGCCTCTGATATTCATATTGAACCAAATATCGGAAAAAAGAATGTTGAGGTACGGTACAGGGTAGACGGAGATCTGGCGACATATCAGACTGTTCCCTTCAACTACAGAGCGGCCCTGGTTTCAAGAATCAAGATTATGTCGAACCTTGACATCACAGAGCGGAGAATACCGCAGGACGGGAAGATTAAATTCAGACGTTCACGGGGAAGTGAAGTGGAACTGCGTGTGGCTACCGTCCCCACACAGGGGGGAGTTGAAGATGTAGTCATGCGTATCCTGGCCAGCGGAGAAATAATGCGTCTTGAGGATATGGCCCTGTCACCCCGCACCTACAAAAATCTGATCGAACTGCTTGCAAAACCCTATGGCATGATCCTCGCCGTCGGCCCTACAGGGTCCGGAAAAACAACGACCCTCCATTCCGCGCTCCATCACATAAACAAGCCTGAAACCAAGATCTGGACAGCGGAAGATCCCGTAGAGATCACCCAGTTAGGTCTCAGACAAGTTCAGATCAATCCAAAGATCGGCTTCGACTTTGCCCATGCCATGCGTGCCTTTCTCAGGGCCGATCCTGATGTCATCATGGTGGGAGAGATGAGGGATTACGAAACCGCCAAGACCGGCGTAGAAGCATCGCTCACCGGACATCTGGTCTTCAGTACGCTTCATACAAACAGTGCCCCCGAAACGATCGTACGATTACTCGACATGGGAATCGATCCGCTCAATTTCGCCGATTCTCTTCTGGGGATACTGGCACAGAGACTGGTACGAACACTATGCAAGAAATGCAAGGAGGAGTACCATCCCACAAGAAATGAATACGATGAACTGGTGGCAAACTACGGGGAAGAGCTGTTTGCCGAATTGAATATACCATACAGCGGTGATTTCAAACTGTGGCGCGCCAAAGGCTGCGCCACATGCAGCAACACAGGCTATAAGGGAAGGATGGGGGTGCACGAACTCCTTGTTGCGACGGACGAAATCAAGCGGCTCATACAGAAGCATGAAAATGTCGAGATGATACGGGATATGGCGATTTCCCAGGGCATGTCAACACTGCTGCAGGATGGAATACAAAAGGTCATTGCGGGTCATACGGATTTCAGCCAGGTGCGCAGGGTGTGTATCAAGTAATGCCGAACGAGCAAGAACTTATCCGCATATCCCGGAACCCATTCAATCCTTTACCATCTTCTGCCACTCACTGATTTTTAAAAGCGCTTCCATGGGTGTCATGTTCGACACGTCAAATGCATTCAATTCGGCAATCAGGAGATCCTCTTTTTCGGCAAAGAGATTCAACTGTCCCATAGTGCCACCCTTCCGTGCGGACTTCCCCCGGGCGATCTTCGGCATACCGATCTCATCCAGTTCACCATGTTCCAGATTTTTCAACACCTCTCTGGCCCTCGATACGACATCGTCATGGACTCCGGCGAGACGGGCAACCTCTATACCGTAACTCCGGTTAGTCCCTCCTTCAATAATGGTGCGCAGGAAGATAACCCTGTCGCCCCATTCCTTGACCGCGATGCTCAGATTCTTGACCCCGTCCATGGTTCTCGCAAGATCAGTCAGCTCGTGGTAGTGCGTCGCAAAGAGTGTTCGGGCTCCGAGTTTTTCCGGATCATGTATATACTCCGCTACTGCCCAGGCTATGCTGAGACCGTCAAATGTGCTCGTGCCTCTTCCCACTTCATCCAAAAGAATCAGACTTCGTGGAGAGGCGTTCTTCAGAATACCGGCGACCTCCGTCATCTCTACCATAAAGGTACTCTGTCCCCCTGACAGACTGTCACCGGCTCCGACCCTCGTAAAGATCCGGTCTGCAACACCGATTTCCGCCTTATCGGCCGGGACAAAGCTCCCCATTTGCGCCATGAGAACCAGTACCGCCGTCTGACGTATATAGGTTGATTTGCCCGCCATGTTGGGTCCCGTGATAATGAGAAAACGGTTGCCGTTGCGGTCCAGAAGTGTGTCATTAGGCACAAATCCGCCATCCGGATTCATTCGCTCTACGACGGGATGCCTCCCCCCTTGTATGTGTATCAGATCGTCATCGGTTACGCGCGGGCAGCAGTAGTTGTACCTCTCCGCCACTTCTGACAAAGAGGTTATGGCATCAAGATCGGCAAGACGCGAGGCCGTCCGCTGTATCCTCGTTATCTCCCGTGCAATCGTATCTCTGATCTCCACGAACAGGTCGTATTCCCTCTTCTTCCTGCGTTCCTCCGCCCCGAGAACGAGAGATTCATATTCCTTCAGTTCCTGATTGATATACCGTTCCGCATTGACCAGCGTCTGCTTCCTGATGTAGTCATCGGGGACGATATCGCTGTTCGCCCTGGTCACCTCTATGTAATACCCGAACACAGAGTTGAAACCCACTTTGAGACTGTTAATGCCCGTTCTCTTCCGCTCCCTGTCCTCCATGGCGGCGATCCATTTCTTACCGTCCGTGCACAGTGATATGATCTTGTCCAGCTCGTCGTCATATCCCTTCTTGATTACATACCCGTCGCGAATGGTTACCGGTGGATCGTCCACTATCGCATCATCTATCAGATCCGCCATATCCTGCATATCGTCGAGTTCGGCATGGATGACGGATATGAGAGCGGATTCCAGTTGCGAGATGGCGGCCTTTATGGCTGGTATCAGTCTGAGAGATCTCCCAAGGGCAAGCAGGTCTTTCCCGTTCGCAACACCCATGGAAACCCGGCTGCCGAGCCGTTCAAGATCGTAGATACCGGCGAGAGACGTTCGAAGATTTTCTCTCAGCAGATGATCGTCTTTAATCTCGGAAACGGCGGCGAGTCTCATCCTGATTTTTTCCGGATCCACAAGGGGATAATTGAGCCATCGGCGTAGCTTCCTCCCCCCCATGGCGGTAGTTGTCTCGTCGAGGACATGGAATAGAGATCCCCGCTTTTTTCCTCCCTGGATGGTGGCAAATAGTTCAAGATTTCTCTTTGCCGTGTCATCCATAATCAGATAAGTATGGATGTCGTACCATACTACGTCATTGATATGATTCAGTCTGTCTTTCTGGGTTTCCTTCACATACCGCAAGACCGCCCCCGCTGCGCCGGTCATCGCCGGATGCCTTTTAAAATCAACATCTCCCTTCTCATGAAAAAACTCGTCGATCAGGTCCGAGGCCCCGTCCGGAAAGAAATAATCGGATGGGAGGAAGCTGATACTGCAGTCGCCTGACCGCCGTACAAAAGCCTCCAGAAGACCGCTCTCTTTCAATGCTTCGGATACGATTACTTCTCTGAGATCAAGCCCTGCCATCTCATCGAGGAACGCCTCTAGATCGTCGGTCTGCGTAACCCGAAATTCGCCGGTCGAAATGTCCACGAGAGCAAGCCCGAAGGAATCCTTCAATACCGAAATACCCGCCAGAAAGTTATTCTCCTTCGCCGAGAGATTTTCGGAATCGACAACCAGTCCCGGCGTTACGATGCGCACGACCTCTCTCTTTACTACTCCCTTTGCATCTTTCGGATCCTCCATCTGTTCACAGACGGCAACCTTATATCCATTCTCTATGAGCTTTGATATATAGCCGGATGCCGCGTGCCAGGGCACACCACAGAGCGGAATGGCATCTTCCTTGCCCTTATTTCTGGATGTCAGAGTAATCTCGAGGACTTTGGAGGCAACTACGGCATCCTCGAAGAACATCTCGTAGAAATCACCCATCCTGAAAAATATGATACAGTCGCTGTGCAGCTCTTTTATTTCAAGGTACTGCCTCATCGCCGGTGTAAGATTATTCACCCGCCACTCCTTTCTAACCATCCACACGATCCCGCTCATTCTACTATCACAAAAAATCTTTTTTTAGCAACACGGCTTGAGGAATTCCGAGTAATCCTTGCGAGTTTTCGCTCTTAGTGATATCATGTATTTTGTTATTTTTATCAACTATTTTTACGGATATTGCAACTGCCGACACCAGGCAGTTCATAGATATACCGGTACAAAAGGCCGCATAAAGAAACACCATGGATAAACCCGACCTGAACGACATGTCTTTCGAAGAGATCGAGAGCTTTATTTCCCACCTTGGAAAAGAGAAATACCGGGCGCGCCAGATCATGAAATGGATACACCAGTCCGGTGTCTCGTCCTTTGATGAAATGACCAACCTCTCAAAGGCCTTCCGAGAAGAAATCAAAGAGATGGCCCGCATAACAGTCCCCGTAATAGAGGAAATCGAGGAATCAAAAGACGGCACCAAGAAAGCACTTTTCAGGCTGGAAGACGGAACCCTTATAGAGAGTGTGCTCATATGGGAAAAGAGTCACTGGACTCAGTGTGTGTCCACACAGGCCGGATGCTCAATGGGCTGCAGATTCTGCCTTACCGGCAGGTACGGTCTGAAAAGAAACCTCTCTCCCTCGGAGATAGTCGGACAGATAACAGCCCTCCGTTTCAATACACCCGAAGGAAGGGACATCAAGAACATCGTCATGATGGGGATGGGGGAACCGCTTGCCAATTATGAAAACACCCTGAAGGCAATCCGAATCATCACCTCCGATACGGGACCCTGTTTCTCAAAGAGGAGGATAACCGTTTCTACCTGTGGAATAATACCGATGATACACAGACTGGGCAAGGATATCTCCGTCAACCTTGCGGTATCACTGAACGCCCCGAATGACGCAAAGAGGACATATCTGATGCCGGTGAACAAGAAGTATCCCCTCAAAGAACTGATAGATGCATGCCGGACCTATCCCATGCCGAGGAGGAGGATGATCACCTTCGAATACATCCTGATAGACGGCGTCAATGATTCAGAAGAAGACGCGAAGATGCTCGCATCACTTATGAAGGGGGTGCATTGTAAATTCAATCTCATATCATTCAACGAATTTCCGGGATCTGAATTCAAGAGCCCTTCAGACAAAAATTTGAGAAAATTCCAGGACATACTGATACAGCACCACTATACAGCCATGATCCGTACCAGTAAGGGAACCGATATATCGGCTGCGTGCGGACAATTAAGCGGCCGCAAACACGATCTCGCTCGTCACGTGTAGGCATGGCGGCAAACCCCTTGCCCAATTCACATCCGTGTGATATCTTCACGGAAAATAACAGTCGCCGAGGTGAACCATGAAAAAGATATATCTCGCCGTTATACTCGCTTCTTTCTTATCATGGCAGCCGGTCTGCGCGCAGGATGCGGCAACATGGATCGAGAAGGGAGACATACTGGAAGAGCAGGAAATCCACGCGGAGGCAGTGGAGGCATACACGAAGGCAATCGAATACGACCCCAACAGCGCCGATGCCTATCTGAAAAGAGGAATGGCCCTCTTCGCGGAAAGAAAGACCAACTGTTCGGAGTCTCTCAGCGATCTCTCAAAAGCGATACAGCTTGCGCCCGGTAATGCCGAAGCCTATTTTCAGCGGGGCTCCGTTAATTATTACATGATCAACAATGAACAGGGATTGAAGGACATGCAAACCGCCGCCGCCCTGGGGCATGCGGGCGCACGCGATTGGCTTGCCAAAACCAAGGCAACAAGCACCGAATCAGATATATCTTCAACTATGCAGGCCATCATCTACTTCGACCACGACAGGGCGGACATACAGCCATCCTACCGTAAGCTCCTGAAGGACGTGGGAACTGCACTGACAAACGAACCCGGGCTCTCCATTGTATTATCGGGTCACGCGGACAGCACTGGTACGGAAGAATATAATGATGCCCTCTCACTGAAACGGGCGAATGTCGTCAAGGAATATATCGTGGAACACTCCTCCGTTTCTCCGGAAAGGATTGCCGTGAAGGCTTACGGCGAGAGTATGCCGGTCGCATCGAACGACAATAAAGAGGATCGGGCCCTGAACCGACGGGTGGAGTTTAACACCAACAATTAAGTACGGTATATCCGCCGAACGATACGAAATGGCATGTCTTCAGTCCGTCCCGTTATCGTTCGACCTTCCCGATCACGAACCAATCATCCTCCGAATCCGAGGCGGTATCGACGAGAAGATGTATGATATCCAACCCGGGATAGAGTCCTTTGAGGTCATCAAGGTCTACCGGCTCGAATCTGTTCTTGTTGTTCAGATAGGCCTGCTCCGTCAAAGCGTTGGACTCGTACTGTTCCTTGGTCCTTTTGGAAATCTTGTTCAATGAGTAGTCCTGTGGGCACTGGGTCTGCTGTATAATGAACGTCTTCCGATTTTTCGCAGCCACTCCGGCAGCCCTCCTCCTGAGAGTCTGGGTGATAAACGTGGCATCGAGGATAACCCCCTTCCCCCGCGATGAAAGCTCATCGGCCAGGGAAAACATCGTGTCGTACACCAGCGTCCTCTTGTCCATGTTGGATGCCACCTTTTCATCGAAGATATCCTCGCCTCTCAGGACTTCTCGGCGTATCACATCCGTCCGCAGCATCTCGTATCCCTTCAGACGCGCCACGACTTCGGTGGTTTCCGTCTTGTTCGTTGCCGGAAGCCCGCAGGCAATCAAGACTGCATCGCTTCCGATCTCCTTTTCGACAAATTCCTTAAAGGGTATTTTCAATTGAACGCTCCTCCACGCACCAATGGTTTCATGCATTTATATTAGACAATATCTATTCCAAACTGCCGGGCCACATAATCGGGAACATCGATATTACCCATAATCGCCGGCTGTTGATGGCAGTCGGACCCGCCTGTGACGATCAGCCCTTCCTTGCGGGCGAATGCACGGTATGCTTTACTCGATGTTCGGCTGTGTCTCGAATGCCAGCATTCCACACCGTCGATATATTTCAGCATGGAGTCACGAATGATGGCATGTTGCTGGGGCACAGACGGAGTGAGCGACACAAGAGAGGATCCGTTGGGATCATTGGGGTGGGCGATCACCAACCTGCCGCCGGCGCTCCATATCAATTCAGAAGCCTCTTCCAGACTCAGCGACATCTTCGGCATATCACACTTCACGAGATATTTGTTGAAGGCCTCCGTCTTGTCGCTCACGATACCCTTCCGTATCATGTAATTCGCAATGTGGGGGCGACCGAAGGAGCCGTCAACGCTTGCCTGTATCTCTTCCATATCGTGGACTGTGAAACTCGGTCTTCCTTCTTTCTGGAATTCCCGATTGATATTTTCCAGTATCTTCTTCGCCCTTTTCTCTCTGAAATCACGCATCTCAAGGAGCTTGTCCGTCAAGGGTCCATTATGGATATCATACTCATAGCCCAGCAAGTGAAGCTCAACGCTCTTACCGTCCCTGAATCCCGGATGAGCGAAGGCTACACTGAGTTCGACACCGGGAATGTATGCTATCCCATACCGATCGGCAAGGTCTATGGCCTCATCCTGGCAGTGGACCGAGTCGTGGTCTGCGATCGACATAAACCTGATATTTCTCCTCGAGGCCTCGGCAAAGATCTCCTCCAGCGTCCACTTGCCGTCCGATCCGTTCTTTGAATGAATATGGAGATCAATCTTCATGGGTCACATACCCATAGGCAAGATCATAGTATCGTTTCGCCCTTTGAAAAGCCTCACGCCGGGAGAGATCGTCGAGACCGCCGTCATCCAGCATGAACGAAGTAACCTTTGCCCTCACCATGGCCCGGTACACCTTGTAGAATCGAAGAACATCCCGTAGCGTCGCATCACCCGATTCGTCTATATAGATATCGACAAAGATATCCCCGAGTTTACTTTTTCCGTTGAAATCAAAGTCCATCGACAGAAACGCCACATCCGATGCCACATCCCCGAAACGAAACCGCTCGTTGAATTCGATACAATCAAACACAGAGACGACATCATCTTCAATACATATATGCTGGAGATGGAGATCACCGTGACAGTCTTTTATGTGGCCCTGTTCGATCCTCGTATCGAAGAGAGCACCCTTCCCGTCCATGAACGACCTGCTCCACGACTCTATCGCATCGAATGCCTCGCCGCTTACAGGCCCACCGGTATACTTCCTCGTTTGATCGAAATTTTCTATTACATTGGTGGCGATAGTATCGAGTGTCCCGAAGGCCCGTGCCTTTTCATCGCTCGGGATATTCCCATAGACCCGGGCAAGATGCCTTCCGACACGCATCACATCAGACTCCGTTATCTTGTCCGCCTTCATGAGCCGGTAGAGCATCTTCTCTTCGGGAATCTTTTTCATCTTAACGGCATACTCGATAACACTGCCCTCGCCGCCGATACGAAGATTTTTCCCTTTGTCCTCTGTGATCCCAACGACATCGATATATACATCGGGGGCGAATCGACGGTTCAGTACGACTTCCTGTTCGCAGTAATGTTTCCTCTTTTCAAGGGTCGTGAAATCGAGAAAACCGAAATCGACCGCCTTCTTGACCTTGTACACGAGAGCCCCGGTAATAAAAATAAAGGAAATATGGGTCTGGATGAGTTCTACGTTCTCCGGTCTATGAGGATAACATTCGGGCCTCATCATCGATTCGACGAGGTTCTGAGGGTTCATGCAGCTTCTCCTTGATTGGTGTGTCAGTTGGTGTTTCTTTCAGAGAATATTAGAAATCTACCCGAACCGCTGTTTCACTGACACAAAACAATACCCGCAGAAATCACAGCGGGGAAAGGTGATACCGGCAACACGGGCAGGTTCACTGAAACAATATAAAGAAAGATGGAAGATATACAGACCGAGCAATTTTGTGACAGGTTCTGCACACCGTATCACTATCCGGATATCAATGATCTTTCTGCGTCTTTATGATACGAATCGGGTATTTCTTCGGATCTCCGGGTATCTATTCTTACTCCTTTTCGCCTTTCTCGGCCAGGCGCCTTTTTGTCTCGCGTATGTAGTAATCGACCTGATAGTCCAGACCCAAACGGGCATATTTTTCCTGAATGGTATTGAAACGTCTCAACGCGGCACGGTATTCGCCGATATTAAAATAGAACTCTCCCACATAAAACTCATGCTCGCTGAGTTTCATTCTGCATTCCTTGTACATCTTTTCCGCGAGAAGGGAAAACTTGCTGCTGGGAAAGCGGGAAAGAAGTCTCTCGAAAGATTCCACAGCCAGGTGGGTTTCTGTCTGATCCAGATCTATTCCCAGCATCTGGTTGTAGTGACACAGGCCTATCTGATACATCACATAGGGAAGATTTTCACTGGTCGGATGAAATTCCATGAAATCGTTATAGTGTGCCTCCGCCGAGATATAATCCTCGTCGCTGAAATATGAATCAGCGATTCCCAGTTCCGAAAGAATCGCATATTCACTGAGGGGATATTCTCCGGTCACTCTCTGAAACAGTTCAATAGCATCCTTGTAATCCTTGTCCTGGTATGCCTCCTGCGCTCTCTTGTACAGTGCCTCCGGCGTGCTGGGACCGGCAGGTTTATCCCACCACAGACAGCCAGTAACAGAAAACACTAAAACAAGTATAAGGAATGTTCGTGCAAGCTTCATATCGATAGCACCCTCCCTGTAACCACCCGGATTCAAAGGAACACGGGTCCAAAACCACAGATGCACCCGCCCCGGTTAATCAGGCAGGTTACCATTTCATGACACTACCATAATGTCAAATACTATTTCAATGCCCGCCCTTCGACTCCTTTGACAGGTATCATGAATTTTGATACACATATGCTCAAATTCAGGACAATGATCAACATCATTACAGCATCAGCATAAGGAGCCTGTCATGAACCCGATTGGCATAATCTCCGGCACAGTTCCCCTCCACGAAGAAGATATATTCAAGAATCTGAAAAAAACCGTGGTTGAAACCGAATTTGGCAGTGCCCAGGTCTTTCTCTCAGACTTGATTGCATTCATACCGAGGCACGGCACGGATGAGAACACCAGCATTCCTCCCCACATGATCAATCATCAGGCGAACATGAAAGCCCTGTATGAGATGGGCGTGAAGGAGGTAATCGGAATAAACTCAACGGGATCTTTGAAAATAGAACTGGAACCGGGAACAATCATCATACCGGACGATTATATTTCCATCTCTGGAACTCCCACCATATTTGACAACAGAGCGGTCCATATACTACCGTCTATCGATGAAGAAATCAGAGAGAGGCTGATTCGGACAGCCAAAGATCTTGAAATAACCGTACGAGAAAACGGCGTGTACTGGCAGGCACCCGGGCCGCGACTGGAAACAAAGGCCGAAATACGGATGATGTCAACCTTCGCCGACATCATCGGCATGACCATGGCAAGCGAGGCAACGATCGCTGTAGAACTGAACCTTTCTTACGCCGCCATATGTTCTATCGATAATTATGCCCACGGCATCGTCGAACAACCCCTGGTACCCGAAGAAATCAGAAAAGGCGCGCGTAGAAACGCGACTAACATGCTGGCGATTGTTACAGATTACATACATGATCGCTTTAACAGCACCAAAACAGCTCGCTAATGTATCAGTAGAAGCGCAAACAGATTACAGAGCGTGATACTATTTTCAGACTTGTTGATGGTTGCGGCAGGGGGAAATATGGAATTTACGACATTCAAATCATCTGATCCAATACCAAGCAGCACTTTCGATCTGAGGCGTGAATTGTGGCTTCTTGTATATGCGACCAATTCATGCAAATTAGTACACCATTTATGTGACGATATTTTATCAGGTTTATATATTGAAGGCGACTCAACTTACACTGGTATAATAAATGCGATCTATGTCGTTTATGGACGTACATTTCACTGGTGTAGGGGGATAGGCCGTTTGACGAATGATGATCTTCCACTTGAGTCAATGGCTATGCACAACGAAATGATTTCTCTCAGAGATAAATTATATGCTCATAAAGACATAGATGGGTATCAAGTTGAATCAGAAATATTTAACACGGTTCGTGCCGTTGTAATTGACGGTGCAATAACAATGGTTTCAAATGAACTAATTCCACGTCGACCGAAAATACAAACAATAATGAAACATGTGGAAAACCTTGTCGAACATTTTGAGCAAAGATCAAAGGTGCTACTAAAGAAAATACGTCGTCCCGGATGGCCACCTGATGGTGAATACATTCTTAATTTGGATGCAATATCTGATGATATTTTTAAGTCAGTTCCCGAATCAGAAGCAACAAGTTCTTTGAAACGGATGGCTAAGCAAATAGCTTCAGCAGATAGTCAAAATGAGACGACCGTACCAAACTGAAATTGCTCATTGGCATGTTCACCAGCTAAGCAAATCATTCATTATGAGGGGATCAATAGCGGAATAACTAAAAAGCTCCCAGTTGGCATGAGGATACTTTGATGCCCAGTGCTTCACAGGCACAGGATATATCCATTTTTGCAATTCCAAAATCTTTCGCGATCTCCCAGCTTGCAAGGCATGGTATCCTGCCGTCAACCGCTGACTTCCTTATGGCCGCTTCCAGTTCAGGTGACACCTCGCTCGCCGGTTTTACGATCCTTCTTTCGGGTGAATATCCGAACAATCCCAGCTGGCACTTGTTCAAACGCATTTCCATCAGATCCATTGCCACACCCACCTCGGCAGGTGCCGTTTGCAAGTCGCCAGCAATCTTGTGGGCGGCGGCGCACGTAATACGTCCCTCTTTGGACTTACTCTTTATCGCTTCAGCAATCTCGGGTGCCGGCGTGGTTCCTGCGGCATGTTTTGCGGCATAATGTCCCGCATCTTCGTGTGTCATATCATTACCCATTTCTAACAGTTATGAATTTGTAACACGGTTCCCTACGTCGATGTAACGGAACCATCAGTATTTCATATAATGAAAGGGCTCTATGGCGGAGAGAGCCTGGGCGTCCAGGGTTTCAAAGCCTGCATCCTCAAGTACCTTCTGGGTCTTTTCCAACTGATCCACATCAACCACAAAGACCGCCTTTTCGCGGCTTTCCAGAACGAAACCGTAGGCATTCTCGATATTGATGTCCTCATCGAGAAGCAACTGAATTAGTTTGTCGAGTCCGCCCGGCTTGTCCTCGATCACGACGGCGACGACCTCTTTCATGCTCACAGTCAGGCCAGCATTCTCCAGGAGGGAACGCGCACCCTCCGGATCATCCACAACCAGATTGATCATTCCAAAGCCATCCGAAGTGGCTATGGTAATGGCGCGTATGTTGATCTTACCTTTTCTCAGAATGCTGGTAACCTTCGCCAGTCTGCCCGGTTTGTTTTCCGCAAATACAGAAATTTGATAGGCCACCATTCTTTCTTACTCCTCTCTGTTGTCGATAACCCGTACCGCCTTCCCCTCGGTCTTGGGGAGGCTGCCGGGTTCAACGAGTTCCACTTTCGGGGTTATCAGAATATCACTCTTCAACTCTTCAACAATTCTGCGTCTCAGACTCTCAAGCTGTTTCAGATCGCCGGAGAAAATCTCCTTCTCCATCTCTACCTTGACTATCATGTGATCATTGAATTCTTTTCTCTCAAGGATAATCAGGAAATTGGTCCCCACACCGGGCACGTCCATCAGTTTCTTCTCTATCTGAATCGGGAATATATTGACACCCTTCAGGATCAGCATATCGTCGGTTCTTCCCTTGATCCGTTCTATACGGGCGTGTGTCCTGCCGCATTCGCACGATCCCGGGATAATTCGTGTGAGGTCTTTCGTCCGGTAGCGCAGTATAGGCATCCCGTTTCTCAGAAGGGTCGTCATCACCAGTTCCCCTTCTTCGCCCTCGGGAACGGGTTCAAGCGTGTCAGGATTAATGATCTCCACGATGAAATTATCTTCCCAGATATGCATCCCGTTCTGATACTGGCACTCAAAGGCCACCCCCGGGCCATCCATCTCGGACAGGCCGTATGAATTGTATGCCTTGACGCCGTAAAACTCTTCTATCTTTTCCCGCGTCTTTTCCGAATGAGGTTCCGCACCCAAAAAGGCGATTCTGAGTTGCGTGTCCTTCCTGGGATCAACTCCCACCTCTTGAAAGACCGAGGTCAGGTGCAAAGCATAGCTCGGAATAACATGTATCGCCGTAGTCTGGAAATCCTGCATGAGCTGTATCTGTCGCTTGCTGTTTCCCGCGCCTATAGGGATAACCAGCGCTCCCAACTTCTCCGCTCCGTAATGAAATCCCAGCCCACCGGTAAAGAGGGCATAAGTCATCATATTTTGAAACACGTCGCTCCTTCGCATGCCGGTCATATACATGGAACGGGCCACGATATTTGTCCATTCGTTGATGTCGTCGATTGTATGAAATATAACGGTCGCCCTGCCGGTTGTCCCGGACGAGGAATGCATCCTCACCAGTTCATCCTTGGAAACAGCGAGAAATCCATAGGGCCAGTGTTCCCTGAGATCATCTTTTGTCGTAAAAGGAATCTTTCTTATATCTTCCAGAGACTTGATTTCGTTCGGATTAAGACCTATCTTCTTAAACTGCTTCCCGTAAAAAACGGAGGCAGATGCCTTCTCAACGCTTTTCTTCAGTCTTGCAAGCTGGAGTTCTTCCAGCTTCTCTCTCGACATTGTTTCAATCTCTTTTTCCCAGTACATCCTGTCAACCTCCAGCTTAGAATCCGATTTATATATACCCCGGGAAATCAGATATCAAGATAAAATCCCTTTTACACCTGCCCGATCGAAGCGCCTTCTACAGGCGATCATTGAGTTTTCGGCAGTAACTTCTCTAACAGTGTGTCAACCGACCGGCACTGTTTGCAGATAATGGTCCCATCTTTGTCAACCAGAATCAGGGACGGAACACCCATTACATTATAGGCTCTTGCCGCCTCAGCCTTCTCGTCGAGTAATACGCCGTATTTGATGTCGTACTTGGTCGCAAAGGCCCGTACCTTACTGAGAGGTTCCTGGATATCTATATTGAACATCTCAAGTCCGCGGTCACCATACGTACCGAATAACTGATTCAAATAGGGCGGCATGCTCTTGCAATGCGGACACCACGTCGTACTGAATGCAAGGAGCACAACCTTTCCTCGATAATCGGCAAGTCTGACCTCTTTCCCATCAATGTCCTTCAGGACAAAATCGGGCGCCAGTTCTTTCATACGTGGCCCCCATTGCGTCTCTCCCTGTGAAGAAAAGGCCGGAAAAGCTGTCAGCATCATCATTGAAGCGAGAAAAATCGCAACTACAAGAAGCCACATCCTTTTCCCACACGTATACCTTAAATCCATAACATCATCCCTCCTGCTTTGAGCAAAAAATATTCTCCCATACCTATCATTATCCATCCAAACAGTTTATTTATCCTCGTCATCCACAACCCCGACTTGGGAATACTTGTAAGAAGACTGGAAAAGGTTCCTACCACAACAAGCAGTGTTCCCATACCTATGGAAAACACAAACATAAGACTCATCCCCCAAACCGCGCTCTGCTTCGTTGCGATGAGACTCAGCAGAACGGCGAGTATCGGTGTGGTGCAGGGGCCTACAATAAGCCCCGACACGGCCCCCACAAGGAAACTCCCGACAATGCCCCCTCCCTTCTCCTTCGGCCGGAATCCGGACAGAAACTGGGGGATGGGGATAGAAAGCATAAAGACTCCCAACATGGATAGTCCCATAAAAATACAGATATTGGCTATCAGAAGATATATCCAGGGACTTGTCTGGATCTGCCCGAATAATTTCCCGGTCAGGGCTGTGAAACCGCCCAGGGCCGTGTATACCGCCGCCATTCCGAGAAGATATACGATGGAAAGCAGAAAACCCCTTGTCCGAGAAGCACTGCTGCGCGCCCCTATATAAGCAACCGTAATAGGAATCACCGGATAGACGCAGGGCGTAAAACTGGCCAATACCCCTCCGATATAGGCCGCAAAAACGGCAACATAAAACGAACCTTGAATGTAAGCATCCGGATTTCCGAGAAGATCCTCAATCATTGGTCATAGTCCATCTTTTGTGTTTTCATGGAAGTTATTAATGAATGCATAGTGACAGGAACAATATCAGTCGCCTAGTCAACGACCTGCTTGAGATGGACGAGCAAGCGGATGGGGAAGCGAAAGCCTCCCCATCCAATACGGTAGAAATGCAGATCGGTGTTTGACACCGCAGTAATTATCATCGTTCAAAGAAGAAGCGGTGCCTTTGCCATTTCCATTTTTTACTTGTACGATCTGATCTTTTCCAGCAATGTCTGTTCAGGCATGGCACCGATAATATCTCCCACCTTCTTCCCGTTCTTGAACACCAGAAGGTCGGGGATGGAACGAATACCATACTTTACGGCGGTTTCATTATTACCGTCCACATCAAGCTTGGCAAAGACGATATCTCCCTTCTGATCTTTTGCAAGCTTATCGAGGACCGGACCCATCATCTTGCACGGACCACACCACTCGGCCCAGCAATCGACAACCAGAAACGGGTACTTCGCAATCGCTTCATTGATATCACTATCGGTCACAGTTACCGGACTATCCGGATTATCCACAAATTTTGCCATTTTCACCCTCCTCGCTACTTTATTACGTAATATTTTTTCTCGGCATCGTGATGGACCAAGTTCTGTAAACAGCCTCAATCATCACTCAATGCCTTTATTGTGTTACTCAGTTTCCATCAGACTCAAGAGGCTCTTAAAAAGTTCCGGCTTCTTGAGATAGTAACATCTCATATTCTTCTCCTTACGGCAATCGACAATACCCTGCCCCTTCAGTATGGTAAGGTTTTGTGAGATGTTCGCCTGGCTTGCATGTACGCAATCTTCCACAGTCCCTACGCATTTTTCTCCTTCTGCGAGTTCCTTGATTATTCTCAATCTGGTGGGATTACCCAATGTCTTGAAAAACTCAGACATCTTTTCATAATCCACTGTATCCACATATCACCCCTATATAAGAACCATGATATATTCTAACTTTAATATATATCCACTCCGTTCCTGATTGTCAAGTGGAGAAACGTGTACTATGGTCTAATCTTGATCTTAATTCTCATTCCTTTACCAAACCATATCGAGTCATGCCTATGCCGACCTCATGGGTAATGCGAGGCGTATTACGTACCGTCCCCGGAAACCGCCATTTTTATTTCTCGCGGGCATAGGGCCAAGCCATAATACCGCCTTCCATAATCTTGACGTCTTTCCAGCCATTGGCCTGCAGAACAAGGGCGGCCTCATATCCTCTCAATGATACCTGGCAGAAGCATATGATTTCCCGGTTTTTATCCTCCGGCAACTCATTAAGTCTATTTCGAAGCGCACCAAGCGGAATGACGGTTTCGCCAATACCCAGCCGCGTCTCCTTGTACTCGTCGGCCCCCCTCACGTCAAGGATGAAAGGAGTTTCATTGTTATCCAGTTTCCTTTTAACCTCCATTGAGGAAATGCCGATCATTCTACCCTTCATCTTGTTCTGCATAATGTGGGCCGTGGCTATGCAATGATCGATGGCAAGTGAAAACGGAGGCGCGTAAGGCAGATCGGCATTGACCAGATTCTCAACAGTCAGACCACCCATAATGGCCATGGCCCACTGGGAGATTTGCTTACTCACATCACCGGGCCCGACACACTGTGCTCCGAGAATCTTGCCCGTTTTCCTGTCGGCAACCATTTTCGTTACGAGGAGTTTTCCAAGCATGAAACCGGGTTTATCGGGACTGGCGTTTATTACCGTTACAATGTCATCATACCCCAGTCTCCTCGCCATTGTCTCAGATAGTCCGGTCGATCCCGCTGAAAAGTCAAAGACCTTACATATTCCGGTCTGAATGGTGCCGGGGAAAGTGACGGTATTTTCCGATGCAGCATTTTCTCCCGCCACACGTCCCTGGAGATTGGCAAGATCGCCAAACGGCGCATGTACCTTTTTCCCCGTTATAATGTTGTATGATTCGACGCAGTCGCCCACTGCATATATGTCGGGGTCAGAGGTCTGCATATACTCATTCACTTCAATGCCGCCTGTTGCACCTATCTTTATACCCGCATCCTTTGCGAGTTTCGTGTTGGGGACTACACCGATAGCAACCACCGCCAGTTCGCAGGGCAGTTCGGCGCCATTCTGAAGCTTAATACCCGTCAGTTTTCCATTTTCACCCTGAAATTCGACAATACCGTTGTCGGTAATAACATTTGCTCCTTTGCTCTTGACATGATTCTCAATAAGCTTGGCAAGTTCCCAGTCGAGGAAGGTGAGGAGTTGCGGCAACAGCTCAACCACGGTAATATCGATGTCCGCCAGCTGCAGTGCTTCACAGGTTTCAATTCCTATCAGTCCTCCTCCGATGATTACGGCCTTGTCGATTTCCTGTTCATCGCTTATCTCTCGCAGAAAATCGGCATCTTTCATGGACTGCAACGTAGTAATACCTTCAAGGTCAGTGCCGGGGATGGGGGGTATTCTTGGAACCGCACCGGTGGCAATGATAAGTTTGTCATACTCGAGCGTGCCTGTCTCACCCGCCAACAGATCCGTGTATGCTACGGTTTTGTTTTTTCTGTCGATGGCCGTCACTTCGGTATTCGTTTTCGCCGTTATTCCCTTGGCACCGAGATAATAGGCAGGATCCCTCGTTACGCCCGTGCCTGTGGACAAAAGCATGTTTCTGTCATCAAAATATCCCCCGACATAGTACGGGTACCCGCAAGATGCCATGGACAGATCCGGATCCTTCTGCAGGAGCACGATATCCGCATCATAATCGATTCTGCGCGCCTTTGCTGCAGCCTTTGGTCCAGCCGCGGAACCGCCGATCACAATAATTCTTTTTTTTCGAGTCATAACCACATCCTTCCTGAGAGACAATAACATCCCTCATAAATTTCATAACATCTTTTATACTATTGCGTGTCAGATTCTCATTTTCAAGACTCTCCCCAACACGTTGCGGGAAGTCTCCTCCTGCTATGAAACATGGTCATTCATTATTCACTTGTCAACACCCAACAGGAAACTCAAACGTACGTCACGACAGTATAGAAAAACTTTATTACAGTAAAATTCTCATATCACCTACCGTTCTTTGATATCAACCTGATTTTACGGACCAGTATTAATATCAACAAACAGAGTGAGACTCCTTATAGTTTATATGGAAAAACCGCGGGTGAAATCGTAAAAAACAGATACAGATATCGATATTATGATCCTTCCCTAAAACCCTCTCTCCATCCTATGCCCCTCACGGCGAAGCGCGAACAGAGAAAACATCTTTCCCATCTTATTCTGAAGAGAATACGCACAGGACTGTTGACACTCGGAAGTGGTACAGGTTATATGAAGCTCGTACAGAAAATATGCGAGTCGTCGCTGTCACGGGACAGAAGATGCTGGGAACAGGAGAGCGAGGGTTATCTCAATCTGTGCAAACAATCTTATTCAATTCCAGCAACAAAAAGATAGGGATCGTGGATGGTCAACATACCATAAGCCGGGGGGGTGTACCATGAGCCAAAAGGACCTGCTTCTCTCTATTGATAACGGAACACAGAGTTTGAAAGCCCTGCTATTTGATTTAACGGGTGAGCTTATTGCAAAGGAACAGGTCATATTTGAACCCTATTACTCGAAAAATCCGGGGTGGGCCGAGCAGGACCCCGACGTCTTCTGGCAGGCTCTGTGCCGGGCATGTCAGGGAGTGTGGCAACAGGGAAACTTCAAAGAGCGGATTGCCGGCGTATCCATCACCACCCAGAGAAGCACATTCATAAATATCGACAGGAACGGCAAGCCCCTCCGTCCGGCAATGATATGGCTGGATCAGCGCAAGACATACGGTCTGCCGCCACTTAGAGGAATGTGGGGGCTGCTGTTCAAGCTTGCCCGTGTCAGCGATACGATAGCGTACATTCAGGCAGAGGCGGAGGCAAACTGGATCCATACCTATCAGCCCGACATCTGGGGGAACACGCACAAATATCTCCTCCTTTCCGGATATCTCACATACCTGCTCACGGGTGAGCTTGTAGATTCCATAGGCTGCCAGGTGGCCATGATACCCTTTGACTACAAAGGATTGCGCTGGGCTCCCAGCTGGAATTGGAAGTGGAAGGTTCTTCCCATTGAGCGTGAACTACTCCCTCGCCTCATTCCGCCGGGTCAGCCACTGGGGAGTATCAGCCGAAAGGCCGCCGAAGAAACGGGAATTCCGGAAGGTCTCCCCCTGATCGCGGCGGCTACGGACAAGGCATGTGAGGTTATCGGTTCGGGAAGTCTCGAACCCTCCATAGGGTGTCTGAGTTACGGAACCACCGCTACCATCAACGTTACGAGCAGAAAGTACGTGGAACCGATTCCCCTCCTCCCCTCCTACCCTTCCGCCATTCCGGATTACTACACCATAGAAGTTCAGATTTACCGTGGCTTCTGGATGGTAAGCTGGTTCAAGAAGGAATTCGGTTTTCTGGAAGAGCAGGAAGCGTCTCTGCAGGGAGTGACCCCTGAAACCCTCTTTGACAAACTGGTAGATGACATCCCCCCCGGCTCCATGGGACTGGTGCTACAGCCCTACTGGACTCCAGGATTAAAACTGCCCGGACCTGAGGCCAAGGGTGCCATAATCGGTTTTGGCGACGTTCATACGAGGGGACATGTTTACCGGGCCATCCTCGAAGGACTCGGCTACGCCCTCAGAGATGGGAAGGAACGGATAGAAAAACGGAGCCATATCCCCATAACGAGCCTCCGAGTATCAGGAGGCGGGTCGCAGAGCAGAAACGCCATGCAGGTGACGGCAGACATCTTCGGTCTGCCGACCGCAAAACCTCATATCTACGAAACATCAGGTCTCGGAGCGGCGATAGATGCGGCTGTGGGTCTCGGTCTGCACAGCGACTTCGAATCGGCGGTGAAGGCCATGACGCATATCGGAGAAGTATTCGAACCCAATCAAAAAAATCAGAACTTGTATGACCATCTCTACCGCGATGTCTACCAAAAGATGTACAAACACCTAAAACCGCTCTATGAACGCATCAGGGAGATCACCGGCTATCCCAAATGACGTACAAAGGCAATATGACTTTCACACATTATCATGATCGACTTGTGATGGAGGGTCACGCCTTGTTTCTTGTTGCCGCCTGTGATAAAGGGCACTGCGGTAGAAATGAAAGAAATGAGACTTGAGAGGAGATTCATGAAAGCCAACGATCCAAACCTTGCCCCTTTCCTAACGAGCACTGAAACAATAGAGTCAAATCATGAAAGTATTGTTCGTACCGCAACAAAGCTGACGGAAGGTTGCTCAACCAATGCCGAGAAGGCAACAGCTCTGTTTTATTTTGTGAGAGATTCCATACCATACAACCTCTTTATGATATCCGTATTCATTGAAGATTTCAGAGCGTCCAGAATACTTGAGTGGGGGAAGGGGTACTGCGTTCAGAAAGCGGTACTTCTTGCGGCACTGGGAAGAGCCGCAGACATTCCAAGCAGGTTACTCTTTGCTCAAATCAGAAATCACCGGATTCCCCCCCATATCGTTCAGAGGACCGGGACCACCATATTCCCCAGACACGGATATAATCAGTTTTTCATTGACGGAAAATGGATCTCCACCGCAGCGACCTTTAATAAGGGATTATGCGAAAAGAATGGGCTTCCCACCGTTGAATTCGACGGGAAACATGACGCCCTTCTACCGGACAAGGATCTAAACGGGAATCCCTACATAGAATATGTCGAAACCTTTCCCCCGGAAGCGGATCTTCCATTTGAATGGATCGCCCAAAAGTTATCCACAATCTGGGGAAACGACAAGAGGGCCTGGCCGGAAAAACCTACAAAGCCTTGACAAACAGGGCATCTGCCACCTTTGGCATGCCATCCGTTATTATGATGGGATTCAGATCTATTTCCCGTATCTGCGGAAAATCCAGGGCTAAGCGGCCAAGGGCTTCAAGCAGGGAAGCAACCGCGTCCATATCCACGGGTTTCATGCCCCTGTAGGAACCGAACAGAACGCGTGAGGAAAGTGTTTCCATCATGGAGATAGCATCGCTGTGGCTGAGAGGAGCGAGGCGTATTGTTCTGTCCTTGAGGGCTTCGGCAAACACCCCGCCAAGCCCGAACATGATGCAGGGCGGAAATCCCGGAGCATAGCTCATTCCCGCCATGAATTCCCTGTCGCCTGCGAGCATTTCAGACACCAGGACGGGGGCGTTTTCCTCATTGTTCCGTACTGATTGGAATGCCTTCTCAAGAGAGTCATCATCCTGTATGCCGATATGCACCAGTCCCCGTTCCGTCTTGTGCATGATATGCGGAGAACACACCTTCAGAACAACCGGATACCCGATGGAGCGGGCATAATCCAGGGCATCATCCAATGTATCGACAAGGGCTTCATCGGTAGTCGGGATGCCATAGGCCCTCAATATCCTTTTTGCCGTATACTCATCGAATGCCTGTGTATCCACGCCATCAACGATACTTTTCACATGTTTTGGCATCGGCACATTTTTTGGCTTGTCATGGGGACGATTCCGTATGAGAAAATGCTCGTACAGGGCGGCCATAGCCCTTCCCGCTTTCTCCGGCGAATCAAAGGTGGGGATGCCGTTTTCGTTGAAGGTGCGGATGGCATGATCCTCTTCCCCGAAAAAGGAAGATACGACCAGAGGTTTTTTGTATGTAAGCGGCATACGTATCAGATCATCCAGATCCGCTTTTCTCAGCTCCAGAAACTCCTCCCTCGAAAGATTGATCATTGTTTTGATGGCTGAAAACATCATGTCCATCCAGCCGGTATCCATAATACCATGGATGATGACGCCATTAATCTCTTCAGCTCCAAAGAGGACCCGCGGAATCTTGTCGGTCATCGCCTCCATATCCAAGTGAAACGTAAGGTCTACAGGATTCAAGGCGCTCGCATGACCGGGTATGAACTGACGTATCTCCTTTTGAACTTCATCCGAGAACTCCGGAATTTCAAGACCGTACTTATCACAGGTGGTAGCTATACCGGTTCCGGGCCCGCCTGAATTGGTCAGAATGCCGATATGTGACCCTTCGAGCGGAGGCTGGGACGCAAGGGTCCATCCTATCTTGTACACATCCTCGATGGTATCAACCCTGATTATGCCGGCCTGTTCCAGAAGACCGTCATACACGTAATCGGGACCCGCCATGGCCCCCGTGTGGCTGAGTCCGGCCCGAGCTCCCGCTTTCGTCCCCCCTACGTACTGAGCGACGATGGGTTTTCGCGCGCTTATCTCTCTCGCGACCCTCAGGAAATCTCCCGCCCTGCTGATACCTTCAATATACAGGGCAATAGCCGTTGTTTGCTCATCATCACCGAGATATTCCAGACATTCCACAATATCGATATTCGTTCCGTTGCCGACACTGATTGCCTTGCTTATGGCTATGCCATGTTTCCGGAGATATTCCAGGGTCTGGGTAACATAGGTCCCGCTCTGCGAGGCAATACCGAGCCTGCCGTGAGGGACCTGAACGGAAGCCACCGTTATATTCATCGGAAGCTGCGTGTTGATTATGCCCACACAGTTGGGACCGATGAAACGCATTCCGTATCGCCGGGCGATATCAGAGATACGGCTCTCCAGGTTCATGCCACCTTCGCCGGTTTCCCTGAAACCGCCGCTTATAATCACGGCATACCGTGTACCGAGTTTGCCGAAATCCTCCAGCATATCCGGTACAAGCCCGGTGGGAACAACCAGGACGGCCAGGTCCGGGGCATAGGGGAGATCTCCTATGCGCGGGTATGCTTTTCTACCGAGAACAACCTCCTCCTTCGGGTGAACAGGCAGGACATCACCCGGAAACCCGCTGTAAATAAGGCTGAGACACTGTATCGTCCCCATCTTGGTAAAATTGTTACTCGCCCCCACAAAAGCAATGGAAGATGGATTCATTATGGCATGCAGCGGATTCGATGTCATCCTTCTCCTCCTTTTTTATTCCCCCTATGGTTCATCAGAACTGACGAGGCATGTTTATATCTTTTGATACAATAGTTCAAGGCAAAATATAGAAAAAGGATGAAAGGGAACAAGACGGGGGAATGCTAGTTTTCTCGATCCAGTAAGGTGTGTGGAAACTATCCGATTTAAATGATATACAGAGGAATGAATCAGTACATCCATAGACTCCAAAATTGGAAGCTACTGTCATCTACATGACGTTCAGTTCAGATGCAGGAAGTTTCAGGAAAGGTCAAGATGAAATACTCTCTCATGTTGATTATTCATTGAAACTACCTTTTATTAAGAGGAAAAATATGATACACGGGCATATATTCATAGAATTTTACGATCAGAATCGCACCAACAAGGAGAACCATCGTATGAGGAGAATGGGCGCTCGTATCTTTACTATATTCCTTGTATTGTTTGCAATCGGCAGCAGTGCGGCTTTCGCAAAGGAGAATACCTACAAAATTGGCCCCGGCGACTCATTGCTGATCTCCGTATGGAAAGATGAAAACCTTACCCGCGAGATTATTGTTCCGCCCGATGGCATCATATCTTTTCCATTGATTGGAAGTATCGACGTCACCGAATTAACCGTGGAGGAATTGAAAAAAATCGTTACCGAAAAACTGAAGGTATATGTGACCGATGCCACGGTTACCGTTATCCTGTTAGAGGCAAAAAGTCTGGTAGCATATGTTGTGGGAAAAGTAACCACCCCGGGCCAATTTACGATCAATATGAAGACTACGGTAATGCAGGTTCTTGCAATGGCAGGAGATCTGGACCCTTTTGCCTCACCGAACGATATTATAATTCTTCGCCAGGAGGGGGATCAATCTATTCAAATACCCTTCCACTATAATGACGTTAAAAAGGGAAAGAATCTGGAGCAGAACATATTCCTCAAGCGAGGAGATGTCATTGTTGTCCCATAAAAGTTCAGGAGTACACAATAATGGACAGAAGAAACAATAGCATCATACCATCTAAAAAAACCATAGCGTATCTTTTACTGACGGTACTCTTTTTCGCGGCCTGGGCGGCATCCGCCGCGGATATTATGGTAGTCCCCTCCATCGGCATAGCGGGCGCCTATAACGATAATATCTATTTTTCACAAACCCGGGAAGTGAATGATTATACCTTCACAGCAAGCCCGGGTATATTTGCCAACTATAGAAGCGGGCTGCTTGATTTTCAAACCGAAATCGGTTTTGACATAGTGCGTTACCTGGATGAAACAAACCAGAATACGATAAATCAGCGTTATACAGGAGAGGCGGTCTATAGGGCACAGGAACAGCTAAGCTTTAATGGTAATATCTCCTATATAAAAGACTCCACCCTTGACTCTGAGCTGGAAGAAACCGGGGTACTCAACCGTCTATCGAATCGCCATAGGTTTGATGTGGGAGGTGGATTGACGTACAACATAAATCCTGTTTCGGACATAGATATCGACTATAGTCACAGGGAGATAACGTACGACTTAAACGAATATACGGACCATACACGTGACTCTGTTTCTTTAGCGTATAACTATACGATAAACGATCGCGCCGATGTATTCAGTATTACACCAACATACGAAAAACTGGATTCCGACATCAGTGAAACGGATATTTACGGCCTCTCAATAGGGATATCACACGCGTTCACCAACACATTACATAGTTTATTTCATATCGGCACATCATATTCTGACACTTGGCATACCGGGCGAAGTTCCTATACAGGCTGGGGTTGGACAGCAGACGCCTCTCTCGAAAAATCCTGGACGACGGCCTCAGCCAGCGTACATTACATGCGAGACATAAACTATACAAGCGAAGGTGAGCCGGCCGAAAGAAATCGGTTTTCCGTTCGAGGAGACAAGATCCTGTCAAACAGAGTGAGCATAGGGATTACAGGATCTTATTATTTCACAGAATCGCTGGATGAAACACGCTACGATATGGACGAAAGATTTTTTAACATTACGCCCTCTATTTATTACAAAATTACGGAAAATCACTCGTTAGAATTATCATATGAGTATTCTTACGCCGAGGACAGAAACCTGCCAGGCGATAACGAAGCAGTCAGAAACATTGTGTGGGTCACCTTCAATTTTGCCTTTCCCCAAAAGTGGTAGTTACTTAGAAAGCAGACACTTAAATAACCTACAGCGAGAGATTAATTTTCCCCTTTCTGAAGGGAAGCAGTAAAAGGATTTTACATGGCTGACGGATTGAACATCAAAGAAGTAAAGGGCATCATCAGGAGACGCATAAAGATTTTCCTGCTGATATTCGTACCGATCCTCATTGTATCGTTCATTGTTGCGTCCATTCTTCCGCCGATTTACGTTTCCAAATCAACAATCGTTGTTGAGGCGCAGCAAATACCGGAAGAGTATGTTAGAGCGACTGTCACAAGCTATGTAGAGGAGCGCCTTCAACTCATTACACAGCGAATACTGAGACGGGAAAAGCTTCTGGAGATCATAAGGAAATTCAATCTATACCCAGACATGATGGGGAAATACGCAACTGAAGTAATCTTAGAAAAGATGCGCAAAGACATTACTTTTGAGACAGTATCCACGGGTGAATTGTCAGGAAGAAGGAGTAGGCCAACTACGGTGGCATTCTCTCTTTCATATGAGGGCAAAGACCCTGTCACGGTGCAGAAAGTGGCAAGTGTGCTTGCGTCACTGTACCTTGAAGAAAATTTCAGGAAGAGAGAACAACAGGCTACCAGCACCACCATCTTCCTGCAGCAGGAACTGGACCGCATCAGGACTCAGGTCAATGAATATGCTGATAAGATCAGCGCTTTCAAGAAGGAACACGCCGGAGAACTTCCCGAGCACACTACGATCAATATGCAGGCCCTTGAACGCTTGAACCGTGATTTCGACCAGGCCAATATGCAGATACAGTCCCTCAGGGAAAGAAAAACATATCTGGAAGGACAGCTCGCCAGTCTTGACGCATTTCAGCCTCAACAGGCAACAGAGGCAAGGGAAGGAGCTATTATGACTCCTGAAGAGCGGCTTCGATCTCTCCGCTCGGAACTGACCAAACTTCAATTCAGCTTGTCAGAGAAACACCCTGATATACGGAAACTCAAAAGGGAGATTAGTGAGCTTGAAATTCAGATTCGGGAAACGCCTTTGGAAACAAAGAAAACGGATAGAAATGAAGAAACAGTCAATCCAGCATATATCAGTATTAAAACACAGATCGATACCACAGATATAGAGATAAATAACCTTCTCACTCAACGAACCAGGATAAAAAAGGAAATGACCGACTATCAGAAAAAGATAGAAAGGGCGCCCCTCGTTGAGAGGGATTATAATAATCTTACTCAGGATTACGCGAATGCCCAGCGAAAGGCCAACGAGATGATGGACAAGCTTATGGAGGCCACGGTCGCAAAAGGGATGGAGGAAACACAGTTCGGCGAGCGATTTACGATCATAGATCCCGCTCAGATTCCCGAAAAACCTGAAAAACCCGATAGACGAAAAATCATGCTCATGGGATTGTTCTTATCGCTTGGTGCCGGTATGGGTCTCGCAATGACTCAAGAAAGCTTGGATCATTCCATTAAAACGGTAGCCGAACTTGACAGTCTGTCGAATGTACCCACCTTATCCGTCATTCCATTAATGAAAGATGTGAAAGAAAATAGACGCAGACGGAGGCGATATATCATATGGTCTCTGATCATATTTTGTGTAATCTGTTGCGGTTCACTGATATTGATTCACCTTTTTATGATTCCGCTGGATATATTGTGGGTGCGGATTCAACAGAAACTGATCATACTGTGGGCGCAACTTTACCAGAAACTCAATATATTGTGGATGCAATTTCAGCAGTAATAAATAACTGTCACAAATTTAGGTCCGGGGAAAAAGATGACAAAAATAAAAAAGGCCCTCGAGAAGGCAACGGACATCCGAAAAGATTACATACAGGATCCATATGAGAGGAAAATGAATGCCCCCGACGAATTGACATCCCCAACACTAACAATAGAGGAACAGCCCGTAAAGAGGGGTAAACCAAAAGCTCGATACCAATATACAAAGATACAGCCTGTCGATTTCCAGAAGCTTATACAAAATCGGATAATACCCGACTGCAGAATAAACGATACATCGGATCAGGTAAAAATTCTAAGAACACAAATCCTAGAAAACATGCGATCGGAGGGCAAAAACACACTACTTGTTACTAGTGCGAACCCGGGCGAAGGTAAGACGCTGACCGCTATTAATCTCGCTATCAGTTTCTCTCAACAACTGGACTGCACTGTTCTTCTTGTCGACACCGATTTGCGAAAGCCCTCCATAAGCACCCTCTTCGATCTCGATATCAAAATGGGGCTTTCCGACTACCTGCGAGGAAAGGCGGAGATACCAGATCTTCTGATCAATCCCGGTATTCCCGGTCTTGTCATACTACCCGGAGGGAGGCCCCTACCGAATTCTTCCGAATTTCTTGGTGCACCGCGCATGGAATCACTGGTGGAAGAAATGAAAGACCGGTATCCCGATCGGTTCATAATCTTTGACAGTTCCCCCCTCCTGACAAGCGCCGATCCTCTCACATTCTCACGATTTATTGATGGAATATTGATAGTAGTGGAAGCTGAGAAGACAAAGAGGGAGGATTTGAAACGTTCTCTGGCGCTGTTAAGGGACAGGCCGGTAATCGGCACCGTATTTAACAAGATAAAAGATTGACCAGACACCTCACATGTATAAAACGTACTACGGTTTCAAAGAAAAACCCTTTAACATGACTCCCGATCCAGACTATCTGTTTATGAGCAGAGGTCATTCAGATACGTATACTCATCTCGAATACGCGATCGTGGAAAACAAGGGATTTGTCGTTATCACAGGAGAAATCGGATCGGGTAAGACCACACTTATCAACTTTCTCCTCAGAAGAATTAAAACCAATGTCAAGGTCGGTGTTCTGAACCAAACCATGGCGCAGCCCAAACAGTTCATGAAAATGATCTGCCAGGAATTCGGATTGGAAACGAGCGGTCTCGACAAAGCAGAGATGCTGAACAGGATCAAAGATTTTCTCGTTAAACAATTTAACGCCAAAAGCAGAGTGGCGTTAATCGTGGATGAGGCCCAGAATCTACCCGACAAGACCATCGAAGAAATTAGGATGCTTTCGAACCTGGAGTCCGAAAAGCACCACCTGATACAAATCATCCTGGTGGGTCAATCGGAATTGAAAGATAAACTGCAGCAAAAAAAGCTGGAACAATTTGTTCAGAGGGTAACGGTCTACTGTCATCTCAACGGCCTGGATAAAGATGAGGTTGATCAGTATATTCGCCATCGTCTGCACGTGGGAGGAACAAAAAACCTTAATATCT
>Ga0116164_10000012_pt1 | contig 187725 bp, 167 predicted proteins | sample AD_UKC109_MetaG_FD_89888 | JGI IMG/M metagenome (GOLD analysis project Ga0116164, IMG submission 89888) | Active sludge microbial communities of municipal wastewater-treating anaerobic digesters from Hong Kong - AD_UKC109_MetaG | ecosystem: Engineered > Bioreactor > Anaerobic > Digestate... | reverse complement strand
CGTGTCAACGGGAGAATCTGATTTCAGGAGCTCGAATATCTTTGTACGCTTCATGGTATATTCATCCTCTTATAAAAGAAAAATCTTGTTATTCCGGCATGCTTCAACCATATTGGCCGGCCATATGCTTGCCTGTATCTCGCCGATATGGGCCTTTCTCAGGTAAAACATGCAGAGCCGCGACTGACCGATTCCTCCCCCGATAGAGAGAGGTAGTTCGCCATCGAGAAGGCGCCGGTGAAAGAGAAGATCCCGCCGTTCCATGGTGCCGGTGATTTCCAGTTGTCTCAGAAGGGCTGCCGGATCGACGCGGATCCCCATGGAGGAGAGTTCATAGGCGCAGTCGAACATCGGATAGTGTACGAGGATGTCTCCGTTGAGACCCCTGTATCCGCCTATCGTGGGGGTGGACCAGTCGTCATAATCGGGGGCGCGGCCGTCGTGCGGTTTGCCGTTTTTCAATGCTCCGCCGATTCCTATGAGAAAGATAGCCCCATATTCCCTGCATGCCATAGTCTCCCGCTCTTTGGGTGTCAGATCGGGATATCGGTCCTCCAACTCCTCGCTGTGGAGAAAGGTGATCTTTTCGGGTAGGATCGGCTCGACGAGGTTGCGCCGGTAACAGATATATTTTTCCGTGCGTCGTATGACATCGTATATCTTTTTCACGATATACTTCAGAAATTCAAGAGTTCGGTCCTCTTCCGATATGACCCGTTCCCAGTCCCACTGATCCACATATATGGAATGGGTGTTGTCCAGGACTTCGTCCGGTCGTATGGCGTTCATGTCGGCGCAGATGCCATGGCCCCTTTGAACGCCGTAATCGGCCAGCATCATCCTCTTCCATTTTGCGAGGGACTGCACCATCTCGACACCCATGTTGCCGGCGCCCGTTATGTTGAAAGATACCGGTTTTTCAATTCCGTTGAGATCGTCATTGATCCCCGTACCCGCTTTTACGAAGAGGGGGGCCGTTACCCGCATAAGATCCAGCTCGAAAGACAGATTGGTCTGGAAAAAGGTTTTAATCTGACCGATGGCCTTTTCTGTTTCTCTCAGATCGAGCAGCGGTTCATAGTTCTTCGGAATGTACAGACCTGATCCCATATGCTGTCTCCTATTGTGAGAAATTTTCTCAATACCCGTGAAAGCTCACGGTAAGGTAACACGGGCGGACACTATCAGACCTTGGGATTAGTTGCAAGGTAATAGCCGGAACGGTATGGGCTCAAAAGGTGTAGGATACCGATATCGCACCGTACTCCTGTTCCTTCTCCTGGGTTTTGAACTCCTTTGTCAGATAGACATGGGAGTAGGTAATCTTGAAACGATTAACGATACATCCGATTCCGCCAACAAAGCAGGCAACAAAGGGTTCCTTATCGACGCTGTGGCTGTCCCGGAACGTGTTCCCGTCAAGCAGAATATTGTGTGCCACGGCAGCCCCGTCAGCCGCAAGAAAAAAGTGGATGCCGAAGCGACGGAGAAAGTGAAAGAAGCGCGGATCGGTGTCGTCAACGGGGGCATTGCTGTCCGACCCGGGCCTGATAATATAGGTTCCGAAGTCATTTGGGAGGTTCCATCCATACCTGATCTCCCCTCCAACATTGACGCCGGTAAAGGCGTTTCCAATACCGCTGCCTATGTGGGGAATGCAGTCGAATCCGAGGCCGTTCTTCCATCTCAATGCTACCGACCTCCACTTGCGCTCGAAGAAGATGTTGCATATCGGTTCATCGTGAAGCTGATTCTTCCAGCCTTTCGGATCGGCCGAATCGATCGACTCATGGATGAATTTCTGGCAGTCCTCGGCATAGGAATGACGTCCCACTATCCCCACATCAAATTCGAGGGTGTCCATACGAAGGCTGTTTTTACTGTGGAATCCGAGGGCCAGGTATGTGATCCCCGCATAGGGCCGGTCATCGCTGATGAGGCCGCTACGTTTGGTGTCCTCCGGTGTATATATGTTCTGACCCACTGAGAAGGATACGGAACGCTGATAACCCGGTTCGTTTATAAAGGGCAGGCATTCGATGAGCGAATAGCTCCACGGAGGGATGAGAGGGTTGTCCCGATAGTCTGAAAGGTCGGGCGAGATCCATGAAATCTTTGTTCCGTGTGTATATTGACGGTCTGTATCATAGAAGAGATCATTCTCCATATAGAGGGTAAGGGTGTTCATGCGCCGCGCGGTATCATCTTCGGCATGGGCTCGCAGGGGAAGGATACCTGGAGCGAGTAGCAATAGTACGAGGAGTGCAGGAACCCATATGTTTCTGTATCTGTGCATCGAAGGACTACCCTATGGTTTTCCCCCCGTATTTCCCCGTATTCTCTCCTGCGGGAGGGTATAGAAGCTACTTTCTGCCGACGGCCCTGTCAAGTTCGGCGAGAGACATCAGGCATCCGTAGCGTGCTCGGTAATAGTTTGAATCGGCCTGTGTCAGGTAGGAACGCGCATCCAGGACATCCGATGACGTCACCATCTGCTGGAGGTACTGGAGCTGAGTGATGCGCCAGTTCTCCTGTGCCTGTTCAAGTGCCTTTTGTGCCGTTTCGATATTCGTACGGGCAACGCGAAGGGCCAGAAGTGCCTGTTTGATTTCAAGCTTCACATTGTCCTCGATCTCTTTCAGGCGGTTGATCAGAGCTGACTGATCATGCCCGGCCTTGGCAACGTCCGCCTTTGTCTTGCCCCACTCGAAAAAGGTCCACTGTGCCTCGATCAGAACGCTGGCGTTGTGACGATTATTGAAGTCGTTATTCGATGTTGCGAGGTTGTCGCCGTTTTCTTCATACCGTCCCACGAGCGATATCGTGGGATAGTAGGCGCTTCGCGCCAGGGCGACGCTTTTTTCGAGGGTTTCAATCCCCAGGCGGGTGATCTGCAGAACGGGTCTTTGTTGCATCGATTCCGCAATGAGGGCTGACAGCTCATACGAATGGTCCGGAAGCGTCTCGATATCACTGATTACTGTCGGATGGTCTATCTCTCGCACCAGGAGAATATTCAATCTCGACAGGGCAAGCCGTTCATCGGACATCGCCTTTTCAAGGCTCTGAAGGGCGTTTGCCAGTGCAACCTGGGACCGGAGGAGGTCGTTTCGGGGGATGAGTCCCTGATCGAAAAATTTCTGGGCATCGTTTTGCTGTGCCGTCAGAGCGGCCACTTCATCATCGGCGACGGACACCATTTTCTTGGAGAGCAATAGGTTAAAGTAGGCATACTTGACATTCCGGGCGACATCAAGCACGGCCTGCCGTTTCTCTTCGTCCCGAATTGCACTGCGCAGTTTGGTCATGTCGTATTTTGAGGAGAGGGCGAATCCCGTGAAGAGGGGCTGGATCAGAGAGATATCCCAGTGGAACTGGTTTCTATCCGCTGTCTGAACGGTGATCGGGCCCATCTTTGAGAACGGTTTTTCCTTGATCCCTATATAAGAATAGGTGGCGGATGTTTTGGGAAGAAAATCGGCCCGAGCACTCTTATATTCTTGACGGGAGGAGTTTTGATATTCTGTGGCCTCCTTGATCCGGTAATTATTGGCGACGGCGACTTCGATTGCTCTCTCCAGTGTAAGAACAGTATCTGTAGCTTCCGCATATAATCCCGGTACAAGCAGAGCGATACAAAAAATACCGATACCCGATATGATAACAAACGATTTTCGCATGGTACCCTATTCTCCTTTCTGCCGATTTATGCTATTCCTTTTTACTCCGATATGCCTCCCGCCATATAATTGCGTATCCATCCGTTTTTGTGCGTACAAAAGCAGGTACGGAATAAAAATATCTTTATTATCAAGATGTTGAAAAACCGTGACGAGCAGGTACTGCACTATACCATACAAGGGAAATTTGCCATAGTGTAAAATTGGGATCCGTTGTGCCGTGGCATAATCGTTCTGATACGGGGGGTGCGTTCCTTGTTAGATTTCTCTTGACAATCCTCCACAGAGGGTATAAACCGACCGCTTAGTTCAAAAAATGACCGGGCGGTTTTTTACGTGAGGGTTGACAAAAAACAGAAGCGGAGAAAGGCCGTGGAAGCACTGACACGGCGGGCTATCCTAGATGCCGCTATCGGTGTGTTGGTGCATGACGGTATCCAGGGTCTGACGATGGACCGGGTGGCGGCAGAAGCCGGTGTGGCAAAAGGGACACTATACGTCTATTTCACAAACAAGGATGATATCCTGGAAGCGGCCCTTGAGGCGAGTTTTGATCCCGTGATACAGGAGTTGACACTTCTGTTGAGTGGTGACGATCCCCCCGACAGAAAACTGGAGGCATTTTCACTCTGCAACCTGCGCTTCTTCAATAAGCACCGGGAGTTGATCCGTGTACTTATGTATGATCGGGAAAGGATGCGTTCCGATAGGAATCACTTTACCGACAGCCGATACCGAAATACCATCAAACATGTAGCCGCCGTCCTGGATAAGGGGGTTCAGCAGAGCCTCTTTGCACCTCTGGAATCGGAGAAGGTTGCCGCCATGTTTGTTGAAGCCAACATGGGAATGGTAATGCAGCGTATCTATGACGGAATATCAGGTGATGTTGAGAGAGACGCACGGCAGATCACGGACATTTTCATAAACGGATTAAGGAACAGAAAGTAACGGGGAGCAGGCAAGGGTTATTACCCTGTATCGAAAGTCGAAGGGCTGATACGCCATAACCCCCCGTATGTTTTTTAAGTGGTGTATTTGATGTAATGGACATAGAGGAGAATGTAATGTTGATCAATGGAACTGGTTGCAAATCGATGATGTGGAAACTATTGCCGGTGGCCCTGCTGGGAGGACTGTTGCTCGGAGGGTGTAACGGGGCGGAACAGAAACAACCCCCGCGCCCGAAACCGGAGGTAGCCGTCGTAACGGTACAACCGCAAGAGGTTGTATTGACCACCGAATTACCGGGTCGCACATCCGCCTTTCGTATTGCGGAGATCCGACCCCAAGTCAGCGGTCTCATACAAAAACGCCTCTTTACGGAAGGCTCCTCCGTCGAAGCGGGCCAGATCCTCTATCAGATCGATCCTGCTCCCTTTCAGGCGGCGCTCGACAATACAAGAGCTTCACTCGGTAGGGCTGAGGCCAGTCTGTCTGCGGTTCGATCGAGATCCGAGCGCTTCGAAGAATTACTTGTCGCTAAAGCGGTCAGCCAACAGGATTATGACGATGCGGCTGCCGCTTTAAAACAGACCGAAGCCGACATTGAATATTGGAAAGCGATGGTGAAAACAGCCCGTATAAACCTGGATTACACCCGGATCAAAGCACCAATTCCCGGGCGCATCGGGAAATCCAGCGTGACCGATGGCGCCCTGGTGACGGCGTATCAACCCGTGGCTCTGGCAACCATTCAACGGCTGGATCCCATATACGTAGATTTGTCTCAATCCACGACCGATGTGTTGCGGTTGCGACGTAACCTGGAAGAGGGCCTTCTGGATCAAAGTGGAACAAATCAGAAGAAGGTCTGTCTCATTCTGGATGACGGTACCACATATTCAATGGAGGGGACCCTTCAATTTCGTGATGTCACGGTCGATCCGACGACCGGATCGGTTATTCTACGGATTGTCTTTCCCAATCCGAAGGGTATTCTTCTGCCGGGCATGTTTGTCCGGGCGATCGTGCAGGAGGGCGTTCAAAAAAACGCTATCCTTATTCCCCAGCAGGCCGTCTCACGTACACCGAAGGGGGATCCGATTGCCCTGATCGTGGATGCCGAAGGAAAGGTCCAGCAGCGTATGCTCACGCTTGATCGGGCCATTGAAAGCCGATGGCTCGTATCGGCAGGGTTGACTCCCGGCGATCAGGTGATTGTTGAAGGGATACAGAAGATCAGGCCCGGTGCTTCCGTAAAGGTTGTTCCCTTTGCGACAGGTAGCGAAGAAAAGGGTGACGAACAAAAAAATTCAGCCCCGAAATCCTCAGAATCGAAGTAACGGAGGCACCCAATGCTATCGAAATTTTTCCTGAAACGACCGGTTTTTGCCTGGGTCATTGCCATCGTCATTATGGCGGTGGGAATCATAGCGATCTACAATCTGCCCATCTCTCAGTATCCGGAAATGGCACCGCCTTCTATCTCTGTTTCTGCTTCATATCCGGGATCTTCGGCCCAGACCGTTGAGAACAGCGTTACCCAGAGCATTGAACAGAAGATGACCGGCCTGGACAGATTGATCTACATGTCTGCCTCCAGCGATTCGGCAGGTGCCTCCCGTTTGGAGCTGACCTTCGCTCCGGGAACGGATGTGGATATCGCCTGGTCCAAGGTCCAGAACAAGGTCCAGTCCATCCTGCCCAGTCTCCCCGATGTGGTCCAGAATCGCGGTGTCTCGGTCCGCAAGTCCACACACAATTATCTGGTGGTCGTTGGGCTGGTTTCGGAAGACGGACGCATGGACCGTATCGATCTGGCGGACTACGCCACAACCAATCTGGAATCGGTCCTGGCGCGTGTACCTGGTGTGGGTGAAGTGGAGATCTTCGGCGGCGGATATACGATGCGCGTCTGGGTTAATCCCGAGAAGCTCACAGATTACCGCCTGACCATAGCCGATGTGCTGGCGGCCCTCAAGGCCTACAACGTGGAAGTCTCCGCCGGCCAGTTCGGCGGGGCACCGGCGGTGAAAGGCCAGCGTTTGAACGCCCCTATTGTTGTTCAGAACATGCTGTCGACTCCCGACGAATTTGCCGATATCCCCCTGCGCACCAATCCGGATGGATCTATCGTTCGAATCGGAGATGTGGCCCGTACCGAACTGGGCACCGAAGTCTATGACATTAAGGGTTCTGTTGACGGGAAAGAGGCGGTGGGTATCGCCATCCGTCAGGCAGCCGGCGCAAACGCCCTGGATGTGGCCGATGCCGTCAAGGCCAAGATGGCGGAAATGAGCCGGTACTTTCCTTCGGGGATCAAAGTTACCTACCCGATGGACACCACACCCTTCATCAAGGTGTCTATCAATGAGGTGGTAAAGACCCTCATCATAGCCATTTTCCTGGTCTTCCTGATTATGTGGCTTTTCCTGGGCAACCTGCGCGCCACACTGATACCGACGATCGCCGTACCGGTGGTGCTTCTGGGAACGTTCGCCGTTCTGGGATTTTTCGGATTCTCCATCAACATGCTGACCATGTTCGCCATGGTTCTCGCCATCGGTCTTCTGGTTGACGACGCCATCGTCGTGGTGGAAAACGTGGAACGGATCATGGCCGAGGAGAGCCTTCCGCCCATGGAGGCTACGGCCAAATCCATGGAACAGATCACGAGTGCGCTCATCGGCATCGGCCTGGTACTGTCGGCCGTGTTCGGACCCATGATCTTCTTCCCCGGTTCAACGGGAGTGATCTATCGTCAGTTTTCCGTTACCATTATTTCCTCCATGCTCCTGTCGGTAGTCGTTGCCCTGATCCTGACACCGGTGTTATGCGCCTCGCTTCTCAAACCGGTGCACGCGGGGCGCGAGGCGGAGAATGCCATCTTTTTCCTGCGGCCGTTTTTCAGAGGTTTTAACCGCATATTCTTCCGCTTCAGACGTCTGTATGTACGACTGGTCGGGTATTCCCTATCAAGAACAAAGCGCTACATCGCCGTATTCCTGGTGATTATCGTCGTCATGGGGATGCTGTTTCTCCGCATGCCCACCGCCTACCTTCCCGATGAAGACCAGGGGATATTGCTGGCCCAGGTGATGATGCCGACAGGCTCCACGATGGAACAGACTCAGGAAATTTCCAATCAAATTGACGATTATTTTAAGAAAAATGAAGCAGATTCGGTGGAATCTGTGATGACCCTTACCGGTGTCAGTTTTTCTGGGCGGTCACAGAACAACGGAATGGTGTTTAGCAAACTGAAGGACTGGGATCTTCGAAAAAGACCTGATCAAAAAGCACCGAACGTTGCATTGCGGGCCACGATGGCCTTTGCGAACATACGCAACGCCCTGATATATGCCTTCACGCCCCCGGCAGTTCCCGAGCTGGGGATGTCCAAGGGATTCGACTTTCAGTTGCTGGACCGGGGCGGCCTCGGTCATCAGGCCCTGATGGATGCGCAAAACCAGCTCCTTGGAATTATATCCAAGGATCCGAGAGTAACCAAGGTCCGGCCCAACAGCAGAAGCGATGTCCCTGAATACCGCATAGATGTGGACTGGGAAAAGGCGGGTGCCCTTGGGATTTCCATCACCTCTATCCACTCCACACTCTCGACGGCCTTTGGCAGTGCCTATGTCAACGACTTTGTACAGGGCGGCAGGGTGAAGAGGGTATACATTCAGGCGGACGCTCCGTACCGCATGCTCCCCAAGGATTTGGAAAAACTCTATGTCCGAAACACCCAGGGAAAGATGGTCCCATTCTCCTCCTTTGCCTCCGGACACTGGACTTCGGGCTCTCCCCAGCTGAATCGTTTTAACGGATTTCCTTCCATTAATATCTGGGGAGAACCGGCGCCGGGAAGGAGCTCAGGGGAGGCCATGCAGGCCATGGAAGAGGCGGTTGCACAGCTGCCTCAGGGATTCGGTTTTGACTGGACCGGTCTTTCCTACCAGGAGCGGATGTCCAGTTCTCAGGCACCCATGCTGTATGCCTTTTCGATCTTCGTCATATTCCTGTGCCTGGCGGCGCTCTATGAAAGCTGGACCATTCCCATCTCCGTTCTGCTGGTTCTGCCTCTCGGAGTTATCGGCGGAATTATCGCGTCGAGCTGGCGGGGGATGGCCAATGATGTCTATTTTCAAATCGCTCTCTTAACCACGCTGGGGTTGACCACCAAGAACGCCATCCTGATCGTCCAGTTTGCCAAGAGCGGATTGGAACAGGGTATGGGGTTGATCGACGCAACCCTGGAGGCGGTAAAATTGCGTTTTCGTCCGATCATCATGACTTCTCTGGCCTTCGGGTTCGGGATCCTTCCCTTGGTCGTAACCACCGGTGCCGGAGCGGGGGCGCAAAACGCCATCGGTACCGGCGTCTTGGGAGGGATGGTAACCGCCACCGTTCTGGTGGTTATTTTCGCTCCTCTCTTCTATGTGCTGATTGAGAAGGTGTTCGGTAGGAAAAAGAAACGTGCATTCGCTGCAATAGAGGGTGAAAATCCATCGGGAGGTCAATACCATGAATAAACGTCTGCTCTATATCCTGATCGGAATGGTATTGGTACTGAGCGGTTGTTCCCTTGCACCGAAATACACACGGCCTGAGGCACCGATCCCTGCGGATTGGTCGGGCACTATTGCCGATAATACCGTCACGGCTTCACCCGGAGCCCCGGTCGCCCCGGAGCTGAAGTGGCGGGAGTTTTTCATCGACGAGCGCCTCCAAAGGGTCATCGAGATGGCTCTTGACAGCAACCGCGATTTTCGACTGGCCGCCTTGAACGTTGAGAGGGCACAGGCACTGTACGGCATTCAGCGGGCCGAACTGTTTCCTGCGGTTTATGCAGCGGGCAGCGGAAGCAAACAACGCGTGCCTGCCGATCTCTCGAGTACCGGGCGAGCGATGACTGCCGAACAATACAGCGTCAATCTCGGTATCAGTTCCTGGGAAATCGACTTCTTCGGCCGTATCCGCAACCTGAAAGATCTGGCACTGCAGGAATACCTTGCCACGGAACAGGCATCTCGCAGCGCACAGATTTCGCTGGTATCTGCGGTTGCCAATGCGTATCTGACATTTGCGGCGGATCAGGGAAACTTTAAACTGGCCCAATCCACCCTCGAGACTCAAAAAGCCGCCTATACGTTGATCAAGCGGCGCTTTGACGTCGGACTCGCCACGGAATTGGATCTGAGCCGGGCACAAACCCAGGTGGATGCCGCTCGAGGAGATGTCGCACGCTACACGCAATTGGTGGCGCAGGACCGCAATACCCTGAACCTTCTTGCCGGTTCTCCGGTGCCTGAAGAACTCCTGCCGGTCAATCTGGATGATGTCGCCCCTCCGAGAGAGGTTTTACCGGCTTTATCTTCCGAGATACTGCTGAGCCGACCGGACATTATGGCCGCGGAGTATCGGCTCAAAGGTGCCTATGCAAATATTGGAGCCGCCAGAGCGGCCTTCTTTCCCCGGATTTCTCTGACTACCGCAGTGGGAACGGCGAGCGCCGATCTGTCGGGGCTCTTTAAAGGCGGATCGGGTACGTGGAGTTTCATGCCGCAGATTACCCTACCGATCTTTGATGCCCGCACGAAGGCGGCATACGATGTGACAAAAGTAGATAGGGAAATCACCGTAACCCAATACGAGAGGGCCATTCAAACGGCCTTCAAGGAAGTGGCCGATACCCTTGCCGTTCGAGGGACGGTGGATCAGCGAATAGAGGCACAGGAATCTCTGGTGAATGCCATTGCGGAAACCTATCGCCTCTCAAATATGCGCTATACCAAGGGAATTGACAGCTACTTGGGTGTTTTTGATGCGCAGCGATCACTCTATGCGGCACAGCAGGGGCTCATTTCGCTCCGTCTGGCCAGGCTCGCCAACCAGGTGGTATTGTATGCGGTTTTGGGCGGAGGGCGCGAATAATACTCCCCTTGAGACCCTGTTTCGGGTAATACGCCTCCATCCGATTCGGTGAACGGATATTATTTCCTCAGATAACGTAATGGAGGTAGGAATCCCCTGTGCCGGAGAGGGAAAACCGTATGGTACCGGCAGGAAACGGGGGAAACAGGAGCATGGATTTCATGACCCTTCCCGAATACGGTTAGGCACTTTCCAACTCGGCTTTGTAACGATTGTAATACGAGAAAACCCTTTTGATATAATAACGCGTGGTTTCGAAGGGCGGTATCCCGTGGTACTGTCTGACTTTGCTGCTTCCTGCGTTATACGCCGCAAGGGCCAGTCTGATGTCTCCATCGAATCTGTCGAGTAGTTGCCTGAAGTACTTGACACCACCGTGTATATTATGTTTGGGGTCAAAGATATCCTTCACCCCGAGGGATTTTGCCGTTGCAGGCATGAGTTGCATGAGCCCGCGTGCGCCCTTCCTGGAGATGGCCTTGGGATTGTTGCTCGACTCCGCCATGATGATGGCCCGTATCAGTTCCGGATCGACTCGATATATATCCGATGCCTCTTGTATGATTGAATGAAAACTGGGTTCTGTCTTTTCGGGTACTGCGGGTTGGGGCAAGGTAGGTTCCTGCGGTTGCGGGACGACGGATGAAAGTGTTGCGGTGCTTGCCGGGGGTGGAAGCTGTTGATAGTGATGGAATATTCCGGGAATAAGCAAAAGCACGGCCGTTCCGATGATGAATGCCAGCCAGCATATCGAAACGACGTGCCATGGTAACGGCAAATCCTCGTTCATTACTAACCTCTTAAATACATTGCTATGTGTCTTTCAAACGGCGCCTTAATAGTGGAATAGGGAGCATATGTCAAGAAAAAACAGACCTGACCCCAGCCTACCGGTCTCCCCAAAATCCTGTATGAAGAGGAACGATCCGTGCCTACGGATGCGTTACTCTTCACTAAAGACGCTTGCCGAAAAGATATATATCTTGGTGTCCGGATCTTTCCATGCATTCTGCGGCAGGTTCGCTTTGATGCAGGTTTCTCTCAGAAAGGTATCCCTGTCCCAGGTATATTCCGTGGCGACCTGCGGTAGCAGCAAACCGGCATGATAGCCCTTTACGATGTAGAGCCCGTGCCGTCCCACTTCGATCTCGCTGACATCCTGAATCTGCCGTAGGGGTGTCAACGCGGATATCTCGATATCCAGCCCCTCAAGCTCATCGCTCCGAACGGGGCGGAATCGCGGGTCTTCGAAGGCAGCCGCCTGCGCCATCTGTTCCACGGTCTCATACAGGGGCTTCGTGCCTTCAATCAGTCCGATACATCCCCGTAATCGTCCCTCTTTCTTGAGTGTTACAAAGGCCCCCATGTTCTTCCGCAGGGCTTCGGATTCTATTGCAAAACGTGGAGGCTCTCCTCCGGCAAGCCCGGATTCGATACTCCTCCTCGCTATCGTGAGCAGCAGTTCCTTTTCCTCTTTTGTCAGTTCGTCGTTATCAATTTCCAGCTCTTCCATCGGATCTCCCGCTTCCCTATAAAAGACAACAGCGGCGTATCCCACGACCCCGCTCTTATCTCCGGTTATATCACCGGAATTCATATATTCGATTATCTTGCCCTTGTCGGCTCCCATCGCCCGGGCTACCATCATGGTCACGATAATCGGCCCGGCGCCGCACGCCTCACATCTTCCGCTCTCGATACCCCGCAGGAATCCTTCCTGATTCATCGTTTCAATATATCCGAGCGCCGCCGAATCCATTTCGACGGCCCTATCGTACCCGTGGTAGTGAGAAAAATCGGAACTGGCAATAACCAAGACGCTCTTATCTCCAACGGTCTCTATAATCGCACGGGACAAAGTCCTGCACGTAGCCATGTCCTGTGTTCCCATCAATATGGGAACGAAGGGAGTGGTACCGAAGATCGTCTGCAGAAACGGGACCTGGATCTCAAGAGAATTCTCGGGTGAACGGTCCTCTGAGGCAAGCGAAATCATGCCATTGCCATGAGAGGTTATCTCTCTGGCCAGAGTCGCATCAACGGGCATAACGCCCAGCGGGGTCTCATACCCCTCTCCACTGTATATGGAAGCCCCCCGGAAGGGAACCCGGTGGCTCGGTCCTATGAGAATCACCGCGTCAAAGGTCTTACCCTGCACGGCCTTGTACGCATGAGCGGCGACCTGTCCCGAATAGACGTACCCGGCATGAGGGGCGACTAACCCGCATATGGTTCCATTAATATCGGCGACTCGGGCATTGCGGAGGTATTTGTCTATGTCGGCTTTCAGTCGTGCCGAATCCCCCGGATACCACGTACCGGCTATAACCGCCTTCCTGACGTTGTCCATTTCTCCACCTTCCACCTTTGCCCACATCGAACAGACAAGGGAAATGACAAGGATTATACAAGATATTGTTTTGACAAACGTATGCATAATTTACGGCAATCACTCTGATTGTTTCGTTCATTGTATAAACGATTATTTCCCCTGTCAAGCCCGACGTTTGGCCGGTATCGACAGAAAAAAAGTTGACTAACATCCGGTGTCCATATACAATCCGCTTGCCCCGCACGGAGGAAGGCGGATTTGATAAACGCTTATCAACGAATTGGAGGATCATCATGGGTGTTAAGGTCGCTATAAATGGATTTGGTCGGATAGGCAGATTTCTTGTACGGGCCTGCCTCGGAAGAGACGATATAGAGATTGTCGCGGTTAACACGAGGGCAGACGTGAAAACCCTTCTGCATCTCCTGAAATACGATTCGGTTCACGGAAAGATCAACGCAGATGTTGCGGCGGAAGATGGCTTCCTTGTCGTTGGGGGAAAGAAGATACGGGTAACAACCGTAACCGGTGACATGGCGAATCTCCCGTGGAAAGAACTGAACGTTGATGTCGTCATGGAATCTACCGGGAAATTCAGGACAAAAGACGAAGCGGGTGCGCACATCAAGGCCGGGGCGAAGAAGGTCATCATCGCCGCCCCGGGGAAGGGCGTTGACGGTACCTTTGTCATGGGTGTGAACGAAGAGACATATGACCCGGCGAAGCATGACGTTATATCCAACGCTTCGTGCACGACGAACTGTCTTGCTCCGGTCGCCATGGTGTTACAGGAGAACTTCTCTATCGTAAAGGGGCTCATGACGACCATCCATTCGTACACAATGGATCAGCGGCTTCTCGACGGTTCGCACAAGGATCTGAGAAGGGGGAGGGCGGCTGCCATGTCCATCGTTCCCACATCCACGGGAGCGGCAAAGGCTGTGGCCGAAGTGATCCCCGCTCTTAAGGGGAAACTGGACGGTCTGGCACTGCGGGTTCCCACACCAAATGTCTCCCTCGTGGATCTGACGGTCGAGGTGGAGAAGACGGTGACTATAGGCGAGATAAACGCCGCACTGAAATCCGCATGCGAAGGGAAACTCAAGGGAATCATGGCATTCTGCGAAGAAGAGCTGGTTTCCGTGGATTTTACCAGCGATTCTTATTCGTCCATTGTAGACGCCCCCCTGACGAAGGTTATCGGCGATAATTTCGTCAAGGTTTTCTCGTGGTATGATAATGAAAGCGGGTATGCCTGCAGAATGGTGGACCTTGCTATCTATATCGGGGAGAGGCTATAGCCGATCCGAATCCCGGAGAACGGATATCATCATGGTACGACCCGTTATAGCCGCGAATTGGAAGATGCACAAGACCATTCCCGAGGCGGTCGAGTTTGCGAAACGGTTGAAGGAAGAATTCTCCGAAGCCGGCGATGTGGAGATCGTTCTCGCCCCGCCTTTTACGTCATTGCGTCCCGTAGCGGACGTACTGAAAGATTCCTCCATTCACCTGGCGGCTCAGAATATGCACTGGGAAGAGAAGGGTGCCTACACGGGTGAAATCTCCGCTGCCATGCTTATTGACGCTGGCTGCGAATTCGTGATAGTGGGTCATTCCGAACGACGTACCCTCTTCGGTGAAACCGATACGATACTGAACAGAAAGATAAGCGCGGCTCTGAAATCAGGACTGAAACCAATATTCTGTATCGGAGAAACCCTTGAGGAACGGGAATCGGGGGCGACATTCCATATCATTAAAAAACAGATAAAAGAGGGATTGAATAATATACCTTCTGATGATATAAGGCATGTTGCTTTTGCGTATGAACCCGTTTGGGCGATCGGCACGGGAAAGACGGCAACTCCCGTCCAAGCACAGGAAGTACATAGCTTCATCAGGAAAACGATAGCTGACGACCTTGCGTATGCCCATGCCTCGGAAACAGTGATCATGTACGGAGGCAGTGTTAATCCTGAAAATGCAGGCAGTCTGATGAACCAGCCCGATATAAACGGGGCGCTGGTGGGAGGGGCGGCATTGAATTTCGGGTCGTTCGGGAGTATCATTAAGATGTTAACGAGATAAGGAGACTATCGAAAAGTGCATGCAGCCATAGTGAGTTTTCACATCATCATATGTATAGCGATGATTTTAATCGTTCTTCTGCAAACCGGTAAAGGAGCGGACATGGGAGCCGCATTCGGCGGCTCCAGTCAGACGGTTTTTGGAAGCAGTGGGCCGGGGACCTTCCTCGGGAAGATGACCACCTTTGTGGCCATCTTCTTTATGCTGACATCTCTGTGGCTGGCCTATTCTTCGATCAATAAGACCAGTTCCATAATGGATGGTTCATCCTCTCCCGGCGTCGAAAGAACCGTACCGGTAGATCAGGGTGATAAACCCGTATCCGACGGCGCGGCCTCTGTACCCGCTGAGCCAGCTAAAGAAAAGGCCGATTGATTTTTGTATTGACAAAAGAAGGGAAAGAAAATAGTTTCCGAATGCGACATAAAGCCGAAGTGGTGGAACATGGTAGACACGCTATCTTGAGGGGGTAGTGGCTTACGGCCGTCCCGGTTCAAGTCCGGGCTTCGGCACCATAAAAACAAAAAGGGGTTAGTTGGAAACAACTGACCCCTTTTCTTTTCCGTGTCGCACGGTCGACGCCCGATATCATTCTCCCACCCAGTTTGCAAAGGTATAATTGTTCCTACCGGAGTTTTTGACCCTATACATTGCCTCATCGGCCAGTTTGATCAGAGAGTCGATGTCGCAACCATCGCGAGGGTAGAGGGCAATACCGATGCTGGTGCCGACCGATGTCTGCTTCCCATTGACTATTATAGGTTGTGAGATGCTCTGAATCACCTTCTGCGCAATATGGGCCGCATTCCCCGGGGATTGCAGTTCGGTTATAACAATCAGAAACTCATCCCCTCCGATACGGGCGACCGTATCCGTCTCGCGCACAGAGGAACGAAATCGTTGTGCCGCTTCCCTGAGCACCTCGTCTCCGACATCATGACCGTACGTATCATTGACCTCCTTGAAACCGTCGAGATCGGCGAACATGACGGCGACTATCATCTTTTTCCGTCGTGCCACTCCCATGGCTATATCAAGGCGGTCTCTGGCCAGTCTCAAGGTTGGAAGGTCTGTCAGTCCGTCGTGGGTTGCCATATGCCGTATTTTCTTTTCCGCTTCCTTGCTTTCGGTCACATCCAGACCGAATGCCCAATTTTGATCGCTTGCGGAAATGAAACCCCATGAAATATGTTTCTTTGTTCCGTCCTTACAGGTTACGATTGATTCCATGGGTTCGATTTTGGACCTGGTCTGAATGGCGTATTTCACCATGTTGCTCCATGCCTTCTCTACTTGGTTGCGATACGCCTCGTCGGGATAGGCGAGGGGGAACCACGCGGATGCGGAAGGCACCTCTTCGATGGTATATCCGAACAGTTTGGTGAAGGTTGGATTGATATATTCGGCCTTCTGTTCGATGCCGTGTGACATGTAGATCGCCAATGGAGAAGTATCAGTCATGGCCCTGAACCGCTTCTCGCTTTCGATCAGGGCATTTTCCGCCCGTTTTCTTTCGGTGATATCCTGGACGGTTCCGATAATCTGCAGAAGATCGCCGTTGTCGTCATATTTCCCCTGGAAGGTTGAAAAGTAGTATCCGATACTTTTATCCGGACGGAGAAACCGTTGTTCAAAGCTCCCTTTCTCACGTGACTCAATCGCCCGTTGAATCAGTTCCTTGTCGCGATTGTGATCTTCTGGCCACGGGGATAGATCTTGGATCGCATCAATATGAGGGGTGAAGGATTTTGGGTCGAGCCTGAATATATTAAAAATCTCTTCCGACCATGTAACATCGCCTGTCTTTACGTCCCATGTCCAATAACCTAACTGAGCTAACTTCTGTGCTTCGAGAAGCTTTTTCTCGCTTTCACTCAGCGCTTCCTCTGTCTGTTTGAGGTCCGTGATGGACCGAGCCTGCTGGATGTTTTGATATGCAATCATGGAAAGCTGATTGGCCAGAGCGAAAAGGGTGTGAGCGATGTGATTGAACTTTTCCTTTGACATGACAGGCACCTTCAGAAAGGCCTCGCGGAACTCTTTTTCGTCGATGTCAATCTCACGGGCGTATTCCATTATTTTCTCTTCGCTCAGCGCTTTATTCCGAACTTGGCCGACCAGCCAGTTGGCGATATGGTATCCACCGGCGGTAATACTGGCCCCTGCACTCCATAGGCCGGCGCTCAGGCATGGCTGAATGATCGGTCCTGATGGATTATGCCGTCCGAGCATTGCATCGGATCTTTGGCAATTTCTGGCCCCCTTTTCGGTCTGGCGGACGAACGTACTACAGAAGTAGGTGAAGTTGCTCGGTTTAGTGATGGGAGTGCCGTCGGGACGCGTGAGGAGGATGGCGGCTCCCCAGGTATCGGCGAGCATATCCTGGAGGTTCTGAATTTCACCTATGTTGAACAGATCTTCGAAGGCGACACCTTCGCTAGCATCCAAGGGTCGTGTCAATGCCACAATACGTTTCTCGAGTGCTTCTTCGATTCGCTTTCGGTCGGTGATATCTGGAAAGACGGCGAATGCTGCAATCATCTCTCCATCGCTGTTGTAAATAGGAGCGGCGCTCACGATCTCACAGCGTTTCGTGCCGTCTTTGAGCCGAATGCACATTTCCCTGTTCTTTGTTGTTATTCCCTTGAGAGCCAGCATCAGGGGGAGTTCATCCCAGGGGATTCGGTTCCCTTCCATATCGAAGTTTTCCCATGTATGCTCTATATCGGATAAGTAATAGTGCCCGGCGTCATTTTCCTCACCCTCGAGCCCCAATGTGTCGATAAGAGCCTGGTTGACGTTGAGAATCATCCCTTCGGGTGAACTCACCAGGATCATCGGTACGGGTGTTTGGCTGAAGGCAGATTGCAGTAAAAGCTTGGTATCGGCCGATTCTCTCTCTGCTTGTAAACGCTTGGTGATGTCAACCGCTATGCCTGCCAGCAAGGGATCCGAGCCCTCAATCCGGATTGGGAATTTGTAGGTATCGAAAAAGCGTTCCCTGCCATGTTTGTCTATGATTCTCTCCTGAATAACCATCGGACCTCTGCTCAGGACCTTTCGATCATCTTCGATCATCCGTTGGGCCATCTCATGATGCATAAGTTCTTCGGTGGTTTTCCCGATGGATTCCTTCCATCCAAACAGCTCATCAAGATACCGGTTGACAAGTACGAGATGGTCTGTTGAATCCTTGATAAAAACACCGGCAGGCAGGTGTTCCATAAATATCGAAAACCGTTTTTCACTTTCGATCAGTGCCGCTTCAGTCCGTTTTCGCTTCGTGATGTCTCGGTCGGTGCCCCGGTACCCTTTGAGGTTTCCATCGACATCGTAGAAGGGGAGGCCATTGGTTTCCAGAACGACCGGATGACCATCTTTATGGAGATTTATATTTTCGAATGCGACAATAGGGCTCTGTTCGGCAACCAGGGCGTTGAATCTTTCCGTTATACGTTTCGATTCTTCCGGAGGCATCCGGTCAAAGGGTGTTGTACCGATCATCTCTTGGGGATCGTAACCGAGAATCTTTTTAATCTGAGGGCTGATATAGGTGAAATGTCCCTGTGGATCTATTTCCCACACACAGTCGTACAACGTTTCAACCACTCCCTGAAATCGAGAACAGCTTTCACTCAGAATATCTCTTGCCACCCTGTATTCGGTGGTATTAATAAATACAACGATCGCACCGGATGTCTCGCCGTTGACTATCTGGGGGTACGACCAATATTCGGCGGGAAAGTAAGAACCGTCGGCCCTCCATAATACCTCATCGGAGACATATACGCCCTTACCCTCGCTGAGGGCCTGGTGTATTCTGCAGGCTTCGATGGCGATAGGACTGCCGTCGGGGAGTGAATGATGGATCAGATAATGCATGTTCCTGCCGAGGAGTTGATTCATGTCCGTATAGCCCAGCAGTCTGAGGCAGGACGGATCGACAAAGGTACAGGTACCCTGAAGATCAATGGCATACATCCCTTGCGCCTCTGAATCGAGGAGGAATTTTATCATGTCGCCGTTCTGCTTTATGGGCTCTCCCGTTTCCTTATTCACCGTATGGCCCCTCCCTTCTCCTCCTTTTCAGTACGTGCAGTGCCAACTGCAGGGTTATGATAAGAAACGCAATGAGGATACGTAGGTAGTCTATGTATACCTTTTGTAGTTTCAGTATGTTATACAATCGATTGTGATGAAGTTCAACGATGGTGTAAGCCGATTGTATACATGCTATTTCATGTGATATCGTACAGTTCGATCCAGGCATCCGGATCTTCTATGAGCATGTTTGTGTGATGTATATAGCCAATCGTGTATGATTGAAGTTCTCGAAAAATGACGATTCAGGATCGCCACTCAATAACAGTACTATTATATATAGATAGTTACTGTACTTCTACCATAATTTCTTTAAAAATTATCTTTTTTTTTATCGGATTTCGGAATGCATTACGCATGCAATCCGATGTGTCGATTCATTTCAGCTCCCTCAGGGATTGTGCCGTTGCCACGAGAGCCTGATCGTATTCTTTTAGAGCAGCGCTGGTATGACCGATCGACTCCCGCCACTGCCTGCCCGTGTTCTCTACGAATGACTTGATTATCCGGCTCGTTTTTCTTTCGACGAGACGGCGGTATCGCCGATAGAACCAGAAACCGAACAGCAGGTTTATCAGTGCGTAACTACCAAGCGCCGCAAGACCGGCAGGACTGAAAAGGTTGAAAAAGGCGGTGAAGATAAAGTTCAGCATGTGGTTCAGCGATGGATTCGCAAAAAGGTCCTGCCAGGCGGTCTTCCCCGCAAGGGCGACAATCAACCCGGAGAGAAGGAAGAGATAGACGATATACTGACCGGTTTGAAACAGTATGTGCCGGTCGCTATGCGATGAAGTAAGCCGGCTGTTTGCCTGCTTATCGAGTTTTTCTTCGAAGATTCTTGTTCGATATTCAGGTTTCAATATATCTTCAACCCGTCCGGCCATCACACGATGGGCCCCTCTTCTCATGATGTCGCTCATGATCCTGTTCGTGATGTTTTCGAGTTGTCTCTGAATGACCTGAACCATTCTCCGGTTTGCAAGGTCGAACGTACCGTGCTCCTCATCGATCCTGCCCTTTGACCTCCCGTATCGCCACTGTTCCACGAGGGCGGCCATCCCGTAGCCCGGCCCTTTCAGTATGGCGGTATTCTCCAGTTTCAAACGGATTTCTACACGAGTGCTCTCGTCCAGGGCCGCATAGATATTGTCCCGGACGATCCTTTCTTCCTCTGCTCCGGCGATCTCCATCGCCGTTATGGTGTGGGTGAGAATGTCATGCATGGTTTCCAGGTGAACCAGTTCGTTCTTAAAGAGGGAAAGATAGCGGGAATATTCCTGATCCAGGTTTGCTGTCTTGATGTTTTTAATTTCTTTTAGATCTCTCTGTCGGAAGATTTCCTGGCGCAGACTGGGCGCCTGGTTCCAGGGAGAGAGGGCCTGCCCGTCAAGGGCTTCCTCGGCGGATACGGTAAAGATAACCGGGTCGGCGATGTCGGCCTTTCTGAGATGTCCCCGGAAGTCGGCATGGACACGTTGCATCTCCTTGAATCCTTCGCCGGAATTCCCGCCATCGAAAAAGAGGTCTGATTTATTGAGGACGAAATAAAAATTGTGCTTTGACTTCGGTACCAGTTGCAGAAATTCGTAGAAACTGCCGTCGCCGTACTTTGCCGGAGAGGTCAACCACACAAGGATATCGACATGCTCGATAAAGTCGAGTACCTGCCGCCGGTGCTCAGGCTGGATGCTGTCGAAATCGGGAAGATCGCACAGGACGATCTGTTGAGCGGTCCGGCTGGTGTGGGTATATTCCCGCCAGGGTGTTCCCGGATCGGGTTGCACAGGCAGGGGGGTATCGATATGGTGATAGAGCAGGATCGCGTCGGTATGGGGCCGGCGGTGGCTCGCCGACGAGATGGAGGCTTCGGCAAGGACGTTCATGAGGGTCGATTTCCCCACGCCGGTTCCGCCGAGCAGTCCGACAACCAGGTACTGTTGTGTCACGACATCGAGCTTGTCGAGGAGCGTCTGAGCCTCCTGCACCATCCGCCGCCGCTCTTCCGGTGACAGGGTTGCGAGATCAGCCGTCCGGGCGATCTTCTGGGCCTCCAGGATGCTGTTTCGAAGTCTTATGGAGGAATCGTTCATCGTGTATCTCCCAATCGGCCCTTCAGGCCGCTAAGCCATACCATCGTTTCTTCGGGTATGAGAAACGGCTCAAGGCAGGATACGTACCGCCCTTTCTGTTCTTCCAGTATATTGAGGATTCCCTCTTTGTATTTCTTGTCGAGTTCACGGGCGATGCCCTGAATTTCGTGAAAGGCGAAAAGATTCACCGAACTTTTCGTAACCAGCGGGGCCAGGAACGAATCAAGCGCCATCTCGATAAAGGTTATACCTCCTCCGAGGACGATCTCGAAGGAGAGGATCAGCCCTCCCCACAGGATGGCGGTCGAATAGATGCCTACCTCCTTATGCTTCGGGATTCCCCGCGCGAGATCACGAAACCTCGCCTCAAGCCATCCCATAAGTTGTCCCTGCAATTGCCCGATCCTGTCCCGAACTTCCTGATCGGAGATGGGTAGTTCGTGCCGGTGCAGTTCACTGAATAATGAGGAATCGTTGTCTTCGGGGGAAAGGTTTTCGAGAACGAGTCGGTTCAGTCCACTCATCGTCGAAAGGATCGGCGTGATATCGGCCTGTTTCTTTACGGCTAAGAGAACCTTCCGGGATGTACCGCCCGGATTGTTCTCCCGCAGACCCAGCAGGCGCAGGGGGACAAGAAACAGCTGTTTCAGATAGTGCCGGGGTTTCGAAAGGATGTCGTAGCGGTTATAGATGTTTTTGATCTCCCGCTGGATGTGATTCTGACTGTCCCGCTTGAAATGGGCTTCAAACTGTTCAAACAGATTCGAGCCCTGTTCTTTAAAGAGTTGATCGAGCCGCCCAAGCCATCGTTCTCCGGCTTTGTTTTCACGCTCCGCCAGCCCATGGAAGGAATCAATGGAACGTTTGAGATGTGCACGCCTTTGTCTCTTCTGTTCGATCAGAAGAGACACGGAGGTTTCTTTCCGCAGGGTCTCAAAGAAGCATTCCGAGAAGCGGGCGAATCCATTCTGTCCGCTAAGCGAATGCAGTGAAGGGGTAGGAATATAGGGGATGAACCACAAACGATCCCTGTTGATCGTGATCCCCCGCTGTCGAAAGAAATCGACGATCTCTTCGGATGTATGGGCTGGATCTGCCTTATTGAAGAGGAAGAAGCATGGTTTTCCCTCTCTGTCGATACGGTCGAGTGTCCGGGAGGGGATTTCGTCGGCGTACTTTTCTTGGCTGGCAACGAAGATAATCACGTCGGAGAGGCGATCCAGATCTTCTGCGATCCGGCGATGTTCGTGCTCCAAACTGTCAAGATCGGGATTGTCCACCAGAACGATATGTTCCAGATCATCCCGATTATGTGTAACGACGATCAGCCGTCTGCCGTTGTCGGTTTCATTGGTCTGAGTACCTTCTCCGTCCGGTGCATACTCAATGCGGAAATCGGGAAGGGGAAATGCGTCCAGAGAATTGTTTTCATGGATATACACAACCGGAGCGGCTGTCGTCGGTCGTTCCATGCCTACCCTGCTGATGGAAGAACCGCACAAGGAGTTGAAAAGACTAGACTTTCCTGTCCCCGTTCCGCCGGTGAAGACCGCCCAGATCAGGGGCCTTTGTTGCTTGTATAGGAAAACCGCCATATCTTTACACAGGGTGTCCCGCATCTCGGAGAACTCTTTTTCACGGATCGACAGACCCGGAATCCGAAGGTCTTGTAAGTGCGCGAACAGTTCGTCGAAATTTATTGGTGTCCTATTCATTGCTTCGCCCGACTCTCCTGTCGGTCCTCATCTTTCCGTATTGTTCGGTACAATGCCCGTATGCCAAATATTCTTCACCGGTTACCTGTTACGCTCACTGTATCAAAAGGGTATTGAAACATCAACGGCATTATCGAATGCTGTCATGATCGGGATAGATGTAAGTGATACCGGTCTTTCCAACATCTCGCACAGGGAATGTCCTGCATGAGCGTTTATCTCGGATGGACCAACCGATTGTTGTTCCTTAAGGGTGTATGCTCCCGAATACACGAAATAGAAGTGGACACAGTCTCCGGGTTACCCCTTGAACATCGGGTAGCCGCACCTATCAAAATCAAAAAACACTTGTATAAAATCAATCTCCCTGTTAGAAACTCCAAGAGAATTTATAGGAAAGAGATAGTATGGACAATATATCGGACGCCACTAAACAGTTTATTGATCTGAGACGGCATATGTGGATGGCCGGCATCGAGGTAGACCTGCGCAGACTCATCTGGCAGATCGCCGTAACAGGAAAATATATATCCTCAAAAATCCAGGAATCCAATCGGAAGCTGGCCGGTTTTGAAAATATTTACGGAGAGGAGCAGCTTGCCCTGGACAGGAGTTCCGACGAAATCATTAAGCGGCAGCTCGAGTTCTCCGGCTTCGTCAGCCAGTACGCTTCTGAAGAACGAGATTCCATACTCCCGGTGGGCAGGGGAGGGGAAAAATACATCGTAACCGCCGACCCCCTCGACGGATCTTCTCTGGTGGAAACCAATCTTGCCATCGGGACCATTATCGGCATTCATAAGGAATCCATCCTGAGCGGGGGCGAGAAGAGTCTCGTAGCCGCCATGTATATAACATACGGACCGTTGATTACGATGATCTATTCGGCGGGAAACGGAACCCATGAGTTTGTCCTGAACAGAGAGGGCGAATATGTGCTTTCCGAAGAGAATATAACCCTCGGAGAACGGGGAAGCATATACAGCATCGGTGGGTTGAGAAAGGATTGGACGGCGAACCACCTCGAATACATACGATCACTGGAAGACGAGGGGTACAAACTGCGGTACAGTGGCGGTTTTGTGCCTGATATCAACCAGATCCTGATAAAGAGGGGAGGGATCTTTACCTACCCAGCGCTGAAGAAAAATCCGAACGGAAAACTGCGTCTCATCTTCGAACTCCAGCCCATGGCCTTTCTTATGAAACAGGCCGGCGGGATGGCCACCAATGGAAAACAGGATATCCTTTCAATACAGCCGGAGACGCTCGATCAGAGATGCCCCATATACATCGGGAGCAGATACGAGGTAGAAAAGGCAAAGGAGTTCCTGACCGGCAACACGACACGATAACCATTCAGCACAGTAACAGAGGAGCCCGGCATGATGTACCAGACCGTTGACCAGTTGAAGCACCACCTTGTCGATGTACTGACAATTGACGAGGGGAATATCGTCATATCGAACGAGGAGCGCCTGCGGGACGTTCTTATCGATGACCTGATCTATTCGGCCATATTCAGTCCTGACGGTGACGTCAGATCGTCCGCGCGATGGTTGATTCGAAGGGCCGGTGCGGCATTGGGTTGTATGGCCTTCTCGATCCAGTCACTCTATGACGCCATGGGGAGCGGAACGGTTTCCGGATTTACGGTACCCGCCATCAATCTGCGGGGAATAACCTATGACTGCGCCCAGTCGGTATTCCGCTCGGTCCTGAAGAACGATGTGGGACCATGCATCTTTGAAATCGCCCGTTCGGAGATCGGGTACACCGACCAGCGCCCTTCGGAGTATGCCACAGTGATAACCGCCGCGGCCATCAAAACCGGCTACCGCGGCCCTCTCTTCCTGCAGGGCGACCACTTCCAGATCAACGCTAAGAAATATCGCGAAGATCCGTCTGCCGAAACGCAGGCGATAAAATCCCTCGTACGGGAGGCGATTGAGGCGGGATTCTATAACATCGACATCGATGCCTCCACCGTGGTGGATTTATCCAAAAACACCATTGAAGAACAGCAGGCGGGCAATTATTCGATAACAGCGGATATTACCGCCATGATACGAGAGATAGAACCGGAAGGCGTCACCGTATCGGTGGGGGGAGAGATCGGAGAGATAGGAGACAAGAACACCACCGTGGAGGAATTTACCGTATTCATGGATCACTACCTCCAAGAACTCCGGAAGAGGGGAGACAATCTGAAGGGGATCAGCAAGATCAGCATCCAGACGGGAACCACCCACGGAGGCGTCCCTCTGCCGAATGGATCGATAGCAAAGGTCAAGATAGACTTCGACACACTGGAAAAAATCTCTGACGTGGCGCAATCCCGCTATGGCCTGTCGGGCGCCGTGCAGCACGGGGCATCAACCCTTCCGAACGAGGCGTTCGACAAATTCCCTAAGACAGGTACCTCGGAGATCCACCTGGCGACGGGATTCCAGAACATCATATACGACAGCAGGAACTTCCCCGCTGAACTGCGAAGCAGGATATATGCGTACCTTAACACGGATCTACAGGGTGAGAAAAAGGAAGCCGATACCGAAGAACAATTTATCTACAAGACCAGAAAGAAGGGGTTCGGCCACTTCAAGAAGGATATGTGGGATCTTTCGCCCGATATACTGAAGGCGATCGGGGAGGAGCTGGAAGACCAGTTCTCATTCCTCTTCCACAAGCTCAATCTGGTCGGGACAAGGGATGTTCTGGACCAGTTCATAAAGCCTGTTGATGTCCCCTTGGAAGTCCCCGTGCCATTGAGAAAGTAATGAGTGTTTCGGATCGTCAGAGGTACGATCTGGCACCTACGTACCGTTTTTTATAATATGCCTGTGAGAGCGAAGAGGTGCTCACCGTCTTGCCGGTTCGCGGTGCATGGATAAATTGATTCCCACCGATATATATTCCCACATGGGAGATCCCTCCGCCACCGCGGGTATCGAAGAAAACCAGATCCCCCTTTTCCAGTTCGTTGCGACCGATCTCGGTGCCCGTCCGGTACTGCTCTCCTGACGTGCGGGGGAGTCTCAGTCCGTTCAAACGATAGATGGCCATTGCGAGGCCGCTGCAGTCAAATCCCTCCTCGGCGGAAGATCCGCCCCATCGGTAGGGAACGCCGATAAAGCCCCGTGCCGTCTTCACCACCTCATCCCTGAGATATGGTTCATTATAGTACTGGCTCTGTGCTATGAAATACTCATCGGGACGGACAACGTAGAATTCACCGATCACGCCCATTGCCCTCAGGATCTCCGCCTCCCTGCAGGCATCTTCCCTCGATTCAAAACTGCCGAACCGGACCTTGTACAGTCCCTGTTTGTCGGGAAAATAGTATGCGTCCAGGTTGTCGCTGTTCAGGGCGTTGACAAGCCGAGCGGCATTTTCAACCTGTGAAAAGGCGCCGACCTGGATCGTATACCCCATCCGGGACACCCTCTTTTTCGGTACGTCGGAGAGACAGGTCGGGGAAGAGATCTGTCGTGAACCGCACCCCGCCAGAAGAGACAGGACAAGGAACAAAACGATGACAGGACTTACAGGTAAACTGCGTGACTCCATAATTCCCGAACTACGGTAAGGGATGGTATGTCTGGCGGGCAGATCTGTCAGCTGATCTTTGCGCCGACAGCGGCATCTTTGTCGAAGGAGACCAGAGAAACCGTCTCACCGGTTTCCGTCGCCAGAAGCATGCCATGTGACTCGACCCCCATCAGCTTCACCGGCTTCAGATTGAGTATGACGGCGATCTTCTTTCCCACAAGTTCTTCGGGCCGGTAGTCTTTGCCGATCCCGGCGACGATGGTCCGTTCCTCACCCACATTGATCTTCAGCTCCAGCAGCTTGTCAGATTTCTTTACCCTCTTGGCCTCAATCACCTGCGCAACGCGCAAGTCGATCTTCTGAAAATCATCGAAGGTTATCTCTTCCTTGACGTCGGTAAGGGCCACTGGTTCCTTGTCCGGCTTTTGATATTCCACACGGGGGAAGAGGGATGTTCCTCGGTTAATGACATTCCCCACCGGAAGGCCGCCCCATGTGCGTATGGTGCTGAAATCCTGAGAGGTTGGATCTTCTATGCCGAGCCGTCGCAGCATATCAACGGCGGAATCGGGCATAAAGGGGGTAATCAGAACCGCTATCACGCGGAGTGACTCCAGTATGTTGTAGATGATGGTATCCAGCCGTGCATTGGCGGAAGGATCTTTGGCCAGACTCCAGGGTTCGCGCTCAACGATGTACCGGTTTGTCATATTGACAAATTCCCAGATGGCGATCAGAGCCTTATGAAACATCATGGATTGAAACGATGATTCCACCTCGGAAAAAAGACCCGCCGCTTTCGTGATCAAGGGTGCGTCATCCGGGTGATCGCTGAAGGCAGGCACCGTCCCGCCGCAGTATTTTACCGCCATGGAGAGGGACCGGCTGACCAGATTCCCCAGATCATTCGCCAGATCGGCGTTTATTCTCTGTACAAAGGCCTCTTCACTGAAATTCGAATCAAGCCCGAATACCATCTCCCTCATGAGGAAATAGCGAAACGCATCCAGTCCGTACGTGTCTTTCAGATCAAGGGGTTTCACCACGGTTCCGCGGCTTTTCGACATCTTACTGCTGTCAATATTCCAGTAGCCGTGGACGTTCAGGTGCTGATAGGGCTCTATCCCGGCACCTTTGAGCATGGTAGGCCAGTAGATACCGTGTGGTTTGAGGATATCCTTGGCTATCAGATGTTGTGAGACGGGCCAGAAGGTTTGAAACCGTTCGCTGTCGGGATAGCCGATCCCCGTCAGATAGTTGATCAGTGCGTCAAACCACACATAGGTCACATACTGATCATCGAAGGGGAGGGTGATCCCCCAGGTCAGCCGTGTCTTGGGTCTCGATATGCAGAGATCTTCGAGCGGTTCCTTCAGAAAGGCGAGGGCCTCATTTTTGTATCGTTCAGGCCTGATAAAGTCGGGATTATTCTGTATATGATCAATCAGCCAGTCCTGATACTTGCTCATTCTGAAGAAGTAGTTGCTTTCCTTTCTGATTTCGGGGATGGTGAGGTGATCCGGGCACATGCCGTCCACAAGTTCGCTCTCCCGGTAGAAGCGCTCACAACCCACGCAGTAATACCCCTCATACTCACCGAAGTAGATGTCTCCAGCGTCATACACCTTCTGCAGTATCGACCTGACCACCTCTTTGTGATCCTGATCCGTTGTCCTGACAAAATAATCGTTGGTTATGGAAAGCTTCGGCCAGAGGTCCCTGAACTGTCCACTTATCCTGTCCGTATACTCCTGCGGAGCCACTCCGGCTTCTCTTGCCGCCTCCGCTACCTTGTCACCATGTTCGTCGGTCCCGGTCAGAAAATAGGTCTGGTCCCCGGCCATCCGGTGGAACCGGGCCAGGACATCGGCCACGATGGTGGTATACGCGTGGCCTATATGGGGGGATGCATTGACATAATATATCGGTGTCGTAATGTAAAAATTCTTCATCTCTTTCTCCGGTGATGTATTGCTGATCTAATGTCGGTAGTCTCTTTCTTTCTTCTGGAGTTCGGTTACGGATATTTCCACTTCCTTGCCATCCCCGAAATCCACAAAGACCGTATCTTCAAGTATATTCTGTCTAATGACCTTGCCTTTCCCTTCTGAGGTGACCACATTCTTTCCGCATTTTGGCATATTTTTTTTCGCCTTCGCATACGTTTCATGCTCGAAGGCAAGACAGCACATGAGTCTGCCGCACAGCCCGGAGATCTTCTCCGGATTCAGGAGCATGTTCTGCTCCTTGGCCATCTTGATCGATACGGGGGCAAAATTGTTGAGGAAGCTGGCGCAGCAGAGTTCCCTGCCGCACATGCCGATACCTCCGCAAATGCGGGCCTTGCTCCTTACCCAGATCTGTCTTAGTTCAATCCTCATTTTGTACTTCTGCACAAGGTCCTTTACCAGTTCCCGGAAATCAACCCTGTTTTCTGCAGTAAAGTAAAAGATCAGTTTGGTCTTGTCAAAGTGGCTTTCAACGCTCACCAGTCTCATGGAGATTTTTCGCCTTGTGATCCGTTCAATGCAAAATTGCCGCGCCTCTTCTTCGGTCTTCAGATTCTCTTCATGAACCTTCAGATCCTCATCGGTGGCTTGGCGTAAGACCTTCCGGAGATTTGGGGGTAGTTTTTCCTGGGGAAGGGCGCGAATCCCGTTCACAACAAATCCCATGGCCGATCCCGATTCGGTGTCGACAATAGCCATGTCCCCTTCCTTTAAAGGGATGTCCGTAGCGTCGAAGGAGTACACTTTTCCCCTGTCTTTAAATCTGATGCCGATAATATTTTTCAACGTATCCTGATCCTGTTCCATAAGCTTAATCCGTGTGTTATGAAAGGCCATGGAGACGGAATACCATGGATTCCAGTGCCAATTGCCTGTTGGCGTTTCGGTCAATGGCGTTGTATGCGTCGCGTATAATTTTTATATTTTCCAGGATATCAGTTCCCGTCATGTTCTTTGAACATTTTTTTGTTGCATCGGCAATATCACGGTGAATCAGCCTGTTGGTATCGCGCGTTTCCCGGTACACTACCATATCTCTGTGCCATTCCCTGAATATGTCGAGTTTCTTCAGGGCGGCATCCCGGTCATTCCCAAAGCAGTCGGCAAGAAAGAACGCATACATGGGAATGGAGTCGACCGTTGAAAAGTTTTTTATGAGATCATGTTTAAAGTCAAAGAACGATTCCTTTTGTATCTCCAATGCCCTGCCGATACTACCCCCCGCCGACGATGCAATCTCCGCTGCCGACTGTTCATCGATCGCCAGTCTGTCCGTTAGATAAGAGGCGATTGTCTCCGGGCGTACGGGATTAAACCGGATCTTCTGACACCGTGATATGATTGTTTGAGGCAGCTTGTGGATACGGGGTGTTATCAGTATCAGAACATTTGACGGTTTCGGCTCTTCGAGGGTTTTCAGAAGGGCGTTTGCCGACGCATCGTTCATCCTGTCCGCATTCGTTATTATGAAAACTCTCTTTCTGCCCTCGAATGGTCGGAATTTTATTTGATCCTGCAGTTCCCTGATCTTTTCAATCTTTATGAAGATGCCATCGGGCTCTATGAAAACGAAATCGGGGTGACTGCCGTGTTCGATCTTTAAACATGGAGGGCATCTGTCACAGGAATCGGCGTTGTTCTCTACGCAATTCAGGGCCTTTGCAAGGATCTTGGCAGTGGTTTTCTTGCCGATACCCTGTATGCCGTGAAAAAGATACGCATGCGGGACGCGATCGCTCTTGATGGCGCCCTGCAGAACGCTTACCTGTTTGTCCTGACCATATATGTCACTGAACGGCATAAGCCCTATCTCGTAATCAATCCCTCCAGATACACGCACACTTCCCGGTGCACTTCAGAAACATCTCTGGAAGCGTCTATTACCTTGAATCTATCGGGGTTCTCTCCGGCCAGTGCAAGATACCCGCTTCTGATTGTCTCGTGAAACCTCAGGTGTTCTCTCTCGAAGCGATCCTTACGGGGAGCATGTCCCGCCCTTTGAGCACGATCTATTACCCTTGCAAGTCCCTGGTCGGCCGGAATATCGAAAAGAAGCGTCATATCAGGAACTAGGGATTGAGACGCAAAATCGCACAGTGCCCGAACGGATTTGATATCCTCGTTTCTTCCGTAACCCTGATAGGCAACAGTAGCGTCAGAAAAGCGATCGCACAGGACGATTTCTCCCCTTTGCAGAGCAGGTGCTATCACCTCCTCAACGTGCTGTGCCCTGTCCGCTGCGAAGAGCAACAATTCCGTTCTACCGGACAGGGCAAGCGCAGTCCTGTCCAGCAGAATTTTTCTCAGTTCGTTCCCTAGGAGAGTTCCACCCGGTTCACCGGTGATCACAAAAGGTACTCTCTTTCCCCTCAGGTAATCACCGGCCTTCCTGATCTGGGTCGTCTTTCCGGAACCTTCTATTCCCTCAAATGTAACGAATACACCCATACCATCCGGTCTTGCAAAACTGGATTAAAAACTCACGACACGCCGGGATGCTAGTTACCTTTTTCTACACCGGGTTCTATGGCTTCTACCGGGCAGACGTCGGAACAGGCACCGCAATCGGTGCATGCATCCGGGTCGATTACATACCTGTCGTCCCCTTCACTTATTGCACTTACAGGACATTCATCCTCGCAACTTCCACAACTAATACACTCATCTGTGATTACATATGCCATGCTACTATAACCTCCATATATGATTTACGGGTTTGTCGTTTAAACTGCTACAACCTCAACGACTCCCGGAATTTTTTCCTTAAGGTATCTTTCGATACCCATCTTCAGCGTCATCTGAGCCATGGGACAACTGCCGCAGGCTCCCTTGAGTCGTACCTTTACAATGCCGCCTTCGGTGACGTCAACGAACTCGACATCGCCGCCGTCTGCCTGTAGAGAGGGCCTGACGTCATTCAATAGTGCTCGAACCTCTTCTTCCATTTCAATATCTCCTTATGGTTTTGTTTCTCTTCTTTCCTAATGAGGCATACGGGAAATCATCTTATCAGCAACCTTGTTTGCAAGATCGGCAAGATCCGGTTTGAACCACTTGTAGCCTTCCGTATCGTAATGTTTTGCCCTCCACATAATCTTTCCCGTTTGTGCCTCAATCAGCTCCATACTGAATCCGACCTTGGCAAGCTTATCTTCTCCCCGTGTCGTATAATTCCAGAAATCCACTTCCACAACAAGGATGGCATCCGTATCACACCGTTTGCCTATATATTTGCTTATATCAGAGTCTGAAAAGCTCACCTTTTTCAACTTTTCAAGGTAATCGGACATTGCCTTTGCCAGTTTGTCATCATTCTCCATCAGTTTTCTTGTATCCTTCGGGGAAACAACACCGGAAAAGTATCCCTTTTTACCCACTGCATCAGCGATAAGTGGGCCGACCACCCCCTTGGCATCCGGAAAAGCATCTGTCTCGACAGGAAGCACGCATATCGTATCAGGATGGAAGGTCTCAGTACCCGGCGTTACCTGAGAAAACCGTATCTCTCCACAGGCCGCAAGCGTTACAAAGAGCAAGACAAAAAAGAGAGTTTTTTTCACATGCAAATACAATGATAATTTCCTTATGTACAATTTTCCTTCTTTCCCGACATGCTGTAATAAACCGGGAGCCAGACGGTACCGTTACAATTTCCTCACGGAAGCATACCACCAGCCGGGTCTCTTCCAGGTCAGGAGTGGTTCGGTTGTATCACATTCCCTCGACATGTGCCACCGACGAGGAGTACGTACGGACCATAGGGATTGGAGCATATGTACAATGAGACGTTGCAGTAAGGAGAAATATATCGGAATACAGTCCTGAAGAATCAAGACTAGCAACGCCATCATATCTTCGTTGCAATAAACCATAAGCAGGCGCTCAACCCTGCAATCATATAGTTTATCCCCAGCAGTCCCTCCAATTCCATCCTGGAAAATCGAACTTTTCTATCACAAAGCTCCATACAAATCCATATATAAAACACCGGAACCAGCAGTGCCAATCCTAGGCTCATGGAAGGAACACACCCTGCCGGTATTGCGGCAATCAGCATGATCCCGGCAAGAATCGATACTCCTTTCAGCAGAATCCTGGCTCGACCTTCTCCCATAATAACCGGTATCGTTTCACGGCCGATCAGTCGATCGCTCTGGATATCGATCGTATCTGAGAGGACGGACTTTGAGAAGACCAGGACAAACACGAACAGAAAGGCCACCACCATTGAACATGTTATCTCAAGGCTGACACTTACCTGCGGAATGACGGCAGTCACGACGGCCCATCCCAGAGCGGTAAAGATATTCTTTGAACCGGGCACATCCTCCAGCCTTTTCCCCCACACGGTAGCATTATAGAGGACACCGGAAAGTGAGATAAACCCGACCAGGATAAAAGTCACCGGGCCCTCTAAAAATGAAAGGACGGACGCAAGCACAAGAGAGGTTATGGCAGCGGTCATATAGCTTCCCCTGTGTTGTAGGTAGGACCCTTCTCTGAAGCTTCCTTGAATTCTTCCGAAGCTTCTTTCCTGCAGTCTGTTGATGGTATGTATCGCGAATACACATAAGGCGGCGATCAGAATATTTGATACACTCACTCCAAGGCCCTGAAGAAACATACTGGCGAGGGAGAGGAATCCGGCACCGATGGCGGAAGAGATATCTGTTCTGAGGAGAAATATCCAGAGGTTATAAAGACCTCTCAGTTTCCACGGCACGGTTTCTCTTTGATTGTGGGTAAGGTAATCGATTACCCCTTCCGTTATCCAGTTCGGCGTGGACGCTCCGGCAGAGACGCCTATGTTTTTGAACCCACTGAGATCCGTGCCGTTCAGTTCCTCTGCCGTCTCGATATGGACCGTTCGCGTTCCGCAGTCTTGCGATATCGCGGCAAGTCTGCGGGTATTCGCGCTGTCCTTCCCGCCTACAATGATGATCCCATCCATGGTAGCGGCCATCTTTTTGATTTCGGCCTGTCTCATTTCGGTCGAATTACAGATGGTATCAAAGACCATGGCTCCGGGAAATTTACGGGTAATCTCTCGAGCAATCTCTTTGTATGCCGCAGAATCCTGGGTGGTCTGGGCAACGACGCAGATCTTGTCGTGCTGCTGAAGGGGAGCAACATCCTTTTTGTCGTTAATGACTATCCCTCTCCCGGATGAATATCCCAGAAGGCTGGCAACTTCCGGATGCTCTTTATCGCCGACGATGATAATTGTGTAGCCCAGTGCCGCATGCTTTTTGATTATTGCCTGGACACTCGCAACCTTGGGGCAGGTGGCGTCTACAATCTCTACACCCTTTTCTCTGATCCTCTCCCTTTCCAGAGGAGATACTCCATGGGCCCTGATGACTATGATGCCGTCCTCAATTTGGTCGATACTCTCTAACGGAACAATCCCCCGTTCCTTGAGAAGCTGGACTGTTTGAGGATTATGTATGAGGGGGCCGTATGTGTATACCGTTTTGCCCCCCTTATGACAGGCTATATCGAGGACGATGTCTACCGCCCTCTTCACACCCATGCAGAAGCCTGCCGTCTCGGCTAGTTTAACTCCCATCGTTCATTCCCGTATCAATCTTCTACATGTTTTCCGGCATACAGGAAAAATTCCCTGTTTCCGGCAGGACCGGTAATCGGCGACTCGCAGGTTCCCATCGTTTCGAGACCCAGTTCTTCCGAAAATTTTACAATTTCATCAACGACTTTCCTGTGTAATCCGGAATCTCTGATAACCCCTTTTCCGACTTCATCTCTGCCAACTTCAAACTGCGGCTTGATCAGGGCGAGGATGAAGGCATGCTCGCCGATGAGTCTGACGACGACGGGCAATACCAGCCTCAGGGAAATAAAGGAGACATCGATCACCGCCATATCTATGATGTCTTCAATACCTTCACCTGAAAAGTATCTGATGTTGGTTTTCTCAAACAGTATCACCCTCCTGTCCGTTCTGAGCTTCCAGTCGAGCTGACCGTACCCCACATCTATCGCATAGACCTTTCGAGCACCTTCCTGGATGAGACAGTCCGTAAATCCACCCGTGGAGGCGCCGATATCCAGGGCCACCATACCCGCTACATCGACATCGAACTGCTGCAGAGCTCCCTTGAGTTTTAATCCTCCTCTGCTGACATAGGGGTTCTCGCCACCCTTTATCCGTATCACTGCGTCATGGCGTACAGGGGTTCCCGCCTTGTCAATCCTCTCCTCACCAACCACAACCAGGCCCGACATAATAAGAGCTCTGGCCCTCTCGCGGGTTGCCGCAAGGCCTCTGTCAACCAGAAGCTTGTCCAGCCTGATTTTTGATTTTTGGTTTTCTGACTTCACGTTTCGAGTTCCGGGTTTGTAAAAAGTCGGGGATTGTTAGCCTCAAGGATCGCCAAAGTACTGCCGTGCCGGATGAAGCATATCGCCACCGTGGGCCAAGCCCTCGCTTGCTCATTCACCCATAATATGTTGAACGGCCTGTGCAATACCGTCCGCGTCAATGCCGTGCATTCTTCTCAACTGGGCCTGTGTCGCATGCTCCACGAATTCATCCCTGATGCCAAGCCGTTTCACGGTAATTCCCGAGATTCCCTTCTCCGAAAACAGTTCGAGAACAGCGCTGCCGAATCCGCCCATAAGGACGTTCTCTTCAACGATGATCATCTTTTTGTGGGAGGATGCTATGTCGCATAACAGAGCCGTATCAAGGGGTTTCACGAAACGACTGTTGACGACGGTCGCTTCGATACCCTTTCCGGCAAGTATCTGGGCGGCTGCGATGGAAGGGTATACAGTAGAACCGATGGCGATTATGGCCACATCCCCGCCGGTGCGGACAATTTCGGCCTTTCCGATCTCGATGCTTTCCGGGGTTTCATCAAGAAGGACACCGGTCCCTTCACCCCGCGGATACCGTATCGAAGCGGGGCCTTTACATAAAATTGCCGTCTTGAGCATGTGCTGGAGTTCATTTTCATCTTTGGGGGCCATAACAACGATATTCGGGATGGATCGAAGGTAGGAGTAATCAAACAGTCCGTGGTGCGTGGGACCGTCGTCTCCCACAAAGCCTCCCCTGTCAAGGGCGAAAACGACGGGCAGCTTCTGAAGACATACATCATGGAGAACCTGGTCGTATGCCCGCTGCAGAAAGGTGGAATATATGGCGACCACCGGTATAAATCCCTCCGTGGCCAAACCTGCGGCAAACGTCACTCCATGCTGCTCGGCGATGCCGACATCATAAAACCGTTCGGGAAATTCCCGTGAGAACTCGTCGAGGCCTGTCCCGCTTGCCATGGCGGCCGTTATCGCAACGATCGAAGGATTCTCACGCGCCATGTGTACCATGGTGCGGCCGAAGATTTTCGTGTACGACGGTCCGGCGCTGTCCGGCTGAATAGATTCTCCCGTAGCGATATCAAACGCCCCTATGCCATGAAATCGGGACGGTTCCTTTTCGGCAAATCGATAGCCCTTTCCCTTCTTGGTTATGACATGAACCAGAACGGGCCGTTCCATAGCCTTTACATTCTGGAGATTCTTTATCAAATGATTGAGGCGGTGTCCTTCGAGCGGGCCGATATACTTAAACCCTAGCTCTTCGAACAGCATACCCGGAACGACAAATGCCTTGAGAGATTCTTCCGTTTGCCTGGCAAATTTGATGACATGTTCTCCAATACCGGGTATCGTTTTGAGAAAGCTGTGGATTTTCGTTCTCAGCCGTATAATCTGCTGACCCGTCATGATACGGTTCAGGTACGACGACATGGCGCCCACATTGGGGGAGATGGACATCTCATTATCGTTCAGGATGACGATTAGGTCCTTTTCTCTGTCACCGGACCAGTTAAGCCCTTCAAATGCCATGCCGGCGGTCATTGAACCGTCCCCAATGACGGCGATGACTTTATAGGTGCCGTTTTCGAGACACCGCGCATCGGCGATGCCGGCAGCGGCGGATATGGAGGTACTGCTGTGACCGGCACCGAAAACATCGTATATGCTCTCTTCCCGTTTAGGAAACCCGCTAATGCCCCCCATCTGTCTGAGAGTATGAAACGCTGCTTTCCTGCCGGTAATGATCTTGTGCGCATACGCCTGATGACCGACATCCCATATGACCTTATCAACCGGTGTGTTAAACACGTAATGAATGGCCAGAGTGAGTTCCACCGCTCCCAGGGATGGTGCGAGGTGACCGCCGTTGTTGGAAACCACCGCCAGTATCTCCTGCCTGATTTCGCCGGCAAGGATTTCCAAATCTTCGATACTCAGACATCTGATGTCTTCAGGAGCGTTTATTTTCTCTAATATACCTGCCTTGTCATCCATAAAAACAATCTCCGGGTCTATAATAACCTATGACTTTCGTTCGGCGATGAACCTCGCTATCATTCTGAGAGGTTCGGCCTTTTCATCGAAGTGACGTATGGCGTCTAAAGCATCTTCCACGAGTGTTCGCATCCTCGCTTTGGATTCTTTCAGACCGATCAGCGCCGGATAGGTCGCCTTCCCGAGTCCCTCGTCACTGCCGGTGTCTTTTCCGAGGATTGTTCTGCAACTTTCGATATCCAATATGTCGTCGGCTATTTGAAAGGCAAGTCCCGTTTTTTCACCATACTCCGTGAGTGCGTTGAGGTCGTCTTCACAGGCATCCGCTATTATGGCGCCCGCCCTTATGGAAACGGTTATCAACGCCTGTGTTTTGTGGGTATGTATGTAATCAACGGTTTCCATATCCACGTTCTTGCCTTCGGCCCTGAGATCCGCCACCTGGCCGCCTATCATCCCACGGAATCCGGCCGCTTCCGATATCTCATGAATTATGGCAAGGTTCTTTTCGGGAGAGATCCCCCGGGAGCTTTTCCCCGACATAAGGTAAAAGGCCTCGGTGAGAAGGGCATCGCCCGCGAGAACTGCCACCCCTTCTCCGAAGGCCTTATGATTTGAGGGTTTCCCCCTCCGGTAGTCATCGTTGTCCATCGATGGGAGGTCGTCATGGATCAGGGAATAGGTATGGATCATCTCGATGGCGCACGCAACGGGTATCACGGACTCTGGGCTGCCGCCGACCGCTTCCGCCGAGGCCATACACAACACGGGCCGTATCCTCTTTCCACCGGCAAACAGGGTATATCTCATCGAATCGGAGATTTCAGCAGAAAATCCGATCAGTTCCGGAAGGTACTCGTCGAGGGCCCTGTCGACAACATTCTTTTTTGTCTCAAGATATTCTTCAAGAGAAGGTATTCGGTTCTTCACGATCCTCGTCCTTTTCTCCGAACGGTTTTACGGTGAGTGCATCGCCCTCCCTCAGGAGAAGTTTGACTCGTTTCTCCGCTTCATCCAGTTTTTCGGTGCAAAACCGGGAAAGCTTGATTCCTTCTTCGAATGCCTTGAGCGACTCTTCGAGGGACATGTTCCCCTCTTCCATCTTTCTGACAATCCCTTCCAGCTTCTCCAGGGCCTTCTCAAATTTTTTCTCTGTCATATTTTTGCTCCTGTGAAATCTCCAGTACCCGTGCCGTGAAGCTTCCCGATGAAACCGTTACATCGACATAATCGTCTGCCGCGAGCACAGCCACATCACTGACGATGCTTCCGGCAGGCAGCCGTATGATTCCAAACCCTCTCTTCAACACGGAAAGAGGACTCAGATTATCCAGTGCGGACATCTCTTTCTGAAGGATACTCTTCAGATTGCCCATATAAAATCCGTTTCTTACATACAATTCTTTCTTCAGATTTTCAATCTCGCGGCGCAACTCCAGTATCCGTGTCCCGGGAGTGAGGCCCATCATCACCCTGTTTGCGGAACGGTGACTGTGAGCACCCATTTCAAGAATTCGTCGCATTCCTCCAGATAGCCTGCCGTACCAGTCATCCAGTTCCATACGCAGGTCGGAAATGGTTCCTCTCGGATCACGCAAGCTCTCAACGGTGACATCGAGTCGGTCTCGTAATTTCTGCAACGACATACTGCAGATATGGAGTAGACGCGCTCTTAATCTATCGGTTATTTCAATCAGATTTTTTCTGTCGGGGACGACAAGTTCCGCGGCGGCAGAGGGGGTCGGTGCCCTGAGATCAGCCACAAAATCGGCGATGGTGAAATCAATTTCGTGACCGACGGCCGATATGACGGGAATTCTTGAAGCATAGATCGCCCGTGCCACCCTTTCATCGTTAAAACAGAACAGGTCCTCAATTGATCCGCCCCCCCTGGTAACAATAATGACATCAACACCGATTGCGTTCAGATCCGATATGGCATTACAGATCTCCGGGGGTGCTTCCGCTCCCTGAACACTGGCAGGAGCGATGATAATGTCAACGGATGGGAATCTCCTGCTGATGATATTCAATATATCCCTGATAGCCGCCCCCGAAGGTGATGTTACGATCCCGATCATCTCCGGCAGAAAGGGTATCTCCCGTTTGTGGGAAGGATCGAACAGACCCTCTTTCCCCAGACGCTCCTTGAGCTGTTCAAAGGCCTTCTGAAGTGCTCCGAGACCCTTCGGCTCTGCGGCATCAATGATGAGTTGGTATTCGCCCCGTGCAGGGTAAATATTCAATTTTCCCCTGCAAACGATCTCCATCCCATCTTCTAGATCGAAGCCCAGCCGTTCCGCGGCACTCCTGAAAGCAACCGTTCGTATCTGGCTGTCCTCATCCTTGAGGGTGAAATATACATGGCCCGAGCCGGGACGGCGAAGATTGGAAATTTCCCCGGTGACCCATATGACGTCAAACCCGGATTCCAGAAAATTTTTTATGGCCCGGGTCAGTTCTGTAACCGTCAATACATCTTTCATAAAAATTCCACGTGAACAGGTATACCTCTTTGTAAAGTCGGTCTATCAATACTCTCTATCCACTTATTATTTTGTTGACATCTTTCCGGTCTTGTTGTCAAGTGAATCATTGAAAGGAGATGAGAGTGTCATGGATAAGAGTATCATTCATACCGATAAGGCTCCCCGGCCAGTAGGCCCGTATTCTCAGGCGGTCAAAGCCGGAGGCTGGTTGTATATATCCGGCCAAATCCCCATTGATCCGAAAAACGGAGAACCAGTGCACGGGCCTTTTGAACTCCAGGCACGTACGGTTCTGAACAATCTCAAGGAAATACTGGAGGCAGGAGGATCTGACCTTAATCGCGTGGCAAAGGTTGGGATTTTCCTGACAGACATGAACCGTTTCAAACAGTTCAACAGCATATACGAAGAGTATTTCGGAGTATCCCGCCCGGCCCGATCCTGTGTGGAGGTTGCCCGTCTTCCCGGAGATTCCCCGATAGAGATTGAGGCCGTTGCTATCTGCGATTAAACCCGGTTACACGAAAAGAGGATACACTCGCTCTTGATATGTTGACGTGCAAGCTGATTACCTACTTGATTCCTCCCTTTATTTCCCTTCTTCGCGATGCCCCGCGCATCTTTTTCAGCACATTATCTTCAATCTGCTTGGCCCGTTCCATCGTATCTTCCGGATATGCAGCGCTTTTCCTCTGACTCAGTCCCTCGTCGGCCCTTTCGCTGATCCCGAAACGCATCCTCAACACCTTCTCCTCCCTCGGTGTTAGAGTGGCCAGTATCTTTCTCGTTTGTTGGGCCAGATCCATACTCATCGTAGCGTCAGAGGGAGACATGATTTTCTTGTCCTCAATAAAATCCCCGAGTGAGCTGTCTTCCTCCTCACCGATGGGTGTTTCCAGAGATATCGGTTCCTTGGCGATCTTCAATACCTTCCGTACCTTATCCAGGGGGAATTCCATCTTTTCCGCCACTTCTGCCGGGGTTGGCTCTTTCCCCAGTTCCTGGATCAGGTAGCGTGAAGTTCTGATAAGTTTGTTTATCGTCTCAATCATATGAACGGGGATTCGTATTGTTCGTGCCTGATCCGCTATGGCCCTTGTGATGGCCTGCCGTATCCACCAGGTCGCATAAGTTGAAAATTTGTATCCTCTCTGGTATTCAAACTTTTCTACGGCCTTCATCAACCCGATATTTCCTTCCTGAATAAGGTCCAGGAATTGCAGTCCTCTGTTCGTGTACTTCTTGGCAATGCTTACGACCAATCTGAGGTTTGCCTTTATCAATTTTCTCTTTGCCAGGTCCGCTTCCGTCTCACCCTCTTTTATGGTTGTGATCACCGATTTCAGCGTTTCAGCGGAAGCACCGATTTTTCCCGTGATTCTCTTCCTGTCGTTACGGGCCTGTCTGATTGTCTTTTCATATTCCCTCAATTCTTTAACGGGGATACCGCTTTCTTCAGAGACCTGTATCTCTTCCCCGTTTCTCATCCGTGAGAAGATCTTATCCAGGGCGTTGAGTGACATTCCCGACCGGTCCTTGCATGACTCTATTCTCTCCTCACCCTTGTTGAGTTCTGTAACGGCATTTTTGAGTTCGGTAACCATCCCATTAATGCGTCGTTTATTGAGGTTTGCATCCTTACAGAGCTTGATGATCTTTTTGAAGTTTTTTTCCAGTTCCTTCTGCTTCTGTTGTCTCTCGGAGTCGTCTAACTGTTCGTCTTTCAACTCTGTTCTCAGCTGGGTATTTCTTTCATCCAGTTTCGCCACCTTGGCGGTAAATTTCTGCACCTTTTCCCGGTATACATCCTCTTCGGTAAAACCGCTCTCGTCTTCAAGATTATCGACGACTGTCTTTATCCGTATTTCGTTATTCCTGAGTTTCTCTCCTATATCCACAATCTCTTTTACGAAAACAGGCAGGCTGAAAAGGGTTTCCAGGATCTTCTTTTCTCCCTTTTCGATCTTCTTTGCTATCATTACCTCTTCTTCACGGCTCAGCAGAGACTCTTGGCCCATTTCCCGCAGATACAGCTTCACAGGGTCTCCGGTCTTACCTAGTGCAGCTATGGGGAGAGGTTGTATATCATCGGTTTTTATTTGTTCCGTTTCCTCTAGGGTTGTATCATCCGGACTCTCAATAACCTTTCCTTCTTTGTCGACATCGAAAACTTTGATATTTTTCTCATGAAATAATATCAAAATATCATCTATCTGATCTGAGAATATGATGTCGGACGGCAACATATCGTTGATGTCATCATACGTAAGAAATCCCTTCCCCTGGCCCAGTGAAATAAGTTTATTTACTTCATCCGACCTGATTGTTTTCTTCATTTTCGAATAGTCCTCTCTCTTCCTTTAACAATCTATCCCTTTCCCGTAACAGGCTGTCGCTGAGTTCCCTGTCGTTTGTCTCCTGAGCCCTGATCAATTTTCGCTTCAGTATCGTATGCCTGCCCTTGTACCATTTGTCTCGTATCTTTTTAAGATTATCATCAAAGACCCTGTCGGCAACCTCTTGATCGGAGAAAGGGCGCTCCATTATTAATTGTAAGAGGTTTTCCTTTGCAGGGCCATCTTCCATGTCCCTGACAAGACCGATGGTGTCATCCACCCCCTCGGTTATTGACTTTCCCAGTTTTTTCAATGTCTCTGAAGCAAGACAACTCAATATATCATCCCGAACCACCACAGGGATTTTTTCAGGATACTCTATCATCATATAAATAAGGTTTAATTCCACCTTGTCAACCGTTCCCGCCTTCTTTTCCTGATACGGTGTTTCACCGGTGGCCCTGGACCCGGCAGAGGCCTTGCGTATCTTGTCTTTTAAAAGACTCTGTTCGATACCAAGTTTTTCGGATACCCGTTTTATGAACAGGTTTTGTTCAACCCGGTCGCTGATGGTGCTGATGAACGCTATGGAATCCCTGCTCACATCCAGATTGTCTTCGAGGGTATCTCCGGTACCCGTCATGGTATCTATATAATAGTCCACCATCATCGGGGAGTGGCTGATAACGTCATACAAGGCTTCAGGGCCGAATTTTTTAACATAGTCGTCAGGATCGTATCCCTCGGGGAGGACGACTATCCTGGCATGCATATTTTCCTCAAGGAACAGCTTCAGACTGCGTTCCACCGCATGCCTGCCCGCCTCATCGGGGTCAAAGATGACGGCAACGTTTTGCGTGAATCGCCTGATCAGTTCGACCTGATCCCTGGTCAGAGCGGTGCCCAGTGTTGCCACCACGTTGTCCACCCCCGCATCACGAAGGGAAAGAAGATCGACATATCCCTCCACAATAATACCATAATCCTTCGTGCGGATCTTCTCCTTTGTCCGGTACATACCATACAGAACCTTGCCCTTTGTATATACGGGAGACTCGGGAGAATTGAGGTATTTGGGCATATCATCGCCGATAGCCCGCCCGCCGAACGCCACAACTCTGCCGCTCAAATCTTCTATGGGGAACATCAATCTTCCGCGAAATCGGTCGTAGAACCTGTTCTTGTCTTTCGATATGATAAGACCGGTCTTTTCAACGAGCCTGAGGGGAACTCTCTTGCTTGCAAAATAGTTGACAAGGTTGCCCCACCCCCCGGGTGCGTATCCCAGCTGGAATTCGGCTGCTATGGCAGCCCCCATCTTTCTCTTTGTCAAGTAATCGCGCGCCACCCGACCGTTGTTCGAGGCGAGTTGATAAGAAAAATAATCCGCCGCCATTGCGTTTATTCTGTGCAGTTGTTCCTTCTCGCTTTTCTCGGTCCTTTCCGTATTGGTCATCGTTCTGACAGGTATGGTTATTCCTGCTTTACTGGCCAGATACTGTGCCGACTCCGCAAAACTGGTGCCGTTTATCTTCATCAGAAAGGCGAAGATGTCTCCGCCTTCTCCGCAACCGAAACAGTAGAATATCTGCTTTTCAGGATTCACGCTGAAAGAAGGTGTTTTTTCCTTGTGAAAAGGACAGAGGCCGACAAAATTTCTGCCGGCCTTTTTCAGGGTAATGTACTCGGAAATAAGATTCACGATATTGACCCTGCTCTTTATCTCTCCTATCGTTTCCTGAGGAATATATCCCTTCAACCTGCCGTTACCTCTATGACCCTCTGTATGTTCAGACGAAGACCGGTGAAGATCAGCGACTCAGGACAGTTTCGCCTTAACCGCTTCACCGACAGCTTTCCCATCGGCTTTTCCCGTCAGCTTGGGCATCAGAAGCTTCATGACCTTTCCCATGTCCCGAATACTCGTCGCACCAGCCTCTTCTATGGCCTGATCGATCTGCGCCCCTATTTCTTCATCGGACATCTGCTCCGGCATGAATCCGCGGATTATTTCGATTTCCCTTTCTTCTTTTTCCGCAAGTTCCGGTCTTCCCCCGTTTCTGTATTGTTCAACGGAGTCCTTCCTCTGTTTTACCATGGATGACAAGACCTGCAGGATTTCTTTTTCACCGAATTGGTCCTTGAGGTCGATTTCTCTGTTGTGCAAAGCAGATTTGATCATACGAAGTGCGGACAGTGTATCCTTATCTTTTTCTTTAGCAGCCCGGACCATTGCATCCGATATTTTCTTATTGATATCCATTGTGCCTATACCTTTCCCTTATCGTTTATCCCATATCATCACTTAGTTTTCTGCCGCCCAGGACATGGACATGAAGGTGAAAGATTATCTGGCCGCCGTCTTCATTACAGTTGATGACGGTCCTGAAGCCCTTCCCGCCAATCCCCTTGATTTTTGCAACTTCCTGTACCGCAGCAATCAAACCCTGTATCATGCCGCCATCGGAGAGATCCATGAGGGTCGCCACGTGTGCCTTCGGCACGACAACGACATGAACGGGTGCCATCGGATTGATATCGTCGAATGCCAGCGCTTCGTCGGACTCATAGACAATATTCGCGGGTATCTCACCTTGTATGATCTTACAGAATATACACTCTTTCATTACAAGAACCTCCTATGCAAACCCTGCAACTTTGGCAATGGCATCCTCCAGCTTCAATGCACCGGTGTAGAGGGCCTTGCCGGTAATAACACCCATTATCCCCGATTCCCTTGCTTCGAGCAGCTTTTCGATATCATGGATATTCGCAACTCCTCCGGAAGCTATGATAGGGATATGGACGGATCTCGCGAGCATTCTTGTAGATTCAAGGTTCACTCCCGCCTCCATCCCATCCCGCCGTATATCCGTGAAGATGATCGAGTCAAGCCCTATCCCTTCATATTCCGACGCAATCTGAGCGGGAGACCGGTCGGTGCTTTCGGTCCATCCCTCAATTGCAACCTTGCCGTCACGGGCATCAAGGGCCAGAATAATTTTTCCACCATAAGCTGCGCACGCATCAAGAACAAAATTCCTGTCTTTCAGGGCGACAGTTCCAAGTATAACATAGTTGACACCCATATTGATATAGTCATCAACGGTTTTCATATCCCGTATCCCGCCACCGACCTGCAGCGGCACATCCACAGCGCCTGCGATCTCTTTGACCGCATCTCTGTTGCGGGGCAGTCCGTCACGTGAACCGTCGAGGTCTATCACATGTATCCGTTGCGCCCCTTTTTCCTGCCATCTCACGGCAATATCCGAGGGATGAGCCGAGTAAACGGTAGACAGGTTGAAGTCACCCTGAAGAAGGCGCACGCATTTTCCATCCTTCAAATCTATAGCAGGTATAACAAGCAATTATCAGTTTCCTTTCAATCCTGGAAAATCCTTCACTATCTCCTCGATACCTTCCTGTGATAACTCATCAGCGGTCATCCACTTGCCGCCGCCTCGGATAAAGGGGAAGAGATCGAAGATATTTTCCATCAATGAACTTTGGGTTTTGTCAAAGATCCCCTTCCATACCGGCACACCGTCCTTAACCCGGATAAGGTGTACGCAGAAAACTACTGAAGCGGGTTCTTCCACGGAATAGTCGAATCCTTTTCTATCCCGGTAGTAGAAAAGGTGCCCTGCAATAACGCCATCGGCCCCGGTCTTTTCCCCAACCGTTGTCAGTATCTTCAGAGGGGAATCTTTGGGGAAGTCTGTGAATACCCTTTTATATACACCTTCGACCTCTTGGGGGGGTATGACGGTATATCTTCCGGAAAGATTGAGCCTATTGACAAAGATCTCCTCGATCTTTTTCTCGGGATTCCCCGGAAATTCGCACGTCCTGAAGGTTGCTCCCGAAATGGGACATCGGCTAACCTTTGCAGCAGGATCACCGGGAATGATGGCCTGAAAGGGCGTAACGGCAATCTTCTGTAATCCGGAAATATCTCCCTGGCGATAGGTGGTTGCCTTACGGGTGCCATGAGATACACAACCGGCAAGCAGGGTAGGAACGATCACCCCGCAAAAAAGAAACACAAGCAAGTAAGAAGAATAAGGATTCCTTTTTATGATTATCACCTCCTTTCAGGGTCTTTCGATCTCCCACCGCAATGTTGTCATCCGGCATTGTATAATCCGGTCAAAGACGGGAGCGGTTCAGTCCTTCTGTATCGGGATTCGGGCTGAAGATGACCAAACTCCCATAATGATCCTGCGTGAAGAAGACCGACTCGTTACGAAAGAATACACGGTAGGGTTGTGAAAAAGAACAACTCGTGTTCAGGCATTACAGACTCCCCTTCGTTGACAATACGCCCTGGATTCTATCATCCATGCGGACAGCCTCTTTCAAAGCACGGGCACAAGCCTTGAAGATGGCCTCGGCTATGTGGTGAGGATTCTTACCATATTTCACATTTACGTGCAAGGTTATTCCCCCGTGGTCCGAAAATGCTTTAAAGAATTCCTCGAGGAGAATGGGATCAAAATCCCGTATCTTTTTACCACCAAAGTCGGCCATGAAAACCAGATAGGGTCTCCCGGACATATCGATACAGACGTGGCACAGGGTTTCATCCATGGGTACAAAGGCCGATCCGTATCGGCCTATCCCTTTCTTGTCTCCCAACGCTCCCTTTACCGCCCTCCCGAGGCATATGCCCAGATCCTCTACAAGGTGATGATAATCGACGTTCGTATCACCGCTTGCTTGTACAGTCAGGTCGATAAAACCGTGTCGTGCAAGAAGGACAAGCATATGATCAAGAAAGGGTATCGTCGTCGATATCTGTCCCGTACCGTCTCCATCCAGATTGATTTCGACAGAGATGTCCGTCTCCGTGGTCTTTCTGGTGATTGTCTTCTTTCGTGCCATCGTATCAGACCTCCTGCTACAGTACCTTGTTAAGGGGATATTCTATGATACCTTCGGCCCCGGCCTCCTGGAGGAGTGGTATCAACTCTCTGACGATACTCTTGTCAACAACGGTTTCGATGGCGAACCAATTATCGTCGTACAACCCTGATATGGTGGGCGCCTTGAGGGAGGGAAGCAAGAGCACAACGCCACCGAGATTTTCCCTGCCCACATTCATCTTGAGGCCGACCTTGCCCATGGCCATAAGCGATCCCCGGAGAAGTGCACTGATCTGTTCGATCTTCCTCTTTTTCCATGGATTATTCCAGGCCTTTCTATTGGCAATCAACTGGGTATTCGTTTTCATGAGTTCATGGATGATCTTTAATTTGTTGGCTTTGAGGGTGCTTCCCGTTTCCGTAACCTCAACGATCGCATCCACGAGACCCTCAACCACCTTGGCCTCCGTTGCGCCCCATGAGAACTCAATGTGTGCCTTTATCCCCCTCTCTTCGAGGTAGTTGCGGGTAAAGTTTACCAGTTCCGTGGATATTCTTTTCCCGGCGATATCCTCAATGGTCTTTATGGGAGAATCCTCCCTCACCACGAGTACCCACCGAGCCTGTCGTATGGACGCCTTTGAATACACGAGGTCTTGTACCACCACGACATCGGATTCGTTTTCCAGGATCCAGTCCTTCCCGGTAAGGCCGAGATCGATGGTTCCGTCATCGACATACCGGGACATTTCCTGTGCCCTCACAAGAGCGCAGGAAATATCTTCATCGTCGATATCAGGAAAATAGCTCCTGGCATCGTAGGTTATGCTCCATCCCGCCCTTTTGAAGAGTTCAATCGTTTTGGATTCGAGACTCCCTTTTGGTATTCCCAGCTTCAATTTCTTCATCGTTTATACACTTTCTCCGGATCGAATATCCGCTCACCGATTATTTCCATTTCTCCGCCTGACACCCTTCGGTAAAAACAAGATCGATACCCCATATGGCACGCGGCGCCTCCTCCCTGATCCACTTTAAGTACAAGCGTGTCCAGATCGCAATCCACCAGGATTTCCCTCACGGTCTGAACGTTACCCGATGTTTCACCCTTGATCCAGAGGGTGTTCCGTGATCTGCTCCAGTATGTGGCCTTTCCGGTCTCCACTGTTTTCAGCCATGCCTCTTTGTTCATGTAGGCAAGCATCAGCACATCGTTCGTCTCATAATCCTGCGCCACGACAGGAATGAGTCCATCTCCCTTTTCAAAATCAAGCTCTACCATTCGTATCCTTTCCTCGACCCCTTATCGACCGAGTTCTTTCGTATTATCAATCTATCAAAAGCCCCATAAAACTAATGTAATATTTCTGTTTAGGCAAGTTCTTTTTGTCCATTTTGAACTTGCCTGTGTTTCATTTTTGTGTTAGCAAAAGAAGCTCGGTTTCTGATTGGTGCCATTTATTGCCATGTCTTAGCCATTACGGATATTATAAAATCTTTATAGAGGGAGGTTATAGGATCATGAAGGTATTAATAGGCGGCGCCGTAGCAGCGATTCTGGGGCTCATCGGCCTGGGAATCTGGTGGGAACAGTTTTTCATTCTGCTTGCGGGTGGAATTCCGATCATCCTCTTACTGGGAGGTGCTCTTGCCATATATGTCGGTTTCGACGAGATGAAAGATCAGATGAAATCGAAAGAAGAAGAAGCAGCCAGTGCGGCGGACCTCGACGCTGCCAAGGAAGAACTGAAGAAGGCCAAGGCAGAGGCGGAAAAGTACAAGGCAGAATTGGAAAAAACGAAAGCCGCTGATAAAAAAGCAGAGGATGATAAGGCGGAAGCTGAGAAAGCAAAAACGCCAAAGAAAAAATAATATCTCTGTCCTCATACGTACAACTTGCTCGATACTACATTCTGCGGTGCAGAATCATGCAAAAACGCCCGGAAACAATGGGCTGGTTTCTCATCCGGGCAACAGCAGGGGGTTGTGTAGAGCATGCCCACACTATACATCCCCCGGTGAGGGTGTAAATACTATTTGACAAGCTTGCATAAATCAGCTACAGCACACAACTAAAAGCAAGTTTATAAAAAACGGTACACATATTAATTATGAAGAATAGAACTTCAATTTTCCAACCAACCAATCTTTTCAGCAAGAACTACAAGTATTAATGCCTGCTTCTTGCTCCTGACGGAGCGGGAAAGCAGGCCATCCAATTTCGTATCTTTTATTACATCATTACAATTCAGAACAGGTACCATTTGCCTTTATGGAGGGGGGGGAACTGTTTGGGGTTAACCATTATTTGAAAGGAGAATGTTATGAAAAAGGGTCTTATAATTATTATGATAGGGGTGGCAGCATTGCTGCTGACAACGGGAGTGCAGGGAAAGGAAAAGCCGGTAGATCTAACCTACAGCATATTCTTCCCGCCAACTCACAGTCAATGCAAGGCGGCCGTATCGTGGGCCGAGGAGATAGAAAAGCGTTCCGATGGACGGATAAAGGTCACAACCTTTCCCGGAGGTACGCTGACAAAAGCAAACCAGTGTTACGACGGGGTAGTAAATGGAATATCGGATATAGGGATGTCCTGCTTCGCATACACGAGGGGTCGTTTCCCGGTGATGGAAGCCGTTGATCTTCCTCACGGGTATCCTAACGGTAGTGTGGCGACTCGCGTAGCCACCGAATTCTACAAAAAGATGCTGCCGAAAGAATTGAATGATGTAAAAGTTCTATACATTCACGCCCACGGTCCTGGCCTGTTGAGTACGAAGAAACCTGTCAGGGTCCTGGAAGATGTCAAAGGCATGAAGATCCGTTCCACGGGACTCAGCGCTCAGATCGTGAAGGCACTCGGCGGAGCGGCTGTCGCAATGCCACAGGGCGACACATACGAAGCGCTACAGAAGGGCGTGGTTGAAGGCACCTTTACCCCCATCGAGACCCTCAAAGGGTGGAGACAGGCGGAGGTTATCAAATACACGACTCAATGCACCGGTATCGGTTATACAACGGCCATGTTCGTCGTAATGAATCTTAAAAAATGGAACGCACTGCCGAAAGATCTTCAGGCAATACTTGAAGCGGTAAGCGAGGAGTGGGTCGAGGTGCATGGGAAAACCTGGGATCAAAGCGATGATGAAGGGCGCGAGTTTACCTTAAGCAAGGGCAATGAGATTATCCCCCTCTCGGAGGAGGAGAATAAAAGATGGGAAGAGGCGGTACAACCGATCATTGAAGACTATATTGCTGCCGCCGAAGGAAAGGGGTTGCCGGGAAAGAAAGCCGTGGCGCAGGTAAAAGAACTGATAGGCACATACAGCAAGTAAAGGGCAGGGGATGAGGGGATCACATTCAAAAACCTCAACCCCGAAGAATGAAATCATATGGTACGGCTGAAGAAACAACTCGATAATCTCAGTAATGCATTCAATTGGCTTGCGGCGGGCGCCATCCTGATCATGATGGCGCTCACGTGTGCCGATGTGTTGTTGCGTATTTTTCGTCATCCCATTCCCGGAACCTATGAGATCGTAGGTCTGATGGGAACGATCGGCGTCTCCTTTGCCTTGGCATATACTACGGCACAAAAGGGGCATATAACGGTGGAGTTCTTGACCGACAAGATGCCGAAAAAGGCCCGATTGATGATTGTCACGGTCGGCGAATTTTTCAGTACGGTGCTGTTTGGAATACTGGCGTGGCAGGGCATCCTCTATGCCATGGATCTGAAACAAACCGGAGAGGTATCACTCACCGTCGAGATACCGGTCTATCCCTTCGTTTTCGGTATCGCAATAGGCTGTATGCTGACATGTCTCGTTCTTGCAACGGATTTTTATAAATCATTAAAGAGGATCATGACGTGAGCCCAACGGTAATAGGCCTCATTGCATTGCAGCACTTTTTATACTGATATTTCTGAGGGTGCCTGTCGGATTTGTCATGGCAGGGGTGGGTTTCCTGGGATTCGGGTATATTGTTTCTTTCGACGCATCCATGAACATGGTTGTGAAAGATCTTTTTTCCGTCTTCGGTTCCTACAGTCTTACCGTCATCCCCCTTTTCGTACTGATGGGTCAGCTTGCCTATCATTCCGGTATAAGCAAGAGGCTCTTCAACGCCGCCTACAAATTTATCGGTCACTGGCCGGGAGGGCTTGCTATTGCGACCGTGGGGGCATGTGCGGCCTTTTCCGCCATCTGCGGTTCAACGAATGCCACGGCCGCAACCATGGGAGCGGCAACCCTTCCCGAAATGAAACGATACGACTACAAACCGGAACTTGCAACCGGTGTGGTGGCCGCAGGCGGAAGTCTCGGTATCCTGATTCCTCCGAGTGTCATATTCATCGTCTACGGGATACTGACCGAGCAGTCAATCGGCAGGCTCTTTATGGCCGGCCTGTTGCCCGGTGTTGTTCTTGTCGTCCTGTTCATTATTACCATCTTCATTTGGACATCCCTGCGACCGGAACTGGGCCCGAAGGGACCCAAGGCCTCTCTCAGAGAAAAGATGGTATCGCTGTCAGGGCTTATTGAGACCTTTGTACTGTTTGTCCTGATAATGGGAGGTCTTTTTTGTGGCTTTTTCACGCCCACGGAGGCAGGGGCGATCGGCGCTTGCGGAACGCTTATTCTGGCGCTTATCGGCCGTAACTTGACCATGAAGGGATTTATCACGTCTCTGTCCGATACGACGAGAATATCCTGCATGATCCTCTTAATCGTGGCGGGGGCCACCATATTCGGACACTTTCTTGCCGTTACCAGAATTCCCTTTGACATTGCACAGGCCGTATCGGAAATACAATTGCCCCGCTATGCCATCATGCTGATTATCGTCGCGGTGTATCTGATCGGCGGATGCGTCATCGATTCTCTGGCCCTTATTATGCTGACTATCCCCATTTTTTATCCGGTTGTGTTATTTCTGAACTATGACCCGATATGGTTTGGCGTGATCATTGTGCTGGTGACTCAGATCGGCGTCATAACCCCGCCGGTAGGAATAAATGTCTACGTGGTAAATGGCGTGGCCAGAGACGTTCCTCTCCATGTCATCTTCAAGGGAGTGGTCCCCTTTCTTGTAGCGTTGATTGTTGGTACACTCCTTCTCATCCCCTTTCCACAGATCGCCCTGTTCCTGCCCAGCTTGATGGGATAAGAGACCCGTCATGACTTAAGAAGAGGCTGGCCTGTATTCTATCGGACGTCTCGGTCTTGAAAGATACGGCTTTCTTGTGATAGACACTGTGTTGTAGCCATCATACAGGAGCATACAGGGCATCCGACATGACCAGACCTCCAACCAAGATCTGCGCAGTGCTTACCCCCCTTCTCATCGGACTTTTTCTTCAGGGGTGCTGCCTCTTTCCAAAGGATACAGGATACAGGGAAGTGGTGCGTGAGATGGAGGTCACTGCCTATGATGCGGGCCCCGAATCATGCGGATGGGAACGGAAATACTGGTGTATCGGACCACCGGTCTACGCCTACGGCCCCCACAAGGGTGAGAGAAAAGAGGTCGGTATCACGGCCGACGGTACAGAGGCGGAGTACGGAACGATAGCGGCGGACGCCAGACTGTATCCCTTCGGAACCAGGATGTATGTTCCTGGATATGGCTGGGGCGAGGTGCATGACAGGGGAAGGGCCATAACGGGGAACCACATAGATGTGTTCTTTCCCGACCGCGATGACGCCCTGCGGTGGGGCAGACAGTATCTGAAGGTAACTATTCTACTGCCGAAGTGATCCTGGTTTCTCTCTTAAACATTTGCAGAATGAGCAATACGGCCCCGACCGATATGGCCGAATCGGCGGCGTTGAAGGCGGGCCAGTGATAGGATGCTACGTAAAAGTCAAGGAAGTCGACGACATTTCCGAATCGGATCCTGTCTATCAAGTTCCCCACGGCGCCACCCACTATGAGAGAAAGTGAAAAGGTAAGGAGCATCGCCGCAGATCTGTTTTTCGCAAGAAAGTAGAGGATCATCACAACAGCCGCCGCAGAAACGGCTATGAGGAACAGCGATCGAAACACAGGGGCCGCATTCGAGAGGAAACCGAAAGCGGCCCCCGGATTCCGCACGTAGGTGATGTTAAAGAAACCGTCTATGACCGGATGTGAGGCATGAAGAGACATGACAGAACTCACATACATCTTGGAGATCTGATCCAATCCCACAACCAGTAACAATGTCACAAAGAAAAGGCCATGTTTCCTGTTCAAAACCTGTACCCCTTATAGATTTGCGACACACCTCGCGCATATAGTCGGATGGTCGGCATTCTTGCCGACATCCTCGCTGTAGTTCCAGCACCGCTCACACTTCATCCCCGGCGCCTTGGAAACTTCTACCTTCAGTCCTTCAATCTCCGTGCTTTTGTACGGATCGGAGAGTGTGCCCGCCGGAACAAGATCCATTCGCGACACGATAAGGAGCGATTTCATGGTGTCGAGATACTGCTCGAGCAACGTCGTAAGTTTCTCCGGCGCTTCAATATGGACACAACTGTCAAGGGAATGCCCCACAACCTTTTTCTGCCTGGCCATCTCTATGGCCCTTGATATCTCTCCCTTGACGGCGATGAGGGTCTCCCATTTCTGACTCACCTCTTCGTCAAGGTAGCGGTCCTGCACATCCGGAAACTGCGTCATGTGCACACTTTCCTCTTTGCCGTCATATTCCGGCATATTCGCCCATATTTCCTCGGCGGTAAAGACGAGCACCGGTGCAAGGAGCCGTGTCATGGCATCAAGGATGCGATACATGGCGCTCTGAGCCGATCTCCTTTCTCGGGACCCGGCCTTTGAGGTATACAGCCTGTCTTTCAGGGCGTCCAGGTAGAGGGCGCTGAGATCGACGCTGCAGAAATTGTACAGTGTGTAGTATACAACGTGAAACTGGAAATTTTCATAGGCGTTGCGCACCCTCCGGATGATCTCCTGGAGGCGGTGGAGCGCCCACCGGTCCATCTCCTCCATCTCTTCCACGGGAACCATATCCTTCTTGCAGTCAAAGTCGTAGAGGTTACCCAGTATATATCTGCTCGTGTTGCGAATGCGTCTGTATGCCTCGACGAGACGCTTCAATATCTCCTCGGATATCCTGATATCGACGGTGTAGTCCTCGGCGGCAACCCACAGACGCAGTATCTCCGCTCCGTACTGATCGACCATCTTCTGGGGGTCGATGAAGTTGCCCAGCGATTTGGACATCTTTTTCCCCTCTCCGTCCACTACGAAACCGTGGGTAAGCACATTCTTATAGGGGGCTCTTCCCCGTGTTCCCACCGATTCCAGAAGGGAGGAATGGAACCATCCCCTGTGCTGGTCACTGCCCTCAAGGTACATGTCACACGGTGATTTTAGGTCGTCTCTCTTCTCGAGTACCGCAGCGTGGCTCACGCCGGAATCGAACCAGACATCGAGAATATTGGTCTCCTTCTTGAAATCCGCCCCTCCGCAGGTCGGGCAAACGACACCGTCAGGAAGGAGGTCATTCGCCTCCTTCTCGAACCATATATCGGCTCCATGTTCCCTGACCAGGGCGACGACGTGGTCCAGGATTTCTTTCGTGGCCAGATAGTTTCCGCACTGTTTGCAGTAGAATACCGTAATGGGCACTCCCCACGAGCGCTGCCGGGATATGCACCAGTCGGGCCTGTTTTGTATCATGCCGTATATACGATCGCGTCCCCATGAGGGAAACCAGTTCACGCTGTCGATGGCCTTCAGCGCCTTATCGCGAAGACCGTTGTTCTCCATCGATATGAACCACTGCTCTGTCGACCTGAAGATAATGGGATTCTTACACCGCCAGCAGTGCGGATACTGGTGCTCAATATCTACGGTACTGAGTAGGGCTCCCACCTCTTTCAGCTTTTCATTCACCGCTTCATTCGCGTCAAACACGAACTGGCCGGCGAAAAAGTCCACATCGGGAGTAAACCTGCCGTCGTCATCCACCGGTGCATAGACATCCAAACCGTATTCAAGGCCGATTTCATAGTCTTCCTGGCCGTGACCGGGAGCGATATGGACACATCCCGTTCCGGCATCGAGGGTCACAAAGGGGGCGAGTATCAGGACGCTGTCACGGTCGATAAAGGGGTGCCGGCATACCAGGCCCTCCAAAACGCTGCCCTTGAACTCATCCAGGACCTCATACTCCTTTTCCCGGTAGCCGAAGGCGTCCAGGCAGTAGTCCTGCAGTTCCTTTGCGAAGATCAAGACCTCCCCGTCCACCTTGATTGCCACATAGTCGAAATCCTCGTGGAGGGCGATGGCGAGATTTGCCGGAATCGTCCAAGGCGTCGTCGTCCAGATCACGACATTGACCTTTTCACCCGCAAGTTTGGGGAGCACGCCCGAAATATCGGACGTCATCGGAAATTTTACATATATGGATGGTGTGGTATGATCTGCATATTCCACCTCCGCTTCGGCGAGGGCCGTATTGCACGAGGCACACCAGTAGACCGGTTTCTTTCCCTTGTAGACGTCGCCGCTCAGGAGAAGCTTTCCGAATTCCGCAACCGTTGTCGCCTCATAGTCGTAATCCATTGTCACATAGGGATTGTCCCACTCGCCGAACACGCCAAACCGTTTGAACTCCTTTCGCTGAATGTCAAGATACCGGTTGGCATAGCTGCGGCAGAGCCGTCTCTTCTCCGCCTGCGGCATGGTGTGCTGTTTTTCACCCAGTTCCTGGTCCACCTGGTGCTCGATTGGGAGACCGTGACAGTCCCACCCCGGGACATAGGCACAGTCGAAGCCAACCATATTTCTTGATTTTATGACAATGTCCTTGATAATCTTGTTCAGTGCCGTTCCGAGATGGATATCACCATTTGCATAGGGAGGGCCGTCATGAAGAATATATTTTTCCCGCCCCGCTGATACGGATCTGATTTTCCCGTAGATGTCTATCTTTTCCCATTGTGCGAGCATCTCCGGTTCTTTTTGGGCCAGATTCGCCTTCATTGAAAAGTTGGTTTTCGGCAGATTCAGTGTGTCTTTGTAGTCCATTTCCATCCCCTGACTGATATAGTCTTAAATTTGACCCTCCCTAATAGCACAATATTGCGCGAACAAGCAACTGTTTAACCAACGGCGGTTCAAATAATCTGGAGACTACTCTTCTCGTTCAGGTTTTGTTCCGTGTTCGGACAGCGACATTGTCGCTACTGCCATCCCGAAGGATTGTCCTCATCGTCATCCTCGTACTCTTGCAGGCGGGCCCTTCTCTGCTTCAGCAACTTTACGGACCCCGCTATCGCAAGGAGGAGAGCGGCAAGAAAGAAGAGGATCTGATACAAATAGGCATTAAGGAGTAAGACCCAGGAAACTCTTTGTCTCAGGTGTTTGAGCCACTCGGTTTCCAATTCGTCCAGGGAAATGAAGAGACTGTCTGAGATGGCGGTGTCGATATCCTTACCGCCTTCCAGAGCGTACAGTATCCGGAGCAGCCTTCCGACGCCGTAGTCTCTGATGATATACTCGACGATGTTTTTGCTTTCCTCATAGGCGAGTTGAAGGGCGTTCTTGTTTCGGGGAAAGTAACGGTGCAGATCTTCCAAACGGATATAGTGATGCATCAATACGGCCCTGTTCAGAACGAGTCGGTCGCTCTTCATAATTATTTCAGCCAGACCGTCGCTGGTCCATTGCGCAATACCCTCATCGAACCATCGGGGCAGGGTGGCCTCTCTGATGTGCCGGTGGAGAATGAGGTGGCACAACTCGTGTTTCAATGTTGTCCGCAGGGTAAAGGGGTGGATCATCCGTGAGTGATCGATAATGATAAGTTTCTTCTGTGGTACAGCCATGGCGACAAAGAGATCGCTGCCAGCCATCTTTTCAAATCTGTCTCGATTGTTGTCCAGAAACACGGTGGGCCTGTATCCCAGATCCCAGCCTAACAGGTCTTCGAGCTCTGCCAGAACTCCCGGATAGATCGCTACGATTTCACGGGCTGAGGTTTCGAGCTGCTTTTCGAAATATACCGTAATCCTGTGTGTCTGGAGGGTTCCGATGTCTTCTTCCGCATGGCAGCCGGGGCATAAGCAATAAACAAAAAAAAGAATCAGTACCATACATGATATGGGATGCCTCATATCTCAAATCTCCGGTTGTCGAAAGGCGATGTCTTGTTCGATCGCAGCTCCAATCTGCAGGAGGGTTAAAAAGAATTTGCATGCCCGCATGAAAACCTGTTACCCTACACAAATACTCATTCCCTTTGAATTACTATAACCGGTCAGTATAGTCATATCAATCAGTTTATCCTTACTTCTTCATGGATCAAAAAGCAACGGAGAGAAGTCGATGCCATGTATTCCAAAACCGAAGGAGGTTTCAATCATGGGTAAAATAGATGAGACAATAAGAGAAGTGGTACGGACCGAGATGGTAATGGATGAAGTTAGAATGAGGGGCAAGGGGATGTTGCTCGATGATCTGAAAAAGATCAGAAAGGGATTGCATAAACTTCACACCCTTGAGTTAATGGCACAGACGATCTACCGGTTTCAGATCGGCGGAAGCGATGCAGAACTTGACCGTTACCTCGTTGCCGCCATGTGTAATGAAATGACACACTATCAGGATTTTCAGGTAAAGCTTTATGAATATGGATGGAACCCGAGCTGTATACGATGGATGTACTGGATCGTCGGTTTCTGTTTCGGACTGTTTTCAAAGATCTTCGGGAAACGAATGATACTGAGGACAGGTATCTGGACGGAGAGCCTGGCGGTCAAAGGATACGGAGAACTCCTCGAGGACGTAAACTGGGATGATAAAACCTGCCGGATCATAGAGATGAATTGGGCCGATGAAAAGATACATGTTGCGCGATGGAAATATCTCCTTCAGGCATACGCGTGATAATAAAGGTGAACCTATACGGTAACGGTGCGGCGAACATCCTGCGGACGTACTCCATTGACTCTCTCTATCGTTTATATTATACGTAATCTATAAAAACAAAATACATATCAAACAGACATGAATATGTAATAGACGGAGATTGCTATGAAAATGCGCCTTGTTTCCCATGTTTGTGCCCTGATGATTCTGGTTTTCAGCTCTGTGCCCCTCTGTATGGCGGACGCACCCGAACCGTACCAGAAAGAGAAACAGACTGTACTCAAAAAATACATAACCGCCGAGGAAGCATATATTCGATGGTATCAGGACCCCGATGCGATTCATATCATTGACTGCCGGACTCCCGAGGAATACGCCTATGTGGGACATGCGCCTATGGCCCGAAACATACCGTCCAAGATTGGTATGTGGGATTCGATAACGGGGAAACTGGAGATTCACGACAATCCGCTTTTCGAGAAAACGGTCCAGCAATTGTACAAGAATACGGATCTCCTGATGGTGATGTGCAGATCCGGATCACGAAGTTCCGAATCGGTGAATCGGCTTGCCACCGCCGGATTTCAGAACGTCTATACGATCATCGATGGCTTCGAGGGCGACAAGGTCAAAGACAAGCAGAGTGCGTATCTGGGGAAACGAATGCGTAACGGATGGAAGAACGCTCTGGCTCCCTGGACATATGAATTGAAGCCCGATCTCGTCTACACCCTTCCTTCTCCGACGAAGTGAATCGGTTTTTCGGGAATTGTCGGAAGATAGAGACAATACGGTAGATGATGTTTCGATAATTGGAAACCCTGCCGCACAATGGGCAGTTTCATCCTTTGTGTAACTTTTGACGTATAACCCTGATGATTTACTGCTCAGCCGCTTCTTCGTACCCGAGAGTGATGTTATAGGACGCCTTGTCGAAAAACAGGTTGATGCGCCATGTGAACTCCATCACCGAATACATGGCATACTGTTTACTCCAGACGCCTTTCCGGGCCAGCACATGGGTGAGGATATGTTTCCTGGTCAGACTCAGGGCGCTCAGAACTTCTGACAGCTTGTACCCCTCTTTCTGCCGGGTGCGGCCCACCTCGATATAATAGTCCCACACTGCCGGAAGGGCTTCGGTGGGGGTCAGCAGCCATTCGCCGAACTGTACGAACACCTTGTAGGCATGGGGATAAATATCGTCATGATCGAAACGGGCATAGCTGGTCGTGGTGGGATTCTGCATCACATCGGCGATCCAGTTCTCGGTGAGTATATGGGCATCTCTGGTAATGAGCTCGGACAGAGTGTCAGAAGGGACCGACGGATCGATTTTACGCCCTTTATCCAAGCGCCTGAAGGAATCCTGCATCTTCCATAGACCCTGGTAGTAATCCCGGTATCGGTTGATCGCTCTGACGTTGGGAGGAAAAGCGAGATCGAGGGGGCTCGTGATAGGCCAGTAGCGGGCATCGCGGGCGTCATCTCCGGCGACCAGCTTACCGTCAAGCCTTTGAACCTCGAATGTGATCCAGATCAGGTCGCCATAGAATTCGTTCCGGTAGGATACCGTGTCCAGCAGGCGCACCACCTTGCCGGTCAGGCCTGTCTCCTCGTGCAGTTCACGCAGCACCGCCTCCTCGATTGATTCGTGGATTTCCACAAAGCCGGACGGGAGGCACCAGCGGGCCCGCTGCGGTTCACGGTCCCGCAGGACCAGCAACACTTCCCGGTTTTTGTTAACCACCACCGACGATACGACCGGGAGCGGATTATAATAAAAAACAATATCGCACTCTGGACAATATTCACGGTTTACACCATCCACTATTTTGGATGTGATGGTCCCTCCGCAGCCTGCACAATAGTTACGTTTACTTGACATCAGTTGACGCCTCCCTCTCCTTAACAGGCTGGCGGCAACGGAATATGCAGTCGTCTTTATTCAGTCGATACACTCCAGACGCCTGTGATCCGAGCCGGATAATCGTGAACAGCTTCCTTCTGAATCGATCCAGATCGGGATCGATTCCCGATTGATTCGTTCTAACCAGCATGGGCAGCTTGAAATCGAGGTAGATAAACAGCCGATCCAGTTCGCCGGGCGAAAAAGACAGCCGGTTCCGATAATCAATATACTCTATGGACTGAAAATGGGGTGCCAGGAAACGAGTCCCGTTTTCATCGTTAAAATCACGAGTCAGCTGCTCGTAGTTAAGCCATGCATGATCGGCAATGGGCGAGTTCGACAGAGCCAGGATGATATCATCAATCACTTCTTTCATAAAATGCCGGGCGTGGTTGATGATGACCACCTGTCCGTCCGGGGTTACAATCCGGGCCAGATCCGGAATGATGGAACTGAAGAAATTCAGGGAATAGGCGATGATTATCAGTTCATACGAATTGTCCGCTAATTCACTGATCTGATCGGCGCGTCCGGGGATGAACTCAGCATCGGGATCGATCTGGTGGGCCGTATCGAGAAAAGGCTGCCGGTTTTCCGTAAGCAGATCCAGTCCCGTACACCTCGATCCGGCGGGAACGTACCCTTTCAGATGACTGGTAAACCGTCCATAGCCGCAGCCGATATCGAGGACTCTGACCGGCCGGCTGAAATGCAGCCCTTCCAGTGCCATTTCATAGACATCGGATCGATTATCCGAAAACTGGCTGATTATATCGCCGACCAGGCGGTGTTGTCGTACGTGACCAAAGGTGTTTCTGAACAGCGCATCCGGATGAGTTGTCATGGTATCCTCCCGCTCATTTGTCTATCTGCTTAAAAACGTTACCTATTATACTACCTGTCGAGGGTGCCGAACATGGGCTTATGTCCGGCTCTTCGATCAGTCGAGCACCAGTTTGTTGTCCATCGAACGAGATTCGTTTGTGCTGATCACGTAGATTGCCGGCTCGCCTCTGACAGGACAAAATGTTTCACAGATGCCGCAGCCCACACAGAGAGTACTGTCGATCTTCGGCTGTTGTATCATCGTCTCATTCCCGTCTCGGTCCCTCACCGGCACCTGTTCCAGCCATATGGACTTTCTGGGTGTGGGGCAGACTTCCTCACAGACGAGACACGGTGTGCCGAAGGCATAGGGAAGACATCGTCCCTTGTCGATCATTGCGATTCCGATCTTTGTTTTTTCCTTTTCTTCCAGCGTGAGCCGTTTGATCGCCCCGGTGGGGCACACCTGTCCGCAGAGGGTACAGCGGTATTCACAGTATCCGACCCGAGGCACGAGCTTGGGTGTCCATAGTCCTTCCACGCCCGCATCGAGAAGGGTCGGCTGGAGACCGTTTGTGATACAGACTTTCATGCACTCGCCGCACCGGACACACCTGCGCAGAAACGCTTGTTCGTCAAGAGAGCCGGGGGGTCTGATCAGTTTCCGGTTAAAATATCCGGACCCGGAGAGGGGTCTGATGCGTAAAAGCGGTACGGCAAGGATGCCAGCACAGATCGACGTGATGACATTTCTCCTTCCCAGATTTAAGGATACCGCCTCCGTCTTGCCGGTAAATCCGAAGCTCACCGCATTGCGGGGACACAGGTCATCACAATCCATGCAGTACAGGCATTCCTGGCTTTTCCAGGTTCCGTCCCTGTCGATAACGGCGCCACCCGGGCACGCGGTTTCACATATCCCGCATGATGTGCATCCCTCGCTGATCGATCTCTTTAATACCGAATACCGGGAAAGAATGCCCAGCAGTGCGCCGAGGGGGCAGAGGTACTTGCACCAGAATCTTCGTTCGATCAGATTCAGCCCCAGGATGAGGATGAAGAGAAGGCCGATGAAGATGCCCTGGAAGAAATGGGGCTGGTTGAAGGCGAGAAAGGTCTTCTTCGCAAGGGTGTACAGCAATTCGGATACAGCGACGACACCGGGCGGGTGCAGGTCATAGATCGTATCGAAGAACGATACGGTCATATAGTTGACCAGCGGATAGATACTCAGGGAGAGGGATCGAATCAGAAGGGAGATGGGATCCATGATCCCCGCAAGCTGCGCGGTGAAAAGGGAGGATGCGAGAACAATCAGCAGTATATAGTACTTCGTTCGGTACCAGGTGTGGTGAACGGGTGCGGAGGCTTTCCTCTTGAGAGCGCCGGTCATGGTGTTCAGCGTGCCCAGAGGGCAGATCCAGCCGCAAAAGATTCTTCCCAGGAAGATCGTCACAACGACCACAATCAGTGACAGTAAGAGGGCTCTGGTGACGGAGTGTGACGACAGGAGCGTCGATATGAAGATAAGGGGATCGAAATCGAGCCAGATCTTCACCGGATAGCCGAGTTCGTCGCCGCCCTTCGATTCGGTCTGGACGAAGAGGAACAGAAAGATCAGAAGAAATATACCCTGGGTTGTTCGTCTAAGATTTCTCATAATAATCTTTTATATGCAATGTGTTATATTCAGATACGGCAGTACAGGTCGCCTGCCGGTATGACCCGCCGATATTACAGTATGATTTTCTTGATGTTGAGTCGTGAAAGATCCATCACACCGAGGCCCGCCTCATTGCCGATCCGGACATATCCGAGGTCGTGCCCCGTTAAACCGAAAAGCGTTGCGCCGAAGGAGTCGATCGCCACCTGGTCCGTACCGGCGATCACCGTGTCCAGTCGTTTGACATCCTGCAGGCTTCCTCCCTGGGGGCCGTTATCGGTGAGTACGCGAACGGCGTCCAGGATGGTCAGGGTCGGTTTGATAACCTGAGCCACATCGACGAGGCTTTTATCCAGCCGCTGGTGAATTCTCCACCTCCACCCTCCCATGACGCCCATCCAGTTTTTCATCCCCAGTGTAAGCGTCGCAAGTCCGTGGGTTTTTGCTATGGGCACGTTGATGACCTTGTCGGCTTCGAGAATGTCCGTGTATAACGGCCATTCTTTCAGGGAGAGCCCCCCCAGTTTCACATCCTTGAATTTTCGTTTGTCCATGAAACTGACATCTGCGCCGGCATTTCGCGCCGCATCGGCGATGCCGCTCTGTTTGTAACACCGTCTCTCATCGTTGACCGGATTGTCGAAGACCTTGACCGTCTTGGCACCCGCCTCGTAACAAAGCCGTATAATGGTAGCCACAACCTCCGGGTTTGTGGTAGCCGCCTGCTCCGGCGTCCTGTCCCAGCCTATATTCGGCTTGACGACAACGATATCGCCTCTGGAGATGAAACGGCCTATCCCGCCGATTGCGTTAATTGCGGCCGTCGTAATTATCGCGGGTGACGGCCCCTGGGCAACCGCTATATCCACGGTTTCTAAGGCATGGAGATTACCGATAAGAAGATCGAGGTTGACGGGAAGGGATACGCTCAGCCCTGCCATAACGGTAGTCTTGATAAAGTCCCTGCGATTCATACGAATCCTCCGGGTGGGGCATCTATCGGTGCCGGGTGATCTGGTTCCTGGAAATTACTGTCCGAAGTCTCAGTTTCTTTATACATACCACATCCGGCGTTTCATTGCATGGGATATGTTAACGAGAGAAAGGTGCGTTCGAGCGGAATAAATTTGGTTGTTACCCACTGTATCGACTTTACATTCGGGTGAGCAGTGATTATAGTATAACCTACTTTATTATTGATGGAGAGAAAGAATCATTTATGAAATCACAGGACAGCGAGGACCCCGACGGTAAGCACAAGAAACCCGATATCGAGATACGGGAGATGGAGATAGAGGACCTTGCGGCCGTCTTTAATCTGGGAGAGAAACTCTTTAAGGCCCGTGAGGTACCTAACCTGTACCGCACCTGGGATGAATACGAAGTCGTCGATTTTTTCAGCAGCGATACGAGCTATGCCTACGTTGCCGAACTGGACGGCGATATCGTGGGATTTACCCTAGGCTACATCGTAACGAAACGAAATTCGGCCTGGAAGTACGGCTATCTCGTCTGGCTCGGCGTGGAGCCTGAACTACACCGCTTCGGCATCGCCACCAAGCTTTTCAGGGAAATTCGTGACGCCATGCTGGAAGAAGGCGTCAGGATCGTTTTTATCGACACCGAAGCGGACAACACCGATGCCCTCAAATTCTTCTCCCGCATGGGTTTCGGGAAACCGGAGGAGCATCTCTACCTCTCGCTGAACGTGGACGACAAACTCCGGGAATCGAGAAAAAAGAACGGAAATAAAAAACACAAAAAGAATGGTCGCCATTAGAAAACAGAAAATCCGCCATCTGTTGCAGGGAATCATCGACATATACAGCCCCTCGGGCAAGGAAGAGGAAGTCCTCGATTTCGTCTACCGGTATCTGACGAAGGAGCATATCCCCGCTATTAAACAGGAGGTCGATGAGAGCCGCTATAACATCGTTGTCGTTCCCCCCGATGTGGACCCCCAGCTTGTTCTGGTGGGTCATCTCGATACCGTTACGGCCTACGATCTCGACCACTACGGTTTCGTCAGAAAAGGAAATACCGTTTCCGGGCTGGGAAGCGCCGACATGAAGGGCGGCTGTGCCGCCATGATAGAGGCCTATATCGCCGCCTGGAGTGAGATGGGCAGAAAGACGCCGGCGGCATTGGCCCTCGTGGTGGGCGAGGAGGAGACCGGTGACGGCGCCGAGGCGTTCGTCAAGGATTACCATTTCCCCTGGGCCGTTATCGGCGAGCCCACGGAACTGAACCCCTGCCTCAGTCATTACGGATACCTGGAATTTCAGATATCATCGCGGGGCAAACGGCGTCACGCCTCGCTGGCGGACAAGGAACTCAACCCCGTCGATGCCCTGCTCCGTTTTCTGCTGGACCTTTCCACCTATTTCGAAGAACGGTACCCCGACCTTATCTACAATATTCGCGACCTCTTCAGCTCTAGGGCCGGTTTCGCCGTTCCCGAACGGTGCGATGTCTGGATCGATCTTCATCATCCACCCGACGCGCCCACGGGTGAGATCACTTGGGATCTGGAGGAATTTATCGACCGATTTCAACAGGGGCAGAGCCACCTCGATCTCACCATGCGGTTCCATACCATTCAGACGGGGTATGAGATTCCCGAAAAGGGGAGCCTCATCACATCGCTCAAAAATGCCTACAAGGAAGAGGAACTTCCCTGGAAACCCGGTTCATTCAGGAGCCATTCCGATGCCAACAGTCTCTGGGAAAGCGGCCTGAAACCGGTCATACTCGGGCCGGGCAGTCTCGATCAGGCCCACACCGCCGACGAATCCATCGCATTCGACCAGATCTGCAAAGCCGCGGAACTCTATTATACGCTGATAAAAAAGGTGTGAAAGAAAGCCCTTGCCGGGAGAGCGTCGCACAGATGAACCCATCACCGGTCAAATCGTAGAAATCTCCGACATCAATCGTTAGTTTTTATTGCCCTTCAACTGTTGCCAGGGCCTCCTGCGCCAGTGTGCCGACGGAATATTCGATAAACCGGTCGTCGTGATACAGGGTCAGGATGGCCTGATCGGAAGTAAGCTTTTTGAGGTGAGGCACAGTCCCCTCTCTCGCGATGGGACCCGCGGCCCAGGCGGCCAGGCCTCTCAGGATCGGGTCTTCGGATTCCATATACGGATTGAGAAGAGCCGCCGCGTCGCGGACGTAGATTGGGCGACTGTGGGCCAGCCGACCGACTCCCCAGAGTGCCCCCTGCTGCAGGAGGGGATGATCGAGATAGTTGCCGTCCGGGTCGATGTAGGAAATAAGGATATGTACGTATTCCTTTGCCAGGGTTTCATTCCGGGCCATGACCTCTGCCATCGATTCGGGACATCCCCAGCCGATTCCTCCGGACTCGTCGTTCAACTGCCAGATGAAGCGGCGCATGATCACCCTGGCCGATTCCGGATCTGAGGCGGCAATATCCGATACGACACTCCCCAGCGCCGATATGGCCCGCCACTTGACCCGCTCATCCACGCTGCACAGGAAAGAGAAGAGAGGATTGACGACCTGCTTGAGCGGAAGCCGGAGAATCACATCGAGGCCTTGCGCGAAATCGTCGGACTGAAGAAGCTCCAGCACCTTGTTTTTCAACTGTCTGCTGCTCATATTCTCGTTTTTCATACGCGGAGGGGGCTGTATCTGGTAAAGATGTACCGACCTTTCTTTCGTTACTCGTTGATTATGTTTACGGTAATTCCATTTCCTCCAAAAATATCCGATTGCCGTTCAAGGCGAGGTAGTGGAGGGTTTTGTCGGAGTCAAAGACAATTTTCCCTCTTACTATTATGTTGTGTTGCTTTCCCTCTTCGCCGTCCACCACCGCGAAATGCAGTTTGTTCAGCTTCGCGGCATACGCCACGTGCCTGCTGTCCGAACTGAAGACAAGCGACCTCGAACCGATGACATCGTAGGGTTTCTGTTCTTTGTTATCCACCACCACGAACTGTTTTTTCTCCATCATTGCCCCATAAGCGATCCGTGTGCTGTCGGGACTGAAGACGAGCGAGCCCTCAATTATGACATCGTACGGTTTGCCCTCTTTGCCGTTCACTACCACGAGCCATGTATTTCCCGCCTTGGCCGCATACGCCATGCGTGTGCCGTCGGGACTGAAGACAAGCGATCTCGAACCGATACCATCGCATGGTTTGCCCTCTTTGCCGTCCACCACCACGAGCCATGTATTACCCGTCTTGGCCGTGTACGCGACTTGTTTACTGTTGGGGCTGAAAATAAGCGATCCTGAGCCGATGACCTCGTATTGCTTGCCCTCTTTCCCGTTCGCCACCACGAGCCACATATTTCGCGTCTTTGCTATGTACGCGACTTGTTTGCTGTCGGGACTGAAGACAAGGGACCCTGAACCGATAATATCGTATGGTTTTTCCTCTTTGCCATCCACCACCGCGAACCACGTATTACCCATCTTGGCCGTATAGGCGACCCGTGTGCTGTCGGGACTGAAGACAAGGGACCCCGAATCGATGACATCGTATTGTTTCTGCTCCCTGCCATCCACCACCACGAACTGCCTGTTACCCATCATGGCCACGTACGCGACCCGTTTACTATCGAGGCTGAAGACGAGAGATTCCGAACCGATGACATCGTACTGTTCCTGCTCTTTGCCGTCCACCACTACAATCTGCTTATTCCCCACCTTAGCCGCGTAGGCGACCCGTGTACTGTCGGGACTGAAGACGGGGGCCGTACCGATGGCATCGTACCTCTTCTGCTCTTTCCCGTCCACCACCATACCCCACTTGTCGCTCATCATAGCCGCATACGCCACATGCCTGCTGTCGGGACTGAAAACAAGCGACCCTGTACCGATGCCGTCGTATTGCTTTCCCTCTTTACCATGCGCTACTACGGACTGTTTATTTCCCGTCAAGGCCGCATACGCCACATGCCTGCTGTCGGGACTGAAGACAAGGAACCCGGAACCGATGCCGTCGTATAGTTTATCTTCTTTGCCATCCACCACCACGGTCTGCTTTTCGTCCTTCTTGACCACATACGCCACATGCCTGCAGTCCGGACTTATCTTCACACTGTTTTGAATCATGGATTTAAAATCCACAGCCGCGATCAGGCTCTCGGTACTATGAGATACGGCAGGAAACAGAACGGCAAACAATATAATTATTAAAAGACCGAATCGGAACAATGCGCCGCAGTTCAGATTCAGTTTATTCCCCGTGCGCGGTATTGTCATATCCTTCTCCTCAATATGTTATTGCGTTTCACATTTGTGAATCGATTGTTTTGTCCGTTGTTTTGTCCGTATACATACAATGTACCACGAAGGGTTTCTATCTACCATAAACCGTAAAAACTCAACACCTCATTTTGAGAAAAAGTGCTTTAGATGATCAGATCATACCCCTCCTTGGTTAGAGTTGTTCGATAAAACATATTACACATTCAAGATCAACAAAATACATTAACCAACTAACACCATTGTGATATCTTGTTAAGGAATATTGCCTTCAAATGGTAATCAATAGGTAATTGCAACGCTCATCCCACCTTGTCTTGTTAATAATTGAGCATTGTGACACCAGGATTTTTTATAAAATCCCCCAAGTGCATCCTCTTCACGGTCTTACTGTTGAAATAAAGCATCCACCGCCACCATCGTCAGAAGAGGAATGGGACGTTTTGGAAGTAGTGAATGTCACATTATTTCCATAGATTGTCCCTGTAATATTTGTCGCATATGCCCTGACATGATAGGTAGTTCCCGGGCTCAAGCCCGTTATTGAGCTTGTAAAACTACCGGTGCCTACGCCATCTGATGTTTTGCTGTCATTGGTTGTCGGATCGGCAGATGTACTCCAGCAGACTCCCCTTGCTGTTACGGAGGGCCCGCTATCACCGATAACACTCCCTCCACTTGATGCACTGACGGAGGTTACTGCAGATATTGATGCTGTTGTCACTGTTAGGGGCATTGTGGAAGTTGTGAATGTCAGATCACTTCCATAGCTTGTTCCCACGCTATTTGTGGCAGATGCCCTGACATGATAGGTGGTGTTGGATGAAAGATCGGTAATCTCCCTGTTCACAGACTGGCTCCCCGATCCGGTAACAGGGCTCTGGGTCGCTGGTACCGTGTTTCCGTAACTCGTCGTCATGCCATACTCAAAGACAACCTCGGTCGAAGCGCTATTCGGGTTCACTGTTCCGTTCAAGACGGCTGAACTTAAAGTCACGGAACTTGCTGCACATGTGCTGACTGTGGGGACCATGGGGATGGATGGAATATATTCGTAGGCTCCCATATCCACTACACCGTCCATTATACGAGGATTGCCGTCCTTATCGGTTTCAGGAATATTCGCTGCATTGTTATTGCCCATGTTTATACAGGGAGATGATGCAGTCAGACGGTAATCGCTATTATCCGGGTCTGCAAATAGTGGATCAGCGTCTATATTGCCTTCACCTGTATATCCACCCTGGATGTCAGAATATGTGATAGTGATAGCAGCATCCGAGAAAGAAATTGAATCGTTCCATATAATACAATTGCCTATAGTCGGTGCACCATTAAATAAACCAATTTCAGCGTATGCATCTCTTGTCTCATTTCCCGAGATGGTACAATTGGTCATAATTGGGGAGCTACTACGGCAGTAAATTCCACCGTATTCAATTGCCTCATTTCCCGAGATGGTACAGTTGGTCATAATTGGGGAGCCATTACTGCAATAAATTCCACCGCCTCCCTCACCCCAATTATCGGAGATGGTACAGTTGGTGATAAACGGAAAACCGCCATGCAAACAGATTCCACCGCCAGAACTCCAAGCACTATTCTCTGAAATAGTACAATTGGTGATAGTCGGGGAGCCGCCATCTGAATAGATTCCACCGCCTCTTTGAACCGAATTTCCAGAGATAATGCAGTTGGTGATAGTCGGGGAGGTGTTCATCACAACAATGCCACCATCACAGAATTCATCATCATGCACATTTGTGATAGTGAAGCCGGACACTACGGAATCCCCTCTCTCCCCTTTGGTAAAGTAGAAGCCGCCCGGCTGTCCCCCACCGTCAATAATGCAACCCTCAGGGCCATTTTCAGACGAGACCTTTATGGCTTTACCGTTAAAATCTATACCTGTGTTCCATAAACCTGCGTATGTTCCATCAGCGACGAGCACAATATCGGCGTCAGAGGCTGCATTGATAGCAGCTTGAATAGTTGTATAGTCTGCAGGGACACGAAGAGTATTTCCCTCCATAATCTCGGTGTAAGCGATTGTTGTTTCTGTAACCTGATTTTCATATACAGCAACTAACTGATCGTCAGGACAACTCCATCTAAATACCCCGTTAAAGATGACTTTCTGCTCGCCAACACTCAGACCGGAGACAACATTGCCACTTTCGTGCCATGGCCCTCCACTTTCAATTCTCCATTTCGCACCTTCATCGATAGCGCTTTGCGGGACGATAAGTACCATCAAAGATCCAAATTGTTGTGTATATGTCCCTGTTATCTCTGTAATCACGCCCCTGGCTATGGTAACGGTATCACTGGGAGGTGCGTTCCACCCTTCAACAGCCATATAATTTACTGTATGATCACCAGGGGAAAGACCGGATACTATTGCTCCGCTATCCTGCCAATCTCCACCATCAACGTTCCACAGAGCGCCTACATCCACAGCACCTTGAGGCGTGATTGTTGCCCCCAAAGATCCTGTTTCCTTCGAATAAGTCCCCGTTATTTCTGTTGTCTGACCCTCGATTATATCAACAATATTATCAGGAGGAGCATCCAAGCTCGGAATCACCTTGAAGTTGACTGTGTGGTTTCCAACCTCAAGCCCTAGATATACCCCGGAATTTTGCCAAACACCGCCGTCCACTCTCCACTGAGCACCGTCATCAACAGCCTGCTGGGGGGCAATAACCACATGCAAAGTCCCCACCTCCTGCGCCTCGGCTTCCGTCACTCCCATAATAGATGCCGTTTTGAGAAACTCACCAGACGGAGGCCAGCAATAAATCGTCAAGGCACAAATTGTAATGAAACTTATGATATTGATTATCTTTTTCATTTTCCCCCTGTTAGGTATCAGAACCGATTTTTGATAACACTGAAAAAGCAATTAAAATACTCTACTCTTTCTCTTTCAATCGGGATGTTATACAAATGCGTATAACCCCATTTTCTGTCCGGACAATTCCTGTATGATCAAAAACAAAAGCCCCATCTCTCATTGTGAGAAACAGGGCTTTGGATGATCAGACCATAATCCTCCTCTTGGTTACAGCTGTTCAAGTGTTCAGATAAAGCGTTCAAGATCCGAAAATTAGCAACTCACTAACTCCATTATGAAACTATGTCAAGAAATATATAAGGCAGATTTTTCAACCGGTAATAATAAGTTTTCCCGTAACGCTACTCCCAGGACGGTTTTCTTTTTTTCAGAAATGCCATGGCCCCTTCACACGGTTCGGCGGTTTCAAAACAGTCGCGAAATGCCGTGATACCTGCCTCTATGGAGTCGTCGAGCGGCAGGTTCATCCACTGTCTCACAAGCTTCTTCTGCAGTTTCATGGCCGTCGGCCCGTTCTCCAGAATTTTCCGTGCCAGGTCCAGCGTGGCTTGTTGCAACTGGTCGTGGGGGACAACGCGGTTGACCAGGCCGATCCTCTGTGCCTCCTGCGCGCCGATCGTGTCGCCGATATAGATCAATTCCGCCGCCCGGCCCAGTCCGATCAGCCGCGGCAGGTAGGCCGCTTCGATAACGGAAGGCAGACCGACCTTGACCTCGGGCATGCCGAATCCGGCATTTTCCGACGCCACACGCAGATCACAGGATGCTACTATCTCCAGTCCTCCCCCGAGGGCGTGTCCGTTGATCGCGGCGATGACAATCTTGTCCGATTCGCGGATTGCCAGACAGCACCGATGGAGATCGGTGATAAAATCCTTCGCGCCGGTGGCATCCAAATCAGCAAAGACGTGGACATCCACGCCGCCCACGAAGGCCCTGTCTCCGGCGGCAGTGAGAACAATAACGCGCACCTCTTTTTCTTTTTCAATGGTGCGGAATGCCTCGGTAAGGTGCGTGATAAGTTCCCGGGTAAGGATGTTGAGCTTCTCCGGTTGATTGATCGTGATTGTTGCAATTTGCCCTTCCTGTTGTACCAGCACCATGATCGTAGTCTCCCTGTATCGTTTGGATCGGGCATACCTGTTTCATGAAGATTGCAACCGGCAATCGGCCGCACGAGCAGAGGGAAGTTCTGAATCGTGCCCGATAAGGAAACCAAAACAGTATGGGGCCGAAGCCTGACGAGAACTTCTCGCTCGGCACTTTCCCCGACCCCATTACGCTTACGCTGACAATTTCCTTCTTCGCATCATCCAGCAGGCGACCATGGCGAGCAGTAACACAAAGACAATCATACCTTCCCCTGAGAGGGCGGGGATGCCGCGGGTGCGGGCGGTAGGCCCTCCGTCGTCGGTAACGGTTCCGTATCCGGTGAGATCGTCGTCACCCCGCTGACCGTCGATAAAGTGCAGCGTAATGATGTTCCCCGCGATCTGGGCACCCGTTCCCCCGTCGAGCATGAACGCATAGGGGTGGATGGTGGTATCGCCGGGCTCCCTGCCGTATTTCCAGTAGGAGGTAGCCGCGGCGCCCGCGGGAAGGATCAGGCGTACCTGAACCGAACCGCCCGGCGTTACGCCGTTGACGCTGAATCTGAACAGCCCGTAGGGGAAGGAGACTTCAATCGGAAACGTTCCGGGTGCCGGTACCGGGATGGCCTGAACGCCTGAGAACCAGGTGCCTTCGGGTGCCGCGAGAGTGACGTAGTTGTTCCCGTCCGCCGTGTGGAGGGAGGCAACGTTGGGCTGAATCCTGTCGGGTGTTCCGTCCCCGTTTCCGTCATAGTCGGGATCTGTCCCGTCCGGTCCGCTCTCCTCTGCCGAAGAAACTCCGTCGGTGTCGGAGGTGGAGGTAAAATCCTGTCCGGGCTGGTCTGCGGTTATGGCGGTGACGGTCCGATTCGCCGGGTCCCAGGTGGCGTAGCCGGCATGGCTCGGGGTGATGATCGTGGTGGTATTGTAGTTCACCGCATAGCTGAAGGTTCCGTCAGCGATGGTCGTTTCCGTATGCCCGTCATGGGAGAAGGTGATGGTCACCCCCTCGATGGGATTGGTGCCGTCGGTGACGGTGCCCGAGACGGTATAGGTGTTGATCGTTCCCTGGAAGTCCTGGCCAGGCTGGTCGGAAGAGATGTCCGTCAGGGTTCGACTCGCAGGATTCCAGCCGCTGTAGCCCGGATGAGCGGGGCTCACCGTCGTTGTGATGCCGCCGGATACGGTATAGGCGTAAGTTCCGTCGGCGCCGGTGGTTTCCGTATGCCCGTCATGGGAGAAGGTGATGGTCACCCCCTGGATGGGGCTGGTGCCGTCGGTAACGGTACCCGAGATGACGGCACTGAATCCCGTCATGGTAATCGGCGAGGTTGTATCGGCGACATTCATGGCCGGATCGACACCTGCCGCCCAGTCTTCCGCCGCGGCGAGGTTGTAGACCGTGTTGTCGGTGGATACCGTTCCCGGTTTGTTCAGCAGCAGATTCACGGCGGCTTTGTCCGTGGCATCGAGGGTGATCGAGAATCCGGTAGCCGAGGTAATGTCGACATCCGCGCTGCCGACGAGGGTGTAGGTCGCCCCTCCTTCACCTCTGAATGTCAATGTCGAGGCATCGATATCGTTCGCCGTGCCGGTCTTTTTCACGAAACCCGTACCGGTCGCGGTCAGTATCCCGTTACTCCAGTGGTACGATGCCGACGTGATCACGGGTACCGCCACGTTGGATGCCGTGATCGGATTGCCCGTTAAGTCGGCAACGGCTACGGCGGGGTCGGCACCGGTTGCCCAGTCTTCCGCCGCTGCGAGGTTGTAGGTCGTACCCGACGTGGAGGAGGTTCCGTTCTTGTTGATGATCTGATTGACGGCTGCTTTGTCCGCCGTGCTTAATGTGACCGAAAACTGTGTGCCCGAGGTAATCTCAACATCAGGTGTGTCGGTCAGTTGGTACGTTTCATCGCCTTCACCGGTAATGGTGAACTGGGATACATCGATATCGTTTGCCGCGCCGTCTCGCTTCACCAGGTCGGTGCCGGTCGCGACCAATACGCCCGTCCCTGCGTTGTACGTGGCCGAAGTGATGGACGGTGCAGGCACGTTACTGACGGTTATGCCGTTGCCGGTCGGATCGGCTGTGTTGCCGTCGGTTACATTGGTGCACCAGTCGTCGGCTGCGGCGAGGTTATAGGTCGTTCCGCCTGTCGAGGCGATTCCGTTCCTGTTCATGATCAGGTTGACGGCGGCCTTGTCGGTGGCAGATAAGGTTAGGGTAAATTCGGAGAAGCTGGTCCTCTCCACATCAGGAGTGTCGGTAAGGGTATAGGTGTCACCGCCTTCACCGGTGATCGTACAGGTGGAAGCATCGATGTCCGCCCCCCCGGCATTCGCCTGGATATTTGTTCCTGTTACAACAAGTGCTCCCGTTGTTGCGTTATATGTTGCGCCGGTTATTTTCGGATTAACGATTACGGTAATCCCGTTACCGGTGAGATCGGCGATAGCGGCGGCCGGATCGGCGGCGGTCAGCCAGTCTTCGGCCGCGGCCAGATTATACGTAGTTCCGCCGCTCGATTGAGTTCCAAAAAGATCAAGTTTGGCATCAACCTGTGTCTTATCTATTCCCGTGACGGAGAAGGTAAACTCGGTGGTCGATGTGATCTCCACATCGGCAATGGCTGCCGAGATCGTATAGCTCCCTCCCTCTCCCGTAACGGTCAGCTTCTGCACATCGATGTCGTTCGCGGCGCCGGTCTTCCCGAAGAGGTTCGTTCCCGTCACCGAGAATACCCCGCTGTCGGCGTCATAGGTGGCGGAGGTGATGGTCGGGATCTGGACGTTGCTGACCGTTATCATATTGCCGGTAAGGTCTTCGATGGCATTGGCTGCCGGCGCACCGGTCACCCAGTTGTCCGCCGCGGCAAGGTTGTACGTCGTCCCGCCCGCCGAGGCGGTCCCGTTCTTGTTGAGCAATCCGTTGATATGTACCTGGTCTGCGGCGCTCACGATGAGGGTGCATGCCGTGTCGGAGGTGATGTCGACATCGGGGGTATCGGTCAACTGATACGTGCTGCCTCCCTCGCCGGTAATGGTGAATTGGGATGCGTCGATATCGTTCGCCGCTCCGCTCCTGACGACCAGGTTTGTTCCGGAAACGACCAGCTGCCCCGTGCCTGCATCATAGGTGGCTGATGTTACCTGGGGGATGGCATAGCCGCTTACGGTGATACCGTTACCGGTGGTATCCGCTATGGCTGCCGACGGATCGGCTCCCGCCATCCAGTCTTCCGCCGCCCCGAGGTTGTACGCGGTCCCTCCGTATGAAATCGTTCCGTCTTTGTTCAGCAGCGATTCCACGTTCGGTGCGTCCGATCCCGTTATGGGTACACTGAACTGGGTCGAAGAGGTGATCTCCACACTGCTCAAACTTGTCAGCGTATAGGTTCCTCCCCCTTCACCCGTCACCGTCAGTTTCGTCACGTCAACATCGTTCGCCGCACCCGGATCGGCCATGAAGTCCGTACCGGTTACCGTCAGCACGTTTGTAGCGTAATCATAGGTGGCGGAGCTTATGGCGGGTACCGGTACATTGCTGACGGTTATCCCGGTGGTCGCATCCGCGATGTTGTTCCCCGACGGAGCCCCGGGCATCCAGTTGTCGGCAGCGGCGAGGTTATACGTCACGACATCCGATGATTGTGTTCCTGCCTTGTTGAGCAGCCCGTTCACCTGGGGCCTGTCCGCCGAACTCAGGGTGATGCTGAACTGGGTGTCGGAGGTGATCTCCACATCGCTCGTGCTGGTCAGGGTATAGGTGCTGCCTCCCTGGCCGGTAAACGTGAACAGCGACGCGTCGATGTCGTTTGACGCTCCGGGATTGACGACAAAGTTCGTCCCCGTGGCGACCAACTGACTGGTGGTGGCATCGTAGGCACTCGAAGTTATGACCGGGACGGCATAGCTGCTGACCGTGATGCCGCAGGTGGTATCGGCGATGTCGTCGGCCGCCGGTGCTCCGGGCATCCAGTTGTCGGCCGCGGCGAGGTTGTAGGTGGTTCCTCCGTATGAATTCGTCCCGTTTTTGTTCAGAAGGGACTCGACCTGCTGTATGTCGACTCCGCTCAGGGTGATGCTGAACTGGGTGTCGGAGGTGATCTCCACATCGCTCGTGCTGGTCAGGGTATAGGTGCTGCCTCCCTCTCCGGTAACGGTCAGCAAGGATACATCGACGTCGTTGTCCGTCCCGGCAGCGGCCACAAGGTATGCCCCGGTGACGACCAGGTGATTGGTCGTGTAGTCATAGGTCGCCGATATGATCTCCGGGTAGGCATAGTTCTGCGCGCCCGGTGTTGGGGGTTGCTGGTCATAGGCAGTGGTACTCCTCAGAGAGCCGGTGCCGTTCGGTATGCGCTGGTTCGAATCTCCCGCACTGTCTCCTCTCCCGTTCTCGTTTACCTGTCCTCCCGATATTAGCAATGTGAGCAGCCCCGCATCATCCGCGTCGTCGGTATCATACACGAGGGCGTCGATCAGGTTTGCTGTCGTTACGGCGGTACCGTTCGGGAAGTCCGATCCGTTCCCGACGTACAGGGCAACGGCATCCGCCCCGTCCTGCAGGGTATTGTTCGGAAAGGTTACATCCACGCCGGAGACACCGGCATTGCCGATGACGAAGTACCCGTTCGCGTCGGTCGCGTGTCCGTCGAGGTCGATGGCGGTGTATGAAAGATCGGTCGTGCCGTCATAAAATACCAGCACCAGGCCGGTCAGGCTGACGGCGCCGGTTCCGCCGTCGTACAGTTCGATGAACTCCAGGGTGTCGGTGCCGGGTGTGTCGGCGTCAACCTCGTTGATCATGATCCCGTCCATCGTCTGATTCGCCGGGTTGTCCGATGTGGTATCGGTATCATACGCCTCGTATCCCGCCGTTCCATTGTATTCACACACCATGGCTCGGTACACAGCTCCGGGCATTAACCCGGTCACCGCAACCGACGTACCCGTTCCGTTATAAACGCAGTACCAGCCGGTGGTGCCGATCTGGGTCCCCTGGCCGAATATGGAGTCTGCCGTGTAAGTCGTGCCTCCGACGGGAGCAGCACTGCCGGAACTTCCCCGGTAGAGGAATACGGCCCGGCCGGTCCCGCCACCGTTTGTCCACCCGATCGTCATCGCTGAGGCTTCAACGTTTGAGAAGGTTATGGTATGGGCCTGCGTCGCCGGTGCGGCATACACGCCGGTCCCCTGTATGTTAAAATTATAGGGGTTCTCATTGCTGTCGTCATTGGCGATGCTGATCGATGCCGACCTCGTGCCTCCGGCGGTGGGAGTAAAGGTGATCTCAAATGTCGTCGAACCCCCGGCCGATATGGAGTTCGACGGAGTCGAGGTCAACGTAAAGTCCGAAGTGTGGCCGGTGATTACCACATACGGTGAAGCACCCGTCAGACTCAGCGTCTCCCCGCCGGTGTTTTCAATCGTAAAGGCATTGGCATTGGTCCCTGAAGCGATAGTGACACTGCCGAAATCCGTGTCGTCATCAACGCTTGGACTCGTGTCACCGTCGGTAATCGATGTGCCGTTGCCCTTGATATTGATTTCCGGTTCTGCGGACGTACACTCGATCGAGTAGTCTTCGGCCTCACCGTAATCGATAGTACCGCTCGCACTGGGATCGTTCTGCAAGTCCGCCATGACCCGCATACGGGTTGTACCGAGTGTCGCCCCCACGGGTACGGTGAAGTCGGCGGTATATGGTCCGTAACTGGTCGAGGAGGACGCTCCTCCGGAAGCCGCGCTCAATACCGTGACGGTCTCGTCCGTGTCCGTGAAATCGCCGTCTTGGTTCCAGTCAAAGAAGGCCGCTATTGTCTCTCCCGATACATCGGAGCCGCCAATGGTGATGGAGATCGTCTGGGTAGAGCCAAGCGGCAGTTCCGTGCTTTGGGCCGTATAGTCGGAATAGCCGTTTTCGTTGTCTGTACTCGTATAGGTCGATGCATTATCGATCGTACCGATTTGAACCCGGGTTATGTAGGCATATAGATTGTTTGTTGGGTTATTGATGGTGATGGGAGGATAAAAATAAACAGTGATCGTTATCTGTCGGCTGTAGGAAGCGCCCTGGCTGTCAGTGGTCTGAACGCGGACAGAATAGGAGCCTTCATCCATCGCCGCGGTGTCATTGGCGCGCAAAACATCGCCGCTGATGTTGAACAGTGCGTTATTCGTGTCCCCCTCTCCCGAGACGAGCGAATAGGTATGGGAATCACCGGCATCCACATCGGTACTGGTCAGGGTGCCTACAACCGCATTCACCCCCGCAGTCTTGTAAATGACATCGCCGCTGATTGCGATGGCGGTAGGGGTATCGTTCAGAGAAGTCACCGTCGCTTGACTGCCCGTGTTCGTGGAGCCGGAGACTGAAGGGTCTGCAGGCGTGACGGAAAAGGTGGTGGTTACGCTGCTGCCCGGCGTGATCTGGTTGTTGGTCGGTGCAAACACCAGGGCACGCAGCCGGCTGGTGGCAGTGGCCGGCGAGGTCGAACTCATGGTGTAACTTCCCGCGCTGCCGCTCAGCCCGGTGCCGCTCAATGTGCCATTGGCAGCCGTATAGGTAATGGTCAGCGTGACGTTATCTCCGTTGGCATCGGCGACAGTCAGTATACTGAAAGGCGTGGCGGTCTGCTGATCGTTGATCGTTGTCGTTTGAGACCCGGTCACGGTGGGAGCGGCATTCGGCACCGCATCCTCTGTGACCACATTATCGATCTCCGGATACATCCAGCCATTGCCGCCTCCCAGATTTACAAACCGCAGTCGGTCGGCATTCTTATTGATTGTAAGAGTTATATACGATGACTGGCTGCTGCTGATGGTTGTACTGTAGACCGAACTCCCTAGGTAATAGGCACTTATGGTGAAACTGGCTCCGTTGGTCAGGTAGCTGTGAACGTCCAGGGTCTGGATATAGCGGGCACTGGGGGGGTAGGCGTTCGCTGACGACGCATTGGTGCCGACATAAATCGCTCCACTCCAGTAGGAGAAGTCTCCTGTCCAGCCCTGCGTATTGGAATCAAACGTATAGGTGATAGATTCCAGTACGCCCTTGTAATGACCCAAGCCAACAAGGACCTTGCTTGTGACCGCATTGGTGGAGAATTCCAGCGTGGTGTTGCCGCCGTGGTCGGCAGCGCCGGTTTTGTCCGTTGAAGCGGCGACCGTCGTCCCGGTTGCTTCCGCCAGGGCGCGGACAAATGCCTTACCTATGCTCCCCTCGGCCACGGAACAGCCATACAGGAGGATATCCGCCGTGCGTTTTGAGGCTTTTCTGATCACTGCCAATTCCGGCGAATATCGTGCCAGGCTGTTCAGGGTCAGCGTGGCTGTTCCCAGGTGCAGTTGCCCGGAACTGCCGTGTGATATGAGGTGAATGGTGTCAATGTCGCTCCGCCCATTCAGTACGGCAGCGATTTGCTCCATGCCGTCTTTGCCAGTATCGAGCCATACCACTTCTACCTCTGATTGTACGGTGTTCGTGAGGGTCTGAGCATCATGGACGGCGGCATCAATGAAGAGAATTTCGTTTCGTCCGGAAGAAGCAGTTGCGGCGCCGGATGCAGTGACGAACAAGAATATCAATATACATAAAAAACTCTGAACCGTTTTCATGCCTTGTCTCCTCAAATAATCTACGAAATGTGGTAATATATTTAAAATGATCAGTCTCAATCTTCGATCTTTACTGATTCTTAAGAAATGGGCTGAAAGGACTATATCGTTCGATATTCAGCTACAGAATTATTAATCTAACAGTTATAGATTGGTCAAGAATTTTTAATGAAATTTTATCAAGTACGGTATCAATAGTTGTTTTGGCATAGTAATGTAAAAGTATGAGTACAGGAAGGATCATTCCGGCGGTCCCATGTGCAACACGAGGGCCCTACGCAGCCATCGAAGCAATATCGGTTTCTATATAAAATCAGTAAGCAATCACCTTGGATGGAAACGCCTGGCCCCGATTCGTATCAGCGAGTAATTCTGTCATAAAGGTGGCAAAGGGTGTATATTAAAATCTATGTTTTTTCCTGAAGCGACACGGATTTCGACAAACGGAAGTGCATTCGGAAGACGGACATAACCGGCTGATCACCGTCAAATTCAGTGGAACGATGCGTTGAGCGCACCGTGACTCGGTGCCTATTTTGTCTGAAGCTTACGAGCGGAGAAGAATGATCGGTTTACCTGAAAATCATCAAATAATGCCGGACAGAGTGAGACGCTGGCTGATATTTATCCTTGCCTGCCAGCTATTTGTACTCTCGCAGTTTTATCGTGCGTCGGTGGCGGTGATCTCTCCGGACCTGATTCAGGAGTTGGCCATCGACACGCGCCAGCTCAGCCTGATTTCGGCTGCCTTTTTTTACGCCTTTGCTCTCATGCAGATTCCCATCACCATGTATCTGGACGGTATCGGACCGCGCATATCCATGACTGTCCTCTCTCTGATAGCCGTAATCGGTGCAATCGTGTTTTCCTTTGGTCATTCGGTCCCCGCACTGGTGACTGGCCGGGTTTTAATGGGAATCGGCATGGCATGCAATCTGATGGGACCCCTGAAGATCATCACCCTCTGGTTTACACCCAGACATTTTGCCACACTGTCTGCATTTGTAGTTTCGATAGGCACCGTTGGCAATCTGATTGCCGCGACTCCACTGGTGCTGATGGCTCAATCCATGGGATGGCGAAATTCATTTTTGGTGATTGGCGCAATCAATCTGTGCCTGGTGTTCCTTTTTTACCTTATTACCAGGGATCGTCCCCGAGAATCGATTGTTCCCGATGTTCCCCGGGCGGCATCCACGCAGCTCAGAGAAATCGGGCACAGCCTCCGCCACCTGATCAAAGAGAAGGATTACTGGATCATCTCACTCGGCACCTTTTGTCGATACGGCATCTATGCCGCCGTTCAATCTCTTTGGGCCGGTCCTTTCTTGATCCACACGATCGGCCTTTCGGCGGTATCCGCAGGAAATCTGCTGATATTGATGAGCATTGGCATTGTCATCGGCAGTCCCATATCCGGCTGGCTTTCCGATACGGGATTGCGGAATCGGAAGGGAGTTATCACCACCGGATTGATGGCGATGGGCATCATTCTGATTGGTCTGACGCAGTTACCGTCCGGGGCCGGTATGACCGTTTGGGGTATTCTCTTCTTTTTCTTTGGCTTTTCCTCCAGTACGGGAGGGATCATGTATGCCCATATCAAGGAGCGGATGCCCCCTGAAAGCGCGGGTGCTGCCATGACTGGCATCAATTTTTTCACCATGATCGGAAGCGCCGTATTTTTGCAGGGCCTGGGTAGTATGATGCAGTATCTGTATCCTGGAGACTCACTGGGCAATGCGGCATTTATCGTTGCTTTTCTCTTCTGTGCCGTCTGTCTGGGGATCACCGCCATTTTCTACCTGTTCACGGTTGAAACCCTCGGGAAAAGGAAATAATTTCCATACCCATGAATACCACGCTGTTGAAAATTCCGTACCATACCGTTTCTGGTCTTAATATTGGTCTTTCCAACAATGTAAATTCCATCATACCTTCCGGTACCGCCCGGACCGACCAGACTGAATCCCTTGAGATAGAGACTACTATTCGCTGTGAACCTCTTGAATCAGAACATAGGCACCAACCGCCGTCTCTAAAATACTCCATATTGCGTGTCTGCATTGCAGCCTGATATACCAATATGCTGGCTATATATATTCTATTGATATATAGTAAAAATAAAGTGTTTCCTCAGTATCCGCCGAACAGGAATACCACCGGGTTCATGATGAAAATTCATGTATCCTCTGTTCGATCTCGTTATACTATTTCCACTACCGCTACCTCCTCCGGTGCCATTTTGTCCCACAGAAGGGGCATACGGAAAAAATCTTCGTATGTAACAAAAAACGGGCATTGCCCTATGCAAAAAAAGGAGGAAAGATAAATGACTACCAAAGAGATTCAGAGTAAACTCATTGAAACCATGCGGGAATGGCAAAAGATTGAAAATGCGTCGGTGTCTTCAACAGGCCAGGTAATCGAAAAGACGGACAACTCGATTATTCGCCTTATTATGGAGATTATCCAACGGGACTCACAGACGCACTATCGTATTCAGGAGTTTATTACCGAAAGCCTTGAAAGCAAAGCCGTTTCTTTAGAACCTCAGGAACTCGCCGGTGTATGGAACATGATTGAAAGGCATATAAAACTGGAAAAGAGAACCGTCGAATTAGCGAATGAGGCGAAAGTCGCATTACAGGGGAAAAAGATGGTTGTTCAGGAATACCTCATTGATTATCTGCTTGTCGATGAAGAGAAACACAACCATATCCTCGAAAACTTATCTACTATCAAAAAAGGCATGTATCCCTATGGATAACATTTCCCCGGTTTCATTTTACGGGCGTCACAAGGGATCGGGTTGAGGGTTGACGTGTGTTAATGATTGCTGCTTGTCTTCTCAAACGAACAGGCAAATTCGATGTATGTTTGTCTCAGGGAGTGAATACGCGTCAATCCGAAATTACGGTGAAGCCAGCGTAACTATATAATCTCAGGGAATTGATTCGATTTTGAGTTGACGCGTGGTGAATACAGCCGCTTTCTGAAATGATTTTGAGGATTAGGTAGGTAGCCAACATAATCGACGCATTTCATTTTTTTCTGTGATCACCCATGCGCAGCACCATTCGGAAGCTGCCACACAAAAGCATTTCCCCAAAAACAAGACTTCAAAAAAACTGGCTGATCTCTCAATGCAGTTACGAGTGTCCACAAGGTCAAATCAGCGATGATTTATCAAACGTGAATGCCGGGAAAAGGCTGAATAAATATATGCGGTACTTTTAATAAATCCCTTGACAAAAGAATCGGTGACAGTTTAATCAGTATCAGTTTCGATGCGCGGTCATCTCGGCGTCAACCCCCCACCGTATCAAATCCTGTGGGGCTTTACCCAGAATGACATCTTATTGAGACACAAATCCGGAATATATATTATCAGAGAAGGGGGAGGGTAGCGTGAAAAAGATTCTGGTTACAGTGTGTGTATGCATTATTGCATCGATGGCGGTTGCGACAGCGGCATCCGCAGGCGATGCAGTGGTCGGGGCGGTGACGCCGCTGACGGGTAAACTTGCCGTGTACGGTGAAGGGTTTCAGAAGGCCATGAATCTGGCGCTGGATGAAGTCAATGCCGAGGGCGGCATCAACGGGATGCCCATGAAGATCGTCTTTGAGGATAACAACTCCACATCAAAGGGGTCTGTGTCGGCCATTCAGAAACTGATTACCATCGATAAACTCCCCGTGATTTTCGGTCCCGCGGCGAGTTCGAATTTCCTAGCGGTATGTCCCATTGCCCAGCAGAACAAAACGATCCTGATCGGTGCGGAGAGCGCAGCCGCCGATATTACGAAATGCGGTTCCTACGTTTTCCGCGTGTTTCCGTCGGACCTCCTGCAGGGAATAGGTGTGGCGGAGCTTGCCAAATCACTGGGATATAAGGAAGTGGTCCTGACCTATATCAACAACGACTGGGGTGTCGGCCTGGCCGACGTCTTCAAGGAGAATTTCAAGAAAGAGGGCGGCAAGATTCTGGATGAATTTGCCCACGAGGAAGGGAAGACGGACTACCGGAGTGAAATACTCAGGATCAAACGGATCAACCCGAAGGCGATCGTCAACCTCACCTATATCAAGGAAGGGGCGACCCTCCTGCGGCAAGCCTATGAAGCCAATATGTCGACACAGTGGCTGATGGGGTCCGCTTCGAAGTCACCCAAACTGGTCGAACTGGCAGGGGGTGCGGCGGAAGGAGTCATCGGTACCTATCCGACCTTTTCGCAGGAAACTCCTGAGTACAAACATTATAAAGATGCCTGGGATAAGAAGTATCCGGGCGGAAAGACACCGATCTTCGGAGAATACAATTACGACATGGTCAAGCTGACCGCCAAGGCGCTCAAAGCCGCTAAGTCGATGTCAGCGGATGATATCCGAGAGGCCCTGATTGCCGAGAGTCAGGGATTTGTAGGGGTGACAGGAGATAAAAGCTTCGATGCCAACGGAGACTGCGGCGCGACGTACGGACGGTGGACCGTCAAAGACGGCAAGATCGTGGATTACAAATAGATAGAGATACTATGTACTATATGGTGGAGATGAAGGAGGGGGTCACTCGATCCCCTCTTTCCTTATTATACAGGGTGTACTGAATGACCTATTATCTGCAGCTTCTGCTCAACGGCATGGTGGCGGGATCGGTGTATGCCATGTTTGCCGTAGGGCTGACCATGGTTTACGGGGTCTTTCGGTTCATCAACTTTGCCCACGGTGAGCTGATCGCGTGGGGAGCCTATCTTGTGCTTCTGTTCTATCTGGAGCCCTGTTCACTTCCCCTGTACGCGGCTGTTGTGCCGGCCCTTCTGGTTACCGTGCTCATCGGGCTCGCCCAGGACCGATTTGTGTACAAGCCGCTTCGGCACAGCAGTCATATTACCCTCCTGATCGCTTCGATCGGGCTCTCGTATCTGTTGCGCAATGCGATTCGCCTCATCTGGGGCTCCGACCTCATGACGTACGGCCTGGGGCTGACGCGGGGAATCTCCTTTGCAGGCCTGAGTATTACGTGGATTCAGATTGCTATGGTGGGGGCTGCGCTGGTCTTTCTGGGGTTTCTGTATATCCTGCTGAACTTCACCATCCTGGGGAAGTCGCTGCGGGCCGTATCGGACAACATGGATCTGGCTGATATCATGGGTATCAGCATGAAACGGATTGGGCTGACGGTATGGCTCCTGGCCTCCGTCTTCGCGGGTACGGGAGGGATTCTGCTGGCCCTCGATACCAATCTGGAGCCCATGATGGGGCTCACCAATCTCATCAAGGCCTTTGCCGCCGTCCTGCTGGGCGGCGCGGGAAATGTATGGGGGGCGCTCCTAGGGGGGCTTTTTATCGGGATTGCCGAGAATGTGGGCGTTGCCTTTTTCTCGCCAGGATATAAGGATTTTATCTCTTTCGCCGTCATTATCCTGATGCTTCTCTTCCGACCCCGGGGTATCTTCGGCATTGCGGGGGGCGTGCGCTGACCTATGGATTATCTACTCCATATCATGATACTGGTGGCGATCTATTCCATCTTTGCCATCTCGCTCAATCTGGAAATGGGGTACACGGGCCTCTATAACTTCGGCCATGTGGCTTTTTTCGGCATCGGCGCCTATGCGTCGGCGCTGTTGAGTCTTCAGGGGATGCCCGTATGGTTCAGCATGGTCTGCGCCATGATGATTGCCGGCGGTCTGGGGGCGCTCATCGCCGTACCGGCCCTGCGCCTGACGGGAGATTACTTCGGGATCGCCACGCTGGTCTTTGCGGAGATGGTACGGCTCTTTTTCCTCAATGAGCGCGGCTTGACGCGCGGCCCCATGGGATTGCCGGGTATACCCCGTCCGTCCTTCATTGCGGAGGGAGTTCACGGATTGCCCATGTACCTTGTATTCTGTGTGATCCTGACCATACTGGTATTTCTCGTCATACGTCGCGTGACGACGGGTCCCTTCGGGCGCGCCCTGAAGGTCGTCCGAGAAGACGAATATGTGGCCCAGGCCCTGGGAAAGAATGCCTTTGTATTCAAGATCAAGGCAGTTACCGTCGGTTCCGTCCTAGCCGGTCTCGCCGGTGCCCAGTGGGCCCACTATGTGAGCTACATCAGTCCGGGTGACTTCACGCTGAATGAAACCATTCTGGTCCTGCTCTGTGTCGTCCTGGGTGGACGCGGCACCAATTGGGGCCCCGTACTGGGTGCCTGCGCCATTGTCTTTTTCGGTGAAGCAGTGCGGTTTCTTCCCATACCCCCGGACTTCGGCCGTTTCGTCGCACCGATCCAGGGAATGGTCTATGGTCTGATCCTCGTCGTCATGATGTTGAAGCGGCCTGAAGGTATTCTGCCTGAGTACAGGAGTCGGTGATGTTGCGGGTTGAGCGGGTAACAAAGTGTTTCGGCGGTCTCATGGCCGTCAACGACGTGAGTTTCAATCTTGCAAAGGTGGGTATTACCGGGCTCATCGGTCCCAACGGCAGCGGGAAGACCACCCTTTTTCATTTGATCACGGCTTTTTACGCACTCGACGAGGGGCGGATCTTCTTCGATGGCAAAGAGATCAGCCGGCGTTCGCCCCATACGATCAGCAGGATGGGGCTCATACGAACCTTCCAGCAGACACGGATTCTCCCCTTTCTCTCGACGATCGACAATCTCATTGCGGCGGTGCCGGATCAGACGGGAGAGGGATTTCTTCCCAATTTTCTGAGACCTGCGCAGGTCAGACGGGAGGAGCGGCGCAACCGTGAACGGGCGGAAGAAATACTGGAGATCGTCAATATGACCCACATGAAAGATGAACTTGCCGGCCACCTCAGTTACGGGCAGCAAAAGCTGGTGGAACTGGGGCGGGTGCTCATGGCCAGCCCTAGAATGATTCTCCTGGACGAACCGACGGCGGGAATCAATCCCACGCTGATCCGGCAGCTTGTCGACATCATCGTAAGACTCAGCGAGCGGGGAATTCAGATATTTCTCATCGAACACAACATGCCCATTATGGCCGAGTTGTGTGAACGGGTGCTGGTCATGGATTCGGGGAGTCTCATATTTTCCGGTACGCCCGGCGAGGCCCAGGAGCATGAGGCGGTCATCGAGGCCTATCTGGGGAGGCGTGATCATGTTGCTTAATGTGGAAAGACTGACGGCGGGGTACGGGCCGGTCACGATTCTGCACGATGTGGATCTCGTGGTCGAGGAGGGTGAAATCGTCTGTATCATCGGTCCCAACGGTGCGGGTAAATCGACCGTCCTGCGTGCCGTTGCGGGACAGCTCGACCCGACTGGAGGCAGGATCAGCTTTGATGGGAGTGACGTGACCCACATGAGCATCGCGGACAAGGGAAGAATGGGATTGATATTTATCCCTCAGGGGGAGAATATTTTCCCGAATCTGACGGTATACGAAAACCTCGAAATAGCCGGGTCCCTGCTTGGCGACAAATCCAGACTCAATCGGGCCATCGGAGAAGTGTTTGAGAAATTTCCTATTATCAAGGACTACCGCAATCGCCCGGCCAGGATCATGTCGGGCGGCGAGCGGCAGATGCTGGCCCTGAGCCGGGCCATGATCCTGAAGCCCCGACTGGTCCTGCTCGACGAACCGTCTCTCGGCCTTTCTCCCCTGGTGGTCGATCTGATATTCAACCAGATCCAGGAGATGAACCGGCAGAGGATCTCCTTTCTCGTGGTGGAACAGAATGCCCGGAAGGGCCTGTCCGTGTCCCATCGCGGGTATGTCCTGGAACTGGGGCGGAATCGTCTCACCGGTCCCGGCAGGGAGCTCCTTGACAATCCGGAACTGCAGCGCCTCTATCTGGGCGGATAGACAACGCCCTGCCCCACATCTCAACCTCACACCTCAATGATAGGCTTGACATCAAGGACATTATACCGGTACTCTATTCTCGAACGAACTTAGATGGTATCCGGGTGTAAGAAGAATGATATATTCGGCAGTAAGAAGAAAGATACTGCTCGTAGCGGTACTGTTGCTTGCCTGTCCGGTCTTTGCCGCAGGTTCCGATAGCCCGAATCTTTTCGGCGTCGTCTCCGATGCCGTGAAACCCGTGGCATCGGACGGCGTCGTCGTGGTGCGATCCCGCCCGGTACAGGTCGATCTTACACTGTTGCAGTCTGTCAAGTCCTCCATGAGGGAAGGTCGTGCCGTTTCGAAACCGTTCTTTCTGAACCTCTTTGACGATGTCGTCCTGGAGACAACGATCAGAAAGACCGGCAAAACGTTTTTCGGCGGAGATGCCTATGTCGGAACGATACAGGGCGAGCCCTACAGTCAAGTCATACTGATCGCCAAGAGGGGTATCGTTTCCGGGAACATCTCCGTCCCCGGACATTTCTATCAACTGCGGTACGGTTCCGGGGGACTGCACCGGGTTCAGGAAATCGATCAAACTCAATTCCCGTCCGAATTGCCACCGGTTCCGGTTACGGTTCAAACGGAATCGGATCGCTTCTCCGAAGATACGGCCACGGACAGCGCTGACTTGATCGATGTCATGGTGGTCTATACGGCGGATGCAAGAGACGGGGCCGGCGGGACGACCGTGATGGAGACCCTGATCGACCTCATGGTTGCGGAAAGCAATATCGGGTATGAGAACAGCGGGGTCTTGCAGCGGCTCCGCCTGGTTCGCACCACCGAGGTGGTCTACAGTGAGGTCTCCTTCGACTGGGCCATGACAATCGAGCGACTCCGGGGAACTGCGGATGGGTATATGGATGACGTGCATGCGATGCGGGACATCTGTGGGGCGGATGAGGTCGTGTTGATCGTCAATAATACGGCCAGTTGCGGGATAGCGTACGTCATGCAGACGGTTTCAACCGCCTTTGCTTCGGCTGCCTTTGCGGTCGTATCAAGGACATGCGCTACCGGTTACTATTCCTTCGCCCACGAGATGGGCCACAACATGGGCTGTACGCATGACCGGTATACTGTCGAAACATACAACGATGCATTGGGTGCTTATAACTATTCGTACGGGTATCAGGCCCCGGACGGGGCGTTTCGCACGATCATGGCCTATACCTGTCCGAACGGAGGGTGTTCGCGCGTGAATTACTGGTCCAATCCCGACATTTCATACGGCGGTCAGCCCATGGGGGTGTATTATACGGATCCCGAGGCGGCGGACAACCGGCGGTCACTGAACAATACCGCCTCCACCGTCGCCAATTTCAGGCAGGCGGTTGTCCCACCTGTTAAGGCCCTGCCGTGGCTGATGTTGCTCCTGGGGGAGTAAGCATGCCGGTTGTGGGGCAATCAAATTGCATCGTGTAAGGTTGTAAGGATCTTGAGGTTGCCGGCCCGGTTGAATCGATAAGAACAGTTTTGCGGTCGACTGCCTGATGCCTCCCTCTTTTCGTGTCTTACGTGGATAAAAAGACCGGTTTTCTTCTTTCCGCAAAGGCATTCAGACCCTCCTTGACACGAAAGTCGCAGGCCAAGGCGAGAGAAAGTCCGGCACCCGCGGCGACACTGTGGAGCACACCTACAACCGGTTTTCCCATCCGGCTGATTTCGACAACAGCCAGATGGAGTTGACCGGCCAGGGCGTGAAATGCGGCCACGGGCCCTTCCTGAAATTGCCTCGCCCATTTAAGATCTCCACAGACACGAAATGCCCTGCCGTTGCCGGTAAGTACGATACCCTTTATTGCATTATTGGTTGCCAGCCCTGTAAGGGCTTCGACAAGGCTCGAGATCATTTCAAGATGAAAAGCGTTGTATGGTTTCAGGTCGATCGAGGATTACTTCGACAATAGTCCCATGATGTCGTACATCGATGAATCTTCCCGTTCCAAATCCTCCTCTTATGAATTGTATAGCCCCCACGGGGACATCGTACCGGGAACCGGCATCAGGACATCGTCCCGGCAAATCTCAATCAAACGCTCCTTCTGAATTTTTTCCGATACTCTCTGGGGAGGAGACCCGTCTGTTTTTCAAATATCTTTCTAAAGAATTGACTGTCTTCATATCCAACGGTATATGCGATTTCGTCAAAGGTCTTGTCGGTTGTTTCAAGAAATTCCCGTGCCCGTTCTGTTCTGACCCGTTGCAGGTAAAGAAGCGGAGTGTCTCCCGTTGCCGATTTAAATCTGCGCTCGAATGTTCTTCTGCTCATGCCGGTCTCCTGAGCGATGGTGTCGATGGAAACGGTATGAGAATAATTGTGCTCTATCCAGTTCTGAGCTTGTAAGATCCCTTCATCGTGGTGATCGCGCTGAAAGTCAAATACCGTATAGGGGAGTTGTGTTGTGCGCCCCATATCATGAAGCAGTGATTTTGAGCATTCAACGGCGACGGTATGGCCACAGTATTTTTCTATCAGATAAAAGGAAAGGTCGAGGCAGGAATGTGCCGCTCCCGAACAAAATATGGTGCCCTCGTCGGTAATCACCCGTTCGGGTTTCAGGTGTACCCGGGGATATCTTCGCTTAAACTCCTGAACGTATGCCCAGTGAGTTGTGGCCGATTTTCCATCGAGCAGGCCGGTTTCCGCTAAGAAAAACGCACCGGTACAGACGCTTGCGAGGTGTGTTCCGCTCTGAAAATGATGTTTAATCCAAGGAACAGCCGCTTTGTGCATATCCAGTGCCCTTGCAATGTTGCCGACAATTGCGGAAACAAGGATGAGATCGGTTTGATCCACATCATCGATTGAGCGGTGGGGACGCAACATGAGTCCGTTCAGGCAGGTCACAGGATTTCCATTTATGGTAACGATTTCGACCTGAAAGTACGGTGCCGGTTTTTCACCACGGATGTAGTTCCAGAAGAGCCCGGCGAGACAGAAAACGTCCATGGGACCTGTTACGGTAGTTGCAGCAGTATTATCCAATGCGAGGAGCGTAATTTTTTTCATGAGTTCATATCCGTTAATGACGATATCGAACCATTATTTGTCGTTTATGCCACTGGGAAGAGAGGTTTGCAAGTGATAAATATGTAGGAACGAATAAATCAAAAGGAGAGGGATACCTATGGACGAGAAACAGCTCATGAAGATGACAGAGATGACACTTGAGGCGTGGAACAATCAGGATGTCGCAGCGGTGCTCGCGTGTTACACGGAAGATTGTGTATATTGGGATCCGAATATCAAAGGTGCAATAGAGGGGCGGGATGCATTCGGTCGCTATCTGACAAAACTGTTTGAACAGTGGAAGATGACCTGGTCGATGCGTGAGGCATTTTTGTTTGAAGGCGGACAGGGCTGCGCATTTCTGTGGCATGCAACGCTGACACCCGCCTCGGGAGGTGATACATTCGCAATCGACGGAATGGATCTCGTTATCGTGAAGGGGGATAAGCTCCACCGGAATGAAGTGTACTTTGACCGCATGAGTTTATTCGGCACATAATGTAATGATATTTGATTCTTCACATTTTTATAAAGATGTTTTCCTTGAGGGTAACTGTTTTTCGGCGAATGAATTCGCGGCCGGTTTCTTCTCGTTAGGGCGGATACAATTTCGTTGACACTGAAGGGTGTTCTCCTTATACTTTCGTTGTTCAGGGGATATCTGTCTAATATTAAAAGAAATCGATTACATGCAAGGGGGGGATATGTACGATTTTTTACTGAAACCGGAAGAAAGGGCCCTCAGGGACGAGGTGCGAACGTTCGTGAGGGAGGAGATCACCAGCGATTTTCTCAGGAGGATGGATAAGGATGAGATAAGCTATCCCCGGGAGTTCGTGGAAAAGCTGGCGCAACACAATCTGCGGGGCATTCGTTTTCCCGAGAAATACGGGGGAAGAGGGATGAGCTGGGTGGCCGATGTGGCAGCCACGGAGGAGATAGGGTGTCTCGGCATGGCCCTCGGTTGCGCCTTCGTCATGCCTTCTATTGTGGGGGAGGCCCTCAATATGTTTGGTACTGAGGACCAGAAGGAAAAATATCTCAGGCCCTACATCGAAGGGAAGCTCGTCGCGGCCGAAGCGCTGACGGAACCGCGGGGAGGATCGGATTTTTTCGGCGCCACGACCAAGGCGGTCCTCGATGGCGACCATTTTATTCTGAACGGCCAGAAGCGTTTCGTCGTTGGAGCGGAAGGATCGGATTTCTTTCTCGTTTACTGTAAGACAAATTTCGATCCCCGTGCCCATAAATACGGGAAGATAAGCCTCCTCATCGTCGATGACGGTCCCGGGGTGGGAACGGAGTATCATTACGGACTGCTGGGTTGCAGGGGAGGAGGGACGGGACGGCTGGTCTTCAGGGATGTGCGGGTTCCGAAGGAGAATCTCGTGGGAGAACTCCACGGGGGAGCCCTCTGCTTCAATCAGATGATGATCCCGGAGAGAATGAGATCGGCCGCCGGTTGTCTCGGTGTCTGGGGTGCCCTCGATCTTGCCGTGAGATACTCGAACCGGCGGGCTGCCTTCGGAAAGCTTATCAGAAAATTTCAGGCCGTAAACTTCATGGTGGCGGATTCCATTACCCAGCTCGATGCGGCTAGAGGACTGACCTATATGGCGGCCCGTGCCGTGGACGAAGGCTATCCCAATATGCGGCGTATCGTGAGCGAGGCGAAACGCTTCTCCACCGAGGCGGCATGGGGTATCGTTAACAATGCCATGCAGGTCATGGGGGGCATCGGGTATACCGATGTCTATCCCATGGAACGATCTCTGAGGGATCTGAGACTTGCCCTCATTTGGACGGGCACCAGTGAGATCATGAATCTCATGATCCAGCACGAGTATTACGATGAGGTGCTCAACCAGCCCTACGACAGGAGAAAGATGGAACAGGATGCCATGAACCCCGACGAGAGCGAACGATGCTTCAACGACGAGGACATGTGGGCCGTCCATGAGGGTATGACCAAAGAGAGTTAGAGATCCGGGCAACCACTATCCCGGGGTACCGGGAAAATTGCTGAGTGATCGGTGCGCGTCTTGCCTGATCTGTAATCCGGTCGTATCTTGCGAAGCAGGGCTTCTTATTTTATGAGCATGCTGGACGCATCCAGTGTCAGAGGAGCCAGATCGAAGATCGGTCCCTTCAGCGGTTGTATATGAATGTCTTTTTCCACCGGCTGGAGTCTGAACGCCACATCAAACAGGTCTTCCACGTCCAGGAGCGGGACAGGAATGCTGTTCAAGGGAGTTTCTTCATGACGATGGGTATGAACGCTGAACCACGCGCTGAATGATTGTTCCGCTGCAAGGTTCTTTAAATCCGCAAGAGATTCCCTGGTTGCCTCGTCGAATTTGAACCCGTCAATGATGACCATGTCGGGGTGAAATATGTCCTGTCCGGTAAGGTCCGCGAGCCGTTCCCTGAGCCTCGGAACGCTGAAACCGGCAACTCGGAAGGTCATAATAAACCGGTGGGGGAGCAGAGTTCCCCAGATCTGGCCTGCCTGTTCAAAGGCGTAGCGCTGTGCCAGATGGTTGAATAATTCCTTGTACCATAAGGTAATCTTGTCAACAGGATCATTCAAACTTATGTGGAGAACGTTTTTGTCTCTCAGCATTGCATTGAGGGCAAGCTGAACCAGGAAAGCGGTTTTGCCGACCCCGGCCCGCGAAAGAACGGCGCCGAACTCACCCTTTGAGATAAGATCCGTAGTATTTCCCTCGAGTCCGAGGGGGTGTTTCATAGGGAAATCGTTTTTTTCCATTGTTGAGCTCCTGTATTTATCCGTTCAAGCCTTCGTTTTTCTATTGTACACCCTTCCGCTTTTTCGCCATTTTTTCGGCCAATTCCTCCGCGATTGACTGGGGAACCAGTTTGTAGAGTGCGAATTCCATGGTGAACTGGGCCTGTCCCTGTGTCGCCGATCTTAGAACGGTCGAGAATCCGAACATCTCTGCTAGAGGTACCTGTGCTTCAATAACGCATATGGGCCCATCGTCCTGTGCGCCGACGATCATTCCACGGCGCTGATTTAAGAGACCCATGACCGGACCCTGAAACTCGGTGGGTGTTTCAACGACAACCTTCATCACCGGCTCATGGATAACGGCTTTTGCTCTGGCGTACGCTTCCCGGAATGCGCCACGTGCCGCTGCCTGAAATGCATTGTCCGAAGAATCCACGCTGTGCGACGCACCGTCGTTGATAACCACTCGTACTCCCGTTACCGGAAACTCCATCCGGGGACCCTTTGCCATACATTCATAGAATCCCTTCTCGCATGCGGGTATGAACTGTGTGGGAATAACACCTCCGGTAATGCTGTTGACGAACTCAAACTCCTTATCCGTGATGGGCTCTATGTATCCAGCGACCCTGCCGTATTGACCCGATCCGCCGGTCTGCTTTTTATGGGTATAGTTAAACTCCGCTTTTTGTGTAATGGTCTCGCGGTATGCGACTCGCGGATTGCCGGTTTCTACCTCGGCACCATATTCACGCCGCATCCGCTCGACATAGATTTCCAGATGCAATTCACCCATTCCTTCAATAATCGTCTCTTTTGTTTCCTCGTCGACAAAGGTTTTGAAAGTAGGGTCTTCCTTTGTAAAACGGTTCAGGGCCTTGGACATGCTTATCTGAGATTTGTTGTCTTTCGGGGTAATGGACAGCGATATGACCGGATCGGCTACAAACATGGAACTCATGGTCAGGGCGGTTCCCGGAGACGTAAAGGTGTCACCCGATGCACAATCAATACCAAAAAGAGCACCGATGTATCCTGCGGGAAGGATCTCCATATCTTCCATCTGGTCGGCGTGCATGCGGACAACGCGGCCGACCTTGACCTTCTTCTCTGTGCGGGCATTGACTATGGTGGAACCCTTTGCAATGGAACCCTGATATACCCGGATATAGGTAAGCTGACCGTAGGGCCCGTCTTCCAGTTTGAATGCGAGGGCCACCGTCGGGTCTTCAGGATTGGATGAAAGGATGACCGGTTCTTCATTGTTGCCGGTGTCGAGGGCTTCGTTCTTCATGTCGGAGGGACAGGGGAGCAGTTCTGTCACCGCATCGAGCATAGGCTGGACGCCTTTGTTCTTATAAGCCGATCCCATCAGAACCGGTGTGATTCCACGTGTAAGCGTCCCGGTGCGCAGGGCGCTGAGGAGAAGTTCCTCCGTGATTTCCTTTTCTTCGAGAATTGCCTCGGTCAGTTCGTCCGAGAACATGGAGGCGGCGTCGATCAGTTCCTCTCTCTTTGCAGTGGCTTCCTCCATCAGATCGCTCGGAATCTCTTCGATGCGGACATTCTCTCCGTTATCGCCGTCAAAATAGACCGCTTTCATTGAAACCAGATCCACAATGCCCTGAAAATTGTTTTCGAGTCCGATCGGTATCTGCATGGCTACCGCGTTGTGCCCCAGCTTCGATCTGAGCTGTGTGATGACACGATAGGGGTTCGCGCCGCTTCGGTCACATTTGTTTATAAAAGCGATGCACGGAACTTTATACCGTTTCATCTGCTGATCGACGGTAATCGACTGGGACTGAACGCCGCCCACTGAGCACAGCACAAGGACGGCTCCGTCGAGCACTCTGAGAGAACGTTCGACCTCTACGGTGAAATCGACATGGCCGGGTGTATCGATGATGTTGATTTCGTGGCCTCTCCATTTGCAGAATGTGGCCGCCGAGGCTATGGTTATACCCCGTTCCTTTTCGAGCTCCATGGAATCCATGGTGGCACCGACTCCGTCCTTCCCCTTGACGTCATGTATCGCATGAATGCGTTTGGTATAAAAAAGGATTCTCTCTGTCAGCGTTGTTTTTCCGGAATCGATGTGAGCGCTGATACCTATGTTTCTTACTTTTCTGTCGTCCATCCCTACTTTCCCTGTTTATGGTTATTATTCGACCGTTTATAGTAAATAACCCCCCTGGCGATGGATCACCGTATGGGGGGTCCGTGGCTGTAATCAATCTGGTGCGAAAGACCGCCGCATATAGTACAATACAGTTTGCCTGTCAAGGATTATTTCGTATGCCAAGTATAAAATAGTAGGTGGCAAAAATGCAACCACGATGTTCTTGAGGGATAAATAGCATCTTGACTTTTACCGGGCGAATTGTCATAATTGAAATCAAAGAGTACATCACTTGATAGAAAGTGTATAGCAAGGTGCAAAGTTGGTAGAATTTAGCGAACTTGAACAGAAAATCAAGGGGATTATAGATGAGTATTCCGTACTCAAGGAACGGAATATTGAGCTGGAAAAGTTGTTGGAGGGGAAAAGCGCGGAACTGGAAGAGGCGAACAACAAGATAAGGACCTTACAAGACGAAAAGGATGTGGTCCGTACCAAGGTGGATATGCTCCTTGATATGCTGCATGATGTAGAGGTACCTTAGGCTCACAACAGGGGAATCGCATTTGAAAAAGCGTTTCGATATAATGGTCATTGGACGAGAATTTTCGGTCCTGAGTGATAAAGGGGATGAGTATGTAAACAGTATTGTCCGGTATATAAATGAGAGGGCTGCGGAAATAGGAGAGGCCTCAGAGAATGTAACAACTTCAGATATCGCTATATTGGTTGCTTTAAATATTACCGAGGAATTGTTTAAAGTAAAAGAAGAAAAAGAGGATCTGCAGAGCAGATTTGAAAACGGAGTTGAAGAATTAATCAGTTATATAGATAAAAAAAGCAAGTTAATCCCCTGCGATGTGCGTGATGACTTTTAGATTTTTGAACCAACACCTTATAGCTGGACGCTCTTCCTTGTTTGTGGTGTGCATGTCTGCCACTTCCTGCAAAGGAAGGGGTGGAAAGCCTGAAACGGCAACAGGGCGCTAACCCTTTTATAAGGTTCAAAAGAAAGGTTGTTACGGCATAGGCGGGGGAGAATATGGCAGAAGCAGTTCCATTTCTCTCAGGGGCCGGGATGAGATGCATTCAACCCGACCTCCATATGTCTGCGCTTGGCAGCGCGGCATGTCGTTTTCCTTTCCCCTCCCATTCCTATAATGTTTCAATTCCCAGTTTTTACATGATAATTACGGGGGGAGGTAAAAGAATTTGTCTAACATCAGTTTTATAATATTAATAGTGTTGGGGTCTGTCGCAGTTGGCGTGGCGCTGGGATATCTGATCAGAAGGATCATATCCAGCAAGATGCTGGAATCGTCCGAGAACCTGTCGCTGAGGATTACAAGTGAGGCCAAGAAAGAAGCGGAGAATATAAAGAAAGAGGCGATTCTTCAGGCCAAGAGCACCCTTCTCAAATCCAAGGGTGAATTTGAAAGAGAAACAAGAGATAGAAGGGCGGAACTCGAGAAGGTAGAAGACCGGCTTCGCCAGAAGGAGGAGAACCTGGATAAACGAGTGGACCTTTTTGTACAGAGAGAGGCCAGTATAGAAAAAAAGGAAAGCGCTGTTCTCGGGAAAGAGGCCCTCTGGAATGAAAAGCATGCCAAACTGGACAAGATTATTGAAGAGCAACGGGAGAGGCTGGAAAGAATCGCCGGGATTTCGTCACAGGAGGCAAAGGATCACCTTGTCCAGTTGATGGTGGATGATGCTCGGCACGAGGCAAGCGGCGTCATACGGAGAATAGAGGAAGAGACAAAACGGGAATCCGAAAAGAAATCGCAGGAAATACTGGCCTATGCGGTCCAGCGATATGCATCCGACTTTATTGTCGAGAAGACCGTATCGGTTGTGAATCTTCCCTCGGACGAAATGAAAGGAAGGATCATCGGCAGGGAGGGGAGAAACATACGGGCCATTGAGGCCGCAACCGGTACCGACCTGATTATCGATGACACACCGGAAGCCGTGGTCATATCGAGCTTTGATCCCATACGGCGAGAAGTGGCAAAGAGATCCCTCGAGAATCTGATCAATGACGGGAGGATTCATCCGGGGAGAATAGAGGAGATCGTCAAGAAGGTACAGACCGATATCGATAAAGTAATCCGGGAAACCGGTGAACGGGCATCATTCGATGCGGGGGTGCACGATCTCCATGCCGAACTACTGAATCTCCTCGGGAGGTTGAGATTCCGGACAAGTTTTTCCCAGAACGTTCTTGAACATTCCATGGAGGTCTCACATATTGCAGGAATGATGGCCGCCGAACTCAAGGTGAACGTAAAAGATGCCAAGAGGGCCGGATTACTGCACGATATCGGGAAGGCGGTCGATCACGAAATCGAAGGGCCCCATGCCGCCATCGGAGCGGAGTTTGCCAGGAAATACGGTGAATCCGAAAGGATTGTTCAGGCTATCGCCCAGCACCATGACGACGGGCGGAACAATACCATCCTGGGTGTTCTGATACAGGCGGCGGACACCCTTTCGGCCGCGAGACCCGGTGCCCGCAGGGAGATGCTGGCCACATACGTGAAACGGTTGAGCGAACTGGAGGGGATAGCGACATCGTTCAAAGGTGTTGATAAATGCTATGCCATCCAGGCGGGAAGAGAGATTCGTATCCTCGTTGAAAATGACAAGGTGTCTGAGAATGATGCCGTGATGCTCTGTAAGGATATTGTGAAAAAGGTTGAATCGGAGCTTACCTATCCCGGACAGATAAAGGTAACGGTCATACGTGAGATGCGTGTATCCGATTTTGCAAAATAAGACGGAAAGATCTGAAGCGTGAAGGTACTCTTTATCGGAGACATCGTGGGGAGCCCGGGGCGAAGAGCGGTACGGGTTCTCCTCCCCGGCATAGTGGGGAACTACGGCATTGACATCGTTATTGCGAATTGCGAGAACGCGGCCGGGGGATTCGGGGTGACCAGAAAGATTGTCGAAGAACTCTACCAGTACGAAATAGACGTTTTGACTTCCGGGAACCATATATGGGACAAAAAAGAAATCATTGATTTTATTGACGACTACGAGACTCTTGTCAGGCCGGCCAATTATCCTGAGAAAACCATGGGTAAGGGAAGCGTGGTGCTCGACACCAGGTTGGGGACCCCCGTGGGCGTGTTGAATCTTGAGGGAAGAATCTTTATGAAACCTCTCGATTGTCCCTTCCGAGTTGCCGAGAGAGAACTGGATACGCTGAAGGATCAAACGAATATCATCATCGTTGACATGCACGCCGAAGCGACATCCGAAAAGGAGGCGCTGGGTTGGTTTCTGGATGGACGGGTCAGCGCCGTCGTGGGTACGCACACCCATGTCCAGACAGCGGATGAACGGGTGCTCCCCCTCGGAACCGCGTACATAACGGATGTGGGAATGACGGGTTCCTTTGATTCGGTTCTGGGTATAAAAAAAGATGTGGCTCTTGAACGATTTCTCACCCTCCTGCCCAACAGATTCGATGTGGCAAAGGGGGATATCCGGCTTCAGGGAGTTTTGATAGACATTGATGACAGGACGGGCAGAGCTCTTTCCATCGAGAGATTGAGCGTGGCCATGGAAGGTTGAGAGTGATGAACGGGAAAAGTGCGTATGACGTACTCCATGAGAGAGGTTTTATAGAGCAAATAACGGATGAGGAGCCCCTGCGGGATCTTCTGGGACGAGAAACGATCACCTGTTATATCGGTTTTGATCCCACCGCTGCGAGTCTCCACATCGGAAGCCTTGTTCCGATCATGTCTCTCGTGCATATGCAGCAATGCGGTCACAAACCCATCGCCCTTGTTGGCGGGGGCACCGCTCTGATAGGAGATCCGAGCGGAAAGACCGAAATGCGCCGCATCATGACCCGTGATGAAATAGACATGAACGCCGAGGCCATCAAGAAACAGCTTTCACAGTACCTGGATTTTGGGGGAAATAATGCGCTTCTGTTGAACAATGCCGACTGGCTGGCCGATCTCAATTATGTTGAATTTCTGCGGGATATCGGGAGCTGTTTCAGCGTCAACCGGATGCTTGCCGCTGAAAGCTACCGGATGCGTCTGGAAAAGGGACTCAACTTTATAGAGTTCAACTACATGCTTCTGCAATCCTACGACTTTTATTATCTCTGCAAAAATTATGGTTGTATTCTTCAGATGGGTGGTAATGATCAGTGGGGCAATATTGTGGCAGGGATTGACCTTACCCGGAGACTCGAAGGGAAGAAGATCTATGGAATGACCTTCCCACTGCTGACCACCTCTCAGGGACACAAGATGGGAAAGACCGAAAAGGGAACCGTCTGGCTGGACGCCGGACTTACCACGCCCTATGATTATTTCCAGTACTGGATAAACACGGAAGATTTGGATGTTGTCAAATTCCTTGCCCTCTTTACCCTGCTGCCCATGGAAGAGGTACGGGAGGCGGAGAAGCTCTCCGATGCCGAACTGAATATGGCAAAGGCGGTACTGGCGTTCGAGGCGACACGGATTACCCACGGACAGGATGAGGCCGTTGCCGCCTGGGGCGCGGCGGTAAACACCTTCGGATTAAAACCCATACCATCCTCTCTGTTCCCGTCAAGCGCCATACCTAGAACCGACATATCTCGTGATATCTCCGCCATGCCCGTAGTCGAAAAAACGAGGGAAGAGCTTGCCGCAGGCATTCCCGCCTTTGAACTCTTTTATGCAGCCGATTTGTGCGCGACCAAGAGTGAGGCCCGGAGGGTTCTCTCACAGGGCGGTGGGTATGTGAACGGGCAGCAGATCAGGACTTTTGACGAGAAGATAGGTGTCGATCATCTGAATAATGATGGGGAGATACTCCTGAGAAAAGGGAAAAAGCGGCATGTGATGGTCAGGGTATCATAACGACACCCTTTTCATACTCGTCCGATCAAGTGGCACAGACATATCGTTTCACTTTTCGTATATCTTTAGAAATATGAGTACTTGCTTTCTTCGAGTCCGGTGTGGTCACACGTATTCGGAATTACCCCGACGGGCACAATCTGCTTGACTTTTCCCCATATTGCATAGTATGCAAACTTAAAGCTTGAATCATCACTTTAATATATCCCTATCCACGATTGCATGGTTTGATCCGCCTCACGGGACCTCATTGAGGGACATAGTGTATCTGTCGCCAGATCCAGGGAGGTGCGGCGGATCATTGGAGGGGGAAAAATGGCCTGACATATGAACTGTCAAGCTATGCAATTTCATTAAGAGAAGTCGATCCATGAATGATAAATTTGCTTCGCATATGATGCACCTTGTACCATTTGAAAAAGAGGCTTCAGGAAAAGGTAATCTCTATCGGGATACTACCTGACCCTCAATGAAGTCTGCGACTGTTCCGCATGATGTGTTTTGTTCTCTTCAATAGGTTGGAACGTAGTGAATCCATGGATGACACTATACCATAAAAGGAGGGCTGAAGATGAATGAAGAGTTGGCGGGAAATCTCATGCGCAGGATAGCTTTTGGTGATTGTCTCAGGAGAACAACGCGAAGGTATCATAAAAAGGAGGCACTGGTATTAGGTGATCAAAGGATCACATACCGGCAGTTAAACGAGAAAGCGAATCAGTTCGCCAATACCCTTCTGGATATGAATCTTGCAAGAGGTTCCAGAATCGCCTTTACCTCGCTGAATTGTCTGGAATTTTTTATTGCCCTCTGCGGTACCGCGAAGGCTGGCATGATATTCCTGCCGCTGAATCCCTTTTTCAAAACGGAGGAGATGACATTTTCCGTCAATAATGCCGGAGCGGAAGTGTTTATTTTCGATGGTCTGCTGTATCCCTTCTTCAAGGAGGCACTCGAACAGTTCGAACCGGTAAAACATTTCATTGCCTTTAATCGGCCATCGGACGAATTCGAAGATTTTCACACCTTGCTGGAGAGGGGTTCTTCAGACGAACCGGAGGTCATTATTGATGATAACGATGTCCTGCTGATGTTATATACCGGCGGAACGACGCGGTTCCCCCGCGCGGCTCAACTGACCCACCTCAATATATTCTGTGTCGTCAGCAGTGTGCTCATCGATCTGCCTTCGACACATCGTGACAGATCGCTTGCCGTCATGCCCTTGTTCCATGTTGCGGCGTGCGCCTACAGTCTTATGGGTCTGTTTGTGGGGAGCACCATTGTCATCCTCCCCCAGATGGATATGAAGTTGATCATGGAGTGCATTGAAAGGGAGAAGATCACCCAAATTGTTCTCCTGCCGCCCCTATACCGCCAGATGCTCGATCATCCCGATTTTGGAAACTACGATCTTTCTTCACTGAGAATGGCCACCTATATAGCCGCGGTCATGCCCGAAGATCTGCTGAAAGAGATCATGGAGAAGATCTGCCCCAACTTGAGCTTGATGTTCGGCCAGACGGAGATGTCTCCTTCGGTTACGGTCTTCAAACCCGAAGACCAGCTTACCAAGATGAAGTCCTTGGGAAACTCTACCGTACATGTTGAAATCGGCGTGATGGACGACAGTGGTAATCTCCTGCCTCCCGGTGAGATCGGCGAGTTTGTCTATCGAGCGCCGACGATGATGAAAGGATATTACAAGAACGACGAAGAGAACGAAAAGGCGTTTCAATACGGTTGGTTTCACAGCGGGGATGTGGGCTACCTTGATGAGGATAACTACGTGTACTTTGTAGACCGCAAAAAAGATATGATTAAAACCGGCGGCGAGAATGTAGCTTCGATTGAGGTTGAAAAAACGATCTATCTTGATCCGCGGGTACAGGAGGTTCATGTAATCGGATTGCCACACGAACGCTGGATCGAGGCTATCACCGCCTTTGTAACACCCAAACCGGGAGAGACCATCACGGAAGAGGAACTGATAGCATTGTGTAAAAGCAAGATGGTCGGCTTCAAGGTCCCCAAAAGGATTGTCTTCTTGGATGAAATGCCCCGTTCCGCTGTGGGGAAGGTACTGAAGTACAAGATCAAGCAGGAATACGAAGACCTCTATAAAGGCGAACGCTGATGAAGGTATACGAAAGAGACAATTCTTTTAAGCGGAAGGAAGGTATCGTACCATCTGAAAACAATAGTCCCATGGAATGATGCGAAAGGAGAAACAATGTCTGACAATCTGATCGTCGTTACAAGAGAGGAAGCCATAGCCACTGTCATGATGAACAGGCCCGAAATGATGAACGCCCTGAATCTGGACATGATCGCCGAACTCCAGGATGCCCTGAACGAGATTGCGGAGGATTATTCGGTAAAGGTGATTATTCTCGAAGGTGCCGGCGGAAACTTCAGTACCGGATCTTCCATGGAACTCTTTACGGCCGCCCTCCCGGCACCCTACTGGCAGCATGGTATGCTCAAACTCCACCATGCGATCAGAACCATGCGCGAGATGCCGCAACCGATCGTCGCCAAAGTCAGGGGCATGGCGATCGGGGGCGGTATCAACATCGCCCTGGCCTGCGACTTCGTTGTGGCGGCCGATACCGCCCGCTTCCAGGAAGTCTTTGTCCACCACGGTCTCATTATCGATTGCGGCGGCACGCATTTTCTGCCCCGGCTGGTGGGCATGGTCAAAGCCAAGGAACTGGCATTGCTGGGTGAACGGTTCGACGGAAAAGCAGCCGCCGAAATCGGTCTGATCTATAAATCCGTCCCGGACGAGAAACTCGACGGAGAGGTGGATGCCTTGGCCACGAAACTGGCCCAAAAGCCCCTGACGTCACTGTCACTGATCAAGACCAGTCTCGAGAAAAGCTTCGACATGTCATTGATCAACATGCTCGAATGGGAAGCGGCACAGCAGGCGATCATGGTCCAGACGGACGAACTGATTCAGGCAGGAAATCGCTTCTTCCAGAAAAAAGAGAAGAAATAGAAAAACACATCGTACGATCATTGCGACGGATCATATTCCTGCAATCACACAGCCCTTTTTGGCGGAGTCCAGCCCGGCGTACTCATCACTGTTACTCGACCTCCCCCGGGAATAATGGCTTGACAAATCCGGGCGATAGACGATATAAAAGCTTAAAGTTAAGCTTAAAGCTTTAGTTTGTGCGTTCTCACGCATTTTCCAGGTATCTTTTTGTGGCATCATGAGAGATGTACTACGAAAGGAGTGTATGGTATGAAAACCCGCATTACGAAACTCTTTGGTATCGAATATCCGATCATACTGTCTGGTATGAGCTGGATCAGTGTTCCCGAACTTGTGGCTGCAGTATCCAACGCAGGCGGTCTGGGAATTCTGGCCACCGGCCCCCTGAGTCCCGAAGAAACCCGACAGGCCATTCGCAAGGTCAGGGGCCTGACCGACAAGCCATTCGGTGCCAACGCCTCTCTGATGCTGCCCGGCGGCAATCTGAACGCGAATGTTCTTCTGGAGGAACAGGTTCCGGTGATCAACTTTGCACTCGGCAAAGGGGACTGGCTGGTGGAGAAGGCTCATGCCTACGGCGGCAAGGTAATCGCCACGGTTGTCAACGCATATCATTCCAAACGCGCTCAGGATTACGGTTCGGACGCCGTAATCGCCACGGGTCACGAGGCGGCCGGGCATGGAGGCGATGCGACATCCATGGTCCTGATTCCCAGCCTTGTGGATGCCCTCAATATACCCGTTATCGCTGCGGGTGGATTTGCCGACGGCAGAGGTCTGTCGGCTGCCCTTGCACTCGGGGCAAGTGCCGTCGCCATGGGAACCAGATTCATGACCACAAGAGAAAGCCCCCTCCATGACACGTATAAGCAGCTCTCGCTGCAGAAGGATATCTATGACACGCTCTATTCGACCCGCTTCGACGGAATCCCCTGCCGGATGATGGATACGAAGACGGCCAGAAAAGCCATGAAGCAGGGGATGAATGTATTCAAACTGCTCGAAGCCCTGCCGAACTCGCGGGGTATTGCACGACAGATGCAGTTGCCGTATTTCAAGCTCATGATCGGTGTTGCCGCTTCGGGCTGGAAAAACGCCAAACAGCTGGCCTACATGGCAAATGCATTCAACGGACTCAGGGAAGCAACTGAGAACGGAGATATCGATACGGGATTCCTGCCTGTCGGTCAGGTCCAGGGGCTCATCAGTGAAGAACCCACGGTTGCGGAAGTAATCGGCACCATTGTCGCTGAGGCGCGCGAAATTAACGCGAAGATGAAAGAGATGCTGCAGTAGAGAAAAAACGACGGCCCGCAGCGTACCAATTTCCTTCGGGACAGCGGACAGGGCCGCCCTGAACAGAGCCTTCTCAGGATCGAGGATCGCGAGGCAGGTTATATACGATCACGGCCTGCGACACCGCCGTACGCTTTGGATCCTCTGACGGCGATGTGAGAGGGGTTGTCCTGAAGATCACCCTCCCATCGATGCCCTCGAAGCGGGTAGTACCCTTTGTAATGGTACCGGTACCCTCCGTGACGGATTTACCGTCCCTGTCACGCTGGGCAGTCGCCTCCCAGGAGAAGAAGATCTTTGATCCGTCTTCAAAGACCATGCGGGTGTACCCCCGGTAGACACCCTTTCTGCCGATCCAGCCGTCGGCCATGGTGGTATTGCTGTATGATGCCACATCGCCATTGTCAAAGACCGCCGTACCTTCCCGGGCTCCTACCGCAATAATGTGTCCCTCTTCATCGGGGACGGGAATCGCCTGACTCTTCACCTGCCAGTGCGTGACCTTGACGGTGGCGATCATCATGTCGGTTGCGACAACTGTCAGGGGGGGTGCCATCCAGGCTGCGACAGTCACCAGTGTCAGAAAGGTTATGCCTCCCTGTTTTCGCATATGCCTGCATACGTTCTTCATATCGTGCCTCCTTATCCTGGATAAACATATAGATGCGACAGACCCTCTCACGTTCGGTCGTTTCTTGAGAGACGGTCATTTACATGACCCTTCGATGACAGCGTGGCCGGTGCACGGATCTTGGATATCCGTGCACCATGTGGAGGTAGGACCACAACCACAATGTTACGATATCGTATATGCCCTGTTCCTGACGAAGTCGTACACAAACAGGAAATTCAAGCATAGCATGACGATGAGGAGAATCATAACCGTCCATCCCGGTACGGGCCGTGCGGCAATGGCGCCGGGTTGAACGACAACAATAAACCAGATGAGTGCGGCGGTAACCGTAATCCAGAGCAGCCAGGCCGGAATTAGTGCCGCATTCGAAAAGGACGACTTTAGTTTTTTTGCCACAAAGGCCGCGCAGGTCATGAGGGTGATGGATGCGATCAACTGATTGGCCGCTCCGAAGGAGCCCCAGATGATTTGCCAGTTGCCGCTGTAAGCGAGATATATCCCGATGGCGGCCGGTATAATAGAGGCAATCCATCGGTTGGTCAGGATGAGGTACAGTCCGCCGGCTTTCTCCTTCAGGGGGGCAGCCATCTCCGCGACGCAGTAACGACCGAGGCGATTGGTTGTATCGAGGGTTGTCATGGCAAAGGCGGCTACCCACATGCCGGCAATGACCGTGATGAATTGAACCGGAATGAATCGCATCCATGTGGAAGAAACCATACCGGCATAGGATTGAATAAAGAGATTGGCCTGCGCCAGGCCCACCGATGATGACGCTTCGGTAAACTTCGCTCCCCAGTTGCCCGGATTCAACATTTCCGTCGTTACGCCCGCCTTCTGAAGGGCTGCGTATCCGAAGCCGGCGATCGATACGACCACGATGGTTGACAGCAGTCCTTCCGTGAACATGGAGCCGTAACCGATCATGAGGCCGTCGCTTTCCTTGGCAAGCTGTTTTGACGATGTCCCCGAAGCAACCAGCGAGTGAAATCCTGAAAGAGAACCGCAGGCGATAATCAGTGGAATGGCGGGCCAGAATGGTGTCGGCTTATTCCCGAGAAGGATGGGGGAAAAACTGGCGAACGCAGGCGCATCGAATCCCTTGAACGCACATACGGCACCGATAAGGCCGATAAACAGACCTGCATAGAGGAGCCACGAATTCAGGTAATCCCTCGGCTGTAACAGGACGTTAACGGGCAGGCCGGCTGCAATGATTATGTAGAAGAAAAACACGATCATCCACGTCTGATAGGATGCCTTCACCGGGAAGATCACGCCCAGCCAGATGGAGGCTATCAGCATGACGATGCCGATAATGGTGGCCAGCGTAAAGTTCAACTTGATTCGGTAGATCAGGACCCCGAGAATCAATGCCGCCACGATCGCCCAGATATAAGCGGAAGCGACGGCCGGTGTCCTGACGAACATATTGCCCACAATGGCACCGAAGGCGCCCACAATAAGGATAAGCAGAAAGAAGACAATCCAGTAAAATGCCCTCCCGGTTCTTTTCCCCATGAGATCTCCCGCGACAAACTGAATCGATTTTCCATCGTATCGAACGGATGCCATCAGGGCGAGGTAATCATGGACCGCACCGATAAAGATATTCCCGAACCATACCCAGAGGAGTGCCGGAAGCCACCCGAAGCACATGGCCATTGCAGGTCCGATGATCGGTGCGGCGCCGGCGATAGAAGCGAAATGATGCCCGAACAGGATCTCTCTCCGTGCCGGAACGTAATCGACGCCGTCATAGAGGCGCTTGGCCGGTGTGTCTATCGTATCGGATGTCTGCACGACATCCCGTTCCAGTTTTTTCCCATATAGAAAATATAATGCCACATAGAGCACGGTCCCGATAATAGTGATAAGTGTTGTCATGCGTTACCCCCTTCCCATTTTTCTCGGTCTTTTCGATGTACTGTTTAGTTCACCACCATTCCGATCAGGGTACCGTCGCAACAGCACGGCGATTCGAGCATAGATATCGATACCTGTTTGAGAATGGAATGGAAGCTCAGTGGATGAACGATACTATCGGCTCAAAACCAATGTAAAGCCAAATGAGCGAAGGGTATTTTTTTGTAGTTAAACGGCAGAAACGGCCGGTTGAAATTCGGTCCGAGGTGAGCCGGCATTGTATACCTTTGAACATGGATGTACCCATCTGTTGTGAGGGGAGATGTCCTTTAGGATTCCTGCATGGTGTGTCTTTATTGGCTGTTCTCGGTATTACCCGGTATTTTCAGGCGGATCCTGGTTCCGGAACCGAGCTTGCTCTCGATATCCAGAGCATATGGCAGTCCATAGAGATATACCAATCGTTGATTTATATTGGCAAGTGCGATTCCGCAACTATCGGGTGGACGTTCGGACGGATCGAGAATTCTTCGCAATCGTTCGGGGTTGATGCCGGTGCCGTTGTCCTCGATGGTTATCATGAGGGTATTGTTCCGCTCTTGAGTCTCGATCATGATCCTGCCTCCCTCGGTGCAGGTCGAAAGACCATGTTTCAGGGCATTTTCGACGAGGGGCTGGATGGTAAACTGTGGAATAGTCCACCTGTTGTCATGATGATGAAAGTTGTACGAAATCTCTATTCGATTGCCGAACCGTGCCTCTTCGATTATGAGATATGACTTGAGGGTATTCAGTGCCTCCTCCAGTCGGACAAGACCGTCTTGTTCGTATCTGACTCTGCTCCGGAAAAAGTTTCCGAGATGTATCAAGAGCTCCCGCGCCTTCTCCACATCTGTCCGGCAGAAGGATGCTATGGTGTTGAGGGTATTGAAAAGAAAATGGGGGTTTATCTGGGCCTGCAATGCCTTGATTTCCGCCCTTTCAAGTAGTTGTGCCTGCTGTTGTATTTCTTCCAATTCGAGCTGCAAGGAAAAGAGCTGGGCAAGCCCGGTGGCCAGCTCTACGTCGAGTTGGTTGATCCTGTCCCTTTTCTCCTTATAAAGTTTCAGTGTTCCTACCACGTCATTGAGCTTTTTCAGGGGAACGATGATCCCGCAAGAAAAGGGACAATCAGGCTTGGTGCCGATTATTCGATATTCCCCCGTCTCGATGACGGCAACGGTTTCCTCCGTCAGTGTTTCATGGTTCGCCCGGTGGCGATCGTCGCTTGTCCCTTTGCAGGCCAATGTCCCGAAACGGTCTGTTATCGCAACGGCGGTAAAATCCGTCATACCGTATATAATGTGCGCCGTCTGAGTAGCCGATATGGTATTGAGTCCCGTTCGGAGATAGCCGATAGTCTTTGTAGCGATGTCCAGGGCCTTCTGAGCCTGAAGTGCCCCGGTCTTTTCTTCGACCCGTAACACGGTGTTGATGATCATGATAAAGACGGCTATCCCTGCCGAATTTACCAGTATCATGGGGATCGCGACCGACTTGACGAGAGGGAGCGCTGCGGAAAAGGGTTGTGCCATCAGGAGCGTCAAGGCCATGTGAAAAGATTCTCCGACCAGACCGAATGCGAGGCCTATTTTCCAGTCCAGCTTGTCCAGTTTCAGATAGACCGCAAGAAGTCCCGCTGTGAACCCCTCGATCATCGTTGCCGTGCCGCAGGGGAGAGCGGTGAATCCTCCCAGGAAAAACCGGTGTACCCCTGAGATCAGTCCGGCACCCAAACCGACAAGCGGGCCGCCTAAGAGACCGGCGGTAATGGAGGCCATAGCCCGAAGATTCGCGAAGGCGTCAAGAGAGGTCTTTCCCATGTAGGTTCCCATGATGCCGCAGAGCCCGAATAGGACAACGATAAAAACTTTTTCCATTGGATTCGCCCGGTTGAGAATGATCTTCCTGAAGGCGGGAATCTGCATCAGGATAAAGCTCCCGGCGATAATAAGACCAAAACGATGAATCAAGATAAACATGAGGCCCATGATATCCATCCGAGTGATCCGTTGCCTCCTTATTCGATCATGACTGATCGGGTCCTGTGATAGCACACGAACTTGAAATGCCGTTCGAAGAGAAGTCCGTACACAGGGTATGGCTTACAAGGCGAGTATCTCTTTGAGCGCTTGCGCCCTTCTTCGACTGACGGGAATATCGATGGCGCATCCGCCGTGCAGGGTGATCAGATATTTCCCGTTAATATAAGGAACCACATCTCTGATATATTCCAGATTGACCAGGTAGCTTCGATGCATCCTGAAGAAGTTTTCATTGCTGAGACGTTTCTCTAACTCATCGAGGGTGGCTGAGGAGAAAAAGGAGCGATCTTTGGTAAAAACCTCCGATCTGCCGTAGTATGCCCTGCAGTGAGAGATCTCTTCCGGAGAGATAAGCAGGATCTTTCCCTTCTCTACGACGGATACTCTGGTAAAATTCTTCCTTGATGTCTTACGATTCAACTGGTCAACGACCGCTTTCAGGGCGGAGATATCGAGCTTCTTCCCGCTCAACTCCCTTAATCTCTCAACGGTTTTGACCACCCTGTCTCGGGAGAAGGGTTTCAGGATATAATCAACGGCCTTGAGGTCGAATGCGTCGACGGCGTACTCGTCATAGGCCGTGGCAAAGACAATGAACGGAGGCTCGGAAAGGGTCAGTATCTCCCTTGCGACATCGAAGCCACTGAGGCCGGGCATCTTGATGTCAAGAAATACCACGTCGGGGGCCACCGTTTTGATGGACGCCAGCGCTTCGACCCCGCTATGGGCACATGAGATGACTTCAACGCCATCCATCTCCTGTAAAAGATGAGACAGCTCATCGCAAGCGGGCAGTTCGTCATCAACGATTGCGCAACGGAGCATCATGAAAGATCCCCCAATATGTATTGATACTTAATGGCTTGTTCGTACCGTTCGTTCATTATTGTAACCAGTATCCCGGGCGCGTAACGGACTTTTCTGTTACATCTAACCCTTCTCCTCTATACCTCGTGCCAGCGATCTGTTGATAAGCGCCTTGTTGTAAGCCGAGAAAATATCCCTGCGTGAGAGTATGCCCACAATCTTTCTCGGGTTGTTTTTGTCCACTACCGGAAGCTGTTCTATATTCTTCAGACCAATCTTTTTCAGCGCCTCATCCAGATTGTTGTCTCCTGTTATCGTTATTACATCGGGTATGGCGATATCCTTCACCACAACGAGATCTCCCAGCCCTTCCTCGAAAACCACCTCCTTGAAATCCTGAAAGGTTATGATGCCGCAGAGTAATCCCTGACGGTTGACTACGGGAAAGCTCGATCGTTTGCTTGCAAAGGTATGCTCGAGCAGCTTGTTGAGGTGCATATCTTCGGATACCGTTTCTACATCCCTTGTCATAGTATCCTTGACCAGAAGGGATTTCATGATATTAACCTCTTTCCCCGCTTTGATGTCAGTTCCCCTTCGTATCAACTTCATAGTATAGATGGATTCTTTTTTGATCTGTGATGCTATAACTGAACTCAGAATGCAGGACAGCATGAGAGGGAGTATAATTCTGTACTCACCAGTCATCTCAAACAATATGAGTATAGCGGTAATCGGGCCATGGGTGGCTCCCGCCACCAGCGCTCCCATACCTACCAGGCTATAGGCTCCGTATGTGGCTGTGATGGTAGGGAAGAAATGGTGAACCAGACTTCCGAAGGCTCCACCAAGCATGGAGCCAATAAAGAGTGATGGGGCGAAAATACCTCCTGATCCACCGGACCCTATGGTAAAAGAGGTTGCGAATATTTTGGCAAAAACGAGAGCAATCAACATATACCATGGAAGCTTTTCCAGTAGAGCGAAACCGATTGCATCGTACCCAACACCATAGACATGCGGAAGTGATATCCCGATGATTCCTACGATCAGACCGCCTACCGCCGCTTTTGTGTAATCAGGAATCTTTATAAGGGAAAATAAATCTTCAATCTTGTAAAGTGTTGCTGTGAAAATCACTCCGAATACACCGGCAAGGATTCCCAACACTACGTAGAAAGGCATTTCCAGTGTACTTACCAATGTGTAATGCGGAACAATGAAAGCAGGGAAATTTCCCAGGTATGCTCTGGATATGACGGTTGCCATGACGGAGGAGACGACGATAGGGCTGAATGTGGCGATGCCGAATTCACCTAAGATGATCTCCATGGCAAACATAACCCCGGCTATGGGGGCATTGAATGTTGCCGCTATTCCCGCGGCTGCGCCGCATCCTACCAATGTTCTCATCCTGTCGGCAGAAACTTTTAGTAACTGTCCGAACGTTGATCCGATGGCCGATCCAATCTGTACGATAGGGCCTTCCCTTCCTGCCGAACCACCTGTCCCGATGCAGATGGCAGAGGCAAGCGATTTTACCAAAACGACACGTTTTCGGATAATACCTCCCTTGAGGGCGACTGCCTCCATTACTTCAGGAACTCCGTGCCCTTTCGCTTCTCGTGCAAAGAAATAGACGATAATTCCAACCAGCAGACCTCCTATGACGGGAGGAATAAGCCTTACGTGCCAAGGTAGATTCATCAGGGTTGACAAAAAATCTCCCTCTATAGTGCCGAAGGATGCTTTTTGAAAGAATCGTATCAGCCACCTGAATAGAATTGCTCCATACCCACCCAGTATTCCGACAATAGTTGCCATAACGATCATCACGGCATGTTCATTGGCGTGCAAATGAGTCGGAAGTATCTTTTTGGAAAATTTCATATGATGTTGTTATCTCCTGCTCTTGCTTTCAATTCGGGGTGACACTATATCCTGTTTAAAATCTTCGGATAATCACCCTTCGCTCTTACTATCTCTTAACATCCTTTCTTTGCAAGGGAAAATTAATTGTAATATTTTGAATATTTCCGATCGATCTGTTTTGCGATTGATTCCCGTGTTGTGGTATGATGCCGTCAAAATCAGAGGAAGAGCCATGAAAGTGATATCGGCGGAGTTTGTAAAGAGTGCCGTTCGCCCCTTCGACTATCCGGATGATTCGGTGCCGGAGGTGGCCTTTGTCGGCAGGTCAAATGTAGGGAAATCTTCTCTTATCAATACCCTTGTGAACAGGAAGAAGCTTGCAAAGACAAGCAATACCCCGGGACGTACCCAGCTTATTAATTTCTTTATGATAAACGACAACATCTCATTTGTCGATCTTCCCGGCTACGGGTATGCAAGGGTCCCCTCTTCTGTGAAGAAGGGGTGGGGAAAAATGGTGGAAGACTATCTTGAAGGGCGGAAGAATCTGCGTCTTGTGGTCATGATACTTGATATACGACGGGATCCTTCAGAAGAGGATACTCAGCTTATTCAGTGGCTCCGCATGAATACTATTGCAATGGTATTCGTATTGACAAAGGTGGATAAGTATTCAAGAAGTCGGATGAATGTCTCCAGGCGAATGATAGGTGAGCAATTGGGAGTTCTCTCGGACGAGCTTATCCCCTTCTCCGCAAAGACACGCTACGGGAGAGATGATCTCTGGAGGGTGATAGAGGATGCCTGCTCTCCCGTTTCATAATCCTTTCGCGTACCTTAAAAACCTTTAAAAAAAATCCCGTCAAATATGCATTTATGACTTGACATGGAATAGAAATCTTGATACCCATCGCGCGGTTGACTAGAAAGTGACCGAAGGTCATAATGAGTAATCTATTATTTGAGTGGCAGTGTCTCATGTCAAATCCGAGGTGAAAATAACCTTACATCAAATCCGAGGTGCAAAAAGCGGTGGTAAAAGATAGCGAAAAGATCGGCGCTGTTATGGTTGTCGGGTCCGGGATAGCGGGAATTCAGTCGTCTCTGGACCTCGCAAACTCCGGAATGAAGGTCTATCTTGTCGAAAATGATATCAGCATCGGTGGTATCATGGCTCAGCTGGACAAGACCTTTCCAACCAACGATTGTTCTGCATGTATACTTTCTCCTAAGCTTGTCGAGGTGGGGAGACATCCGAACGTAGAAATCCTGACGAAGAGAACCGTGAAGGGAGTCGACGGTGAACCCGGACACTTCCAGGTAAAACTCAGTAGCGCGCCCCGATTCGTCGATGTCGACAAGTGTACCGGGTGCGGCGACTGCGCCAAGGTCTGCCCGGTGACGGTGCCGAACATCTTCAACGAGGAACTCGATGATCGGAAGGCCATCTACCGAAAATTCCCCCAGGCCATCCCCAGCGCCTTTGCGATCGACAAGATCGGAACCGCGCCCTGCAAAGCAGCCTGTCCGACCCATATCAGCGTCCAGGGTTACGTGGCACTCATCGGTGAAGGAAAATATAAAGAGGCCCTGAAACTCATCAAGCAGGAGAATCCTCTCCCTGCCGTCTGCGGGAGGGTGTGTAACCACCCCTGCGAGGCTGCCTGTAAGAGGGGGGAGGTGGACGATCCCGTCTCCATCATGTATCTCAAACGGTTTGTCGCCGACCTTGATCTGAATGACGAGACGAAATATATTCCCGAAGTCAAAGAAAAGAAGGACAAGAAGGTTGCGATCATCGGTGCCGGTCCTGCCGGTCTGACGGCGGCGTACTATCTGGCGATCGAAGGGTACCAGGTCACGATCTTCGAGGCCCTTCCCGTCCCGGGTGGAATGTTGACCGTCGGTATTCCCGAATACCGCCTCCCCAAGGCTACCCTGAATGCCGAGATCAAAACCATTGAGGAACTCGGTGTTGAAATCAAGTGCAACACGAAGGTTGGTACAGATATTACCATGGATGAACTCCGCAAGGAGTTCGACGCCACCTTTGTCGGTGTGGGGTCCCATGTGAGCAGTAAACTGCGTGTCCCCGGTGAGGATGAACTCGAAGGAGTGGTCCACGGGATCGATTTCCTCCGCAGGGTCGCCCTCGGAGAAAAGGTCTTCCTCGGTGATCGGGTTGCGGTGGTCGGTGGCGGTAACGTCGCCATGGATGCCGTGAGGACGGCTCTCAGGACCGGGTCCAAAGAGGCCTTCGTCCTGTACCGCAGGACGCGTGCCGAGATGCCGGCAGCCGATGAAGAGATCGAAGAGGCCCTGCAAGAAGGGATCAAGATGGAATTCTTGGCAGCTCCGGTGAGGGTTCTGGGGAAGGATGGTAAGGTAACCGGAATCGAGTGCATTCGGATGGAACTGGGTGAACCCGACGAGAGTGGGAGAAGACGTCCGGTGCCGATCAAGGGCTCGGAGTTTAGCATCGAGGCCGATGCGATCATCCCGGCAATCGGGCAGACCAGCGACCTCTCGTTCATTACTGAAGAGAGCGGTATTGCTGTCAATAAATGGAATACCTTTGACGTGGATGCGGTAACATTCGCCACGAACGCGGAAGGGGTCTTCGCCGGTGGTGATGATGTGACCGGACCGGCGACGGTGGTCGAGGCGATTAATGCCGGTAAGGAAGCGGCCAAGTCGATCGACCGGTACCTGCGTGGCGAGGATATAAAACTGGGCCGCGCGAGAGATTGGAAACAGAATATTGCCGACAAGGCGGACAACAGCACCGTGAAGAAGGAACTGCGCCCCTCCATGTCGGAGCTTGAACCCTCGACACGGCGAACCAACTTCGAGGAGGTCGTCAAAGGGTACAGTGAAGAGGATGTGCTCAGAGAAGCGAAGCGTTGCCTCAGTTGCGGTGTTTGCTCCGAGTGTTACCAGTGCGTCGAGGCCTGTGTGGCCGGTGCGATCGATCACGAAATGATTGAACAGGAAGAGACCGTTGAAGTGGGCGCGATCATCGCTGCTCCGGGGACGGAGCTCTTCAATGCCTCCCTCAGAGGGGAGTACGGATTCGGTATCTACGACAATGTCGTAACGAGTATCCAGTTCGAGAGGATCCTCTCCGCATCGGGTCCCTACTTCGGCCATGTGCAGCGTATCTCCGACGGCAAGGAGCCGAAGAAGGTGGCCTTCCTGCAGTGTGTGGGATCAAGGGATATGAACTGCGGCAACAGCTGGTGTTCATCCGTCTGCTGCATGTACGCCACCAAAGAGGCCATCATCGGGAAGGAACATGCCAAGGGGATGGAACCGACCATCTTCTATATCGATATACGCGCCTACGGGAAGGATTTCGACCGGTTCGTCAACCGGGCTCAGGACGAATACGGTATCCGCTACATCCGGTCCATGCCATCGTCCGTAAAAGAACTTCAGCAGTCCAAGAATCTGCTCCTTACTTACGTCCAGGAAGACGGAACCCTGGTGGAAGAAGAATTCGACATGGTCGTCCTCTCCGTCGGGCTTGCCCCGCCGAAGGAGGCACGGAAACTGGCCGAAAGCCTGGGAGTCGAACTGGAGGAACACGGCTTCTGCAAGACCTCCCTGGAAAACCCCGTGCAGACCTCGCGTGACGGTATCTTTGTCTGTGGTGTCTTCGGCGGACCCAAGGATATCCCGGAAACGGTCATGGAGGCGTCGGGAGCCGCGGCATGTGCCGAAGGACTTCTGGCCTCACAGCGCGGGTCGCTAACCATTGCCGAAGAGCTCCCCGAAGAGATGGATATGCGGGGGACCGGTCCACGAATTGGCGCCTTTATCTGCCATTGCGGTATCAATATCGGGGGTGTGGTCAATGTTCCCGAAGTAGTCGAATATGTTAAAACCCTCCCTAACGTAGTGTATGCCGAGGACAATCTCTTCACCTGTTCTCAGGACACCGCGGTCAAGATGGGGGAGATGATCAAGGAACACAACCTCACACGGGTCATCGTGGCATCCTGTTCGCCGCGGACGCACGAGGGGCTCTTCCAGGAAAACTGTGAAAAGGCCGGACTCAACCGGTATCTCTTTGAGATGGCGAATATCAGGGACCAGGATTCGTGGGTCCATATGAACGAACCTAAGGCGGCAACCGAGAAGGCGAAGGATCTGGTCCGTATGGCCGTCGCAAAGGCACAGTATCTGAAACCCCTGAAACCGGGACAATTGGGCGTCAACAAGGCGGCGATGGTGATCGGAGGAGGACTCGCCGGTCTGACCGCAGCCCTCTCCCTTGCCGATCAGGGATTTGAGTCCCACATCGTGGAGAAAGAGGCCGAACTGGGTGGCAACTACAAGAAGCTCTATCGCACCCTCGAGGGACTCGACACGGTGAAACACCTGGCCGGACTGCTGGAACGGGTACAAAAGAACGATCTTCTCCATGTCCATACCGGTGCCGAGATCGAAAAGATCGAAGGATTCATCGGTAACTACAAGACGACAATCAAGGCCGGTGGAAAAGAAATAGCTTTCGAACACGGTGTTGTCATCGTGGCGACCGGAGCCTACGAGAACGAGACGACCGAATACCTGTACGGTACCAACGACCGGGTCGTCACGCAGCGTGAACTGGAAGCACTCATTCACGCGAAAGATGCCAAGGTAACCGGCGCGGACAACGTGGTCATGATCCAGTGCGTCGGTTCACGATGCGACGAGCGGCCCTATTGCAGCCGATACTGCTGCAGCGAGGCAATGAAAAATGCTATCGCCCTCAAGGAGGCGAATCCGGACCGTGAGGTGACCATCATCTACCGGGATATTAGGACCTACGGGCTGAAGGAGGACTACTACCGGAAGGCCCGCGAAGCCGATGTCAGGTTTATCTGCTATAGGGAAGACCGAAAGCCTGAAGTAAGCAGTAACGGCTCGAAGGTCCGGGTGAAGGTATTCGATCCGATCCTGAACCAGCCGGTTGAACTGGAGACCGATATCCTGGCACTGAGTGTCGGTGTGGTTCCGAATCCGGCCAACGAAGAGATATCGAAGATGTTGAAGGTGCCGGTCAATCAGGACGGTTTCTTCCTCGAGGCTCACGTGAAGCTGCGGCCGGTTGATTTTGCCACCGATGGCGTCTTCATGTGCGGGATGGCACATTCACCGAAGCTGAGCGAGGAGACCGTAACCCAGGCCAACGCCGCTGTCTCCCGGGCATGCACCATCCTGACCAAGGACTTTATCGAGGCTGAGGGGAAGACCGCATACGTCAACAAAGACAAATGCATGGCCTGCGGTCTCTGCGAGGCGAATTGTCCCTTCGGTGCCGTGGAAGTGGATATGACCGAGGGATGCGCCGTCGTCAACGCCGTTCTCTGCAAGGGGTGCGGTGTGTGCACGGCATCATGCCGGATGAACGCGATCGACCTCAACGGCTTTAATAACGAGGAAATCCTGGCGCAGATAAGCGCTCTGTAAGAGGTGGAGTTAGAATCATATGACTGAAAAAGCGAACGAGAACTGGGAGCCGAAGATCGTTGCCTTTGTGTGCAACTGGTGTACCTATGCGGGAGCGGATCTGGCGGGTATCAGCCGGCTGCAGTATCCCCCCAATGTCAGACTGATACGATTGCCCTGTTCGGGGCGGGTGAATCCCTTCTATGTGATCAAGGCTCTGCAGGAAGGGACGGATGGTGTTCTCGTCTCCGGTTGTCATCCAGGGGAATGCCACTACATCAGCGGAAATCTGTCGGCCAGACGTAAATTCGCCATGCTCAAGAATTTTCTCTCCTACGTGGGGGTCGAGCCGGATCGAACGATTTTTACCTGGGTCTCCGCATCCGAAGGAGAAAAATTCTCAAAGGTTATCAAAGGGGTAACCGAGAAGGTGAAGGCTTTGGGTCCGGCTCAGAAACTGGTGAAGAAACTGTAAACCGTTAAATAACAGGAACGAGGAATCGACAACTGTGGAAAATGTAGAAAAACAAGTGCGGGAACACGCAAAAAAGTTGCTTGCCGATGGCGCGGTGGATGTCGTGGTGGGGTATGAAGCAGGCACGCTTCCTTTCCAGACGACACCCTGCATCATAACGGATCCCGATGACACGGGGCGGCTTATCTGGAACCGGTTCTGTTCGGTGAACTTGGCCAAATATGTCCATGATATCATCTTTGCCCATAAGGAATCCCAGAAGAGGACTAAACCGGAGGAGCGGACAAAGAAGAAGGTCGGCGTCGTCGCCCGGGGATGTACCACTCGGTCCCTCGTCATCCACCTCCAGGAGAAACAGTATGACCGCGATCAGGTCGTCATTATCGGAGTTCCCTGTACGGGATTTGTTGCCAATAAGAAACTGTCGATTGCCGTGGATGGCAGGGAAATCACCGCCTGCTCCGTTTCCGGGGATACTATCTCCGTCCAGACGAAAAACGGCGGCAAGGACCTCCCCATAAGCGAAGTTCTGGCCGATAACTGTATGACCTGCCGATTCAATAATCCCGTTATATCGGACGAGATGATGGGCGATGAGGCCCCGGCGATACCTAATGCTGAAAAAGAGTATGAGGCAGTCGATACCTTTGAGGGCCGCTCGATCAATGAACGATGGGCCTATTTCACGAAGGAGATGGCCAAGTGCATGCGGTGTTATGCCTGCCGGAACACCTGTCCTTCCTGTTACTGCAAGATCTGTTTTATCGAGCAGAACCAACCCCGGTGGGTGGGAGTCGGCATCGATGAGACCGATACGCAGGTCTTTCAGTTTATGCGGATGTTCCACATGGTGGGCCGTTGCGTCGATTGCGGTTCGTGCTTGGAGGTCTGTCCCATGGGAGTGGATCTGAGAACGTTCCTCAAAAAGCTGGATAAGGACGATTGTCGGTTGTTTAACCATCGGGCAGGAGAGTCGATGGAGAGTGTTCCCTCTCTGAGCGCATATGCAGAGAACGATAAAGAAGAATTTGTCTTCGAACCATAGAAAACGGAGATGAGATGAGTAGCTTTCTGAAAGAAGTGAACGATAGAATGGGCGGGGTCCCGATACAGGACTGTTTCCACTGTAGAAAATGTACGGCGGGGTGTCCGGTTGCCTTTGCCATGGAGTACAATCCCAATGCCGTCATCAAGATGATACAGATGGGTATGAAGGATGCGGTGCTGGGAAGTTCCACCATATGGCTGTGTGCATCCTGTGAGACCTGTGTGACGCGATGCCCTAATGAAGTTGATATCGCCCGGATGATGGACACCCTCAGGGAGATGGCGATCGAAAAGGGTGTGGCGCCAGGTGAGAAGAACCTCCTCAAGTTCCACGAGGCATTCCTCTCCAACATCAAGATGGGGGGGAGGATCAATGAGCCGATGATGCTTGTCCATTACAAGCTGAAAACGGGGGATTACTTCTCCGATATGGGATTGGGACTCAGTATGTTCATGAAGGGAAAGATCAAACCTATCTCTCCCCGGACGAAGGATATGGGGTCGGTACGGAAAATATTCAAATCAACGGGTAAGTAAGGTAACGCCGCTGCCCGGTGTTGAAGGAGGCTGTAGTTGAAAGTTTCATACTATCCAGGATGTTCGCTTCACGCCACGGGGAAGGAATATGACCAATCGGTGAAGGCCGTCAGCGATGCCTTGGGGATCGAACTGCAGGAGGTCGATGACTGGTCCTGCTGTGGCGCCTCGTCGGCTCATATGACCAATTTCAAACTGTCTGTTGCCCTTCCGGCACGAAATATCATTGCCGCTCAAAAGAACAAGTTGGATGTGATGGTCCCCTGTGCCGCCTGTTTCAATCGTTTTAAAAGCGCACAGCACCATCTTGAGGCGGATAGTGTCCTGCGGAATGAGATAGAGGAAATTGTCGGCGGTAAATACGACGGGAGCGTGTCCTTACGTAACCCGATAGATATCATCTATAACGATATAGGACTGGAGAAACTCAGTGAGGCGGTCACAAAGAAACTCGATGGGTTGAAACCTGTCTCGTATTACGGATGCCTCCTCCTGCGCCCCCCCGAGGTATGTGAGTTTGACGATTACGAGAATCCATACATGCTGGACGGGATCATGAATGCGCTGGGGGCCGATGCCCGTAACTGGTCGTGCAAGACAGACTGCTGCGGAGGAAGTCTGACCCTTGGTAAGACTGAGATCGTTGTCCGTCTCATCGACAAGATGATGAAGATGGCCACGGAGGCGGGTGCGAACTGTATCGTAACGGCCTGCCCGGTCTGTTTCGCCAATCTCGACACGCGGGCCAGTGAGAGCGGAAGGATTCCCGCATTCTATTTCACCGAAATAATCGCCCTTGCACTGAGTTTGAAGGGGCCTGAAGCATGGTTCAAGATGCACAATGTTGATCCGAGACCCCTGCTGTCGTCGCTGGGATTGCTGTAGGGTATTTACATTTTATACAATAAACGAGGCAACTAAGGGAAGACATGGAAAAGAGAGTAATACAGAAAGACGCCTTGGTCGGCATAATCCAAAAGATGGCGGAAAATATGGTGGTCTATGCCCCCGTCAAGGATGAGGACAATGTCCTTTTCAAAATCCTGGAAAAGGGGATGGAGCCGCTCCTGGATTTCGATAATACGAAGAACGCCCCGAAGAACTTCTTCTTCCCCCAGACCGAAGTGATGATGCGGTATATGGGTACGGAGCGGGGAAAAGAACTCTTCACAGGGGAGGGAGAGGCCAAGGAAGCGGTGCTCTTTGGTGTCCGTCCTTGCGATGCCAGGAGTTTCGTTCTGATTGATAACATCTTTAACGATCCGAAATACAAAGATCCCTATTATATCGACCGCCGGGAAAAGACGACGATCATCTCCCTTGCCTGTGTTCAGCCACCCTATACGACCTGCTTCTGCACCTCCGTGGATGGACATCCTCTTTCGTCAGAAGGGGTCGACGTCAGTCTCATTGATGTGGGAGACAGCTATCTTGCCGAATTCGTGACGTCGAAGGGGGAAGAGATCCTGAAGAAGATGGGTGATCTTCCGGTTGCGGATGACGCGCTCGAAGCGAAAAAACAGGAACTGTACGAAGCCGCCGAAAGGGAAGTTAACGGGGCGGTGCCGGCACGTGCAATCAAACCGTGGATGGATGAGAACTTTGAGCACCCCTTCTGGGATACGATTCACCACAGTTGCCTCGCCTGCGGGACCTGTACCTATCTCTGCCCCACCTGTCACTGCTTTGATATTACCGATGAGGTGAAGAAGGAGAACGGCCGGAGGATCCGCTCGTGGGATTCCTGTATGTCGTGGCTCTTTACGATAGAGACATCGGGGCACAACCCCCGGCCCTCACAGAAACAGCGCTGGCGGCAGCGCACCATGCACAAGTTCAAGTATTTCGTGGATAACTTCGACGCCGTTGCCTGTGTCGGGTGCGGCCGTTGCGTGATGTACTGTCCCGTAAATATCGATATACGAAAGATCGTAACAGACATTTCTAACCTATAGTTTGTGGAGATACCGATGCAGAACCCATACATACCGATACCCGTAGATGTGGCTAAGATTATCACGGAGGTGACGACAAAGGACATCAAAACCTTTCGATTGACCTTTGTGAACAAGGAGGATGAGGAACGGTTTGCCTACCTGCCCGGGCAGTTTGCGGAGCTTTCAATCTTTGGGAAGGGCGAATCGCCGATCGGGATTGCCTCATCGCCGACGCAGCCCGGTTACCTGGAGTTTACAGTCCAGAGGGCCGGGGTGGTGACATCTGAGCTTCACAGCATCGAGGAGGGGTTCCGGATGGGAGTGCGTGGTCCCCTGGGGAACACGTGGCCGATCGACTATCTGAAGGGGAAGAATATTGTAATCGTAGGTGGTGGTTTTGCCTTCACGACATTGCGGTCACTCCTCAACTACATGATCCATGAGGATAATCGGTCGGACTTCGGAAAGATCACGGTGGTGTACGGAGCGAGAGAACCGGGTCTTTTGATCTACAAGGACGAACTTGCCGCCTGGGAGGCCCGGGACGACGTCGACATGAACGTGACGGTAGACAAGGGAGACGCAACCTGGACGGGTCGCGAGGGTTTTGTCCCGGCGGTCTGCGAACAGGTGGCACCGAGTTCGGAGAATGCCGTGGCGGTGATCTGCGGTCCCCCCATCATGATCCGTTTTACCCTTCCGGTCTTTTTCAATCTTGGTTTCTCGAAAGAGAACATCTACACGTCGCTGGAGATGCGGATGAAATGCGGTATTGGGAAGTGCGGTCGATGCAATGTAGGGAGCAAGTATGTCTGCAAAGACGGACCAGTCTTCTCACTGGCCGAGCTGGATACCCTTACAAAAGAATACTGAAATTCCGCCAAGCGGATTGTAAAGAAAGCGGATCTTATTCCGCTTTTTTTATTGCTGAAATCCCATCCATGATTCACACAACCACACCGAAGCGGTTTGCATGAACAATCGTATCAAAATCGTTCGTTTGTTTTAGTCAGTCTTTTTCTGGTATCGTTTCAGTTGAACTGCGAACGCATTCCCCCAAAACCATATTTCATATCGATCGGAGATTCCCGGCACTTTGTTGCGGGGAATCACCCTTTCCGTTTGTCGGAGATCAACTTTTTTACTCACTTTGACCGATGTTAGTACCTTCATTATGGGAACGAATAGCGATACTTGATTTTTAAGTTTGACCGTTCGCTATACCTTCAAAATTCTTTGGCACGATCCTTTTGTATTCGCAGTTCTCACTATGTCTGCAAACCAGATTCGCCTATATACCTTTGATTTCATGTCGAAATTTATCTTTCGCAACAGAGTTTATTGCATGCTATATGTCATGAATGACAGGCTTGCTTTGTATAAAAAAAAATGATAAAGGGGCCGCAATGGTATAAATATAACTCACCAGATAAAGTATTTTTAAACTGCCGAGTAGAGGGAGGTCAGCAGCGTATGAAGGGAGAAATACCTGAGGAGTTAGAGAGATTAGGCAATACCATCAGATCAATCAGACAATCCCGAAAACTTACCCTTCGAGACGTGGGGGAGAATGCAGGCTGCACAAAGGCCTATCTTTCACAAATCGAACGTGGTGTGGTCAGTCCTTCAATTTCAGTACTGAAAAGAATAGCAACGGCATTAGGGATACGGCTGGTAGATTTATTCCTCGTCCCGGGGGACAAAGAAGATAATGTTGTGACAAGAAGAGGGGAAGGTGTCACGATACGATATCCGAAAGAGGGAGCTTTTCTTTCGTTGCTGGTCAAAGACCTGGAAGGAAGAAACATGGAACCTCTTCTGAAAAGATTAGAGCCCAAGACCGGAAGCGACGGGCTCTATGCGCATGCCGGAAGTCAGGAATTCGGGCATGTTCTCTCAGGCAGTTTCGATCTGATGGTTGACGATAAGGTTTATACCTTACATGCAGGTGACTGCTTCTACTTTGATTCCAGCCGACAGCACGGATTTATGAACAATAGCGAGGAACCCGCAGAAATACTATGGGTGATTAGTCCGCCAACCTACTAAACGGTCAAGAGGAGAAATTAGCACCAGTAACTGTTCGAGGATATGCTTTTAATAGAAGAAGAGAAAGATCTCGAACGAGTACGCGGTGGTGATCAATGCAATAGTTGAGGGGGGGTATGTATCATGCGGAAAACATAAGATAATAACCAGGAGCGCGGTTCTTGACGTGAAAAGATTCCTACCGCTGAGACGCTTTATCATGTAGGCATCGGCATCGGTTTAGCGGTTAATGAAACGGAGTTTCCATTCTTTCAATCACGATAACGTATTCAGGGGATAGCAAGGTAGTAAATGCACATTCAATGCAGACCACATTTATATACGGTGCCCTGCAATATGAAGGTAGATGAACATTATTTCTTGATTTGAAATATGCATAATCAAAAAACTTCAAAGGAGAAAATGTAATATGGCAATTCAAGTTCCAAAGTACAGACGAATAGATGGTCAAGAACAGCCGTTTATACCGTTCGGTCCATTTAAGATAAGAATTCCATTCGTTCACTGGGGGGTCGAGATGACCGAGGTCTTACAGGCCATGGTCATGTTTGTTGTCGGTATGGCGGCGATTGTCGCACTTCAGGATGTATTCGGGATGTCGTTCGAGGTTGCACTGACAATTGTTTGTTTTCACGAAATGACCTATTGCCTCCATCAGGTCTTCGGAGATCCCATCATTCCAGGATGGATTACGCCGGCTCTTCCCATTACCGTGGCGTTTATAAGTAAATATCCTATGGGGGTTGAGCGGGTAGAACATCTTATTGCTCTTCAGATCATGGTCGGTTTCTTATTTCTCATCCTCGGCCTGTCCGGGTTGGCCAAGAAGCTGTTGCACATTATACCCCGTGCGATGCAGTCCGGAATCGTTCTTGGAGCCGGTATGGCGGCGCTAACCGGTAAATGGTGTTTTGCAAAGGGGGGATCGGGTATCGTCACCCATCCCTGGAGTATATCTCTCGGCGTACTCTTCGCGTTTTATCTGATTTTCTCAAAACATTTCGGTGGACACATGCACAGTAAAGATGAGTCCAATATAAAAAGTTTTATGCTCAAAGTGGCGCAGTTCGGGATCGTGCCGGGTATTATCCTTGGTATCATCGTCGGGTGGATAACCGGTGAGTTACCACTGCCCGAAATGCAAAGCGGTCTCTTCTTCAAACCCCATATAAAAGAGGTTATTACCAATTATTCCATCTTTGGAGTGGGGATACCACCGTTGATGACGTGGGTCCAGGTAATCCCGATGGCGATAGTCGCCTATATCATTGCCTTTGGCGATGTCATTGTTGGATATCAGGTCATGAAAGATGCGAATGAGTTCCGTAAAGACGAGCTGATCGATGCGGATCCGAACAGATTAAATCTGATGTGCGCCATACGAAACTTTCTCGAGGGGTGCATCATGCCGACCGTTACCCTGGCCGGTCCATTGTGGGCTGCGATGACCGTTGCCGTTACTGAACGGTACAAATTGGGGCGGAAAGCGATGGACTCGATTTTCGGTGGATCAGGGAGTTTCAACTTCATGAAGTTTGCCAGTTGCCTCATTCTTCCCCTGGTGTGCATCTTCAAGCCGGCCCTTCCGGTAGCCCTTTCACTGACCCTGATGATCCAGGGATTCGCCTGTGTCTATATCGCAATGCGCCTTGTTAATACGAACACCGAACGCGGTATCGCCGGTGTGACAGGCGGAGCACTGGCGGCCGGTGGACCACTGATGGGTCTTGTTGTCGGTCTTGTCCTCAGCTTTGCACTCCTCGGTAAAGAAGCATTTATGGAGAAGGCAACTGATTAGAACATACCTAACGGTAACGTATGATTGTTTTTAAGGGTTGGTGCTAATAGTCCTCTCTTGGTGGCTCTGCTTTTGTGTGGTTCTTGAGAGCCATGTGACTTCAAAGACCCTCAAGAGCAGAGCACAAGGGTAGGTTGAAAGAGGATCAGGAAACAATGTTATGGTACGACGATAGGACGGACGGAGACCAAAGGGGTGTGTGTATGAGAGCCGTCCTATCAGATGTCAATCTGAGCTATCGGATAGAGGCTCGCAGGTAGTCGAACGTAATGGACCCGGTTATGGTATAAAACCGGGTGGAAGTGAAAGGAGAAGTTATGAAAAATTATGCACAAGGTTTTAGTTTTTACCTTCCTACGAAGCTTGTTTATGAAATCGGTGCCATACAAAGCAAGCTTGTGGATGAAATTAAAATGCTCGGAGCCGCATCGGTTCTGATTGTAACCGATAAGGGTGTTGTGAATGCAGGATTATTACATGACGTTGAAGCGACTCTCAACAAGGCAGGAATCCCATATCAAATCTTTGATGATGTGGAACCAAATCCCAGTACCGATACCTGTTATAAAAGTGCTGAAGCTGCAAAGTCTGCCAAGGCTGATATACTGCTTGCGGTCGGTGGCGGAAGCCCGATGGATGTTGCGAAAGCGACCGCTATCCTGGTGACGAACGGCGGAAATCTGGATGATTACGAGGGAGCCGATAAATTTGCGAAAAACCCGATACCATTTATTGCGATTCCCACCACGGCAGGTACCGGCAGTGAAGTGACGCCCTATGCCGTTATTACAATAAGGAAAAGAAACTATAAGATGACCATCCTGAGTAACAGATTGCTTCCCCAAGTTGCCATATTGGATCCGATGGTTGTTACATCCCTCCCACCGCATGTTGCGGCATCAACCGGTATTGATGCATTTGTTCATGCCTTTGAATCCTTCATAAACCGTGTTGCCTCCCCCGTAACGGATGCATACGGTGCCGAGGCCATGAGGCTTATCGGAAAGTATTTGAGATTGTTTGTCGCAAATCGGCAAAACAAGGAAGCGGCCGCGGGCATGATGATAGCCAGTAACCTGGCCGGTGTTGCCTTTGCAATTGCCAGACTGGGCAATGTCCACGCCATGGCCCATCCATTGGGTGGATTTTTCAATGTGCCCCACGGTGTTGCTAATGCAATATTGCTTCCCCATGTTGCAAAATTCAACCTGCTCGCCGATGACGGTAAATATAAACGGGTAGCGGGATTCCTCGGTGAAGATGTTTCCATGATGACGGATCGTGATGCTGCACCGGTAGCAGTTGAGGCGATTGAGACATTGTGCAGCGACGTGGGGATACCGGAAACGCTGACAGAAGTTGGTGTCACGGCGGATAAGATTCCGGATATGGCCCGTGATGCGATGCTGAGTGGTAATGTGCTGATCAATCCGAGATCAACCAGACTAGAGGATATTATAGCTCTGTACACCGCTGCCATGTAATATGGCGGGTATTTGTAAGAGAGATATTACCATCGGATTCTCGAAGAAGCATAACGAGTAACATTGCAGGGCTCAAGGTTATAGGTGCTGTGGTTAACACCAAAAGTTACTTAGAAGTCGTTGGTATTTAACGTAAACGAGTTTTGCAAGAGGAGTTTAGAGAGTATGGCAAAGATAATAAGGGTAAATATGGGTAACGGGACTGTCGGCATTGAACCGGTCCCTGAGAGGTATCTAATGCTTGGCGGGAGGAGTCTGATAACGCAGATTCTTCTTGATGAGATTGACCCTGCATGTGATCCGCTGGGAGAAGAAAACAAGATGATCATTGCCCCTGGTTTACTGGGAGGAACAAAAGTTTCGACTTCCGGTCGGATATCGATAGGAGCAAAGAGCCCTCTTACCGGTGGAATCAAGGAGGCCAATTCCGGTGGTGTTGTAGGGCGTCAGCTGTCCAGGCTCGGAATCAAGGCGGTTATCATAGAGGGTAAACCTGTGAGCAAATCCAGTTATGTCTTGAAGATCGATCACACAGGAGCCGCCCTGTCCCCGGCTGATGATCTGGCGGGAATAGGCAATTATAAACTGGCAGAAATCCTGGGAAAGATGTACGGCCCCAAGGCCGGTTTTATTACCATAGGTCCGGCAGCCGAGATGCAATTGAACGCTTCAGCCATTGCTATCTCAGACCTTGAAGGGATGCCGAACAGATTTGCCGGTCGCGGTGGTATGGGATCGGTAATGGGATCGAAGGGTCTCAAGGCCATAGTAATTGATGACGCTGATGCTTCAGAGGGACTGCTTGATCTGGCGGACAAAGATGGATTCGACGAAATAGCCAAGAACTGGAACAAGGAACTTGCCCAGAAAAAGATTCTGACGGATCAGGGGACTCCATTTCTGGTAAAGGTTATAGCCGGTGAAAGAGGATTGCCAACCAGGAATTTCAGTACCGGGTACTTTGAAAACTGGGAGAAGATTGGTGCCGAAACCATGGTGGAATTAATCAAGGCGAGAGGAGGAAAGGTTTCACATGCCTGTCAGCCCGGGTGTGTAATACGGTGCTCGAGTATTTTTAATGATGCGGAGGGCAGACCTCTCCTTAACATAGAATACGAAACTATTGCTCTCATGGGATCGAATCTCGGGATTGATTCCCTGGATGTCATTGCTTCTTTGAATTACAAATGCAATGATTACGGACTGGATACAATGGAGGTCGGTTGTGCGATTGGCGTGGCCATGGAAGGGGGTATTGCCCAATTTGGAGATGCTCAAGCGGCTGAGGATATGGTTGATCAGATCGGCAGAGGTACTCTTCTGGGTCGTGTCATAGGGAATGGGGCAACGATTACCGGTAGGGTGCTGGGCGTGAAGCGTGTACCTGCTGTCAAGGGTCAGTCGATGGCGGGTTATGACCCGAGGGTTCTGAAGGGTACAGGAGTTACTTACAGTACATCGCCCATGGGGGCCGATCATACCGCAGGCAACCTGATACTGGGAAGAGAGGGAGTTGATGCAACGTTGCCTGATGGTCAGATTAAGGCATCACGAGACATACAGACATATTCTGCGGTCTTGGATATCATGGGGCTCTGTAATTTCTGTGGAGGTGCGCTTCCCACAATGGAGATTCTTGCCAGACTCCTTACCACGGCTATGGGAAGGGATGTGAGTGTAGAAGAGGTAATAGAGATCGGCAGGAATGCGCTGAGACTCGAGCGTGAATTTAATGAGGCTGCCGGTTTCACCAAGGCTGATGATCGTATCCCCGAGTTCTTTAAGAAGGAGAGTCTTGAACCACGAGGATTGGTCTTTGATGTCAAAGATGATGATTTGGATGAGGTGTTTAACTTCTAATTCGACGGAAAATTCTCTTCTGCGATAATGAAAATAATACTTTGGTCAGAAATCTAACACTGCACCGTCTCTGGTGGTATGTATCATGTACGCGGGTATGGCAGATAAGTGAGAGCCTGCCTACCCGCAATCCTTACAGTGACTACATAGCACCTCCCACATCAACAGGCTGAAAATTCTGACAATTTGTATACATAGTATGACAAGAAGTAAGTATTGGTTGAGAGTCGGATGTGCGTTAACCATACATCCGATTTTGTAGATGATAATATTTCTACATAAATGCGATACTAAAGTATGGGCTCTTTCATGGTAACCTTTCTACAAAACAGCAAAAAGATTACATGCCGGGTTCAGGTTGAATAGAGGTGTGAATTCCAAACTATCTTTGGACATGAGACTTTTTGGATTGCCTGGATGAGGAGTGGATGAATGTCTGTTGAACATGTTGTCTTCAATATCAAGGATCTGTATGGATGCCGTCAAGGCATCCTCGTAACTAATATGGACGATGTGGTGATCCTTGCCGACAAGCAATCTGAAATCACACTTGGACAGGGGATAGGTAAAATTGTCGGCTCCGGACTTTCGGAAATTTTTCCGGAAACGTATGCCCATATAAAGCAATATCTTCAGGATAGAGAGAAGGAAGGTAGTTCCTGCATCATAGCAGATGACGATGCAGGTCTGTTGCTCGATTTGTGTCCGGTTAAAGATGGTACGGGTATACGAGGGACTATGATTACTCTCTATAACAGAAATACGTGCGAAGATATTACCCTGAGACTGGAACACAATAAAAACTTGAGACGGCAGTTGGATGCCATTCTAACTATTTCAAATGACGGCATCTGGATATCTGACGGTAAGGGAATGGTTCTCGCGATCAGTCGGGCATCGGAGAAACTGAATGATATCGATGCAAGGGATTTTGTCGGGAAGAATATCCAATGTATCATCGATGAAGGACTTATCGACCGTCTTGCTACACTTGAGGCAATAAAGAAGGGGAAGAAATCGGTTGTCAATCAACAGGTTGTCAAGGGCAATAAGAAACTGGTAGTTACCGGTGTACCGCTCTTTGATGAGAATGGTAATATTGAGTTGGTTGTCGCTCTCGAGAGGGACGTGACACAATTGGATGCAGTTCAGAATAAACTAAAAGAAACCTTAATGGTGACCGAGAATTATAGGACCAGGCTTGCCGAACTGAGTATATCAGAACTACGGAATCAGGAGATGGTTGCCGAGAGTAAGAAGACGAGAGATGTGCTCAGGACCGCCTTAAAACTTGCCCATCTGAATGTGTCCAACATACTGATTCTGGGAGAATCGGGAACGGGCAAGGGACTTCTGGCGAAACTGATTCACAAGAACAGTAAAAGACAGGACAGCCCGTTTATTCAGATCAATTGTGCGGCGCTCCCCGAAAGTCTCATGGAGGCTGAACTGTTTGGTTATGAAAAGGGCGCTTTTACCGGTGCACGTGAAGGCGGTAAGATCGGCCTCTTTGAACTGGCCCATGGGGGGACTCTTTTTCTTGATGAAATAGGTGATCTATCGTTCTCACTGCAGGCCAAACTCTTGAAATGTCTTGATGACAACGAAATCATGCGATTAGGGGGAACGACATATAAAAAGATTGATTGTACAATCATTGCCGCCACAAACCGTGATCAAAAGGATTTGGTGTTAAGTAAATCGTTTCGCGAGGACCTCCTCTTTCGACTCAATTCATTTGTCATTTCTATTCCTCCGCTCAGGGAACGACCGGAGGATCTTTATGCCCTGGCCGGATACTTTTTGGATAAATATAATAAAATTTATAATGTACATAAGAGAATCAGTCCCAAGTTAATCCGCAGCCTCAGTGCACATCCCTTTCCCGGAAACGTAAGAGAGTTAGAAAACATCTTTAAGCAGGCGGTGGCACTGAGTGATAACGATTTCGTGGACGAATTTATCTATGCCAGTTGTAATGGGGAAGGAATGGGGCTCTCAAATGCGTTTGGCGATGAGCGACAATTGAACTTTAGGAGTTATTCAGATGAAATGGATTATCATGAACGGGAAATGTTGAAGAATGCGTTGAGACATTGTAAATCTACGAGGGAACTTGCGCGGTATCTTGAAATAAGCCAGACATCCGTTGTACGCAAGTTGAAGAAACATGGCCTTTCTCCTTGCTGATGCATAATAGGTTCACATATGTGTTTAATCAATTGATATAAAAGTATTATTTTAAAAAATTTGCTGAACCACAATGTGTTTCCTGTAACCGTTTGTTATTGTTTGTTTTGCCCATCTTGGTGGGTTATAGGTGACTCATTTTATGCTTTAACAAATTCGTTACCCCTATAATTTCCCGATATCACAGTAGCTTTCTGAGCACGTGTATCGGGCATGCTAATTGCAACTACTATCTTTTGGTGTTCCGAGATTGAATTTGTAACTTGTTGTAAATATTTATTTAATATGGCGACAGGGGAAACCAACAAGAAATATGTCTCATGATTTGTATGGGTCTAACCTTACAAGGTCACCCCGATGTTTGTCGTATGCTTCGATCGGGCGACCGCGACGCCTGCTAATATTAGAAGGAGAGTGCATCGAATGGCAAAGATAATAAGGGTGGATGTGAGTAGGGGGGCGGTCAATATTGAATCAGTGCCTGAGAAATATCTGATGCTTGGAGGAAGGGGGCTGGTATCGCAGCTTCTCCTTGATGAGATTGATCCTGCCTGTGCACCGTTGGGAGAAGAAAATAAACTGGTATTTGCCCTCGGGTTGCTGGGTGGAACTAAGGTTTCGACTTCCGGCCGGTTATCAATAGGGGCGAAAAGCCCACTGACAGGTGGTATTAAGGAAGCCAATTCCGGTGGAGTGGTGGGAAGGCAGTTGTGTAGGCTCGGGATCAAGGCGGTTATTTTAGAGGGCAAACCTCTAAGGAAGGCCCTCTATGTCTTAAAGATCAATAATCAGGGAGCCACGTTATTGCCGGCTGGTGATCTGACGGGATTGGGCAACTATAAGCTTGCAGAGATCTTAATACAAACACACGGTCCCAAAACCGGATTAATAACCATAGGCCAGGCGGGTGAAATGCAACTGGGTGCTGCAGCTATTGCTATCTCCGACTTGGACGGAAAGCCGAACAGATTTGCCGGTCGCGGTGGTTTGGGTGCGGTGATGGGGTCAAAGGGTATTAAGGCCATTGTTGTCGATGACAGTGAACCTTCGGAACCACTTGTCGATCCGGTACATGAGGATGAATTTAATACGATAGCAAAAAACTGGAATAAAGAACTCGCCCAGAAAAAGATACTGACCGAGCAGGGGACACCTTTTCTTGTGAAGACCATAGCAGAGATAGGGGGTACACCAACACGGAATTTCAGCAGAGGTGTATTCGAAAATTGGAAAAAGATCGGTGCAGAATCCATGGTGGAGTTAATCAAGACGAGAGGTGGAAAGGTTTCGCATGCCTGCCAGCCCGGATGTGTGATTCGCTGTTCCAGCGTTTTCAATGATGCCGAAGGCAACCCACTCGTTAACATCGAATATGAAACCCTCGCACTTATGGGAGCAAATCTTGAAATAGACTCTCTGGATGCCATCGCTGCCATGAACCGCAAATGTAATGATTTCGGATTGGATACCATGGAGATTGGGTGTGCTCTGGGTGTGGCTATGGAAGGCGGTCTAGCCCAATTTGGTGATGCTGTAGCGGCTGAGAAGCTGATCGATGAGATCGGTAAAGGAACGGTTCTCGGTCGTCTGATAGGAAATGGTGCGACCCTTACAGGGAAGGTGCTGGGCGTAAGCAGGGTGCCGACCGTAAAGGGACAGTCGATGGCGGGCTATGATCCGAGAGTCCTGAAGGGTACCGGCGTTACCTATGCCACATCGCCTATGGGCGCTGATCATACCGCGGGCAACCTGATACTGGGTAGAGAGGGAGTTGATTCGACTCTGCCTGATGGCCAGATCAAAGCATCAAGGGATATACAGGCCTATTCTACGGTACTGGATAACATGGGCCTTTGTAATTTCTGTGGAGGAGCACGTCCAACAATGGAGATTCTTGCCCAACTCCTTACAAAGGCTACCGGTAGGGATGTTGATGTGGATGAGGTAATAGAGATGGGCCGGAATACCCTTAGGTGCGAACGCAAGTTCAATGAATTGGCTGGTTTCACAAAAGCGGACGATCGCCTTCCACGATTCTTTACAAAGGAGTGCTTATCACCGACGGGACTGGCCTTTGATGTACAGGATCGAGATCTGGATGATGTGTTCAATTTCTAATCGAGAGGTATCTGTTCTTTAGTAGGGATGCGAACATGTCGACGGTAGGTTGAGCTGTCTTGTATCGTAAGATGGTATCATCGGTAAATGTGTCAACGGGATCTCACATGGGAGGGTTTATCTGAATAGTAGAAACGATGATGGTTCACAGTGTCATGTGGAAGATGTGGCATGACATAGTAAGAACTTAAAAAATTGATCATATGCGGTCTGATCCTGATTTGATGGGAATTTGACCGCTTTGAAATCAAAAAAAGAGGAGACGCAAAATGGTGAACGAGTCAAGAGGTAAGTGGTCATTGAAGGCAGTAATTGTCGTATCGGTTTTTGCATTGTTGCTGACCGGATTTGTGGGAAGTGCAAGCGCAAAGGTGTATAAATTCACCCTTCAGAACATGTTTTCAATGAATCATCCGGTAAGCATAGCTTTGGATAAAATGAGCAAGGATCTTAAGGCTGCAACAGACGGTCAGATCGTTATTCAGTCAATTCCTCCGGGAGGGCTGGTGAAGTCCCCTGAGATCTTTGAATCGGTTGGCAATGGTGCTATCGATATGGGAACAACCTGTAGCTGTTACCATGCCGGCATTCTCCCCATGGCGGCTACGGCATTTGCGCTGCCCGGTGACCCCAGAGGTCCCATGAATATCCTGAGCTTTATCTATGATGAAGGTATCCTTGAATTCTTCCGTGAAGCATACGCCAAGCATAATGTCGTATACGGCGCTCCCGTGTGTTGGGCCGGCTATACCCTGGTTTCAAAAAAACCGATACAGAGCTGGGATGACCTCAGAAAGTTAAAGGTTCGGGCTACCGGTTCTACGGCAAAGAACCTGAAGAAGTTGGATGTTCCTACCGTTTTTATTCCTTTCGCAGAGATATATGTCGGACTCGCACGAGGTACCATAGATGCTGAAATCAGTGGTAGCCATACGGAAAGTTTCCTCGCCAAGACCTATGAGGTGGCCAAATATCAGATGACTCCTGATGTTTCCGGTGCTCAGAATTGTGAAATCATTATTAACAAGACGAGATGGGATGCCCTGCCTGCTAATTTAAGGGCCATATTTGAAATAGCCCTTAAACAGTATGCCTTTGATGTTACCAGAATGTTTGAAACGGAGGACAGACTGTCCAAGGCGAAGATGGAAGCAGCGGGAGCCCAGTATCTTGAATTACCGGCTGAGGTCGTGAAGAAATGGCAGGATTCGGCTATGGAGCTGTGGGATGAACTGGCAGCGCAAGATGAACTCTGTGCCGAGTACATAAAACGTTCGAAAGAACACATCAAGAGTCTCGGTTTTTAGTTGAAACACGTACCAAGACAATATCTTCATACCCCCCCGTTCCTTAGGTAACCACGGGAACAGGGGGTATGGTTCCATATTTCTTCTGCTTGAAAGAAGCATCACCGTATCTGGTTGGATGTGAGATGGTGCCGATTCCATGGGATATGCATGAGCGGGGGAGTAGAAACCAAGTCTGATGGTCCGGCTATTATGGAGATTGATATGATATATCTGGATAGTAATGGAATGTATTGCGGAACCGTCAGATACTGTTTTCTATGTGCTCAAGAAAGAAGGTGAGAAACGACATGCAAGGGATAGAATATTTTATATCGTTTGTAGAAAAAATTAACAAAAGAGTAGGTGAGACAGCCGCCTATATATTGCCCGTCTTCATGTGCTTGATGGTATATGAGGTGGCAATGCGATATTTCTTTCAGTCTCCCACCATGTGGGTTCATGAGACCTGTGGCTATTTATTTGCCTTTTACATAGCATTTACGGGGGGATGGATTCTTCTGCTAAAGGGGCATGTTTCAGTGGATATCGCCTATGAGCGGTTCAGTAGAAAGATGAAGCTCATTGCCGACCTTATCGTCTCGATTGCCGGATTTATGCTCTTTCTTGTGTTGCTCTGGTTCGGGTGGAAATACGCATGGCATGCTATTATCACGAATCAGCATTCACACACGGTTTTCGCTCCACCCATGTGGCCGGTTAAGATAATGTTGCCAGCCGCATCGCTTTTATTTCTTATCCAGATAGCCGCAGATATCGCACGCAGCTTGTTAGATTTGAAAAGAAAGGAAATGTAGATGAGTCCACTGGTAACTATTGCATTAATGTTTCTGTGCGTTATTGTGCTGTTTATACTCAGGGCGCCTGTAGTTTTCACGCTCGGCTTTGTTGGTGTATTGTTTCTGGCTATTGACAGAGGTTTCATATCCCTCCAGCTCCTTGCCCCGGGTATCATGGAAAATATGACCAGTGTCATTTTGCTGGCCATCCCTCTCTTTGTTTTTATAGGATGTGTCCTGGAAAAGTCGGGAATTGCAGAGGACCTATTCGGTGTGATCAGGATGTGGCTGGCTCCCGTTCCCGGCGGATTGGCGATCGGTACCGTTCTTGTCTGTGTGGTCTTTGCTGCTATGGTGGGAATAGTCGGAGCCGCGACCGTCACCATGGGGTTGATTGCCCTTCCTATCATGCTGAAGTATGGTTACAGGACAACCCTGGCAATTGGCTGTATTTCCGGAGGCGGCGCTCTGGGATTTCTGATCCCTCCGAGCGTTACCATGATTGTTTACGCATCTCTCTCCGATCTTTCGATAGGAAAGATGTTTCTTGGCGGCGTTGGCCCGGGATTATTGCTGGCCAGTTTTTTTATACTATACATTCTGATACGCAGTATCATTAATCCGAAATTGGCGCCACCCGTTCCCAAGGAAGACCGTGTTTCTTTAAGAGAAAAATTCATATCTACTAAAAATCTCATCATGCCCATTGTTCTGATCTTCTGTATTATGGGATCAATCTTCGCAGGGTTGGCCACTCCTACGGAAGCAGCAGCCTTTGGTGCCTTTGTGTCGTTATTCATCGTGTATCTCCATATAAAAAGTGTGAAGGGAACATGGGGCGTATTTAAAGAAGCAACGCTCAAGACGGCCCAACTATCAAACATGGTCATGTGGATTGTTATCGGGTGTCTCGCATTTTCTTCCGTTATCAATACCTTGGGTCTGCCGATTATTTTGCAAGAATTCATCGATTCATTCGGGATCAACAGGTGGGTTATCCTCATCGCCATACAGCTGAGTTTCTTCCTCCTTGGCATGATCATGGACGATCTCCCCATTATCATGATCACCGTGCCCATCTATGTTCCGTTGATTACCTTCCTGGGCTTTGATCCACTGTGGTTCGGTATCCTGTTTATCGTCAATATGCAGATGGCATATCTGACTCCCCCATTCGGTTTCGTTCTGTTTTATATGAAGGGAGTCGTTCCGCCCGGAGTAACGATGGGAGATATTTACCTGTCCGTGTGGCCGTTTATTATGTTGCAGGCACTGTGTCTGATCACCATTATGATCTTTCCGGATATCGTTATGTGGCTGCCCTCTAAAATTATCGGGTGATAAAGCAAAGTCGGAGCTTAAGCATGTTGGAAATAGAACGAGGTATCCAATCAGATAGAAAGAACACTAGTCATGAAAATAGAACCAAGCAAGAACGTTAAGATAGAGGTTATCCGTTCGGAGTGTGATGTAATGAAAAACGGAGATTCGGTATATCTGAACGGACCGATCCTTGACGGGAAAAAGTCAGGCCCCGTCTGTGTGACAGCCCTCTTGTCGATATACCCGTGGATTATGAGTGCCCGTTTTGGCATTGAATCGGACCACTTGGGATGGAAAGATGGTTATAAGGTATGCTGTCCTGATGGACTCGTTGAATTCAGGGTCACGTTTCTTGACAAAGAAGATGGAAATCAGTGACAGCGTTTTTCTTACGTAGTCGTTGATCATGATGGTATCAGGGTGCAATGAGGATATGGCACCGCTTTGATATTGGCACCGATCAAAAGCTACCAGAGAATAATATATAGAATAAAGGAGACAGGTAATGACGGTTAAAGCAGGTGAATTTAGGGTAGTTCCCGGTGAAAAGGCACAGAAACTTGTAGCTCGCAGAGAAGCAGCCGTTCCGAGAGGTATCGGTCATTTAGGACCAATTTATATTGCCGATGGTAAGGGCGCCAAACTGACGGATGTTGATGGTAACGAATATATTGATTTTGTCGGTGGGATCGGGTGTCTTAATTTAGGGCATTGCCATCCTGAAGTTGTTGCTGCCATTAAAGAACAGGCAGACGCATTCATGCATACCTGTTTTCACGCAGTTCAATATGAGTCCTATGTCGCTTTGGCCGAAAAGCTTATTGCAACGGTACCGGGTGATTTTGAAAAAGAGGCCATGTTTGCGAACAGTGGTGCCGAGGCGGTGGAAAATGCCATCAAGATCGCACGGCGATATACCGGCAGATATAATGTTATAGCCTATGAACGCGGATTCCACGGCCGAACCTTGCTGACCATGGGACTGACGAGTCAGGTGAAAATGTATAAGTATGGATACGGGCCGACCGACATCGGTATTTATCGTGCCCCGTACCCATATGAATACCGGTGCCCCTATAACCTGGAAGGGAAAACCATTGCTCAGGCGTATCTGGATCAACTGGAAGAGATGAACCGGACAACCGTTTCTTTCGACAGTATAGCGGCCATCCTTTTCGAACCGATTCAGGGTGAAGGCGGATACGTTATTCCACCGAAAGAATATGTGGAAGGCTTGAGGAAGATCTGTGACGACAACGGTATCGTTCTGATCGCCGACGAGGTTCAGGTCGGCATGGGGCGCAGCGGTAAGATGTGGGCGATTGAACAGTTTGGTGTTGTTCCCGATATGATAACAACGGCCAAAAGCATCGGTGCGGGGACCGTCCTGTCGGCCGTGGTGGGTAAAAAGGAGATAATGAACGCCGTCGATCCGGGCGGAATAGGAGGAACCTTTGGTGGTAACCCCCTGTCTGCTGCAGCCGGCCTGAAGGCTTTTGAGATAATCGAAAAGGAAAAGCTGTTGGATAGGGCCGTTACCCTTGGGGCTATTGCCAAGAAAAAACTCGATGCCATGAAAGACAAGTATGATATCATTGGCGATGTCAGACAGATTAATTGTGCCATCGGTGTTGAATTTGTCAATGACAGAGCTACGAAAGAGCCCGCTACCGCCGTGGTGGGAGCCATTGTGAAGGAGTGTTATGAACATGGTCTTCTAGTCATGGCAGGTGGCCCGAGTCATAATGTCCTACGACCACTGTTTCCGCTGATCATTGAAGAAGCCGACTTGGAAAAAGGATTTGATATTCTGGCGCAGGCTATAGAAAAAGTGACGAAGTAACGGTTGAGATCCGTTACCGATACGGTATGTTTGCACGAGAATTCTATAGAGATCGGATGTTGTCAGTTCATTACCACCGACGCGGTCAGTGGTAGTGAACTAACACATCTGTAAGCCCGTTCTCACAAAGGATTTCTGGAGGTTTTCAGAAAGTTAAAATCGGAACATTTTATTCAGTTCTTACCGCTGTAGTGCTTGACTTATATCTTCTGTTGGAATAATGTGCTCAGATTCATTGCCATAGTAGATACGCTGTGATTTTCGAACGATATTGTAAGAAAGAGCCGGATACTTGGGAGTGCTGTAGAGTACCTTGAGGCGGTGCACATAATAAGGGTAATGAACTCCTAAGGCCGATATACTGTATTATATGATCAAAAGACGTATACCTTGAGCTTTCCCTTTTTCCATCCGGTGTGACAGTCACCTCCTATCAACAGAGAGCTCAACTCGTAAATCTTACGGTAGATAAGATGAATGTTTAGATAAAACAGTCGGAGCGAAACATGCTGAATTCAATTTTTATTCCAGTCATTACCTTGACGGTTACGGCACTGGTTCTTGGAATAAGTATTGTCCTGGTATCAAAAAAGTTTCATGTCGATGAAGATCCCCTTGTTGAAGCCGTTGTAAAATTGTTGCCGGGCGCGAATTGTGGCGCGTGCGGACAGGCGGGGTGTTCACAGTTTGCCGTTACTTTGGTTGCCACCAGAGATCCAAATCTGGCATGTCCCGCTCTCAGCGCAGACGGTACAGAGCAGATAGGGGCAATATTGGGGATGGAGCTGTCGGGGATGAAACCGGTCATATGTACGGTAAAGTGTCAGGGAACGACGGCGGTTGCAAAGCAGACGGCGGAATATCATGGAATTATGGACTGCTGGGCTGCGAAACAGGCGTTTCATGGTACGAAAGTATGCCCCTATGCCTGTCTGGGACTGGGATCATGTCTATCGGCCTGCACCTACGATGCCATGCGGATCGTGGACGGTATCGTTGAAATCATTGAAGAGAATTGTGTTGGTTGTGGATTATGCATAAAAGAATGCCCGGTGAATGTCTTAGAACTGCAGGAAAAGAAACCGAATCGGTATCTTGTCGCGTGCCGTTCTACCGATAAGGGCGCCGCCACTAAGAAATATTGCGAAGTTGGCTGCATTGGATGCAAGAAGTGCGAGAAGGCCTGTCCTGCTGAAGCCATAACGGTTGATAATTTCTGCGCTGTCATTGATCAGAGCATATGCACATCTTGCGGTGCGTGCATAGAGGCGTGTCCGACTCATGCCATTGTCCTTAAGGAGGACAACATCAGATACTAGCAAGGGAAACTATATGAGGACATTCAAGAAAGGTGGGATTCATCCACCGGAGAATAAAATTACTGCCGATGTTCCCATTGAGACGTTGCCGACGCCTCATGTGCTGACGGTGCTTTTGTCTCAGCATCTGGGAAAACCTGCGAAACCCATCGTTCAGAAGGGTGAATCGGTTAAGAAGGGGCAGCTGATAGCCGAGGCCGATGGGTTTATCAGCGCCCATGTCCACGCGCCGACAAGCGGAAAGATAACTTCAGTTGATGAGCGATCTCCCAACCCGGCAGGTCAGTATTCGCAGGCGATCATTATAGAGGCGGACGGCCAGGAAGAGTGGGCCGAAGGCATGAATATTGACATCGAGTATGCTTCGTTTCCGCGAGAAGAAAAACTGCGTAAGATCCAGGATGCAGGCATAGTCGGTATGGGTGGCGCGGGCTTCCCGTCTCATGTCAAACTGAACCCGCCGAAGGACAAGAAGATCGACACCCTGATTTTGAACGGTGCGGAGTGCGAACCGTTCCTGACGCCTGATTATCGGTTGTTGATGGAAGAACCGGAAAGGGTCATAAAGGGTTTGGAGATCGTAGCATCCCTCTTTGGTGAAGATCTCAAGGTTTACATCGGGATTGAACAGAACAAACCCAGGGCAATCAGGATAATGAAAGAGCGTTCGAAAGGAACGCCTTTCGAGGTGGTTTCTCTGAAGACCAAGTATCCCCAGGGATCTGAAAAACAACTCATTAATGCGTTGACGGGAAGAACCCTTACGGTGGGACAGCTACCCTTTGATGCCGGTTGTCTGGTCCATAACACGGCGACTATCTATGCGATCTATGAGGCCGTCGCAAAGAACAAGCCCCTCATTGAGAGGGTACTGTCCGTATCCGGGATGAGTATAAAAAACGCAAAAAACCTGCGAGCCACAATAGGAACCAAGATCACGGATATTGTGGAATATTGTGGCGGTCTGAAGGAGGAGATCAATCAACTCATTGTCGGCGGTCCGATGATGAACAAGTCACAGTTTACTCTGGACGTGCCTATTACCAAGACTACGTCGGGCATACTGCTGATCAACAACAAAGAGCTTGACCGTCTACGGGAAATGGCGTGTATCCGGTGCGGGAAATGTGTTGATGTGTGTCCCCAAGGGCTGCAACCGTGGAGATTTGTTGATCTGGCACAGAATCGTCGTACTGATGAAATACCCGTGAATATGTTAAATGACTGTATGGAGTGCGGAAGTTGTACCTTTGTATGTCCTGCCAGAAGAGATATTGTACACTGGATTAAATACGCCAAGGCAATGAATGCCAGGCGAAAGGGGTAGTTGGTAATGGATGCTCAAACAAGGCCGTTGATTGTTTCTTATGCTCCTCATATACGTACCGAAAACAGTATCGAAAAGATCATGTATACCGTTGTGATTGCATTGATACCTTCAATCATAACATCGGTATACTATTTCGGATTTCGAGCGTTGTCTGTTGTAATCGTAGCCGTCTTAACCTGTATGGCATCTGAATTTATTGTCAACAAAATCAGAAAGAAGGAACTGACCTGTTTCAATGGAAGTGCCGTTGTAACCGGGATTCTCCTTGCCCTGAATGTGCCGTCCGGGTTGCCTTTGTTGATGGTCGTGTTGGGGTCTGTTGTTGCTATTATCATTACAAAGGAACTCTTTGGCGGACTTGGTTTTAATATCTTCAACCCCGCCCTTGTGGGACGTGTGTTTCTCCTGATTTCTTTCCCTGTCGCGATGACGGCGTGGCCCGTTCCACACGCGGTTGATGTGATAACCGCCGCTTCGCCTCTCGGAATACTCAAAACCGAGGGTGTTGCTGCCATAGCCGATATAACATTCTGGAAGCTTTTCTTTGGAGAAATCGGCGGCAGTATGGGTGAGACGTCCGCGTTGGCAATCTTGATCGGGGCTGCGCTTCTTGCGATACGAGGATATATTTTCCTGAAGATTCCCCTCATATTTATCGGTACAACCTTCGCATTTACCGGTATCTTTTATCTGATTGACCCCACCCAGTATGCTTCCCCTATTTTTCATCTAATGAGCGGCGGACTGATGCTCGGTGCGTTTTTCATGGCAACGGATATGGTGACGTCTCCCATGATGGTCCGAGGGCAGATTATCTTCGCCTTCTGCTGCGGTCTATTAACGGGGATTATACGCCTCTTTGGAGGCTACCCGGAAGGGGTTTCCTTTGCGATATTGATTATGAATGCGTTTGTTCCATTGCTGGATAGGTGGGATTTATATAGCATGACAAAACGAAGAGAGGCTGTAAAATGAGACCTGTTGTGGTTTTGAGTCTGATATGTCTGGTCGCCGCTACCCTTCTGGCAGGTGTGAATCAACTCACGATAGAGCCTATTAAGGGGGCGGAAAAACAACTGAAAATGGATGCGTTGGCTGAGATATTTCCATTCAAAGTTGAAACGGTAAAGATCAGTGAAGAAAACGAAACGGTATATTACGAACTGTTGGATGGCAGCGGCACACTGAAAGGTGTCGGAATCGAGACCTTTACAAACTTGGGGTACAGCGGAAGAATAAACGTATTGCTGGCGGTGTCGCCGGAGGGAACAATATACAACTACAAGGTTGTGTATACAAAAGAAACTCCAGGATTGGGGAGCAAGCTGTCAAGTCCGAAATTCAAGGAGCAGTTTAAGGGAAAATCAATGGCTCCGGGATTTGTGTGGAAGGTAAAGAAAGATCAGGGCGATGTTGACGCAATTACCGCTGCCACGATTTCTTCGCGGGCTATCATAGACGCGCTGGTCAGAGGATTGAATCTGTATGAAAAGAAATACAAATGATTCGGTCGGTTGGACCCGGATCTTTATAGTGTTAGAAATGGTACATCTTTGATGTGGGCAACAATTAATCAAGGTACAAACTATCAGATAACGTCGTACTAAAAAAGGTAGATTGATAATGAACGCTTTTAATGTATTTTCGAAGGGTATTATCAGGGAAAACCCGGTGTTAAGATTGTTACTGGGATTCTGCCCGGTCTTGGCGGTAACCACAACGGCGGTGAACGGCGTAGGGATGGGTCTGGCGACATTATTTGTTTTATTCTGGTCGAATATCGTCATCTCTCTGATTTCGTCGTTTATTCCGGATAAGGTCAGGATACCGTGTTTTATTGTTGTTATTGCCACATTCGTGACCATTGTCGACCTGCTTATCCGCGCTTTTTTCCCTGAGCTGAATAAATCGCTTGGGATTTTTATCCCGCTGATTGTTGTGAATTGTATTATTCTCGGCAGGGCGGAGGCTTTTGCAAGTAAGAACGGTCTGTTCTATTCCATTCTGGACGCTTTGGGGATGGGTCTGGGATTTACCCTGTCACTGGTTATCCTGTCTTCCATACGAGAGATTTTAGGAAATTGGTCAATATTCGGGATATCGATAGTTTCCGATCAGATTCCCCCGATCTTGCTTTTTGTGTTGCCTCCGGGTGCGTTTTTAACTCTGGGGTTGATGATAGCAACAGTGGTTGTAATTGAAAAACGAGGAAAAGTTGCAAATGGAGGTGCTCAAGATGAAAGAAATCTTGGCTGTGATGGTCGGTGCGATCTTTGTAAATAATGTCGTTTTAGCACAATTTTTAGGTATTTGTCCGGTCATAGGGGTCTCGAAAAAGATCAGCACCGCAGTGGGCATGGGGTTTGGTGTAACCTTTGTCATGAGCCTTGCCACTCCCATTACGTATATCCTGTATTATACCGTACTGGTACCTTTTCAGATGGAATTCATGATTACGGTTATCTTTATACTCGTTATTGCGTCACTCGTGCAGATCGTTGAACTGGTGATGAAAAAGGTGAGTAAGCCCCTGTACAGTGCTTTGGGCATATATCTCCCCCTGATCACCACAAACTGTTCGATCCTCGGGGTAGCGCTTCTCGTCATACAGCACAACTATTCATTCGTGACGGCCCTTGTTTTCGGGTTCTGTTCCGCTTTGGGATTTAGCCTTGCCATAATCATCTTTGCCGGAATACGCGAGAAGTTGGAAGAAGCGGACATACCCGGTGCTTTTGCGGGTGTTCCCATTACGTTCATCACCGCCGCTATCTTGTCCTTGGCATTTATGGGTTTTTCTGGCCTCGTATAGTGTCAGATGAAACGTTTTGTTTTACTATGTATAATCCTGCTCATTGCCGTTTCTCTCTTTTCCCTTATTCGCTACGATAAGGGGCACAATACACCTGTATACAAACAGCAAAGGGTCCTCATGGGGACCCTTTTTGAACTAACGGTCTTAAAAAGGGGATTGTCTCAGGAAAAGGCTGTTGCGGCAATTGAAAGCGCCTTTGCAGAGGTGAAACGTCTGGAACAACAGATGAGCGAACGAGTCCCGGACAGTCCGATTGCCCTTGCCGCACGGTATGCGGGGGTGAGGCCCGTGACCGTTACCGATGAAATCCTTGATGTCATAGAAAAGTCGTTCACAATATCCGAACAGACAGGTGGTGTGTTTGATATCAGCTTCAAGCCCCTTGGGAGGCTCTGGGATGTGATGAACAGGAAAGAACCTCCGGATGATGCTCAGATTAAGGAACTGCTCGATCTTGTTAATTATACAAATATCCTCCTGGATCCGGTTCGAAAGACAATCTATTTGAAAAAGCCGGGTATGGCGATCGGCCTCGGTGCAATAGCCAAGGGGTATGCCGTAAGCAGGGCGGCGGAAAAAATCGTTGAAGCCGGAATAACGAACTTTATTGTTAATGCCGGTGGTGATCTCTATTTTTCAGGAAACAGAGACGGAGAGCCCTGGAGTTGCGGCATACAAGACCCTGACAAGAATGCCGATGTTCTTCTTAGACTGAAGATCAAATCCGATTGTGCCGTCGTTACGAGTGGAGACTACGAACGGTTTTTCATGTTCAAAGGACGAAAATACCATCATATAATCGATCCAAGAACGGGGTATCCCGGAACGGGCACAAAGAGCGTGACGGTATTTGCGAAGGACGCCACCGTAGCGGATGCCTACGCCACGTCGTTTTTTCTGCTGGGTTACGATAAATCATTGGAACTTATTAACACACACAAGGATGTAGCCTTTATAATGATCGATGAAAAGGGTCATATATTGGAAGGCGGAAGAGTTGCGTCCTTTGCCGATTGTATCACCCCCGATACCCCGTAAGAAGTCGACACTCGGCACTGTTTTTGTCTTTGTCGCCCCACCGGTACCGTCAAGTACAGCGCTGTCGTTCACCTCCATGATCAAGGTCAGAGAGACTCTGCGGTATCCGTAAGATTTAAGGATCTGGGGGAGGGGGTGATAGTATCTCCGAACGACATGAATTGTTCTTTGGTAGGTCTTCAAAATCCACAGGATGGTTCACAGTACGGATATCTCCTGAGGATACGGTTCCGTTTCAGGATGATCATGACCGTGACTGTCCCTTGGATTTCCGTATTCCGAATAGTAAGCCGTTTTTGAGGTGTATCAAGGAAGCACAATAACGCAGTACCAGATGTCTTGTTTATCCGTCCCTTCGTCCCCAATCGTAGGGTATCTCGTTTTCGTGGGGGTGCACGCGGAATTCATCCGGCTGGGCGTAGTCGTAAACATGTGTGGGTGTATTGACAACGATGGCCTCTTCCTGTGAGACGCACTTGAATCCGTGATAGACATAAGGCGGTATGTGAATCAGGATGGGGTTGTGCTCTCCGGCAAAGAATTCATCCACCTCTCCGTATGTGGGGGAGTCTTCTCTCCCATCGTAGAGGACGATCTTCATCGTACCCTTCACCACTGCCATGTTGTCGGACTGTTTCTTATGGTAGTGCCACCCCTTCACAACGCCGTGGTAGGCGGTCGTCATATACACCTGCCCGAATGCTTCGAACATTGCATCGTCGCGCCGGAGTATCTCCATTAATCTTCCGCGTTCGTCCGGTATTACTCTTAACGTTTTGATTTGTACCCCTTTGATCATACGGTTATCCTCTATCTGTCAGATCCCGATCCATTGGGATGATATGTTTTTATACGTCCTTTACACCTTGTTGGCACCGGTCGTTGCGACCATATTCCCCGCGTACCGGAGGGATTCAAAGGTCCCTGCATCAGTCCACCAACCGTCCAGAATGTCATGGGTAATGGTCCCTTTACCGATGAAATGATTGTTCACGTCGGTTATCTCCAACTCGCCCCGTGCCGATGGCTTCAGGGTCTTGATGAAATCGAAGACCGTGTTGTCGTACATGTAGATGCCGATAACCGCATATGACGACGCGGGGTTTGAGGGCTTTTCCTTGATTTCGACTATTCTGCCGTTATCGAATGTAGGGACGCCGAACCGTTGCGGGTCGTGAACCTCTTTGAGCAACACCTTGGCTCCCTCTTTCTGCTTTCTGAAGTCCACAACAGCTCCCCGTATATTCTTTTCAATGATGTTGTCTCCAAGGATGACGACGATCTTATCGTTATCTGCGAAGAATTCCGCAAGGCTCAAAGCGGCCGCTATGCCCCCTTCCCCCTCCTGATAAGTATAGTTCAGGTGTTTAAGGCCAAACTGCTTGCCGTTCCCCAACAGTTTCAGGAAGTCACCCGCATTGTTCCCTCCTGTTACGATCAGTATCTCATCTATGCCGGCATTCACCAGTGTGGTGATCGGGTAATAGATCATGGGCTTGTCATAGATCGGAAGCAGGTGCTTGTTGGTAACTTTCGTGAGCGGGTGCATCCTGGTGCCGAGACCACCCGCGAGAACAACTCCCTTCATGTATGTCTCCTTTCTCAGATACAATCATTTGTATTGTCAGACGTCTCATACCATATTTAAGGGAATCATGACAACCGGATAATCCGATGGGAACGAGTTCCTTTTCTTTACAGGATGCGTGCCGTATAGTATATAATTTCTTTTATGTCTTTTTATGTACATTGTATTTTGGATGTGGAATCATGACAGATGAACAGTATATGGATATGGCCCTGAAACTTGCACGCAGGGGTGAGGGATGGACGAGCCCCAATCCCATGGTAGGTGCTGTGATTGTTCGGGATGAACGAGTAATAGGGACCGGATATCACAGGAGATACGGAGAGGCTCACGCAGAGATCAACGCGATCAATGCCGTGTCCGAACCCATTGAGGGAGCCACCTTTTATGTCACCCTGGAACCCTGTTCCCACCATGGAAAAACTCCTCCCTGTGTCGATAAGATTATAGAGACAAAGGCGGCACGGGTGGTCATAGGAACCGTCGACCCCAACCCGCTTGTCTCCGGGAGGGGAATTGCGCTATTGCATGACCACGGTATAGAGACGCAGGTGGGAGTGCTGGCAAACGAGTGTGAGAAATTGAATGAGAAATTTTTCACGTTCATGAAAACCGGTATGCCCTTTGTTACGCTGAAATACGCACAGACCCTCGACGGAAGGATTGCTTCATTTACAGGGCACTCTCAGTGGATCAGCTCGAAACCTTCCCTCAGATTCGCCCACAGATTGAGGAGCCTCCATGACGCGGTTCTGGTCGGAATAGGGACCGTTATAGCGGATGATCCAGACCTCCGGGTTCGTCTCGTCAGGGGAAGAAATCCCCTGAGAGTAGTTGCCGATTCCACATTGAAAATACCGCTTGGTGCGCAGGTACTCGGCAATCAGGATGCTGCGAAGGCAGTGATTATCACAGGACCCGTGAGCGGAAGAAAAAGACGTGCCATGCTGGAAGAGAGAGGGATAGAAACACTGGTGATCGAAGAGAAGAGCAATGGTGGTCTGAATCTGAAAAAGCTTCTGGCAGAGCTCGGAAAGCGGCAGATATCCTCGCTGCTTGTCGAGGGAGGGGCAGGGATCATCACTTCCTTTTTGAAAGAGGGGCTCTTTGACCGGATGATCGTTATCACCGCTCCCAGAATAGTGGGAAGAGGGATAGAAGCGGTGGGTGATCTGGGGATATCGCTGATAGACGATTCCATAGGGCTGAAGTTTGAACGGATCTGCAGAAAAGGTGATGATATGGTAACCTATCTGAAGAAAAGGGATTGATATGCCCTGGTATGCGGTTTATACAAAGAGTCGTTTCGAGAATAAGGTCTATGTCGGTCTTATTCAGAGGTCTGTCGAGACTTTTCTCCCAAAGATAGAGGTGTGGAGCCGGAGAAAAGACCGGAAAAAGAAGATACATATTCCCATGTTTTCAGGATATCTGTTTGTCATGTTTCCGGAATACACGACCGAGAAAAAACTCAACGTTCTTACCACACCAGGCGTGGTGAAGATGTTGGACAAACCGGACAGTCACGAGCCATTGCAGGTTCCCGACTCACAGATAGACGCTATCAAACGCCTGGTCGCTTCCGATGTTGAAATACAGCCCTACCTCTATCCCGGGGAAGGGGAGTGGGCGAGGATTACAGATGGTCCTTTCAAGGGGATAGAAGGGATCGTGATGCGAGTCGATTACCGAAGACACGTATTTGTCGTGTCCATAGATATCCTCCAGCGCTCCGTAGCCATCAAGCTGGAGGGTTTCCAGATAGAAAAGATCTGAAGGCTTCCTGGGCCTCATCTTCCAGGAGTTCCTCGCACCCTTTATACTTGGGTGAAAGGTGAAAAATACGGATCAGTTTGGCCCCTGCCATTCCGGCAAGGTATCCCGCCTGTTTCGCCGTGAGGTGATATTTCTCTGCCGCCGTTTTGCGATCCCTATCCAGAAACGAGGCCTCGATAAAGAGAAGGTCGGAATCCTTCGCCAGCATGACGATCTTTTCCGCATTATCTCTGTTATAAACGGCGTCTGTTACGTACGAAATCTTCTGACCTTCCGTTATTCGGGTGATTCTTTTCAGCTCGCCCAGTCGCACGGTTTTCTCCTGCCCTCCTCTCCATCGCACACGTATTGGTGTCTCATCCGTGTCACCCCTGCGGACGGCATCTTTCAGATCGGCCAGCCAGTCTCCCCGCGGCAGCCCCATTTCGTCCATGACGTTTTTCAGTATATTGACGTGCCTGTGTTCTTTCAGTGCATAGGCAAGTACCGGGATTTTATGGTCGAGGAAGGTGGCGGTCACCGTGAAGGTGCTAGTATCGATCAATGTACCGTTAAATTCGGCGATGTCTCCCGACTCAGAGGCGAATGCGCCGTGGCAGCTGTACTGTGTTGTCTTCACCTGCGTATCCCAAACTTCTGCAACCCTTAGTATAAAGTCGTTTGTATAGTTTTCGACGAGATTCCATGTGTAAGCGGCCAGTTTTCCCTCCACGTTTCTTATGAATCCGGGAGGGCCGAAGAGGGAAATATGCATATCCCTTCCGAGGCAGATTCTCAGGAGGTGGTCGAAGCCGATGAAATGGTCCATATGCGTGTGAGAGATGAAGATGTGGTTGACCTTGAGAATTTGTCTCGGCTGGAGTCGATATATGTCTCCAAGGTCGAAGAGTGCCGCTTCACTCCTGTACTTGAATTTTACATAGACCCCGGGATCTGATGAGGGGTTGTTTATAAGGCAGGCGCTGAACATAGTGCTGTAACTATAGCCGGGTAGCTAAAAACCGTCAAGGGATTTGCATGGCCTGTCTATGTGATTGTGGAATTTGCTTTCAGTGTTCGTGCGGCACGCACGTGGTGAAAAACATGCGACGGGAAGTTTCATGGCAGATTCCTGACATGTGCTCATCCTAGAATGTTGTCGAGGCGACATATCATTTTTCGTTGTGAGGCATGAATTAAAACAGCTTGACAACTCGTGGTATCGGTGGAGTATTATCATGCCATGGGTGTATCTGAGAAGAAAGAAGCGGCGCTTGCCGAACGTATGGGGGATCTTGGGATCAGGGAGGAAGATCTTCGTGAGACCTTTGTCAGGGCGTCCGGTCCCGGAGGGCAGAAGGTAAACAAGACATCATCCTGTGTAGTTCTCACACACATTCCTACCGGGCTTGCGGTAAAGTGCCAGCAGGACCGGTCACGGGAGATGAACCGGTTCTTTGCGAGAAGGATCCTTCTTGACAGAATAGAACGGATACAGAAGGGAAAGGCAAGTCTCCAGCGCCAGAAGATTGAGAAGATACGGCGGCAGAAGAGGAAACGATCTAAGAAGGCGCAGGAAAAGGTGCTCAGATTGAAACATATCCAGTCTGAGAAGAAAACCCTTCGATCGAAGATTTCAAATATAGACGAATAACGCCTGCGGGCACCTGTGCACTGTAGCGTCGATGATACATGCCGGAGAAAATATGGAGTTATCTTTCAGACCCATGAGAATGTGTTTCTAATGCCATAACCTGCTGGGATCAAGTGCTTTTAATTTCAACCTTACGGATAGTGAAGAGGGGTAACGGTGTAATTATCGGGGAGAACTCTCCGATGGCGTAGTATCACTAGATACGGATAACGATAAAAAAGGGGAGGAACACGTTTTATTCGTTCCTCCCATTTTCTGATAAAGCCTTTCAGGTGCGTTTTATCCGGCCACGTACTTGATCAACGGGTTGGCGTAGAGAATTACCAGAGACACGACCAGCGCGTAAATGGCGATGGACTCGGTCATGGCCATACCGACCAGCATGGTAAGCATGATTTTTCCCTGCCCGTCGGGATTTCTACCGACGGCGTTTGCAGCGCCACCTGTTGCCTGACCCATACCGCTGCCGGCGCCTATCGCACCGAAACCCATCGCTATGGCCGCGGCGATAACGCTGCATGCGACAACGAGTGCCTTGTTGTTGGCGAGGGTGTCAGGCGAAGCCTCGGCTGCGACTGCAACAGCGGCGGTAACGAACAGAAACCCCATGCCGATCATGAAAATGGTGATGCCTTTTAAAGATTTTCTCATAATGCGATACCTCCTTTGGATGATGTATTGGCCGATTTCCCATGATAGGGTCCTGCCCCAGACTCTCCTTATTCGCCGGAATAGGACTAACACAAAAAAAGGCTCAGTTTATCTAACCGTGAAAAAATCAGTTGTCAAGAAATATTTGTAAAAAAATATCCGTATATGATATGGAGACCCCGAAAGATGATCGATAGGAAAGAAGCGACTATGACGATATTAACAGATATGGATAAAAAAATTATACAGGAAGTTCAAGGGGATATTCCTCTTGATATAAAGCCGTATGATAGCATCGGCAATAGGATCGGAATGCAGGGAAACGATGTTATTGATGTCTTGAAACGGTTGCAGGAAGAAGGAATCATACGCAGATTTGGTGCCGTACTGAGACATCGCGAAGCCGGCTTTCCCGAAAATGCCATGGTTGTCTGGGCCGTTCCGGAAGAGAGGTGCGAAGAGGTCGGATCTCTCCTTGCCTCGTACAAGGCAATAACCCACTGTTACGAGAGAACCCCCCCCCTTGAGGGTGTATATAACCTCTTTACGATGGTGCACCTGGCCGCCGAAGGAGATGAGGAGGAGCCTGTCGGGAGAAACGGCATGGAGGAATTGATAGGTAATATTTCATCGGTTATCGGTATCGGGGAATACAAGATATTCCGAAGTCTTGAAGAATTCAAAAAGAACAGCATGGAGTATTTTTAAATGAATATGTCATGGTCGCTCTTTCAGGAGGCGCAACGATACATGCCGGGTGGCGTGAACAGTCCTGTGCGCGCCTTCAGATCGGTTGGGTATGACCCCCTGTTTATCGACAGAGCTTCAGGTTCGAAGATATACGATGTTGACGGGAGGGAATATATCGACTACATCGGTTCGTGGGGACCGATGATCCTGGGGCACGCCTATCCGATGGTGGTGGATGCCGTACAAAAGGCCGCCGGCAAGGGTACGAGCTATGGTGCACTAACGGAGATGGAAATCGAAATGGCGAAGCTGATCGTCGATGCAATCCCGTCGATCGATATGGTGCGGATGGTCAGTTCCGGAACCGAGGCTACGATGAGTGCGATCAGGCTTGCACGTGGGTACACAGGGAGAAGCCGGATCATAAAGTTCGAAGGGTGCTACCACGGCCATGCTGACTCTCTGTTGGTAAAGGCGGGATCGGGCGTTGCGACGCTGGGCATCCCCGGCAGCCCCGGCGTGCCTGAAGAACTAGCCAAATTAACCATCACTCTTCCCTATAATGATATAGAAGCGGTAAAATCTGCAGTAGCCAATTATGGCGATGATATTGCGTGTGTGATCGTTGAACCGGTTGCCGGAAATATGGGCCTTGTTCCCCCTGCTTCCGGATTCCTGGAAGGGTTACGAACGATTACCTCCGAGAGAGGTATTCTTCTGATATTTGACGAAGTAATCACCGGCTTCAGATTAACATATGGCGGTTTTCAGAATATTATCGGCATCGATCCAGATCTTACCTGCCTCGGCAAAATAGTCGGGGGCGGTCTGCCGGTTGGTGCATTCGGCGGCAGAAGAGAAATAATGGAGTATCTGGCACCGGTGGGACCGGTCTATCAGGCCGGGACGCTTTCGGGCAATCCATTGGCCATGGCGTCGGGCATCGCTACTCTCAATTGTCTGCAAAAGCCGGGCGTGTACGACACACTCGAAGAAAAGACCGCGCGCCTGTGCGACGGGATCGATACAATACTTGCAAGACAGGAAATTCCACACCGCATAAACCGGATGGGATCCATGTTTACGCTCTTCTTTACCTCGGATGCCGTCACCGATTTTGCCTCGGCTGCTAAGAGCGACTTAAAGATTTTTTCACGCCATTTCGGAAAGATGCTTGCTGGAGGAATAATGATCGCTCCTTCCCAGTTCGAGACCTCTTTCGTTTCCCTCGAGCATACCGATCAGGACATTGCTGCAACATTGATGGCATTTTCGTAGCATAAACAAGATGGTATGAAATGATTCTCATACTTATCAGGGAATGATATGTCTTGTTATACTTTTCACTTGACTTTACCCTGTGACACATTTAATGCGTAATATGCATCTCACTCATGTTGCAATAGAGAGCCGTATCTTCGTGTATGATTGTTTCTTATTTTGGCTATATTTTGGTTCGTGAGGTGATGCGAGTATTATGATAAAGTCGCAATCTTTAAACACGATATTTATATCATTGTCTTCAATCCCGATGTAATCAAAGGGGTGGAGCTGAATTGCAGGGAGCTTTCCAATAAATAACTCAACGAACAATAATTCAAGGGCAGGGCGCATTTTAGTCACGGGTGCAGCCGGTTTTATTGGCTTTCATCTATGCAGACGTCTTCTCAATGACGGGTATGATGTCATAGGTCTTGACAATCTGAACAGCTACTATGATGTACGGCTCAAAGAAGCACGTCTCGCCCTGTTGAAACCATTCGATGCCTTTTCCTTCGTTCGCTTGGATCTGTCGGACAGAGAGGGCATGGGAAACCTCTTCGCCGATCACGGATTCGACAGAGTCGTCCATCTTGCTGCCCAGGCGGGTGTGCGCTACAGCCTTGAAAATCCGCACGCATATGTGGACAGCAATCTCGTCGGCTTTGTGAATATCCTTGAAGGATGCCGTCACGGGCGGGTCCCTCATCTTGTATTTGCCTCCTCAAGTTCCGTCTATGGAGCGAATACACGGATGCCTTTTTCGGTGCACCATAATGTCGATCACCCGGTCAGTCTCTATGCTGCCACGAAGAAAGCGAATGAGCTCATGGCGCATGCCTATGCAGTCCTCTATAACATTCCCTGTACCGGACTTCGATTCTTTACCGTGTATGGTCCTTGGGGAAGACCCGACATGGCCCTTTTCCTCTTTACGGATGCCATTCTCCGGGGGGAGCCGATCAATGTGTTCAACAGGGGTGCAATGAAGAGAGATTTTACCTATATTGACGATATAATCGAGGGTGTTGTCAGGGTAATGAACCGTATCCCTGCGTCGAATCCAGGCTGGAGCGGCGACAGCCCCGATCCGGGAACGAGTTTTGCACCCTATAAGATATACAACATAGGGAACAACAACCCGGTCGAGCTTATGCGGTTCATCGAAACACTGGAAGATGCTCTCTGCAGAAAGGCGAAAAAAACTCTTCTCCCCATGCAGCCCGGGGATGCCCCCGCGACCTTTGCCGATGTGGGGGACCTGTCACAAGATGTGGGCTTCATGCCCTCGACATCGATAGAAGAGGGGATAAAAAGATTTATCATGTGGTACACGCAATGGACTAATATGGTCCATTGAGGAATGTTTTCACGAAAAGCCTCCGTAACATGGCATCGTGAACAGAGAGGAAAAATGTTGTGGTGAAGGGGCACACCAAATGAATCAGACAACTCAAGCAAAATCGAAGAGTCATAGTGTTGCCGTAGTCGGCACCGGTTACTGGGGTAAGCATCTCGTCAGGAATTATCACGACATAGGTGTCCTAAGGCTCATCTGTGAGAGCAACGAAACCCTGCTTTCCCACTTTGGCCAACTCTATCCGGGTGTGGAAACCTGTCAGGCCTTCAACGATGTCTTGTCGCGTGATACGATTGATTGCATCGCCATTGCAACACCGGCGGAGACCCACTACAATCTGGCCCGGGAAGCCCTTATAGCCGGCAAACATGTCTATGTCGAAAAACCCCTGGTTCTTGACGAACATCAAGCGGCCGACCTAATCGATCTGGCGCGTAAAAAAGGGCTTATACTAATGGTCGGCCATTTGCTCCAATACCACCCTGTTTTTGTCCGTTTAATGGAAATCACACGAAACGGCGAGCTCGGGCGGATAAACTATATCTATTCCCAGCGTCTCAACCTGGGGAGGATACGGCGAGGGGAAAGCGCCCTGTGGTCTTTCGCACCTCATGACATTTCCATGATTCTTTCCCTCACTGGAGAGGAACCGGAAAGTGTCCTTGCTACGGGCGGCAACTACTTGCATAAACAGATAGCGGATGTTACCACTACTCATCTCGAATTCCCGTCGGGGCTCAAGGCGCATATATTCGTATCCTGGTTGCAACCGGTTAAGGAACAGAAACTGGTGGTAGTAGGAGATCGAAAAATGGCCGTTTTTGATGATACCCTTCCATGGCCCGACAAGCTCCTCTTGTACCCCCACGAGATCAAATGGCATAATAATATTCCCATTCCGGATAAAGCAGAGGCTGAGAGGTTCGACATACCACCGGCCGAGCCCCTACGTCTCGAATGTGAACACTTTCTTCATTGTGCGGCAAGCGGAGAGAGACCTGTGACCGATGGCAATGAGGGTCTCCGTGTCCTCAGGATCCTCAACGCGGCTCAGCGCTCGATAGACAACGGCAGCATTAAGATCACCCTTACCGGAACTCCCGGTACGCAACCCAATGGGGCATCCGGCCAATTTTTCGCACATCCTTCAACGGTGATTGACGAAGATTGCGATATCGGGAAGGGGACAAAGATATGGCATTTTTCTCACCTCCTCTCCGGTGTGAAAGTGGGTGAGAACTGCAACATAGGTCAAAACGTAGTCATTGGACCGGATGTTGTGATAGGCTCCAGATGCAAGATCCAGAACAATGTCGGTATATATAAAGGGGTAACCCTTGAAGATGGGGTATTCTGCGGTCCGTCAATGGTGTTCACCAATGTGTACAATCCCAGGGCGGAGATACAGAAGATGGATCAAGTGAGACCAACTCTCGTGAAAAGAGGAGCCACTATCGGTGCGAATGCTACCATTGTATGTGGTACAACCATCGGACGATACTCCTTTATCGGAGCCGGTGCCGTGGTTACGAAAAACGTTCTTGATCATGCCCTGGTGGTCGGCAACCAGGCGAAGAGAATCGGATGGGTCTGTGAATGTGGAGAGAGGTTGAGCGATGACCTCGAATGTCCCTTCTGCGGCGCATCATATCTGAAGACGGATACAGGGATAGACAAAAGATAGCGAGGGTACTGTAGTTGTGCTTCTGATATCAATGATATATAGAAAAGATTATTATGATATTTCGCTTCTCCTGAGAGGGCTATGATATGAAGAGGGCCTTTATCACGGGTATTACGGGTCAGGATGGGTCGTACCTTGCCGAGTTTCTTTTGGACAAGGGGTATGAGGTTCACGGCCTCATCAGGCGGTCGAGCACCTTCAATACGGATCGCATAGATCACCTGTACAAGGATTTTCACGACCCCGAGGCGCGCATGTATCTCCATTACGGTGATCTTTCGGTATCGGCGCACCTGACCAATCTTTTGTCCGACATCAGGCCCCATGAGATCTATCACCTTGGGGCTCAGAGCCATGTCCGGGTGAGCTTTGATACGCCCGAGTACACCGGGGACATTACCGGTCTCGGGACGCTCAGGCTCCTGGAGGCGATCCGGAAGACCGGTATCAAGACGAGGCTCTACCAGGCCTCATCCAGCGAGATGTTTGGTGCTGCCCCGCCCCCGCAGAGCGAGCTTACTCCCTTTCAGCCGCGAAGCCCCTATGCGGCCGCCAAGGTATACTCCTACTACGTGATAAGGAACTACCGTGACGCCTACAATCTGTTTGCCAGCAACGGCATTTTGTTCAACCATGAATCTCCCCGCAGAGGCGAGACATTCGTCACACGAAAGATCACGCGCGCGGCGACCAGGATCAAGCTGGGTCTGCAGAGCAAGCTCTACCTCGGGAATTTGGATGCGAAGCGGGACTGGGGGTATGCGGGGGACTATGTTGAGGCCATGTGGATGATCCTTCAGCATGACGTACCGGACGATTTTGTTATCGCGACCGGTGAGACCCACTCGGTGCGTGAATTTGTAGAGAGGGTTTTCTCAAGGCTAGACCTTGATTACAACCGGTACGTAGAGATAGACGAGCGCTACTTCAGACCGACCGAAGTTGATGCGCTCCTCGGTGATGCCACCAAGGCGCGGGAGATACTCGGTTGGGAACCCAAAACCACATTTGACCGGCTCATAGACATGATGATCGAGACGGATTTGGAACTGGCCGAAAAAGAAAAAATCCTCAACGACGCAGGATATTGAAAAGTGTAGTTGTCGCTATCAAGAGAAAAATGAAACTCAAAGACGCCAAGATTTATATTGCCGGCCATTATGGTATGGTTGGTTCCGCTATCGTAAGAAAACTTGAAGACAGGGGGTATTCTAATCTTGTCGGCAGATCTCACTCCCAGCTCGATCTCACGAGACAGCAGGATGTTGAAGACTTCTTTGAAGATGAACGACCCGATTATGTCTTTCTCTGCGCCGGAAAAGTGGGAGGCATAGGAGCCAACAGTACATACAAGGCCCAGTTCATCTATGAAAACATGATGATAGCCGCAAATGTGATCCATGCTTCATACCGGTATGGAGTCAAGAAGCTTCTGAATCTCGGTTCTTCCTGTATTTATCCCCGACAGGCCCGACAACCCTTGAAGGAGGAGTATTTCCTGACATCAGAACTGGAACCGACGAACGAGCCCTACGCCATAGCAAAGATAGCGGCGATCAAACTGTGCCGCTATTATAACGAACAGTACGGGGCGAATTTTATATCCGTTATGCCCACAAATCTCTACGGTCCCGATGATAACTACGACCTTGAAACATCGCACGTTCTCCCCGGTGTGATTAGAAAACTGCATCTGGCGAAACTCCTCTCAGGGAAGGCTTTCCCGGCTCTGTATCGTGACCTACAACGGTTCGGGAACAATTTGTCAGCTGGCTCATCCGATAGTCCGGCAGTGATTGCCGGGCACTTATCACGATTCGGTATCCACCCCGACAGGGTTGTTCTGTGGGGCAGTGGAGAGCCGGAAAGGGAATTTCTCTACGTGGATGACCTGTCCACCGCCTGTGTTTTTCTCATGGAAAAGTATGACGCGAAGGATATCGGCGAATTCATCAATATCGGTGCCGGAAAGGGTATATCAATCCGTGAACTGGCTGGAATGATATCGGGGATCGTGGGATATGGTGGATCTATAGAATGGGATAAAACAAATCCGGATGGCACCCCCCGGAAACTGCTCGATGTATCCCGGATGATGGACAGGGGCTGGAGAGCGCATACCCCACTTAAACAAGGCATAGAAATGACATACAAGTGGTATACATCCCATTTATAGTGAAGTAATGAAATGCATGGAAGGAGTTCTCAGGTAACGTTTTGAGAGGAACAGGTCAGAAAAACAATACCCGACGTATCCTGATTACCGGTGGTGCCGGATTTCTCGGCTCCCACCTCTGTGATCGTTTGGTGGACGAAGGTCATGACGTCTTGTGCCTGGACAACTTTTTCACTGGCGAAAAAGAGAACATAAGCCATCTCATGGGAAGATCCAATTTTGAGTTGATTCGTCATGATGTGGTGCAGCCTATCTTCCTCGAAGTGGACGAAATATACAATCTGGCCTGCCCGGCATCACCCGTTCACTACCGGCACAATCCGGTAAAGACAATCAAGACAAGTGTCATGGGTGCCATACATATGCTGGGATTGGCAAAGAGGGTTAAAGCAAAGGTCTTACAGGCTTCCACCAGCGAGATCTACGGAGATCCTACCGTTCATCCTCAGAAGGAGGAGTACCGGGGGAACGTCAATACTATCGGCAGACGGTCCTGTTATGATGAGGGTAAGCGTTGCGCCGAGACCCTTTTCTTCGATTATCACAGGCAGAATAACATTAATATCAGGGTGGTGAGGATCTTTAATACCTATGGACCAAAAATGCGACCGGATGATGGTAGGGTGGTTAGTACCTTTATCGTCCAGGCCCTGAAGGATCAGGATATACCCATTTTCGGGAATGGGTCACAAACCCGTTCCTTTTGCTATGTCGATGACATGATAGAAGGTATGATCCGTATGATGAACGGTACCGATGATTTCGTCGGTCCTGTCAATCTGGGAAACCCCGGTGAATGTACCATCACTGAACTCGCCAGGAAAATAATAGAAATGACCGGCTCGGGTTCAAAAATTGTTTACAGACCTCTTCCCCAGGATGATCCCTTGCAACGCAGGCCCGATATAACGCTGGCCGAGGAAAAACTTGGATGGAAACCGGAAATCGGCCTCGAAGTGGGCCTGAAAAAAACAATACAATATTTTAAGGAAGCTAAGAGGATTACATCGTAAGACAGTGGGTATCAACTACATAAAAATATTATTATGGTGTATAGATACGGTGTGATCCTCCATCACGCAATCAGTTGGATGAAAGGAGTCTGTGTGAACGTACCGTTGCTCGATCTGAGGCCGCAACTAAAGACTATAGAAAATGATGTGAAGCGTGCCGTCAATGAAGTTATCAGTTCCACCCGTTATATCATGGGTTCGAAGGTGGAGGATCTTGAAACTCAAATCGCACACTATGTAGGTGTAAAGTATGCCATTGGAGTCTCATCGGGGACGGATGCACTGTTGGTTTCCCTTATGACCTTGGATGTGGGACCCGGAGATCTTGTCATCACTACACCTTTTTCTTTCTTCGCCACGGCAGGCGTTATTTCGCGGCTCAATGCAACTCCCGTTTTCGTGGATATAGATCCCGGTACCTACAACATGAGTCCGTTCTCCCTCGAAGAATGGCTCGAGTCGGAAACCGCAAAGAGAAACAGGGTTAAGGCGATCATTCCTGTCCATCTCTATGGTCAGTGTGCGGATATGGGGCCGATTCTTGCCGTTGCCGGGAGGTATGGTATACCGGTGATTGAAGATGCGGCACAGGCCATCGGTGCGAGATACCCTTTGGGGTCTGAAATAAAGAAAGCCGGCAGTATGGGTTTGATGGGTTGTTTTTCCTTCTTTCCCAGTAAAAATTTGGGAGCCATGGGCGATGGTGGAATGGTTGTTACAAACGATGCCAACATTCATGAAAAACTGAAGAAGCTCAGAAATCATGGCGCCGAGCCGAAATACTACCATGAGTTGATCGGAGGCAACTTCCGGCTTGATGCAATTCAGGCGGCGATCCTGTCGGTGAAACTGCCGCACCTTGACACATGGCATGCAATGAGGCAGGAGAATGCAGCCTATTATGACGGAAAACTGAATAGCGAAGGTGTGAAAATCCCCACAATTGCCTTTAAAAGAGAATGTCATATTTACAACCAGTATGTTATATCGGTATTGCATCGAAGGGATGATCTGAGAAAATTTCTTACGGAAAACAACATAGGAACCGAAATATACTATCCCGTACCCTTTCACAAACAGGAATGCTTCAAGAACCTCGGTTATAGACCAGGTGATTTCCCCAACAGCGAATACGCCGCCGGCCATACCATTGCGCTGCCTATATATCCGGAACTGACCACTGAAATGCAGGATTATGTCATCCAAAAAATAATGGAAGAGAATCGACTGTAAAAAAACCGTTCAATCCTTGAGAGGGAATGACAGTGTACAACAACGGTCTTGCCGAGCCTTGGTGTATACTGAAAAAAGAGCAAAGTCAGGACTGTATAATCCACTTTTTTACGACCCGCCGCCGGATGTAAGGAGGTGTCGGTATGAAGAACGGTAAAAGAATCCTTGCGTTTCTGGTTGTGTTGATATTACTAATGTCAATGGTCGCTGTCGTGATGTCTGAAGAGGGGAAAAAGATCAACATCAACACAGCTACGGTGGAAGAGTTGGTTACTTTACAAAGAATAGGCCCTAAATATGCCGAAAGGATAGTACAGTACAGGGAAGCAAACGGTCCTTTCGTGGAGGTGGAGGATATCATGAAGGTGCAGGGTATTGGGCCTAAAACAGTGGAAGCAAATAAGGATATGATGACCGTAGAATAGACCAGTTTACATAATACCGGATGGCGGGTTGTAAAAAAGTGGAACATGAAATTACTCTGGATCACATAGACAGAAAAATTCTCAATATAATACAGAAGGGGTTTCCTCTCGATGAGAGGCCCTTTCGAACGTTGGGCGTGCTGGTTGATATCGATGAGAATGACGCCTTGAAGCGTGTCAGAAGGCTTAAAGAAGAAGGCATTATCCGAAGGATAGGAGCTGTGTTTGATACCACCGGCCTCGGTTTCACGAGTACGTTGTGCGCCGCGAAGGTGCCCGCCGACAGACTCGAACAGTTCGTACATGTCGTCAATTCCTACAGAGGCGTCACCCATAATTACCTGAGGGATTATGACTATAATGTATGGTTCACCTTCATAGCGCCTACCGAGCAAGAGATTGAAACGTCGTTGTCGGATATTGCGAAAGAAACGGGCATCAGAGATATTATCAGCATGCCGGTCAAACGCAGAGTGAAGATCGATGCGAGATTCAGACTGTAATACAATAATAGATGAACCAAATCACTCTAGTGATTGACTTCATGAGAACTCTATGATATGGACGGCACGGCGATGGGAAAAGCCGATAAAAAAAAGATGATATTCCAGATGGGGTACGCTGCGAGTCTGGGTCTTGCCATGGTTATCGCAATCTTTGGCTGTCTCATGATCGGAGTGTATCTTGACAAGAAGCTGGGAACGAATACGGTCTTTACCCCTCTGTTTTTGGTGATAGGTATTGCAGCTGGTTTCAGGAACTTCTACCTTTTTATAAAAAGCACCTTTCCCGATAAGGAGAAGGGTTCAGACAAGGCCGTGGACGATGGTCGACATTAAGAAAACCATCACTCAGAGAAATATTGAGATAGGAAACTGGGTGTTGCTCGGGGTATTCCTTATTCTTAGTTTTCTGTTCCTGTCCAAGGGATTCACGCTGGGGGTGTTGCTGGGAGGTCTGATAAGTATAGCGAATTTCCACTGGCTCTACAGGGATCTTCGCGGTAGCTTTATGAAGCATGCGGATCGGGCAAAGCCCTTTATGATGATAAAATATTATATACGGTTTATTGTTACGGGAGTTGTGCTTTTTTTTATCATAACCAGGACTCCAGCCCATGTGTTCGGGCTTCTGCTCGGACTTTCCCTGGTTGTGATAAACATCGTAGTAACGGTTATTGGTTCGAATCTAAAAAATCCACTAAGGAGGTTCAAAAAGAAAAATGCATCCTTTTTTATTTTTAGGTAAACTTCCATTTCCACCTCATGTGACGTATACGTGGGTTATTATGCTGTTACTGGCACTTTTCTCTTTCTTGGCGACGCGGAGACTCAGTTTATATCCCGGAAGGGTTCAGCATATTTTCGAAGTGATTCTGGGAGGGATCAGAGATCTGATGCTTGATGTCATGGGGCCGACCGGTCTCAAATTCTTTCCCCTCATAGCAACAATCGCCATCTTTATTCTGACCGCTAACCTCCTGGGTATTATCCCCGGGTTTGAGTCGCCGACAGCCAATCTCAATACTACCGTCTCTATGGCGCTTGTCGTCTTTGTCTTAACCTATATCGTGGGAGTCTGGGTGCACGGTTTCAAGTATGTTAAGCAGTTTATGGGGCCTGTCTGGTGGATGACCCCCATTATGCTGCCCATCGAACTCGTGAGTCACCTCGCCCGTCCGATTTCTCTTTCAGTGCGTCTGTTCGGAAACATAATGGGTGAGGATCTCGTACTGGCAATCGTCCTGATGCTGGTTCCTTTCCTCGTTCCGCTCCCGGTCTTTGTGCTGATGATCTTTACATCCGCAATCCAGACCCTGGTCTTTATCATGTTGTCGATGATCTATATACAACTGGCGATGGAGGAGGCACATTAGGATAAGAGGTTCTCATTCCTGTTTTTGAAAATAGAGATGGTGTATAGTGAATTTTTAGTGGGGGGTCATCCTGATAACGGTCGGGAAGACCCCCTTTGTTGTTATTCGAAGGTGATGTTGTATTTTTCCAGTTTTCTCTCAAAGGTAGGCCGGGAGATTCCCAGGATTTCGCAGATTTCTCCCTTGTTCTTTTCGTGTTCCCTGATGACCTTCTTGATGTGCATTTCTTCTATTTCGTCGAGAGTCATGGGTCTGTTCTGAACCTCCCCGATGCTGCCTCGGTCGGCTTCACTGCCGGTCCCGTCTTCCATGAGGTCGGGGAAGTCTTCCTTCCCGAGGATCTGTCCCTTCGAAACAACGGCAGCCCTGACCAGCAGGTTCTCCAGTTCTCTGATATTTCCAGGCCATCGGTATTTGAGAAAAATTTTCATCATCGTATCGGAAATGCCGGCAATTCGCTTGTGCAAATCCCTGTTTATCTTGTTGAGCAGGTATGTGACGAGTGGTTCTATATCTTCCCGTCTCTTTCTCAGTGGCGGAAGATTGATGGATACGATGTTCAGACGGTAGAAAAGGTCGTCCCTGAATTTTCCCTCTCTCACCAGTGTCCGGAGGTCTTTGTTGGTTGCGGCTATGATCCTCGCGTTTACCTTGACGCTGTCTTTGCCCCCCACCCGTTCAAACTCCATCTCCTGAAGTACCCTGAGGAGTTTGGCCTGGAGATTTATGGACATCTCGCTTATCTCATCGAGAAATACCGTTCCGTAGCGGGCAAGTTCAAATTTACCCTGCTTTCTGGCTATCGCTCCCGTAAAGGAACCTTTTTCATGGCCGAACAGCTCGGATTCCAGAAGGGTTTCCACTATGGCGGAACAGTTAACTGCTATGTATGGTTCATCTCGTGATGTGTTGTAGTGGATGACCTTGGCGATCAACTCCTTTCCTGTTCCGCTTTCTCCCTGAATCAGTATGGTAGCCCTGTTCTGGGAAGCAACGCCAATGGTCTTGAATATCTCTTTCATCTCCTTTCCTGTGCCAATGATATCCCCTACTTTGAAATCGCGTGATGGTTCCATAATCAGACCGCTGATCTTCTTTTCCAGCTCTATGGTGTGCAGTGCCTTTCTGATGGCTATATCCAGTTCATCAACATTGATGGGTTTGTGGATATAATCGAAGGCCCCTTCCTTCATCGCTTTAATCGTTGTTTCCATATCGTGATGGGCGGTTATCATGATAACCTTGACATTTTCATCGTCTTCCCGCAAGTCCTCGAGGACGGTGAAGCCGCTTATATCTGGAAGTCTGATGTCGAGGATAACCACATCGGGTTGTATTGCTACAAATTTGTTCAAACCGTCTGTGCCGGTGGAGGCGGTGTGTGTTTCATGCCCCTCCTCTGTCAGGTAGAGTTTCAGACTTTCGCGAATGGATCTGTCGTCGTCAATGACAAGAATCTTGGACATGTTCTGTATATCTCCCTCTGTTGAACGTTGAAATGAACTGAACAGCGAGCACCTGTTCCGTTGCGTGTATCAGGATCGGCTATGCTGAGTGAATAATACCATTTTCTGTAATCCCGAAAAAGTGGATAAGTGCGTCAATACTGTCATCTTCTTTCATAAAACAGAAAATAATGTGTAACGTACCAAGAATTTCCCGCAGCGTGTTACGGTATTCTCCTGTCGGGTCATGAAAAATCAGCCGAGGAGCCTTGAGAACCATCCTCCGGTTGTGGTTCTTTTTTGCCTGTTGCTGGAAAGGAAACAGTGGCGGTGGTTCCCTCTCCCTCTTCACTCGCAATTTCTATTACACCCTGGTGCAGGTCCATAATCTTTTTGATCTGTGTGAGACCGAGCCCCGTACCATAGCTTTTCTTGGTGAAGAAAGGGTTAAAGATGTGAGGCATGTCTTCCCTGGAGATTCCACACCCGTCGTCTTTGACCTCAACGTGCACCCATCCGTCTGTCTGCCTGGCGGATATTGTGAGCTTCCCGTTGTCATCCATTGCGTCTATGGCGTTGTGGTAGATGTTAAGAAAGACCTGTTCCAGCATCGCCGGATCTACGTTCAGCAGAGGGATATCCTTCGCAAGAGCCGTCTCCACCCGGATATGTTTGTCTGACACGGATTTTTCGGTCATGGCGAGAGCATGATCGATGATATCTTCTAAAACGGAAGGCTTTATTATGGGTTCCGAGGGTTTCGCGTATGTGAGGATGTCATTAACAAGTTTCTCAAGATGTTCGACTTCCCTCGCGGCGATCTGGAATCTTTTTAGATCATTTCCCTCTGGTTTCATACGTTTTTCAAGGATCTGAAGACTCATTTTTATCGAAGAAAGGGGATTTCTGACCTCGTGGGCTATGCCGGCCGATAGTTGGCCGATAGCGGCAAGCTTTTGGCTCTCATAGAATTTTTTCTCCAGTCCCTTGAATTCCGTAATATCCCTCTGAACGAGGGTGTACCGGTTGGTTCCCTCTACGGGACGGGGTGTGATGAGCAGATTTCTCCGGGAACCATCTCGTGCGGTTACCGTCATTTCATAGGGAGTGAATATGCCCGCCTGTGCATCCTTCCATCGCTCCAGAACAAATTGCCTGTTTTCCTCATCAACAAAATCTGCGAAGTGTTTTCCTCCGAACTTCTCTGAGATAATTCCTCCGTCCTTCTTCACATCCCGACTTACAAAGTTGATGATCCCGTCCTTATTGAGATCTAATATCCTGTCCGGCAGGCTGTCTATGATGGACTGGAGATAGTTGTACAGTTTTTCCACTTCTTTGCGGAGGTTGATGTTTTCGGTCAGTTCGTTCTGAAGATTTTCGGCATATTCCTTCAGTTTGATGTCCATTTCTCTCTGTGACGTCACATCTTGAATGGTTTCAATGGCCGCAATAATTTCCCCTGTCTCATCGTATATCGGGGCAGCCAGAAAATATATGTGTCGGTTTTTTCCCCCAAGATTTACGATGTAATCCCTGGCCTCATATGCTCCTTCCCTGACCGTCTCCGATTTTCGTACATCCTTGGTGTCGTAATATTTTTTGAGGGTATCCATATCGGAATCAACGATAATGTCGGCAATCGTGGGCCGTTTGGTCTTATAAAAGGGGATGGAATGTCGATCGCTCCCTATCATGTCATCGGCATCAACACCCGTCAGTTCGGAACAGGCCCTATTCCAGAGGATGACGTGGTGTTCTCTGTTCAGCACAAAGGTGGGAATCGGTGATCCCTCTATGACCCCCTCCGTTGTTTTGTGTTCTTTTAACAGTCTCTCCTGCCAATCCTCGCGTTCCCTGAGGCGTTTCAGCTCTTCATTGAGACGCAGCTGTTTTGCTCTGGCATTGGCTGCCGAGATGCCGACGATAATAACTACGATGATCAGTCCGAGGGTCCCGAGAATGATGTTTATAAAACCCTTGCGTGCCAAAAGAATAATCTCAGTGTGCAGTGTGGCAACCGATATGAACCAACGTCCCGAGTCCAAGGTAATAGGCGCGTAGGCTACGATGCTCTTTTGGGTTTTGTCCCCGACAGTGGAGAACCGGTACTCTCCATAGCCTTCTTTTCCCTCTATCAGGGTTTCTTTCAGGGGTATCGCTCCATGGGATTGTATGCACTTCAGTGCTCCCAGATCCTTGCCGATAAAAGACCTGTCAGGGTGGGCAATGATTATGCCGCTGTCGTCCATTATCCATGCACAGTATGAGGTTTCGATCCTTGCCGTGAGATAGCGGTCAACGATAGTTGCAAGTGAAAGGACCGCCAGGACTGCTCCGGTGAATTTGTTTTCTGAATCATAGGTGGGAACGGCGATGATTACCGGTCGAGAGGTTTCTTGCCCAGTATGCTGCTTTTCTTTATTCGACGACAGCAAATCGCTTACATATGGCTTGCCTGTTTTCTGGATCTTGCGGAGATAATCGAAAGACTGGAAATACGTGTCCGGGATCTTCTCCAGGACGGAAGAGGGATATGCCTGTGATATGAAGCCGTCGTTGTTTTCGACTGCTATGCATTCCACTTGTCCTCTCAGGGTATCGTATATTCTCCGTATTTCTTGCACGGTGACCTTTGTCGGACCATCCTTGATATGCGGCAGCATGGCAACGATGATCATGCTCTTTTCAACACTGGAAATGAAATCCTCGATCCCGGTAGCTGTTCCTCGGGCAATGGCTAACTGTTGCCGGCCAAACTGTTCAACAATATCCTTTTCACGGGCATAGTTAACGGTAAGAGCCAGAATGAGAATAAATATGATTACCGCTGCTGTGGTTATCCAGATGGAAATCCTCATATTGGGCCGAGCAATCGACGGAACATGGTTTTCGGTATCTGTCTTGTTCATGCTTCCTTGAAATTCCGGATTACAGGATACTATCTGTTATCGTTGTTATTTCTGTCTTCATACCATCTGACGGCGAAGATCACATAAACGGACACGGCGGCTCCAAGCGAGATAAGGAGTGTAACAAGTCCGCTCTGAATACCTACAACCTCTTTACAGATCAACCAGACCACCAGATAGGTGATCACTGTCAGTATCTCCTGCATTGTCAACCTCCATTGCGTTGGCATTCCCATTCAGAAATGAACGTGTTAAAGGAATGGACACAGATACTTGGATACTACAGACCTTGGTGGTAATTTTCAATAGAAATCACGAAAGATACTGCTCATCTCGGTACGGAGGGGAATGGGGATGTCGGCTCGTAACGACAGGGAACGGCCAATACTTGCATCCAAACAGGTTTATCATATCGATTAGCATATATGAAGTGAAGCGGAGCCGTATTCCTTTCCAATGAATTCAGAGCGACCATAATTATCTGGCTCATCAGAGAGCCTTTGGCCTTGATTGTGGCTCCATTCCCATGCACGATCGTTCTACTTTTCGTTCAATTTGTCTCTTCAATTGAATGAAATGTTAAATCTGACATCTTCGAATTGTATCTGGAGCACCACGGATGATATATGATATAAGTAGTAAGTGCAGTATGTTAAACGAAATGATGTTCGTGAGATCATAACTGGCATGTCTGTTGCAAAAGAACGGGCGGTTTCAGGGTAAACCATGTCCATAAATTTTTGTGCAATATGTATGAATAAAAACCACGTATCAAAGAGGAAAGGAGAAAAAAATGTTAAGGAATTCTGTAAAATGGATGTCAACCCTGCTGGTGTCGGCGGCGATCCTGTTGTTATCTTCACCGATGGTATTTGCAGCTGAGACCCTCCCGGATGAAGGGGGATCTTTGATAAAGGTCATCTTCGCCGTCGGCGCTATGATCGGAGCCGGTTTGGCGATCGGCCTCGGGGCGATTGGGGCCGGTGCCGGTATCGGTAATGCCGCGAATGGAGCCTGTAGTGCAGTCGGAAGGAATCCCGGTGTTCAGGGTAAGATTATGATGACCATGCTGGTCGGTATGGCTATGGCGGAATCGATCGCCATTTATGCCCTTGTCGTTTCGCTTGTTCTTCTCTATGCAAACCCTTACACGAGTTTTCTTTGGGGTTAATCGGCGCTGAGCAACTAACTTCAAAATTAACAAACGTTAGGGGGAGATGAATATGTCAGAGACTAAAAAGGGTAAGCAGTTTTTTACAGTATCGAGGGTATTCTTTCTGCTTATCGTAATCCCCTTATTGCTGACGTCTTTTTTGATAGCCAATGGCATCTTCCAATTAGGGGACACATCGAAGAAGGGGGCAGCGGCTGTTCTTGATCAGAAGGCGCAGGAAGAGATTATGATGCGCGCTGTTGCAGTAGCCGAGAATGTTGCTTCTTTTCTGCAGGAATGTGAAAAAGACACATTGGTGGCGACCATTCTTCCAGCAGAAGCCGAAAAATACAAAGAGTTTGTATTGAAAAACAAGCGGGCTCTCTGGATAAAGAAAAACGGTAAGATTGTCAAATCTTCCGAACCCATGTATGTGGAAATGGCCCTGGTGGACAAGGCGGGGAACGAAGTTATCAAGATTGTCGATGGAGAGATCGTGCCGACAACCAAGCTGGTAAATGTGAGTGATCCACAAAATACGACCTATAAATCAGAAGATTACTTTGCCAGGACAAAAAAACTTGACAAGGGAAATGTCTATGTATCCCACGTCACCGGCTGGTATGTAAACCGAGGTGATTTCGAGAAGGGAAAGCGGTTTGAGGGCATCGTTCGTCTGGCGACACCACTCTTTGATAAACAGGGTTTTGCCGGACTTGTTACTCTCGCCCTTGATGTACGTCAGCTTGCAAAATTTACGGACAATATTATACCCACCGAGGCAGACTACGTATTTGAAGCGGATTCATCAACGGGAAACTACGCATATATGGTTGATGACAGGGGATTTGTCATATCGCATCCCGATGATTTCCATATAACGGGTAACTATCAGGATGGAACGCCCGTTCCACCTCTTACGAGTGAGACGCTGGAGGGTATGACGAAGAAGGGTGAAGAGGTGCTCAATCTCTCCTTACTCGGCTTCATGGACCCCGCGCTACCTGAAGTCGCGAAGGATGCGTCCGAAGGTCATTCGGGAAATAAAGTCTACAAGTTTGGTAATCACACCAAATTTGTCGCCTATGCTCCGATACCGTTCTACTCGGCAACCTATCCCAAACCTGCCGGATTTGGGTGGATAGGGATGGGTCTCGATGTCGACAAGTTTAATGAGATGGCACTGGCTACTTCGCAGAAGATCGAAAAAGAGGCGAGTGCATGGATGAAAACGATAATCATGATTATTATTATCGCGATCATTATCCTTTTCCTCATTTCTGCATTGCTTTCGAGGGGTATCAATCGTTCGATCGAAGCGGAAGTTCCGGAGGGGGCGAAGCCTCATTATTACGATGATGAAGATTAGATAAGGCGGATACCGGGGTACTAATTCAGCCGAGTTTTTTATTGCGGATACTTTTTTACTCGAGTAAGATTTTTTACAAAGATTGTAATGCCAAAGGCCGGAAGCATATGCTTCCGGCCTTTTCTATGGTGACGGATTCATGGGGCAAAATCCTTGAAGTGTTCATATAGGTATGATAGTCTGAAAAAGATTAATCTGGCAACCGGGAGGGTGCTGTATGAGTAGATATAGCAGGACGTTGACGGAGAACGATACGATTTACGATCTCGTCGATGTGGTTGAGGAAGATACTAGAAGAGCCGTATCGGTTGATACTCAGGATGATGAGATTGCCGGTATTGTTTCACGGGTTGCGGAGAGGATTGCCAGGGAGATGTTTCCCGCCATTGCCGAAAGGATTATACGGGAAGAGATAGACAAGTTAAAGGAAAAACCGGGTGAATAGGTAGTGAATACCTTCAAGGGGAAACCGATTCTGGTGGGGCGGAGAGATCTCTTGAAAAACTTGTTTTATTGTGCGTTGCCTGCAATTCTATGTTTTCTTGTGTTGTATCCCTTATGTGCGTATTCCAGCCGGGACATTGTCAAAACGGTTGAAGCAGAAGGGTCAGCCCTTGTGTCTGCTGAAGGCAATGAACCGGCCCGAGACAGGGCTATAAACGATTCGATGAAAAAGGCGGTGGAACGGATATTGTACCTGTTCATTGCCGAGGATGTTGCGCAAGAAAATATTGAAGCTATCGATGATACTATTTATTCCAAGTCCCGGAGCTATATACGGGATTACCGGGTTTTGCGTGAAGGTACGGAAAATGATTTTTACCGTGTAAGGGTACGGATCACCCTGTCGGTGAGTGAAATAAAGGATGATCTTGAAAGGTTGGGTCTTCTCACTGATACATGGGGTGTGGAAGAGGATGCTCCGGCAGTTGTTGTAAGGGTTGTGGTTCATGGTATAGAGGAGTACAGTCATTTCAGGATGCTGAAAGAAACATTGGAAACTGATATACAGATGGTGAATGCCGTGCATCTGAGAAAGATGGAATGGGGTGTGGCGGAGATGGACGTCGGCATGAAAGGAAGTGCCGCCGGGCTTGCCAATGCATTGACATGGAGGGAATTCGAAGATTTCTCGCTGTATATAAACGATGTCAGAGCTGATTTTGTCGGTCTCGATATGGTGAAGGAGTAAGTGTTGATCTGTAAAGTCAGGGCAGTCTTTTTGTTGTGGATCATTGCCTGTGTCCTATCAGGTTGTGCGTCCGGTGTTCCCCATACTATTGTCGGGGATTATCATCAAAGAGGTGTACGACTCATTGTTCTGGCGCCTGTTGATAACAGAACGAATGACAAACAGGCCGCGCAGCTTCTGCGGGAAAATATACTTGAAAAGCTGTATGCCAAAGGATATCCTCGGATACCTCTCGACATGATAGACGAAAAATTGGCTTCGGATTGTGGGTGGAATCCGGAAATCAACAATGCATGCGATCTTTCACCGGAGATAATCGGGAAGCTGCTGAATGTTGATGCCGTCATGTACTGTAGTCTGCTCGAGTGGAAAACCTCCTTCATCAGTATCTATGCACCCACAACAGTTTCCGTCTCCCTTCGATTGAGGGACGCAAAAACGGGAACGGAACTATGGAGTTCACAATATCGTGTGGTCGACAGGCACTATGACTTCACGCGGAAAAGACTTGAATTAAAAGCATGTCAATCGTATGAGCCGGCTATCAGGAAGATTATTGATGAGACCCTTTCCAGTCTTCCCGATGGGCCCGATTGTGTGGAGAATCCTCCTCCGGAAAAGAGATTTTGGGAATTGTGGTAAGATAGTGAGATCGTAGATTATGAACGTTCCGAATACGCTCACCCTTATGCGCATCATCCTGGTCCCTGTCTTCGTCATACTCCTGATGCAGGGTTCCTTTTCTTACGCCCTCATCGTATTTATCATTGCCGGTGTAACAGACGGCCTGGATGGGTTTCTGGCACGGATATTAAAACAGCAGACGATCTTAGGCGCATATCTGGATCCGCTGGCAGACAAGGCGTTGATAGTGACGGCTTTCGTTGCTCTTTCGATTCTGGATATTATTCCGGGCTGGCTTACGGTCATCATCATAAGCAGGGATTGTATTATTCTACTTGGCGTGTCCGTACTCTCTCTTATGTCGGTTTCTTTCGAGATACGTCCCGCCTATGTGAGTAAGGCGACTACGTTTTTGCAGCTTATAACCGTTTTTCTTGTACTCGTATCGATGTGGCTGCCCGGATATATCAACCATATGATGATTGTGACCTTATTCTGGATTACCTCATTTTTTACCGTGGTCTCCGGATTTAATTATATTTTCAGAGGCATAAAAATCATAAACAGCTCATAGGTTTTTATAATATTTCTTGACAGAAGGCCTTTTTATTGTTAGGTGATTTTTTCTTTTTTAGGTCACACCATAGGCACGTAGCTCAGGGGGAGAGCATCACCTTGACACGGTGGGGGTCCAGGGTTCAAATCCCTGCGTGCCTACCATTTATTTTATGTATGTAAAAGGGGCATCTGTTTTGTGGTGCCCTTTCTTTAAAGGAGCCGGGAGGTAATTCCTTCTGATCTTGAAATGAAAACCCTTAAGGGTGCTGTTGTGGAAAAGATTACTATTACATTACCGGATGGTTCTGTTGAGATCTGCCAATCCGGAAAAACAGTTGGAGAGATACTTTCTGCCCGATACGGGGATGCCATTTCCTCTATTGTCGCAGCCAGGGTGAATGGCAAGATTGTAGATCTGAGCTACCCTCTGAAAGAAGATGTAGCACTTGATCCTGTTGATATATCCTCCACGGATGGTCTAGGTGTGTTGCGTCATAGCATATCTCACGTCATGGCCCAGGCGGTGCAGGATCTTTTCAAAGGGGTCAAGGTGACCATAGGACCTTCGATAGAAGATGGTTTTTACTATGACTTTGAATATTCCAACACCTTTACGCCGGAGGATCTCGAAAAGATAGAGAAACGGATGGGCGAGATTGCTGCCGCCGATCATCCCTTTGTCCGGACGGAGATGTCTCGACAGGAAGCGGTTTCCTTTTTTGAAAAGAGGGGTGAGCCGTATAAGGTAGAGCTGATCAATGATCTTCCCGATGATGTGACTAGTGTGAGCCTGTACACCCAAGGGGAATTTGTCGATCTCTGTCGGGGTCCCCATGTGCCTTCAACGGGAATGATCAAGGCCTTCAAACTGTTGAATGTTGCGGGGGCATACTGGCGCGGGGATGAAAAAAACAAGATGCTGCAACGCATCTACGGTACGGGATTTGCGACACAGGAGGAGTTGGATACCTATCTCACGCTTATAGAGGAGGCAAAAAAAAGAGACCACCGAAGGCTGGGGAGAGAACTTGACCTCTTTCAGATGAACGATGAAGCAGGACCGGGACTGATCATATTCCACCCTAAGGGTGCCCTCCTGAGGACGATCATCGAGGATTGGGAAAAGAGGGAACATCTGAAGCGCGAGTACGATATCGTCATGGGTCCCCAGATCCTGAAGGTCGATCTGTGGAAGAAATCCGGTCATTTCGATCACTATCGCGAGAATATGTATTTTACTGAGGTGGATGAACAGCTCTACGGCATAAAACCGATGAACTGTCTAAGCCATATGCTGATATACCAGTCGAAGATACGGAGTTACCGGGACCTGCCTCTGAGATATTTTGAACTGGGAACCGTGCATAGACATGAGAAGACGGGTGTCCTGCATGGTCTTATGCGGGCGCGCCAGTTCACGCAGGACGATGCGCACATCCTCTGTACGCCCGATCAGTTGAACTCCGAGATCAGGGCTATTGCCGACTTTGTGGATTATGCGATGAATGTCTTCGGTTTTGCTTACGAGGTGGAATTGAGCACACGGCCGGACGATTCGATCGGTTCGGATGCGGACTGGGATCTGGCGACAGCCGCCTTGAAACTGGCACTCGAAGACAATAAGATATCGTATGACATCAACGAGGGGGACGGAGCGTTCTACGGACCCAAGATTGATTTCAAGCTCAAGGATGCACTGGGAAGAAAGTGGCAGTGTGCCACTATTCAGTGTGATTTTGCCCTTCCCGAACGATTTGATCTGTCATATATCGGAGCGGATGGGGAAAAACACCGGCCCGTTATGCTCCACAGGGTTATTCTTGGTGCAATCGAGCGGTTCATGGGGGTGTTGATCGAACATTACGCAGGGGCTTTCCCTGTATGGCTCTCTCCTGTGCAGGCGAGTATTCTTACCGTTACAGATAGGCATATTCCCCACGGTGAAGCAGTGTACGAACAACTGATTGATGCGGGAATACGCTGTGAAAGAGATTTTAGAAACGAAAAGCTCGGATACAAAATACGAGAGGGGCAGATGAACAAGGTCCCTTATATGCTGGTTATAGGCGACAGAGAAATGGAATCCGGTACGATCTCACCCAGACAGCGGGACGGCAGTAATCTCGGTTCCATGAAGATCGTCGATTTTGTTTCAATTGTGAATGAAAAGTGCAACAAATACGAATAAAGATGTGTTATAATACCTTTTTTGCAACAATTCAGGAGGTGACACATAGCTAAACAATTGAGAACCAATAGTGAGATCAAGGTTGACAAGGTGCGAGTGGTTGGTTCTGATGGGCAACAATTGGGTATACTGTCCCTTGCTGATGCTTTAGCGGAGGCTGAAAAACAGGATCTTGATCTGGTTGAAGTGGCTCCGAATTCAACACCGCCCGTTTGTCGGATCATGGACTACGGAAAACACCTGTATCAGCAAAGTAAGAAGTCTCACGGTGCAAAAAAGAGTCAGAGCACAATACAGCTAAAAGAAATTCGTATACGGCCGAAGACGGAGGAACATGATCTGCAGGTAAAAATTCGTCATATACAACGGTTCCTCGAACAGAACAACAAGGTGAAAGTGACGATGTTATTCAGAGGCCGGGAAATAGTTTACGCTGACAAGGGGAAACAGCTCATGGATGAAATCAAGAACAGACTTGGTGAAACATGTGTTGTTGATCAGTTTCCCAAACGGGAGGGGAGAAATATGATAATGGTACTGTCTCCTCCGAAAAAGTGACAGATCTCTTAATAATAGAATCGGGAGTGATATAATGCCGAAGTTAAAAACACACAGAGGAGCGGCCAAGAGGTTCAGTCTTACCGCTAAGGGGAAAGTAAAAAGGAGTAAGGCATATTCCAGCCATATCCTGACCAAGAAGACGACCAAGCGGAAAAGAAACCTGAGGAAATCGGATCTTCTTAATAAGAGAGATATGAATGGAATCAAGAAATTGATACCGTATGTGTAAGGTAGTGTTGGGGAGATACATATGAGAGTAAAGAGAAGTATACACGCAAGGAAGAAGAGAAGATCTGTGCTGAAGCTCGCAAAAGGGTTTTTCGGTGCGCGGAGTAGATTGTACAGAACCGCTACGGAAGCCGTTGAAAGGGCGATGAAATACTCCTACAGGGATCGGAGAGTACGGAAACGGGATTTCAGAAAGCTCTGGATTGCAAGAATAAATGCCGCAGCCCGTATGAATGGAATCACCTACAGTCGACTCATTAGCGGGATGAAGAATGCGGGAGTTGATCTGGACAGAAAGATGCTTGCAGAACTTGCCGTCAATGATCCCGGAGCCTTTTCGAAGATCGTCGGCATAGCGAAAGGCGAGTAAATGACGTGAAGGATGCTCTCGAAAACCTGAGGAGAAAGGCTGATGATGAGATACACTCAGCGAAGACCAGAGAGGAATTTCTTGAAATAAAAACCAGGTACCTCGGAAGAAAAGGCCTTCTCACCGATCTCCTCCGAGGTCTGAAAGATGTTGCTCCCGAAGAGAAACCTATTCTTGGTAAGCTTTCCAATGATGTAAAAACCTCCCTCCTGGAAGATATAACAAAAGCCCTGGAAGATATCGATTCCGGTGAAAAACAGGAATCACTGGGTAAGGAAAGGATTGATGTAACGCTTCCGGGCAGAGGTGTGCCATATGGGAAGCTCCATCCCGTGACACAAGTGGAGAGCGAGATATGTGATATCTTCGCAACCTTGGGCTTTTCCGTGGTGGAGGGGCCTGAGGTTGAACTGACCTATTATAATTTTGAATCCCTCAATATCCCCGATGATCATCCCGCCCGGGATGAACACGATACATTCTATGTAACCAACAACGTTGTCCTGCGTACCCATACCTCTCCGGTGCAGGTCAGGACGATGGAAAAACAATCTCCCCCCGTAAGAATCCTTTCACCCGGTAAGGTATACCGGCCTGATTCCGATGTCTCGCATACCCCCATGTTTCATCAGGTTGAAGGATTATTGGTCGATGAAAAGATCACATTCGGAGATCTAAAAGGGACACTATCATTCTTTCTCCGACAGATGTTCGGTGGCGAAACAAAGGTACGATTCCGTCCCAGTTTTTTCCCCTTTACGGAACCGAGCGCAGAGGTCGACATACAGTGCGTGATGTGCAAAGGCGCCGGTTGCCGGGTATGCGGTCATAGTGGATGGATTGAGATCCTCGGATCGGGGATGGTTGATCCAGAGGTTTTCAGGGCGGTCCACTATGATACCGAAAGGATTTCAGGATTTGCATTTGGCCTCGGCGTCGAGAGGATTGCAATGCTCAAATACGGTATATCGGATATTCGTATGTTCTTCGAGAATGATCGGAGATTCTTGGAACAGTTTTAGCCTGTTTTAAATCAGTGGTGGTGAATATATATGTTAGTCAGTCTCAAGTGGTTGAGGGATTATATTGACGTGGACCTGACTCCGGAGGAGATTGCCGGAAAATTGACCATGGCCGGACTGGAGGTCGACTCCATAGAGAGAGTACGGCCGGATTTCTCTGGCGTGGTTGTAGCTCAAATACTTTCAGTCAAACCCCATCCCAATGCCGATAAACTTTCTCTATGTGAAGTTTCCACCGGTGAACAGACCTTCCCGGTCGTGTGTGGCGCAAAAAACATCAGCGCCAGTAATATCGTTCCCTTTGCGAAGGTGGGGGCGACTATACCAGGTGGGTACACGATAAAAAGCACCCGGTTGCGCGGAGAGTTGTCCGAGGGGATGCTCTGTTCCGAAGAAGAGCTGGGAATAGGTGACGATGCCACCGGTATCATGATGCTGCCTGATACCCTTATTCTTGGTGAGGATCTTGCCGTAGCTCTCGATCTCGAAGATGTTGCCTTTGAGATATCCGTTACCCCGAACCGTGCCGATTGTCTGAGCATGATAGGCATAGCACGGGAGATCGCGGCCATGACGGGAAGGAAGGTGCACTACCCTGCTGTAGCATTCGAGGAGCAGGGAGCGAAGATCGATGAACTGACCTCAGTGACGATACTCAATCCGGATCTGTGCCCCCGGTATACGGCCAGGCTTATTAAAGATGTCGAGATTCGCCCCTCACCGGCATGGATGCGCATGAGACTCGAAGCAGTGGGTCTGCGCGCGATCAATAATGTCGTTGACGTAACGAATTTTGTCATGCTGGAATACGGTCAGCCGTTGCATGCCTTTAACTTCCGCTCCCTCAAAGAGGGACGGATCGTTGTCCGGGGTGCCGATGAGGGTGAACGGTTCGTTTCTCTCGATGAAAAGACCCGTACACTGAGTGCCGACACCCTGATGATCTGTGACGGGGTTGAGCCGGTTGCGGTTGCCGGGATCATGGGTGGACTCAATTCCGAGGTTGAAGACGATACAAAAGAAGTCCTCCTCGAAAGCGCCTATTTTAACCCTTCTTCCATACGGAAATCATCGCGATCTCTGGGAATGGGTACGGACGCCGCCTTTCGCTTTGAACGCGGAATAGATCCGGACGGTGTGATCAAAGCTCTCAACAGGGCGGCCCAGTTGATTGCCGATCTGTCGGGAGGGTCTATATGCAAGGGGTATATTGACGAGTATCCACGGAAGATCGAAGCCATACGAGATATCCCCCTCAGACCCGAACGGGTGAATAGGATCCTGGGTACGCAGATTGAAGCGGATGAGATGAGAGGCATTCTTGAGGGACTCGAAATGGAAGTGAGTGAAGGGGAACCAGGAGAATATCTGGTAACGCCTCCCACATTCAGGGTAGACATTACTCGAGAGATAGACCTGACAGAGGAGATCGCTCGAGTCCATGGTTACGAGGGGATTCCCACAACACTGCCTCAACTTTCACCTCAGGCGGTGATTGCAAACGATAAGAGGGTTTTGCAGAACAGGATACGAACCATATTGAATGGGGACGGGTATAACGAGGTTATCAATTACAGCTTTATCTCACCGGCGTCTGCTGACATCCTCGGCTTGACTAAAGGGGACGAAGGACGAAGCTTCATACGACTTGCAGCCCCTCTCGGTGAAGACATGTCCGTTATGAGGACAAACCTGGCGTATGGTCTCCTGACGACGATGAAAAGAAACATCAGTACCGGAAATCATGATCTTCGTATATTCGAGATAGGTAAAGTGTTCCATGATATCGGAAAGGAACTGCCTCGAGAAGATGAAAGGATAGGGGTCCTTGTCTGTGGAGCCCGGTATGATCGGTCATGGCACTTTGGTGACGGGCTCTATTCCGATTTCTACGATCTTAAAGGATGTGTAGAGGATCTATTTAACGCCTTAAGAATACGTGATATCCGATTTATATCCGATTGTGACCGACCATTTCTTCATCCCGGAAGGTCTTGTACTGTTATGTCAGGCGATACGATTATCGGATGGTTGGGCGATGTCCACCCCGACGTCCTTGATACGATGGATATCAAGGGAAGGGCCGTGATCTTTGAATGTGACCTCCATGCAATTGAAACCCTTCCACGCGAGACGACGGTGTATGCCACCATTGCGAAGTTTCCGTCTATTACGAGGGACGTTGCATTTGTGCTCAATAGATCAGTTGAGGGGAGGTATATAGTGGATCTTGCTCTTGAAAAAGGGGAGAATTTGCTTGAATATGTGAGTATATTTGATGTATATATCGGTAAAGGGATTCCTGACGGGATGAGAAGTCTGGCCGTGAGATTTACCTATCGCTCGGCTGCGAGAACTCTGACAGACACCGAAGTCAACGAGGTCCACGACAGGATCGTGGAAAGAATTGTAAAACACACAGGCGCAAAGATAAGAGGAGTGGAGATTTAAATAACTTCAGACGAGGGAGGGTGACATGACAAAAGCTGATATCATAAGAAATGTTCATGAGAGAGTGGGTATCTCAAAGAGCGATTCCGCTCGCTTTGTAGAGTCAGTATTTGATATCATCAAGGAAACCCTTGCCAGGGGAGAGGATGTCAAGATTTCCGGGTTCGGCAAATTAAATATCAGAGAAAAGTCTGCCCGGAGGGGAAGAAATCCTCAGACTGGCGAAGAGATCGAAATATCTTCTAGGAAGGTCTTGACCTTTAAATCAAGTCAAGTGTTGAAAAAAGCGTTAAATTTTTGATACGTTACAAGGTTGTCATGAGCCTGATTTTTGCCCTTGATGTGCGGGTTCTCTATTATGGTTATTCCTGATAAGAATTATTTCCGTATCGGTGAGGTAAGCAAAATACTGGGAGTTGAGCCTTACGTTGTCAGATATTGGGAATCGGAATTTAGATCTGTCAGGCCGGTGCGCACAAGATCAGACCAGCGTCTTTACCGGAAAAAGGATGTTGAGCAGCTGATCACGATCAAAAACTTGCTGTATAAGGAAATGTTCACCATAGCCGGAGCCAGAAAGAAATTGACGGATATCAATCGTGGAAAGGAGGTAGCCCCTTTCGACGAGAGCGACAAGCTCATTGATATCAAGAGGAGATTGAGGGAAATAAGAGAGGTAGTCAGCTAACGTGCTACTATATATGAGATGTACCTTAAAAGGGCCGGTCCGAAAAGCAATCACTTCGGACCGGCCCTTTTGATATCTTGTGATAATGTTATACAGCCATATTACAATAGAACAATATTTCTATACAACTTTTCAGGTGAAGAACTATCTTTTCGATCCTCTCTTTGAGGCTTTTAACGGGTTGATCTTCTGGATGGTTTCTTTGGCGGTTCTTTCTATATGCGTTGCCGATGGACACCCTCCGATTGCCCATTTTGCCGCGGGATCAGGGTATATCAGGCAATATTTGACGGAAGAATATTCAATACACTTACCGCATCCTTCACACTTTTCGATGATTGGATGGCAACTGCCTCCATTAAAACCGCATCCTTTTTTGGTCATAAAGGCGCATTCATAACCTTCCTTGATAGTTTTACAAAGCATGGGAATCACCCCCTTCTCATTTTTGGGTCTATCGGACAAAAAAAACGGGCCGTCTATGCCGCGGACGCCCCGATCGTTGCAAACGGTCCGGATAAGCTGACGCTACATACCTGAAAAAAGATATCGTGTCAATAAAAAAATAAACCGACTCGGTTTGTTTTTATTGACAATTGACCGAATGTGTTAAACATGTTACATGCATTTCATCTGAATGGGAAAGAGTATGCCTTAAGAAATTTTAAGGATACAGGTTCCCGCGAGAAAGAATAAAGGAGTACTGTGGAATGAGAAAGATTGACCTGATAGAAATGTTCCTCAGGTCTCTGTTTGTTCAATCTTCATGGAATTTCAAAAGAAAGCAGAATGTCGGTTTTGCCTATTCTTTAATCCCTCTGGCGAAACGGTTTGGAGAGAACACGGTTCGGATTTCAGGATTGCTGACACGACATATACGATCGTTCAATTCCCACCCATATCTGACGGGAACGATCATAGGTTCCATAGCTCGGTTGGAAGAATCTTCTGAAGATGACAATTGTACGGATGCGCTTCGTCTCAAGGAGACCCTGATGGGTCCATACGCGGCAATCGGTGATCCCTTTTTCTGGGGAGGACTCAAGCCCCTTGCTTCTGTCGCCGGAGTTATTCTTGCGGTTGGGGGAATGCTTATAGCACCACTGGTACTTCTGCTGTTGTATAATACTATCCATGTATGGATACGTTTGAAAGGTTTCATTGAAGGTTATCGGGATGGAAAGGGTGGAATCAGATTCCTGAGCGCGATAAATCTACCCGGGAAAACCAGAATATTGAAGTGGATTACAACTTTCTTACTCGCACTTTTGTGTGCAGTTTTTGTACATATCTCGATCCCGCAGATGAATTTCCCCTGGGAGATCATGGCGGGAGGGGCATTCGCTCTCATTCTTATATGTTTTTGGTTGATAGGCAGGGGCATATCTTTTCTGACGATACTGTATGGGGTTGTTGCACTCGCATGTGTGATAACGGAGTAAGATGAAGACAATAAAGACGTTCGTATTAAAAAATAAACTGGGAATGCATGCGAGGGCTGCTGCAAAGATAGTTAACATATCGAGTAGATATCATTCCAGGGTGTTTCTTGAGAGAGATGGGAGCAAGATTAACGGTAAAAGTATTCTGGATATATTGACCCTTGCATGTCCCATGGGAAGTCGCATAACGGTTGAAGTCGACGGAGTGGATGCGGATGATGTCATGAAGGAACTCGAAGAGCTCATAGAAAATAAGTTCGGAGAAGAATAATTGAACGAGCATGAACTAAAGACGACTACTGCCCTAAAGGGCATCGGCGTATCTCCCGGCATAGTGATCGGGAGCGCCTATATCTTGAACCGTAAAGATGTTACGGAGACCCTCTTTAAATTGAGTAGTGACGAGGCTGTCTCCAGAGAAATAAAACGGTTCAAGAAAGCTCTCAAAAATTCGCGGCAGGAGTTGCTGGACATTCAAACAGATCTGAAAGATCGCAAGGGGATAGGATCAATCTTCGTCGATGTCCATATCATGATACTCGATGACAGGGCCTTTACCACGGATATCGTAAAGAACATACGGAAGCATGGTGTAAATGCGGAATGGGCACTGAAGATGACAATTGCCCGGCAGAGGGAGATATTCGATAAGATAGAGGATGAATATCTCCGAGAGCGTATCAGAGATGTAGAGCAAGTTGGACAGAGGATCTTGAGGAATCTGTCCGGGAAGGCGCATGAGAGAGTTTCTGATATTGAAGGAGAAGTGGTCATTATCGCCAAAGACCTCTCGCCCGCCGATACGGTTCAGATGTCGACCCGTAAGATTTTGGGTTTTGCCACGGATATGGGAGGGAAAACTTCTCATACCGCGATCGTAGCAAAATCGATAGGGATCCCCGCGGTTGTAGGACTTGAAAGGATTACCGGAGAGGTGAGCACCGGTGATTCCATCATCGTTGACGGTACTGCCGGTGTTGTCATTATTCATCCTGACCCGGAGGTTATAAAAAGATACGAGGATAAAAAGAGACACTACCTCGCAATGGAAAAAGACATGCTCAAGGGTGCCCACCTTCCTGCGAAGACGATAGACGGTCATGGTGTGGGTGTAGGGGCGAACATTGAGTTTGTCGAAGAGATTCCTTCGGCAGTGTTTCACGGGGCAAACGGAGTGGGGCTGTACCGGACGGAGTTTATCTATATCAACAGGGAGCAGCTTCCTACCGAAGAAGAACATTTCTCCATTTATAAGAAGGTCATTGAGGGTGATGGGATCAAATGGGCAACGATCAGGACCTTTGATTTGGGGGGGGACAAGTTCGTCTCCGATGCCGGACTGGCGGAAGAGATGAATCCGGTGATGGGCTTACGGGCAATACGATTCTGTCTGCAGGAGGTTGAACTCTTCAAGGTGCAGTTGCGGGCCATCCTTCGTGCCAGTATCTACGGCAATACCGGGATCCTGCTTCCCATGATTTCAGGGGTGAAGGAGATTATGGATGCCAGGAGGATCATTGAAGAGGTGAAGGGCGAACTGATATCCGAAGGAATTCCCATCGATGAACATATAAAGATCGGCGTCATGATCGAAGTTCCGTCCGCGGTGATCATGGCGGAGCAGCTGGCCGAGAAGGCGGATTTTTTCAGTATCGGTACCAATGATCTGATACAGTACGCCCTTGCGATCGACAGGGTGAACGAACGGGTTACCTACCTGTATGAGCCACTCCATCCCGCTATCTTGAGAATGCTCAAGCAGGTGGTAGAGGCGGGACACAACGCCGGGATAAAAGTTGCCATGTGCGGCGAGATGGCCGGCGATCCCCTCTGTACGCCAATTCTGCTCGGTCTTGAACTTGACGGGCTCAGTATGACACCTCTGGCGATACCCCGGGTGAAGAAGATTATTCGCAAGTCGACGGTCAGTGAATCGAAGGAACTGTTGAAAAAAGTGATGACCTTTCCCACTGCCCGAGAGATCGAAGAATATGTAAGAGATTACATGGTGCAAAGATTCCCGGAATGTTGCCCGGTTGACTGGCAGACAACATAGACTCTGTTTTTGAATCCGTATGCGGGGGGAATGAAGCGATAGTATGACACTCAAATCGGGATGGGAATCGATCGGCAGGCAGATAGGGGAATATTACAGCGGCTTCTTGTATGAAGAGAAATGGTCCCCGCTGTTTCGATTGCTCAATACAACCCTGTCCAAGGTAAAGGCAGACGAGGAAGGTCTGGAACGCCTGAAGGATCTTTCAAAAGAGGGAGTTGTCGTATATGCCCTGAAAAACAAGAGTCAGTTGAACTGCCTAATACTCAGAAACATACTGACCAGAGGAGGCATTGAAAAGGCTGTGTACTGTCACGGAATCAACATGATCCTCTGGCAGCCCTTCAGATATGCCCTTAAATCGATCACATCGCGGTTTTTCCATAACCCTTTCCGGAATGACTACCTGAAACGAATAACGGAAAACAAAAAGAGTTCCATCGTATATCTCCGTGGTTCGGAGGTCATTGGCGACAAGAATGCAGGAGACCCTCTCGGGCAGTTGATTGATGCACAACGGGATATGGATGTCCCGATCTTTCTTGTTCCGCAGCTTGTCGCGTACGGGCGCAGGAGGGAACGAAAGGACAAGAGCCTTGCAGCCCTGCTGTTCGGTGAGACCGAAAATCCCGGAATGCTGCAGAGATTGGTAACCTTTCTCAGGCACTATTCGAAGGCCTTTGTCGTATCTTCGGAACCCGTGAACCTCTTGGAGTTTCTTGAGCACAACAGCGGGAGTTCCAGAGAAACCATCAGCTATCACTTGAGACGGGAACTCATAGACCGAATCGACGAGGAGAAGAGGGCGATTGTCGGGCCTGTCCTCAAGTCAAGAGAAGAAATCGTCGGCATGACCCTGAGAGATCCGATGCTTGTGAAGTTTATGGAAGAGATGGCCGCGACCGGAAAGGAGGGACACGGTACGGTCGTGGGGAAGGCCAGAAAATATCTGTTTGAGATAGCTGCGGGATACAACGACACGTACGTGGGCTTCATGGATAGAATCCTTACCTGGTTGTGGAATGATATCTACGATGGCGTTGTTATCGACAAAGAAGGTCTTGCGAAGATGAGAGATATCTCGAAGAAGATGCCCTTTGTCGTCATACCGTGTCACCGCAGCCACATAGATTATCTCCTGATTTCTTACGTTTTTTACTATAACAACATACAACTCCCCTTTATTGCCGCGGGAACCAATCTCCTCTTCTGGCCCATGGGGCATATATTCAGAAATCTGGGAGCCTTCTTTATCAGAAGGACTATCGGAGGCAAGGCCCTTTACGGTGAAGTGCTTGCCAAATATGTCAAGACGCTCCTGGAAGAGGGTTTGCCTATAGAGTTCTTTATTGAAGGCGGAAGAAGCCGCACCGGCAAGATGGTTATGCCGAAATATGGATTACTTTCGATGATAATGCAGGCATACCGGGAGGCGAGTTTCGATAACCTGGCACTGGTCCCGATCTTCATAGGGTATGACAAGGTGATAGAAGAGAAATCCTATCTGCGGGAACTTGGGGGTGCCAGCAAAGAGAAAGAAAAGATCCGGGACCTGATAAAGAGCAGAAAGGTTCTCAGAAAACGGTACGGTCGGGTATATATGAATGTGGGGGAACCGATGCTGTTACAGCCATACCTTGCTTCGCTCGATGTCCCTATTGAAGATATGACAACAACGGAGCGGCGGATTCTCTACAGGAGGATGGGGTATGAGATTGTCAATGAAATAAATAAGGTGTCCGTTGTATCCCCCTCCTCCTTGGTAGCAGCCGGGCTTTTATGTCACTACCGGAGAGGAATATCGCACGATGACCTGATGGATATCCTGAGCGAACTTCTGGATTACCTTGTCAGCAGGGAAGCAAGGATATCGTCCACCCTTATTGCCAACAGAGAAAAGGCGTTGAATGATGCCTTGGGGATGTTTGAATCAGCTGGCCTGATATCGAAAATGGGACCGGAAGAGGAAGACGAAGAGGATGAGTTCGAAGAGACGATCTACACGGTGGACGAGGATAAGAGACTGAATCTCGAATATTATAAGAACAATATACTCCATTTCTTTGTTTCACTTTCTTTTATGTCCATCTCGGTTCTCTCCGATGGCAGCAACAGGATCGCTCTTTCCGAGGTGATGGAAGACTACCGTTTTTTCAAAGAGCTGTTCATGGACGAATTTATCTATGACAACAAGATCGATGACCGTGAGGAGATACAGAGGGTTGTATCGTACGCGCATGACAGAGGCATGTTGGTACTCCATGACCATGACGATGGATCGACTTCTATAGAGGTGACCGGTAAGGGGAGGGCATCTCTCCAGTCCTTTGGGGGGCTCATACATAATTATCTCGAGTCGTACTGGGTTGTCTCCAGAGGCTGCGCCTATCTGAAAAACAGGGTGAGGCAGGAGAAGGATCTTATACGAAAGGTGCAGAAGCTTGGCACAAAGATGTATAAGAAGGGGGAAATATCAAAGGCGGAGGCCCTTTCCCAAGAGAATTACAAAAATGCCCTGAAGTATTTTATTGAAAGCGGCGCTATAGCCGTGTCCGGGAACAAGGGAGATAAGGGGGGGGTATTCCTTTCTCTGGAAGATAGAAACCTGCTGGAATCCCTCAGGCGCAGGCTCTTCAAGTTTATGATGTAACAACCGGAGAGACAAATAGACTGAAGGCCCTGTCGGTTTTCCACCTTCAGCCTACCTGTCTCTACCCGCAGTTTATCTACCTATCGTATGCTGTAGAAGGCACCCTTTCCTCTGTACACGGACTGGTCTCCCAGTTCTTCCTCTATCCTGATGAGTTGATTGTACTTTGCGAGCCGCTCACTCCTTGAGACGGAGCCGCTCTTGATCTGTCCGCAGTTCATCGCAACGGCAACATCGGCCATGAAGGTATCTTCCGTCTCTCCTGATCGATGGGATACAACGGTGGTATACCCCGCTTCCTTCGCCCGTTCAATGGTTTCGAAGGTTTCTGTTACCGTTCCTATCTGGTTGAGTTTGATCAGGATGGAGTTGGCCACCCCTAGGGAGATACCTTTCTCGAGCCGTTCCCTGTTTGTGACGAATATATCATCACCGACGATCTGAATACGTGTTCCCAACGTGTCTGTCATGAGCTTCCATCCATCCCAGTCATCTTCTGCCAGGCCGTCTTCGATCGATATGATCGGGTATTGTTCAACCAGGGTGCTGTAAAAGGCAATAAGTTCTTCGGATGTCTTAACGGGGTTTTTCTCTGCCGAGAGCGTATATTTTCCTTCCCGGTAGAATGAACTTGCGGCCGCGTCGATGGCGATGCACATATCGCTCCCCGGTGCATATCCGCTTTTTTCGATGGCCTTCATGATAAGCTGGAGGGCCTCCTCATTTGATTTCAGATTGGGGGCGAATCCGCCTTCATCTCCCACTGCCGTACTATATCCCTTTGATCGGAGAACGGCCTTGAGATGATGAAAGACCTCGCTGCACATTCTGATTCCCTCTCTGAAATCAGGGGCTCCGACGGGCATAATCATAAATTCCTGTATGTCCACGTTATTGTCGGCGTGCTGCCCGCCATTCAGGATGTTGGTCATGGGGACGGGTATGTCTTTGGCTAAAACACCCCCAAGGTAGCGGTACAGAGGGAGTCCGGTTGCCTCCGCGGCCGCTCTGGCACAGGCGAGCGAGACGCCCAGCATGGCGTTGGCTCCGAGAGAACTTCGGTTATCCGTTCCATCCAGTGCGATCATGGTGCGGTCGATCTCTCTCTGCATGAGACAGTCCATGCCGATAATCTCGGGACCTATCTTGTAGGTTACATTTTCAACGGCCTTTTCGACGCCTTTCCCCAGATACCGTTCGCTGTCGTTATCACGAAGCTCAAGCTTCTCGTGTTCACCCGTTGATGCTCCCGATGGAACAGATGCCCTGCCTGTTATATCCGAGCTGAGGGTTACCTCCGCCTCTACGGTGGGATTTCCCCTTGAATCAAGAATCTCTCTTGCGTATACATCGATAATCTCTGTCATGGCTGTTCTCCTCTTTGATAATTTCACGAAAGGCGAGAAGTGTCCCCTTCTGTTCGATCTCTCTTATACTGATGTGAATGGATTTTCAAGACAAGAATGCCGTGGAGTTGTTATATCGATCACCACGGTTGTCCCACGTGTTTTTATGGTGGTTAGCCGTGTCCGGCAATCTCCAGGATGCAGATTGCCGAACACGGATTATCAACGAAGTCCCCGTACGTGATCCGCCATTACATGCGAGAATGCGTCTATCTTTGTGGCAACCTTTGATGTGATTCGTTTGGATGTCTCTCTTGATTTTTCTATCTCTTGTTTTGCTTTTTCCTCGGCCTCGGAGATAATTCTCCCGCGTTCGTTTTCGACTTCATCCATGGATTCCTCGGACGACAGGATCTCCCTGGCCTTTTTGTTGGCATCCTCCAGGATGTCTCGTGCGTCCGCACGGGCTTTCTCTATCAACTGCTCAGCTTCACTTTCTATCTTTTGTATCGTGTCACGTATTTCTGTCGGCATAGCAGCCTCCCTGCTATTTCTCAAATTCACCATACTGTTGGGTCACTATGTAAATTCCGTGGTCGAATATTCGTATGGTTTTGTTAATCGTTTCAACCGCCTGGTGGTGATCGATGGGTGTAAGGAAAGGAGCCTGAAAATCGGCATAGAGCCACATGTGTCTTCTCATCATGATGAGGCCATAGAGGGTTTCGTGCAGAGGGAACCCATTATTGTAACTCACTTCAGCGTACTCCGAAAAATACTCACGCACCTCGGTATAGGGCTTCTCACTATAGTACATCTTGATCAGGTTTTTGTAAAAATGAATGGCCCGCTTGATACAGTCGCTCTGCGGCACGTTTCTGAATGACGGTGTCCGGGGGTTCTGTCGTACGGCCTTGCACCACTGCAGGGCGATTTCCTCCTTGTGATTTTCCAGAACGTTGATCAGTCTGTCAGCAAATACTTTCATGATGCACCTCCTTGTGTCAGTTAAGTTTTGTCATACTGGTTATGTAGTGAAGACGTACTGTGTGGATGTCTTCAATACGTTTCTCAGTACTTGTAACTGCGGCCTGTATATCGGTATCATATCCGATGTGCAGGTCATGGGCATCTCCAGAATTCTTGAAAATATCTTTGCTTCAACCCCCGTTTTTGATCGTACAGCCATACCTCCTTCTGCAGATCCTACCTCTATGATAATCGGTAACAGCAGCATCTGCTTTTCAGTATTGTTTAATATTTCAGACAAGTATTCAAGTTCTTTCTTCTTAAAGAAGTGGGTACTTCCATCACCGCATTCCACATGGGGATGGCCTTCCTCGAGAAGTTCGGTGAGAGTCTTGCGCTTCCGAGGTAAATGGGCATTGAGCGTTTTCAGATCGTTTTTCAGACAGGTTTCAAACATCCTGTCTGGTGCTGGAGTATCAATAGGCATACGCTTCTCTCTTTTCGATCAACATCTTTACGTATTTAAGCCGGGCAATTTCTTCACGATCCCGCTCCTCGAACTTCATAGTCAGGTATTTTATAGTGGTATCGAGCCCGGGTATGACAATATGTTCAAGGGCGTTGTTGATCCTCTTTACTTTGTTAATCTCCGTTCCCAAGAGTTCCAGAGAGTTCTGAAGTTCTGCCAGTCCTATGACGGCCTTCAGACTTTCCCGGGAGAGGGTAGTACTGTTATCTATGAATGAGGATGTGTCGGGCGTGTTTCCCATGACAACATTGAAGGCATCCGTCCCTTCCATTTCAAAGACAGGCAGCCTTACCCCTGCCACATTGCGTGTGGCGGTACATATCTTAGGTGCCATATCGGATGCGAGAAGTTCCCTTTCCAGGAATGCGTACCCGTGGTATCCCGTGGTAATACTGAGAGCCTTATAGGTCTCCCTGAAATTCGCGAGCAGTTTCTCCTTGGCGGAAGCGCATTCCTTGACGGTATCGAGAAACTCCATAATCAGGATAGAGAGCCTGTCCTTGACGATCTTCTGGATCCTCATGGCGAGCTTCAGGCGGCGTTTCAGGCGTGCAAGCTCAATCTTGGTTGGCCGTGTTACCTGTACCTTTGTTGACATGACACTCCTCTCTTGTCTACTGTGCTTCTTCCCCGATACCGGTTTTCAGGACCTTCGGGAGGTATCTCTGTATGTAATCCTCCTGGATGAGCTTGAGATCTTCTGCCGGGAGCATGGAGAAGATGTTCCATGCAAGCCCAAGTGTCTCTTCAACGGTCCTTCTTTCCTTTTCCTTCTGGGATATGAATTCCGCCTCGAACCGGTCCGCGGCTTTCAGATATATCCGGTCCCGATCGCTCAATGCCTCGGAGCCGATGACGGTTGAGATCTCCCGCAGATAGTTCCCCTCCGCGTAGACGGCATACGACTGCATGAATACGTTATTATGGTCCTCCCGCGTGTTCCCCTCGCCGATTCCCTCTTTCATCATCCGTGATAGCGAGAGGAAGACGTCTATGGGGGGATATATCCTTTTTCTCTCAAGGGCCCTCGACAGGACGATCTGACCCTCGGTTATATATCCCGTCAGATCGGCTATCGGATGGGTAATGTCGTCATCGGGCATTGTCAGGATAGGTATAATAGTAACAGAGCCCTGCTT